>ULRG01032354.1_pt1 | contig 11392 bp, 7 predicted proteins | sample 1955211 | NCBI WGS metagenome assembly ULRG01 (sample SAMEA4835676, study PRJEB28245) | human gut metagenome | biome: gut microbiome; material: fecal sample | place: Denmark | collected 2008
AGGCGAAGAACTTTCCCCTTTGCGATTTTTGCACGTTACCAAAAATTCGCAAAGGGGAAAGTTCTTCGCTGATTGAGGCATTGGATTACAACACCATCGCCCAAATTGTGCGGATCGCCGTGATGAAAAGTCTTTGATAATAAACGTTTTGACTACTTTGCTTTAGTGGTTTCAGGCTAAAGTCAATGATTCAATCATTTGGCTATAAGTTTGTTATCAGCCACTCGTTGATTCTGAATGGGTGGCTGATAATGTTTTGATAATGAGTTAGATAAGGCTTTGTCTTAAGTTCGTTTGCCCTAAAGGAGATTTTATAATCGCCAGACTGTCAATATCATAGAGATTACGCTGCCCCAAAATGAGGCCGAAAAAGCCACGAGACTCGGAGCGAAGCGACCGAAGGGGGGGGCGGGGAATCCTTTCCCCGTGCCCCACTGGGGCTGTCACGCAGTGACTGGTGGTGGGAATATGGGTCACAAAATAAGGAGACGCAATTTTTGCGCCTCCTTCTTTTGTGGTCCCAGTAGGGCATGATCCTACGACCCCCTGATTATGAGTCAGATGCTCTAACCAACTGAGCTATGGGACCGGATGCCGTCCGACACGGTTTGACGGACGGCATGTCAAAGTTACCAAACTTTTTGAAAAAGACAAAACTCTTTGAATATCTTTGCAAAATTTACGACAGCATGTCTTTGTAAAATGTAAAAAAGATGACCTTCATCACTTTAAATTTGCAATATATTGATGTTCAGGGTGATTCTATGTATTCAAATTTATCGATTGATGCAACTTGTTTTTTCAACATTACTTTACGCTTACATATTCCGGGAATAATGTCTAACTTTATAGATTGTTTGTCGCATAATTTTACTGAAATGAAAAAGGCTCTGTGTGTTATTTTTGTCATGCTTGCAGGACTTGTGTCCTGTAAATACGATGACTCTGAGATCTGGAACAAAGTCAACGAGAATGAAGCCAGGATAGCGGCTTTGGAAGAGCAATGCCGTGGATTCAATCAGGATCTGCAGACATTGCGCACCATCGTCAACGCGTTGCAAGGCAATGACTACGTGACAGGCGTGGTGGAAGTCATTAAGGAGGGGACTGTTGTCGGGTACTCGATCACGTTCAGCAAAAGCGGCACGGTAACCATCTACAATGGAAAGGACGGTCATTCTCCTGTGATCGGAATAAGACAGCACACCGACGGGAAGTATTACTGGACCGTAGATGGTGAATGGATTTACGACGGTTCCGGTACAGGCAACCGGATAAACGCGGGAGGCACCGCTCCGGAATTGAAGATAGAAGACGGCTGGTGGTACGTCTCTTATGATGGACGTAAGACTTGGACGAAATTGTCGAAGGCAACCGGTGAGGACGGGGACTCGTTCTTCTCCTCTGTCACGGACAACGGTGACACTGTGACCGTCACACTTATGGATGGAACCGTGTTCGAACTCGCCAAGAAGTCTTCGGATCTGAGCATCCGGTTTCCGGACTACGGAACATTCAGATTCAATGCCGGGGAGACAAGGTCTGTTGTATATAAGATCCTTAATGCCACAGGAAGCGTGGTGGTCAAGGCGTTTGCGCAGAATGGATGGAAGGCGGACGTCAAAAGGAACAATGACTCGGAAGGAGAAATTGTGGTGACCTCCCCTTCCCCGTTCACTGGCGGTGAGGTTGTGGTGCTTGTATATGATGATTCGAAGACCATCGTAAGGTGCTTGGATTTCGTAGAGGGCAACGTCATCACTCCTCAGGAGACATATTCAATGTCAAGAGGCGCGGGAGAGATTGCCGTCACTGTGTCTGCTGACGTTGACTATTCCGTGGATATTCCAGAGGATGCCGCGTCCTGGCTGAGATATTCTGGGTTGAAGACCAGGGCGATGCGTCAGGATGAACTTGTCTTTCATTGTGACAGGAACGAGGGAGAGAGTGCCAGAAGCGCGGTGGTCGGAATCGTGAACAAGGCTGCCGGTATTCATGAAAAAGTTGTGATTTTTCAGGAAGGGATAGTGCACACCCTCCAGACCCATTCTGTCGGCAACGGAATAAAGATAGTGATCATGGGAGACGGCTTCACCAAGGATGATCTTACGGCTTCGGAAGGGGAGTCAATGTCATCATTTGACAAATGGGCCGACAGGACAATGGAGGAGTTTTTCGCCGAGGAGCCTTACCGGTCATTCCGGGACAGGTTCGATGTGTATTCTGTCGCGGTCGAGTCGGACGGGCGGAATTTTGACGGCAGCACGGCCTTTGCGAGCAAGTTCGGAACGGGAACCTATATCGGAGGCAATGACAGCAAGGTCTGGCAGTATGCCTACAAGGTTGATGGGATCAGTTGGCTCACGGTGAGAAACACGCTTGAACTGGTGATCCTGAATTCCTCGAAGTATGCCGGTACAACCTACATGTGGTCGGACGGCAGGGCTATAGCCTACATCCCGGTTGTCAGCTACAACACCGAAGATTTCGGGAAGGTTCTTCGCCATGAGGCGGGCGGTCACGGGTTCGCTAAGCTTGCGGATGAATATTTCTACGAAAAGACAATCACCGAGGACAAGGTGAAAAGCCACAAGGAATGGTTCGCCAAATACGGTTTCTACCCGAACGCCGATGTCACGAACGATCCCAAGGAAATCCATTGGGCGCATTTCCTTTCAGATCCGCGCTATTCCGGTCAGGTTGGAATCTACGATGGCGGCCTGACGTTCAGATACGGCGCCTACAGGCCGACGGACGACAGCATCATGAGACATAATGCCGGCGGGTTCAACGCTCCTTCGCGTGAGGCCATATTCAAGAGAATCATGAAGTTGTCTGAGCCAAGCGGGTGGAAATATGATTTCGAGGCGTTTGTGGCCTACGATGAGATCAACCGTTCGGCCGCGTCACAAGCCTACTACGAAAACCAGATGGAAAACTTTGACGAGGAGTCGTTTGTCCCTCTCGCTCCTCCTGTCGTAAGGGAGGAATAAAAGTTCAATATTCCTTTACGCCGTTTCCGGCCATCCATTCCAATAGCGGGGTGCTGTCGAATCCGACGGTGCCTTTCAGGAATACGTTCACGTCGAATCCAACCTCTTGGCTCAGCCGGAAGACATTCTTGAGGGTCTCCAAAACACAGAACTCAGAGGCGATTCCGCAGACGGTGACCTCGTCCCCTGCCAGAAACAGACTCTGGTTTGAGGCTGTCACGGCCGCCAGCGCTCCATATTCCTCCCTCTCCTTGTTCTGCCCTTTCAGGATGAATCTTGTCCTCGCTTCCTCCAGCCCGTCCAGCAGCCCGTCGGCGAGACTTGCCCCTAAAGTGTAGTGAACGCAGTGCTCTGGCCATTGACCACCGTTTGCCTTGAACGAACAATGATCCTTCGGATGCCAGTCCAAAGTGAAATACACAAGATCGGCTCCGTTCTTGATCCCGTTTATCTCCGGAATGATCGCCTCTGCTCCCGGCACGGCCAGAGATCCGTCAATGAAGTCCCTCTGCACATCCACTACAAGTAAAATCTTTCTTCCAGTCATATTAATAGTTGCTTTTTTATTGAATTCATTTTTGATTCATGACCACACCCGCACGTTCATATTCACAATTCGGAACAAGTCGTCCCATTTCGTCTGAATCCTTCTTTTCTCAAAGATAGCCATTATCTACAATAAAGAAAAATCAAAGAAGCCATGTGCCTGTTGGCAAGCCTTTATGCCTTGGTGATTGCAAGCCGCCTCAAGGTGTTTATGAATATGATTTCTTCCTTATTGTGCGAACATGATGCGCAGTGATAGAAAGAAGAAACTCTCCCTCCCTTGCGCGATTCCGCATCATGTTGATGCCGGCCACTTATGTTTATAGTTGGCGGGAACGGTCATGCCTGTCTGATGGCCGTACAGTCATGGACTTTGTTCCTCAAAACCGATTTCAGCGAGGTGTCAGGAACAGTGAACCACTCCTGATGTTGCTTAAGTGGCTGTGGATGTTCCCGCCAATTGCAACGAAGTTGAAAAGGCCTTTCGTTGTGGGAGGGGCAAGCCGGTTCTTTTAGCACAGGGCTTTGGACTTGCTCTGGCTTTGGACTTGCCCCGGCTTTGGACTTGCCCCGGCTTTTGACTTGCTCTGGCTTTGGACTTGCTCTGGCTTTGGACTTGACCCCAATATCCTTTGAAATCAATGAGTTATGAGGAAAAGAAAAACGGACAAACCGTCATTTCTGATGATTTGTCCGCTTTGGCTCCTCAAGTAGGACTTGAACCTACGACCCCCTGATTAACAGTCAGGTGCTCTAACCAACTGAGCTATTGAGGAATTTTGTCAACCTTTTCGGTTGTTTGTTCCTTTCGGGAGTGCAAAGGTACAACAAAAATTGATTAGTGCAAATTTTTTTGTAGTTTTTTTTGTGTACCTTTGTGTGAATTTCTCGGAGGAGGAAAAATGGACATAGACTTGTTTTCAGATATGGTCAAGGGGCTGATCCTTGACAATGATGAGGTTACGTTGCCTGGCTTGGGGACTTTCGTCTCCGAGGTGATGCCCTCTACTTTTTCTGACAAAGGGTACACCATCAATCCTCCTTACCGAAAACTGTCGTTCAGGCAGCGCGGATCAGGAAACGAGGAGATGATGGCGGAGTTCTATGCCAAGATCAACGGGACGGATCTTGAGACTTCAAAGAGAATCCTTGGGGAGTTTATCGCCGGGCTGAGGACAACGCTGCAGGCAAAGAAGGTCGTGATATTCCCCGGGCTCGGCCGGTTGAGGGCGACTAAGGAGAACACGTTCTTTTTTATCGCTGACGAGGATTTGGACATCTATCCTTATGGGGTAGGGCTGGAGCCGGTGTCTTTGAAGACTCACGAGGAGACTCCGGACGAGGTGGCGCAGAGTGTGGCGGCGCTTAGGGAGCTGGTGGCGGATCCGGTTCCCATCAGAGAGCCGATTGCACCGGTCGCTTTGACAGGCTCTGTGACCGAGGAAACAGACACTCCGACCGATGAATCTGACACCGGAGCCGAAAATGAGAAAGAAGGGGAGAAAGAAGGGGAGAAAGAAAATGAGGAGGAGACAAGTCACAAGACGAGAAGCCGTGCTTGGAAAGTGGTTCTAATCGTGGCGGCAAGCCTCATCGGTTTGGCGCTGGTGGCTCTCGGAATATTCATACTCCTCGCCCACATCGCTCCGGATTTCATTGACTCGATCCTATACACCCCTGAGGAACTGAGGATTATAAATCATTAGGACTATGGAAAAGATCAACGTTTCAGACAATAGGTTCAGTACTGACATAACGATCCCGTGCTACGACACGGACGCATCGTTCCGCCTGAAGCCGGCCGCGTTTATGGATCACGCCCAGGAAATGGCGTATCTGGCGGCCCAGGCGCTTCATTTCGGCTATGACGACCTTCAGAGGCATCACACGGCCTGGGTTCTGTCACGGATGCGGATGGATTTTCTGAACCCTCCGAAATGGACGGACGAGACGACCCTCTACACTTGGCACAAGGGACAGGACGGCCTGTTCTTCCTGCGTGACTTCGAGCTCCGAAGGAAGGGCGACACGGACTTCGCCGACAAATCAAAGGCGCAGGTGCTTTGCACCTCTTCGTGGATAGTGATGAATGTCGAGACCCGGCGGCTGGTGCGCAGCGATGAGGTTCTGAATATGGTCCCGGCGACCACCCAGTGCCCTGACAATGCGATCCAGATCCCTTGCGGCAAGGTCGTGATGCCTAAGAATATCCCCGCGGAGGAAGTCGGCTGCCACAAGGCGGCATATTCAGACATCGATGTGCTGGGGCACACCAACAATGCCCGCTACGTGGTCTGGGCTATGGACTGCATTGACTATGAAGAGGTCGCCGGAAACCCTGTCAGGAGCATAAGCATCAACTTCATCAAGGAGACGAAGCCTGGGGAGGTTGTCAGGATATTCAGAAGTGTTGAGGATATTGACGGACAAAAGAAATATTTCATAGAAGGTAAAATTGAAGACAAACCGTGCTTTTGCGCGCGGATAGATTTTTAATTAGATATGCGAGATTTGTTTTTAGGGGCTGGAATAGCCCATTCGATTCTAGTTTTCGCAGTCGTGATCGCGATCGGACTGTACCTTGGCAAATTCAAGATCAAAGGCATCTCCATCGGTTCCACGTGGATTCTGTTCGTGGCTATCCTGTTGAGTCATTTCGGCCTCAGGGTGGACGCGACCGTGATGAACTTTATGAAGGACTTCGGCCTGATCCTGTTCGTGTTCTCGATAGGCCTTCAGGTCGGCCCGGGATTCTTCCACTCCTTCAAGAAAGGCGGACTTCAGATGAATATCCTTGCGGTCGCCCTTGTCCTGTTGGCTGTGGCCGTCACCGTGGCGATCCATTTCATCACCGGCGAGGATCTCAAGACTATGGTCGGCGTGATGTCCGGAGCCGTGACCAACACCCCGGGACTCGGTGCCGCCCAGCAGACGATGGCGGATTCAATGCGCGCGGAGAACTATCTGGCGTCTGACATCACATCGGCGACCTCCGGGCTGGCTTCCGCCTACGCTGTGGCCTACCCGTTGGGAGTTCTGCTTGTGATCGCTCTGATGATGTTCTTCAAGGCGATATTCAAAGTTGATCTCAATAAGGAGAAGGAAGTCCTTGACAATGAGGATAATAATGAGGATGTGGCAAGGCGTATGCACTGCGAGGTCGAGAATCCCGCGGTCTTCGGAATGACAATCAAGGACGCCACCAAGGATCTGGGCAATTCCATCGTGATCTCCAGAATACTTCGCGACGGGCTCATGTCCGTTCCCGGGCCTGATACCGTTCTCCAGAAAGGAGACAAACTTCTGATCGTCACTTCTCAGAAGAATGTGGACTCGCTTAGGATCACCTTCGGAGAAGAGGTTCCGATGCACCTTCAGGACTGGGAGCAGCTGGATGCCAGGATGGTGAACAGGAAGATAACCGTCACCAAGACGAACCTTACGGGAGTGACCCTCAGAAGTCTCAATGTCAGAGCTAATTATGGGGTCAGTGTCACCAGAGTCATAAGATCCGGTGTCGGCCTTGTCGCAAGACCTAACCTCATCCTCCAGATGGGAGATGTGTTGAGGGTTGTCGGTCCGGAGCTCGGAATAGAGGAGGTCGCCAATCTTGTTGGTAACCAGACTTCGACTTTGAACCACCCGAACCTTATCCCGATCTTCTTTGGAATCGCTCTTGGTGTGATATTCGGTTCAATTCCTATCGCCATCCCAGGCATTCCTCAGCCTATAAAGCTGGGACTTGCCGGAGGCCCGCTCATCATCGCGATCCTGCTTGGCTACTTCGGCCCTAAGTGGAAGATCACGACCTACACGACCCAAAGCGCCAACCTGATGGTCAGGGAGATAGGAATATCCTTCTTTATGGCGGCCGTCGGTTTGGGAGCCGGACAGAACTTCGTAAGTTCGATCCTGGACGGAGGTTACTGGTGGATCCTTTACGGAGCGCTCATCACCTTCATCCCTGTCTGCACGATCGGCCTCATCGCAAGATATGTCTGCAAGCTGAACTTCTACCAGATCTGCGGTCTGATCTCCGGTGGTACCACCGATCCCGCCGTCCTGGCGTTCACCCAGGGGGCTTACGGAACGGATTATCCTTCAGTGAACTACGCCACCGTCTATCCTCTGTCGATGTTTATGAGGGTGCTTGTGGCCCAGTTGCTGATCCTTTTGGCGATAGCTTGACGTTATGTTTGACTTGATCTACCCGGTTTCTCCGGCTCCGGTTATGCCTTTGCCATCGGCCGACAATCCCGGTGACCGTCCACGTCCTACGGGCGAGATGGTCCCGGTCGTGGAGGAGAACGGCCTTGTCATCGGACAGGCCACCAGGCAGTCCGTGCACGATGGCTCGAAGCTGATGCATCCGGTGATCCATCTTCACATCATCAACCGGGATGGGTGTCTGTATATTCAGAAACGCTCGATGAAGAAGGATCTTCTTCCGGGGCGTTGGGACACGGCCGTCGGCGGTCACGTCGATTACGGCGAGACGCTTGAAGAGGCGCTCTACCGCGAGGCCTCTGAGGAACTGGGATTCAGGGACTTCAATCCGATATTCCTGAAATCCTACATTTGGGAGTCGGCTCGCGAGAAGGAACTGGTCAGCGTCTTCGCCACCGTCGGCAACTTCACTTTGAAGCCTGACAATGACGAGGTCACCGAAGGACGCTACTGGAATATGTCCGAGATCGAGTCGAATCTGGCGCGGGGACTGTTCACTCCGAATTTTGAGCAGGAATTCAAATCAATCAAGGACACTTTACTGGCTTTGCTCTGATGGACAATAACATTGACAAATTCATAAAGGACCAGTTGTCGGTCTGGCCTCTTGCCGCCGAGAACTATCGTGACCTCAAGAAGGTGGAAACCAAACGGTTGGATGTCGGAGGACTGGAGGTCATCGTCCAGCATAACCCTTGCCGCAAGATTTCTTCCGAGGCGGCCCTGGACCCTAAGTCTCTCAGCGAGAGGCCTTGCTTCCTCTGCCCTGAGAACCGCCCGGCGCAGCAGACCCACATTGAGTTCGAGGGGCGCAAGGGACGGAAATACCGCGTCACGCTGAACCCGTACCCGATCTTCCCGTCGCATCTCGTGATCTCAAGTTTCGAGCACACGCGGCAATCCATCTGGCACCGTTATCAAGACCTTCTTGACTTTGTCAGCGCGCACAATGAATATCTCGGGTTCTACAACGGCCCTGTGAGTGGGGCTTCAGCGCCTGACCATCAGCATTTCCAGGCTTGTCCGCAAGGACTGATGCCTCTCCAGAACAGGGTGGACGGATTGTTGGCGGCCGGCGATGTCAATACTCTGGAATATTTCACCAACGTCAAGGAAGCCAAGCTCTTCCATCTTAATGAATATGCCAACGGAGTCTTCGTCCTTTGCGGCGGCACGGCGAAATCCGTGGCTAAGCTTTTCTACCGGCTTATGGACTGCGCTCCGGTGCCGGAGGACTCGGATGAGCCGAAAATCAACCTGTTCGCCTGGACGCATAACGGGGAATATCGCTCCATTGTGATATTCAGGGATAAGCATCGTCCGCACAACTATTATTCCACCGGGGCGGATCATCTGGCGATGAGTCCAGGGTGCGCTGATCTGGGAGGTGTGTTTGTGGCTCCTAAACGTGAGGATTACGACAAACTTGACTCAGAGCTTCTTACGGCGGTTGTCCGTGAGATAACCGTCAGCGGGGAGACAGAGAGAGGCATCATCTGGAGGCTGACCAGAACCCAGCGCAGGCTGGAGGTCGGGATAATGTCCGGCAGTGCGATCGAGTTCGAGATCATTTCCGACGGGGCGGGACGGCAGAAAGTCGAATATTCGGCGGGACGCATTTCCTACAACGGAGTTCTTTACGATGAACTGGTCTTCGAGGCTCAGACTGAGGCCACTATGTTCGCCGAGCCGTCGTTCATCCTTTACGGAGTGACTATCGGTGTGGATTTCCATTGGGAAAGGAAGGTGACCCAGAAGTTCGCGGGAACTCTCAAGTTCATCGTGGACGGGGACAAGGTCACGGCCGTGAATATTGTTGGAGTTGAGGACTATCTGCTTAGTGTCATCTCGTCTGAGATGAAGGCTTCGGCCGGACTGGAGTTCCTCAAGGCGCACGCTGTCATTTCCCGTTCCTGGGTTATGGCGCAGGTGGAGCACCGTCGGAATCCGGTCACTTCGACAGGCTCAGTGACCACAGAAGTGAGTCCCGTGACCACCGAAGTGAACTCAGCGACCGGCGGCGAGGAGGAGTACATCAAATGGTTCGACCACGATGACCACACCCTCTTCGATGTCTGCGCCGATGATCACTGCCAGCGTTACCAAGGTCTCACGATGGCCGTGGGCGACACTGTCCGCAAGGCCATAGACCAGACCTGGGGTCTTGTGCTCACCTCGGAAGGCCGGATATGCGACGCCCGCTTCTCAAAATGCTGCGGAGGCCGTATGGAGATATTCAGCACCTGCTGGGAAGACAAGGATTACCCTTACCTCCAGCCGCTCCCGGACACTCCGGACTGCGCGGAAGGAGGCGACGTTTTCTGCGACACCAAGGACGAAAAGATTCTCTCCCAAGTGCTTAACGACTACGATCTGGAGACGAAGGACTTCTACAGATGGACCACTGAATATTCAAGGACGGATGTCTCGGAACTTGTCCGCAGACGCTCCGGAATAGATTTCGGCACCATCCGTGACCTCGTCCCGATCGAGAGAGGCCCGTCCGGAAGGCTCAAAAGGCTCAAGGTGGTCGGCGACAAGAAGACAATGGTCATCGGCAAGGAACTGATCATCCGCCGCTGGCTGTCCGAATCCCATCTCAAGAGCTCCGCCTTTGACATAAAATGGGTCGGCGACAGACTGGTCCTTGACGGATCCGGATGGGGACACGGAGTCGGCCTCTGCCAGATCGGCGCCGCCGTGATGGCCAGCAAAGGCTACACGTTCGATCAGATCCTGCTGCACTACTATCCAGGCAGCATACTGGAAAGAAGATAACATAATCAACACATAATGGCTAATTTCACTAAACGTAATCCTTGGATGTGGATCCCGACCCTCTACTTCGTCGAGGGCATTCCATATTTCCTTGTCAACAATGTCTCCGTCCTGATGTTCGCCAAGATGGGCGTTCCGAACGGGCAGATGGCGTTGTTCACATCCCTGCTTTACCTCCCGTGGACGTTGAAGTTCCTCTGGAGCCCGTTCGTGGACATCATCAAGACAAAGAGATGGTGGATCATCACAATGCAGATCATAATGTCCATAGCCTTTGTGGTCCAGGCTCTTACGATGCCTCATCCGTCAGCGGAATCCATCGCGGCCGGCAGCACGCCTATGAGCCTTTTCTCGTTCACGCTGATCCTGTTCGTCTTCGCGGCCTTCGCCTCCGCCACACACGACATAGCGGCTGACGGCTTCTATATGCTGGCCCAGAGCCAGAGCAGCCAGGCGGCCTTTGTCGGAGTCCGCAGCACGTTTTACAGGCTCGCCAATGTCTTCGGCAACGGTGTGATCGTCGCAGTGGCCGGATTGCTGGAGACCAGAACCGGCAACATCCCGTTGGCCTGGCAGCTGACCATCGGCGGATCCGGCATACTCCTTACCGGGTTGACCCTCTATCACACGTTCGCGATTCCTAAGCCAGAGTCCGATGTGCCTAATATTCAAGAGGATTCAGGCAACAAGGTCGCCGAGATATTCGCAGGTTTCGGCCGCACCGTGACGACATATTTCAAGAAACCGGGCGTCTGGCTCGCGATCATATTCATGCTTTGCTACCGTCTCCCTGAGGCCTTCCTCATCAAGATGTGCACCCCGTTCCTTGTGGCTGCGAGAGAGGCCGG
>ULRG01029254.1_pt1 | contig 11346 bp, 9 predicted proteins | sample 1955211 | NCBI WGS metagenome assembly ULRG01 (sample SAMEA4835676, study PRJEB28245) | human gut metagenome | biome: gut microbiome; material: fecal sample | place: Denmark | collected 2008
GGCGAGCGCGATGGCAAAACGGGAACGGAGTTTCCAGTTTTTGGCATGGCCGAGCCGCATCCTATATTATGCAAATATAGAAATTAAAAACATCCGTTGTACTTTTTTATGAGATTTTTTTGAAAATAAAAAATGATGGCAGACATTTGCTGAAGAATTGGACAGAATCTGGTCGTAATGACATAACCCTGTTCCCGTTCGCGTATCCCTGTTTTCCGCGGACTGCCGCAGGCGATTTCCGCGCTGCATGACGTGAGGACGTACTGCAGGTGCGGCCGCTGCGCGGATACCTACAGCTCCCATATAAACGTGCCGATGCGGGAATACTCACGGACTTCTTCTCTCCGCATCCCTGAGGGCAACTGTGAGGGTGGAAATATCCGTTTTCATATCCGGGTGCCGGGAAAACATTCGTGCTATTGTTAATATCTGCACGCTGGGAAATGTCGGACGCACCTGAGGTACGCCCCTACATCGCTATCATTTGCCGCGTGATGCCGCAATTATATTTCACGCATCAACCCAAACGGGATTCGCCTGTTTTGTTTTTTTTACGAAAAATTAACTTGTAAAATCAACAGGATAGGGTTTCCGAAGAATACAGACCACGACGAAACACAGAAAACGGGCGAAAGAAAAAACAAAACCGCCCACAGAAAAAACGAAAGTAAGGATATTTTTCACGAACGTACCGACTGTTTTTCCTCTTTCGCGACTAAAAAAGCGGGGATGCAGCTCCCACAGGCCGCATCCCCGCTCTCTGTATACAAAGATACAACAAAACGGAAGCAAATGCAAATCCGAATTATACATTCTTAACACATCGGCAATCTCAACGGGCACCGTTTCCCCAACGGCTCCGGCCGTCACCGGGCTTCCTTCTCCGGCTCCACCGGCAAAACACCGTGCCTCGCCGCGATGTCTTCCCATTTTTCCGCCTGCGCGACATTTCACGTATCATCAGCACGGCTGACCCATCCAAATGCTCCGTCACTTCGTTTTTCCTCTATGAATTCTCCTTACGCTGCTGAATTGACCGGTTGGCTGCATCACGGCTGCTGGCTGTATAGTGCATTTGCCCGTCCTGATCATAGTAGCGAGGCATTGATTTGGGCTGACTGGCAATACCTTTATTCATGGTGGGAGCAGCAATGTAAACGACGCCCGCCACAACAGCAGCCACCATCAACATCTGAAAGAAGAGCTGCAACAAGGCCACCAGCAAAAGCAACAGGGAAACAGTGGCCCCTATCAGCAAGAAAAAGGATACTCCTGTGAATAGCAGCCCCGGACCACCTCCAGCAGAACGTACATTACGATAGAGAGCCCAACCTACTCCACCGCCCAGCGAAAGGATAAGAAGAACATAGAAAATGACATCACGGGTGGGAGACTCCACACCCAACAGATTAAGCAACACATAGAGCACCAGCAGAACCGGTATCACACCCAGCAGTGCATACAACGTTGACTTGACGGAAAAATCCCTTCCATGATAATGTGTCATCAGACTTTGGTAAATAAAGACCTGCGCCAGTTGAATCAATAAAAAAATAAAAAGCGGAACTGCCCGCAGAAGTTTGGCAAAGAAACCATAATCGGATGAGGTGCACCACCAGATGGACCGTCCTCCAAGCAGGGAATAAACCACAATTTCAAGCAACGTCCCGGTAAGTGCCAGTACAGTCACAGTTTTCACATAACCCGACGTAGGCTGTTTGCGCTGCCCCAATAATCCCAAGATACCGGCAGCAGTCACCAGAAGAAAAATGACCCAATAAGGAAGGGTGGAAGACATCAGAAAATCTTTCATAGCATCATTCTGTTAATTAAAGTTTCGACTCATGAACACAGGCGGGGTCTCACATAAATTATAGTGCTCCACCCGGTCAAGGGCAAGTTATCAAAAAAGGGCTGAACGAACAAGGCAGCAGAATGGATATCGGGAAAATACCCCTGATAATCGTGGGGAAAAGAGAGGGTTACGCTTGCCGGACAGGCGCCGGACGGGAGGCTTCCGGCGAAAAAGCGTTCGTCGGAAAAAAACGGCCGTTCGTCGTCGTCATCCGCCCATACCTATATCTTATTTGCAAGGGCCGGAACGGCATTCTAACTTTGCACCAGAAACCAACCAAACAGGAAGAATCATGAAACTACGGAATTTGTCAATCATCGCCGCCCTGGCACTGGCCACAGCGCTTCCGGCAGAGGAGCGCAAAGTGTGGTCGCTGCAGGACTGCATCGAGCATGCACTCAGCCAGAACATCCAGCTGCAGCAAAACCGGCTCTCACTGCAAAGCGCAGGAGTGGATGTCAGCCAGGCCAAAGCGGCACTGTTTCCAAGTCTGTCATTCTCCAGCGGACAAAACCTGCTGAACCGCCCCTTCCAGGAAACGAGTTCCTCGGTCAGCGGAACCGAAATCATCAGCAGCGACAGCCGCAGCACCTACAGCGGCAACTACCAGCTGGGCGCGCAGTGGACCCTGTGGGACGGCGGAAAACGGCGCTACAACATCAAGCAGAAAGAAACCGAGGAGGACATCAGCGAACTGACTGTCGAAGAAACGCAGAACCAGCTCAAGGAGGAAATCACCCGCCTGTATGTGCAGATTCTCTATGCTGCCGAATCGGTGGATATCAACCGGAAAACTCTGGAAACCAGCCAGGCCACTCTCGAGCAGGCGCAAAGCATGTTTGAAGAAGGCGACCTCTCCAAAGCCGACGTGGCACAACTGGAAGCCCAGATGGAAAACGACCGCTACCAGCTGGTGACTGCCGAAAATGCACTGAAAAACTACAAACTGCAACTCAAGCAACTCCTCGAACTGGACGGAACGGAGGAAATGGAGCTGGAAATGCTCACCATCAGCGACGAGAAAGCCACCGCCATGCTCCCGGCACAGGCCGACGTCTACAGCCAGGCCGTAGCCTCCCGGCCGGAAATCAAAAGCAGCCGGCTGAGCATCGAAAACGCCCAACTGGCCATCAAGACCGCCAAGGCCGGCTATATGCCCACCATCAGCCTGTCGGCCGCCACTTCGACGCAGACCAACAGCGGCAGCACACGCAACTGGGGGCAGCAACTGAAGCTGGGATGGAACAACAGCATCGGACTTCAACTGAATATCCCCATTTTCAACCAACGCGAAACCAAAAGTGCCGTAGAAAAGGCTGAAATCAACTACAGCACCTCACAACTGGACCTGGCCGACAAACAAAAGGAACTGTATGCCACCATCGAATCGCTGTGGCTCGACGCACAAAACGCACAACAGCAGTTCCTGGCCGCCGACAGCAAGCTGAAAAGCACCCGCACCAGTTTTGAAATGGTGAGCGAGCAGTTCAGCCTGGGCATCAAGAACACCGTGGAACTGCTGACGGAGAAGAACAACATGCTCATCGCACAGCAGCAGCGCATCCAGGCCAAATACATGGCCGTGCTCGACCGCATCCTGCTCGACTTCTATGCCGGCGAACCCATCCGGCTCTGAACCTGAAAAGTAACGGAACGCCCCTCCCTGCCGGCGTTCCTCCATCCAGAACTTTCATCCACAATTCATCATGAAAAAGAAAAATATCATCATCAGCACAGCCGCCCTGCTCATTCTGGCCGGCGCCGGCCTTTGGATATTCGGCGGCCGGAAAGCGGAAAAGAACATCGACTTCGCCACCGCTACCGTCCAAAAAGGCAACGTCAGCAACTCCATCACGGCCACCGGCACCATCGAACCGGTTACCGAGGTACAGGTGGGTACGCAGGTGTCGGGTATCATCGACAAAATCTATGTGGACTACAACACTGTCGTGAAAGCCGGACAGGTTATCGCCGAAATGGACCGCGTCACCCTGCTCAACGACCTGCAGTCGGCCCAGGCCTCCTACAACGGCAACGAAGCCGAATACCACTACCAGCAGAAACTGTTTGAACGCTACCGCACCCTGCACGAAAAGCAGCTGATCAGCGACACGGAATACGAACAGTATGAATACAACTACCGCCGCGCCAAGAGTGCCTACGAACAGAGCAAGGCCCTGCTGGACAAAGCCAAGCAGAACCTGTCCTACACCACCATCACCTCGCCCATCGACGGTGTCGTCACCAGCCGGCAGGTGGAAGCCGGACAAACCGTAGCCTCGGGATTCTCCACTCCGACTCTCTTCACCATTGCCGCCGACCTGACACAGATGCAGGTGGTGGCCGACATTGACGAAGCCGACATTGCCGGCGTGAAGGAAGGCGCCCGCGTCACCTTCACCGTCGACGCCTATCCCGACGACGTTTTCGAAGGCGAAGTGAAGCAGGTGCGCCTGGGCAGCACCAACAGTTCGTCCAGCTCGACGGAAACCACAGAAACGGTGGTTACCTACGAAGTGGTCATCAGTGCCGACAACCCGGACCTCAAGCTCAAACCGCGCCTCACCGCCAACGTCACCGTCTACACCGACACCCGTGAAAACGTACTGACGGTCCCCAACAAGGCCTTGCGCTTCCACCCCGATGAAAAACTGGCCGGCAACCGCCCCATCCACGACTGCGACGCACCGAAAAAGCTGTGGAGGCTCGATGAAAAGGGATGGACCGCCATTCCCGTCAAGACAGGACTCAGCGACGGCGCCAACACGGAAATCGTATCGGGCATAAAGGAAGGCGACTCCATCGTGACCGAAGCCGTCATCAAGAGTCAGGCCGGACCGGCCGCCCCCCAGGAAACGGAACAGGAGCAGAGCCCGTTCATGCCCGGCCCCAGAGGCAAGAAGAAATAAACACGACTCCGCGCAGGCACAGCGCTGCCGGACAAAATCAACGACACTATGAGCAAGAACGTCATCGAACTGCAAAATATCAAGCGGAACTTCCACGTAGGCGGGGAAACCGTACACGCCCTCCGCGGCATCACGTTCAGCATCCAGGAAGGGGAATTTGTCACCATCATGGGCACTTCGGGGTCGGGCAAATCGACTCTGCTGAACACACTGGGCTGCCTCGACACCCCCACCAGCGGTGAATATCTGCTCGACGGCATCCCCGTGCGGACCATGAGCCGGGCACAGCGGGCCGTGCTGCGGAACCGGAAAATCGGTTTCGTCTTCCAGAACTACAACCTGCTGGCCAAAACCACGGCCGTGGAAAACGTGGAACTGCCGCTCATGTACAACCCCAGCGTGTCGGCCACCGAAAGACGCCGGCGGGCCATCGAAGCCCTGAAGGCCGTGGGCCTGGGCGAACGATTGGAACACAAGTCGAACCAGATGTCGGGCGGACAGATGCAGCGCGTGGCCATCGCACGGGCGCTGGTCAACGAGCCGGCCGTCATCCTGGCCGACGAGGCCACCGGTAACCTCGACACGCGCACTTCCTTCGAAATTCTGGTGCTCTTCCAGCAACTGCACGCCCAGGGACGCACCATCATCTTTGTCACCCACAACCCGGAACTGGCCATGTACAGCAGCCGAAACATCCGCCTGAGCGACGGGCACGTCATCGAAGACACGCTCAACCCGCAGATACGGTCGGCCGCCGAAGCACTGGCCGCACTGCCCAAGGAGGAGGACGACTGACCCGCCGTCCTCCCGCTCCCTACCGGAACAACCTTTTCGGACATCCATTAAACACATCAGAAAATGAACGGTACAAATCTCATCAAGATAGCCCTACGCGCACTGAGCAACAACAAGCTGCGGGGATTTCTCACCATGCTGGGCATCATCATCGGCGTGGCCTCGGTCATTGCCATGCTGGCCATCGGCCAGGGCTCGAAACGAAGCATACAGCAGCAGATTGCGGAAATGGGCTCCAACATGATTATGATACATCCCGGCGGCGAAATGAAAGGCGGCGTAAGGCAGGACGCCTCAGCCATGCAGACGCTGAAACTGGAGAACTATGAAACGCTGAAGGAAGAGTGTGTCTACATTTCCGCCATCAGCCCCAACGTATCGGCCAGCGGACAGCTCATCGCCGGCGCCAACAACTATCCCTCCTCCATCACGGGCATCGACACCGACTACCTGACCATCCGCCAACTGAAAGTGGAACAAGGCGAGATGTTCACCAGCGAAGACATCCGCACCGCCGCCAAGGTGTGCGTCATCGGAACCACCATCGTCGAAAACCTCTTCCCCGACGGCACCGACCCCATCGGAAAAATCATCCGCTTCAAGCAGGTGCCGCTGAGAGTGGTCGGCGTACTCGAATCGAAAGGCTACAACTCCATGGGCATGGACCAGGACGCCGTGGTGCTGGCCCCCTATTCCACCGTCATGAAACGCCTCCTGGCCCAGACACACCTCAGCGGCATATTTGCCTCCGCTCTCACCGAGGACATGACAGAGGAAGCCGTCGACGAAATCACCCGCATCCTGCGGCGCGAACACCGGCTGAAGGAAGCCGACGACGATGACTTCACCATCCGCACACAGCAGGAGCTGAGTTCCATGCTCAACACCACGACCGACCTCATGACCACTCTTCTGGCCTGCATCGCAGGCATCTCGCTGGTAGTAGGCGGCATCGGCATCATGAACATCATGTATGTCTCGGTAACGGAACGTACACGGGAAATCGGACTGCGCATGTCGGTCGGCGCCCGCGGCGTGGACATCCTCTCGCAATTCCTCATCGAATCGGTGCTCATCAGCATCACGGGCGGCATCATCGGCATCATTCTTGGCTGCGGCGCCTCCTACATCATCAAGACGGTGGCCAACTGGCCCATCTACATCCAGCCCTGGAGCGTGCTGCTCTCCTTTGTGGTGTGTACCTTCACCGGTGTGTTCTTCGGCTGGTATCCGGCCAAGAAGGCTGCCTGTCTCGACCCCATCGAAGCCCTGCGCTATGAATAACACAACGCCCGGTATCCGCATCGTGGCCAACCCGGATTTCCGGCAGAATGCAGGTGCTGCCCACGCCGCCAATGCGGACGGAAGGCAGTGCCTGCATTCCTCCCTTCACGATGCCGCCGTTCTCTTTCACCGGAACCGTTTTTTTATGTAACTTTGCTCCTACCGCCTACCCGGTCCGCAAAAAAACACACACGACCCATGTCCACCAGCCGCCAGCAACACAGCCAGAAACTACTCGAAACCGCCATCCATGCCATCTATTGGGGCATACTCTTCGGCATTCCTCTCATCATCATGCAGAGCACGGGCGGAAGCATCTTCAACAAGCAGACGTTCACGCGCTTCTTCATTGTCCCGATTTCCCTCTGCCTGATTTTTTATCTCAACTACTTTCTGTTCATCCCCCGGCTTCTCTTCAAGGAACGCCGCAAGGAATTTTTCCTCGTCAATCTGCTGACCATCTTCGCCATAGCCATCGGGCTCCGCCTGTGGTTCGACTTCATCATCGGCCTCATGCCGCCCGAAAAGCACATGATGCACACGAAGTTCTCCTATCTGTTCGTCATTCTCCGCGACGTCACCAGCCTGGTCTTCTCGGCCGGCCTGAGCGTGGCCATCAAAATCAGCAAGAAATGGCATGAAAGCGAGGCGGCAAGGCGGGAAGCCATCAAGAGCCAGACCGAAGCCGAACTGAAGAACCTGCGCAGCCAGCTCAACCCGCACTTCCTGCTCAACACGCTCAACAACATCTATGCCCTCATCGCCTTCGACGCGGATAAGGCCCAGCAGGCCGTGCAGGAACTCAGCAAACTGCTGCGCTACGTCCTCTATGAAAACCAGGAAACCACCGTGCCGCTGCACAAGGAGGTCAACTTCATCAGCAACTACGTGGAACTGATGAAAATCAGAATGCCCGCACACGTCGAGGTGAAAACCGAATTTGACATCCGGCCCGGCTCCGCCACCCCGATTGCCCCGCTCATCTTCATCTCGCTCATCGAAAATGCCTTCAAGCACGGCATCTCGCCCACGCAGAAGAGTTTCATCCACATCCGTCTGGCCGAAACCGACGACGAAATCGTGTGCCACATCAGCAACAGCAACTACCCCAAGACCGAAAGCGACCGAAGCGGCTCGGGCATCGGACTGGAGCAGGTGAAAAACCGGCTCGAACTGGCTTATCCCGGACAGTACACCTGGGAACAGACGCTCTGCGACGAGGGCCGCACCTACAGTTCTACCATCCGCATCCGCCTCCACTAACCTTACAAAACCTTTCTGCCATGAAACTCAAATGTGCTGTCGTCGACGACGAACCGCTGGCACTGGGACTGATTGCCAGCTACGTGAAAAAGACTCCCACCCTGCAGCTCTGCGGCACGTATGCCAGCGCCGTGGAAGCCATGGACGGACTGGCCGAAAACCCCGTGGACCTGCTGTTCCTCGACATCCAGATGCCGGAACTCAACGGTCTGAAATTCTCACGGATGGTGCCCGAAACCACCCGCATCATCTTCACCACGGCCTTCGGACAATACGCGCTCGACGGCTACCGGGTCAACGCGCTCGACTATCTGCTCAAACCCATCAGCTACGCCGACTTTGCCGAAGCGGTGGGCAAGGCCATGAAATGGTTCAGCCTCGTGGCACGCTCGGAAGGAACAGCCGGAACGGAAACCGGCAGCAACACGCCCGAAAGCGAAGCACCGGCGCCTGCCGGCAACACCGACAGCAGGCCAGAACGGACGGACTGCATCTACGTGAAGAGCGACTACCGGCTCATACAGGTGGAACTGGACAAGATTCTCTACGTGGAAGGCTTGAAGGACTACGTGAAAATCTATACCACCGACGAGGCCAAACCCATCCTCTCGCTGCTGAGCATGAAGGCCATGGAGGAAAAACTGCCTGCCGACCGCTTCCTTCGCGTGCACCGTTCCTTCATCGTGCAGAAATGCCACATCCGCGAAATCTACAAAGGAAAAATCGCTTTCGGAAAAAAGTTCATCCCCGTTTCCGAAAGCTACAAGCAGGCGTTGCAGGACTACATTGACCATCACTCCGTTTGACCGCCTGCCGTTCGCCGGCCACGGCTGCCGAAAACGGCCGGCACCCCTTCCCGACGACAACACGCACACACAAAAAAACAGTCCTTACTTTCGTAAAAACTCTCAGTACTTTAGAAAATTCTGTCAGTACTTTTGTTTTTACGAAAGTAAGGACTGTTTTTGCGGTGTCCGCGCCGGCGGTTTCAGACGCCTGCGCGGACACTCGTATCAGTTAATCTGGTAGGGGTCGCCCTGGAGCTGCAACTGCCGGCGCTGGCCTTCGGCATAGCGCGGCTGGCCACCGCCCACGAAGACTTCCAGCTGCCCGGCACGCTCCACCGTATTGCCCAGCGAATCGGTCAACGCCAAATCCTCGGGCAACAGACGGAAGCTGACCTTGCGCTCCTCGCCGGCCTTGAGATGCACGCGACGGAAGCCCTTGAGCGCACAGATGGGGGCCTGGATACTGTCGCCGCAGCTATGCGTGAGATAGAGCTGCACCACCTCGTCGCCGTCGCGACGGCCCGTATTCTTCACCACAGCACTCACCTCGACGGCACGGCCCGTCTCAGCCTGCGCGGGCAGCGTGAGACCGGAATAGGCAAAGGAAGTGTAGCTGAGTCCGTAGCCGAAGGGATAGCGCGGCTCGCCCTTGAAATAACGGTAGGTGCGGTTCTTCATGGAATAGTCCGTAAACTCGGGCAAATCAGCATCGCTGCGATAAGTGGTCAGCGGCATGCGTCCGGCCGGATTGTAATCGCCGAAAAGCACATCGACAATGGCATCGCCGGCCGACTGGCCGCCATACCATGCCTGGAGAATGGCGTCGGCATGTTCGCTTTCCCACTCAAAACTCATGACCGAGCCCGACATGTTGACCACAATCAGCGGCCGGCCCGTCTTCTCCAGTTCACGCATCAGGGCCGTCTGCACGGCAGGAAGGGCAATGCTGGTGCGGTCGCCGCCACGGAATCCGGGACTCTTGGCAGCGGCATCGCCGGCCTCGCCCTCATAGTCGGCACTGATGCCGCCCACGAAGATGATGACGTCGCTCTTGCGGGCCTCCCGGGCCACCTGGGCCATTGAAGGACCGTCCTTCAGTTCGGCCGTGAAATCCACACCCTTGCAATAGTGGATGTCGATGTCCTTGCCAAAACGGCGGCGCAGACTGGCCAGGGGCGTAACGTTTTCGGAGGGGAAACCGTTATAGTTGCCCAGCTGTGTGCGCCCGTTGTCGGCATTGGGGCCGATGATGGAAATGCGCTTGATTTTTTTTGCATTGAGCGGGAGCAGCTGCTTGTGGTTCTTGAGCAGGACCATTGACTCGCGGGCCATGAGGAGGGCATGCTCACGGTGGGCGTCACACTCCAGCACGTCGCGGCCGATGGAGGCGTAGGGATTGCGCTCGGCGGGGTCGAACATGCCGAGCTTGAAGAGGATGGTAAAGAGACGGGTGAGCGAAACGTTGATTTCGCGCTCGCTGTGGAGTCCGTCCTTCACGCCCTGCTCCAGCAGATGGTAGAGGTCGCCGCATTCCAGGTCGGTGCCGGCCAGCATGGCATCACTCACCGCCACCTCGCGGCTTTCGTGGGTCTTGTGGAAACTGGTGAAATCGGACACCGCCCAGCAGTCGGACGTCACATAACCGTCGAAACGCCACTGGCGGCGCAGAATGTCGACAAGCAGGGGGTCGTTGCCGCAACAGGGCTGCCCGTCGAGGCGGTTGTAGGCACACATCACGCCATGCACCTTGGCCTTGGTCACCAGTTCGCGGAAAGCGGGCAGATAAGTGTCCCAAAGGTCGTAGGCCGACGGCCGGGCATCAAATTCATGACGTTCGGGCTCAGGCCCGCTGTGCACGGCAAAATGCTTGGCACAGGCCACGGCCTTGAGATAATGAGGGTCGTTGCCCTCCAGTCCGCGGACAATGGCCGACCCCATCTTTCCCGTCAGATAGGGGTCCTCGCCATAGGTTTCCTGCCCCCGGCCCCATCGCGGGTCGCGGAAGATGTTGATATTGGGCGTCCAGTAAGTCAGCCCGTAATATTGCGGAATGCCCTTGCCGTTGCGGAGAGCTTCGTTGAAAAGCGCACGCCCCTCGGTAGCGGCAATGTCGCCCATGCGCTGCAGCGCCTCCGTATCGAAAGTGGCGGCCATGCCGATGGCCTGGGGAAACACCGTCACCTTTTCCTTCGTACGGGCCACTCCGTGCAGCGCCTCGTTCCACCAGTTGTAGGCCGGAATGCCCAGCCGGGGCACGGCGATGGAGGCATGCTTCATCATGCGCACCTTTTCCGAAAGCGTGAGCCGCGAAATGAGGTCGCGCACCCGCTCTTCCAGCGGCAAGTCAGGGTTGCGGAAGGGCAGAAGTTCACCGGCAGGCGACGATGAAGCCGCCTGAACGCCTTCAACCGGGGAAGGAACAACTGTGCCGGCAGGCGCTGCCTGCGGCGGG
>ULRG01036752.1_pt1 | contig 11328 bp, 10 predicted proteins | sample 1955211 | NCBI WGS metagenome assembly ULRG01 (sample SAMEA4835676, study PRJEB28245) | human gut metagenome | biome: gut microbiome; material: fecal sample | place: Denmark | collected 2008
ATTTTATTGCATATTTTCCAGTTTTCTATAATCTGTTTTTCCACTTTGTGTAATGGGAATTTTATCTATTACATAATATTTATCTGGAATTGAATGTGATGGTAAGACATTCTTACAATACTTTTCTACCTGCTCTAGTACATATCGTCTGTCAGTAATACCGGTTGACAATTTCAGATAAACAATTAGTTCTTTGAGAAGGCTATTATCGGTTTTCGCAATAACCGCTGCTTTATTAATGTAAGACAATTTCATAAGTTCATTTTCAATTCTGGCTGGAAACACTTTATAAATAGTTCCATCTGAGCCTTTAGTCATATAGATTCTCTTTATTCGTCCTTTAAAATGTACAAAACCATCTTCATCTACAAATCCGAGGTCTCCCGTGTGAATCCATAATAGTCCATCTTCATGTTTACTTATTATGTTCTCTGTTTCTACAGGATTTTTAAAGTATTCCTTCATCTGACTAGGGGTATGAAAACACAATTCACCAATTTCATTATATTTGCATTCTTTGCCGGATTCTGTATTTATTACTTTTACAACTGTTTTACATAAAGGGATTCCCAATGTATTGATTTTATGTGCAACAGGCATATTTGCAACAACTGTTGCCGCAAATTCTGTCATACCATATCCGCCTAAATATATGGCTGATGAGTTATGACTTGCAAGGTAATTGTTTACCTTATCTTCCTGTTCCATAGACATAGATTCACCACCACCGGCCATTATTTTGCAATATCGCATAGACTTTCTTTTATTTTTTTTAATAATCTGCATAACATTTGTTGGTGCTGCTAAAAAGAGGTTAGGTTGATTTTTTAGGTATTGTTTTGTAATGATTTCAGGACTTGGATTTGGATACAAAATTTCTGTTATACCCATGGAAAATGGCATATGTACTCCTAAACAAAATCCAATAGCCAAAAACGGAGGCATAAATGTCAAAATAGATTGTCCAGATTTTATTTCAAATCCTGTAAATTTGTATTGGTAAGCAATTGCATTTATATTATCATTGGTTAAAACTACCCCTTTGGGTTCTCCGGTTGTTCCACTTGTATACACTATCATCGCCGATGAATCTTTCTGATAGGCATTTTCTTTTACAAGATTTTTTGAATAATATTGATTGATGAATTGCCTATATGTAATGCAATTTGAATTATTTAACTTGTGATTTTTCTTTGAAGCAAATATTTTTATCGGCAATGGCATACTATCTTCTGTCTGTAATATAACTGTATATTTAGATTGTAACTTATCCTGTATATCAAGTACCTTATTTACAATAACATCCATTACAATCAGGATCTTGGAATTTGTATTATTTACCGTATGAATTATTTCTTCGCCTGACAGACTGAGGTATCCCATATTTACGGTTGCACCGATATAATTTAACGCATATATGCAATACAATGTTTCAGGTGTTATAAGTGACAGGATTGTTACGATATCACCTTTGAATATACCAGCTTTGGAAAGTGCAGATGCAGTCTTTTTGATGTTATCAAAAAAAACAGCATATGTTATTTTTTTCCCAAAGTATTTAAACGCAATTGAATCCATATTTTTTTCATTGCAATCGTATATGTATCGGTATATCGTTTTTGGGGGTAATTCACCACTAATTGCTTCTGAACTATAATATTTTAACCAAGGCTTATCTATTGATGGATACCCGGTCATTTCATTCTTGTATTTTTTCATAATTTTTACCTGATGCTTTCAATAATATTTCCTTCTGAATCATAATACCCTGAACATTCGTTTTTCAAAGCCTCTACATCTCTTTTCCCACTTTTATGTACGGGCATAGTTTTTCGGATTTTCCACAACTGTGGGACTTCATCTGCCGGCAATGATTCAGTGCAGTTTAAATATAGTCTTTTAATAACCTCATTAATGTTTTCGTCACTTTTCAGAATGATATGTGCTGCAGATACTTTTTTTGACTTATATGTTGTATCGATGACTTTGCATAAACTGATGTTTTTATCCTTTAAAATTACCTGTTCGGCATCAAACAGATAAATTACTCTTCCGTTATCCGATTTATAACTATCTGTGGAACGACCCAGAATAAACATATATCCTTCTTCATCAACATATCCTATATCACCTGTGCATGCCCATATCTGGCCTTTGGAGTCTTCCTTGAAAAACTCGGATGTTGCTTCCTCGTTATTAAAATAACCTTTCATATGTGCAGGGGTAATTGCACGAATTTCTCCTCTCTCTCCATATTTCAATTCTGAATTGGTTTCTATGTCAAAAGCAGATACTATTGCTTTTCCAAGTATAGGATAACCGACACTATTCTTTTTTGAATGTAATCTTGAAGTCGTCGTAAGGGTTGAACCTAACTCACACATGCCATATCCTTTTAATAATGGGTATTGACATCCTCTAGCCTTTAGAAATGCATTGATTTCATCTTCTGTATCTGAAAGAATCTGTTCACCTCCGGTAATAGGATATTTCATAGCTGATAAATCCAATTTATGAGCTAAATGATAAGTTATAAAACTAACCCATATGCTTGTTGGGACTAATGTTAATGCAACATGATATTTTCTCAAAATACTTATAAATGCTTCAACATTAAATCTTGGTTCTAATATAACAGTTACTCCTTTTTGTAACGGCATAATTGTACTTAACACAATTCCTGTAGAAAACCATACAGGAACCATTTGTAAGAATATGTCACCTCTTAAATAGTCATAACCATAGTCATAATTTTGAATTGTTGCATTTATCCCATCGTTTGTAAGTACAATACCTTTAGATGCACCGGTGCTTCCGGATGAATACACCATAATTGCATCATGGTTTGGGACATAATCTGCTACAGTTGTAGGTTCAACTTTTACTTTTTTATCAACAAACGACTGCCATCTTACCAGCTTATCTGAATACTTAATATGAGTATTGTTTTTTAGCTTATTAAGATTTCTGATTAATATTGAAGCTGAATTAAGAGCGGGGATTATAATTATTTTTCCAATATTAAGCTTATTAATAACAGGTTGAATCTGTTTATAAAAACTATCCAATACAAACAAAACTTTACTATGTGTCTCGTTAATTCTCGACAATAATTGTTCTTCTGTAAAAAATGGATTTACAAAATTACATACAGCCCCTAACTTATTAACTGCTAAAAGAAGGTATATGGATTCCGGTGTTCCTGCTGTGCAAAGAGAAATAATATCTCCGCTTTGGATCCCCATACACTTTAATGAGTATGCACACCTGTCCACTTCTCTGAATAAAGTTCTGTAAGATATTTTGTTATTAAAGTAAATCAGTGCAATATCTGACACATGTTCAGAATTGCTAGTATATACATTTTGATATACTGTACATTTTTTTAGCGGTTTGTTGATAAATTCTTTAGAGTAATATTTTAACCAAGGCTTATCTATTGATGGATACCCGGTCATTTCATCTGCGTTCATCATTGTATTTCTCCTTAAATAATTTATTGAATTGAATATTCCTGTATCTTAGTGGTATTTTATCGAACCCAAATTTTTCATACAATTCTAAATGTGTTCTTTTTTCTTTTGGAACAAAAGTGTTGATTATCTGTTCATCCATTGAATAACCTGCCCATTCCATAACACGTTGTTGAACAAATCCATTCCAATAATCATCATCTAATTTATTACGTTTGCATATTCCTTGTTTATACCAGATTTCCCATTTAAGGCTTGCCAGAGTATCCCGTATCTTTTGTGTAAGATCAGGAATAGAATTATCAGGCATAATTTTTTCTCCGGTATTGATTACAAATCTGTTTTCATACTGTTCAATAGCTATCGGAATAATCGGAGTATTGGTTTCAATCGAAATTGAAGCTGTACCATAAGGAATATCATATATGAGTTCGTTTTCTGAAAAGTTCCATGTTCCTTCCGGAAAAATCATCATAGAATTTCCGGCTTTTAGCAGTCGTATCATTATTTCTTTAGTATTATGCTTGTCTATATTACTTTTTTCATTAACGTAAACAACACCGTTTAATTTCATAAACAAGCCGTTAAAACCTTTATTTATGTTTATAAAATCTGCCGCCAAAATGTAAAACGGTTTTGTTATCTGCTCATTAATAATTTCAAAATCCCACTTTCCTATATGAGTTACTGCATAAATTACAGCTTTGTTGGTATATTTTATTTCATTTAACAATTCTACATGAAAATGATTAAATTTTCTTTGTATCCGCAGCATGCATCTTAAAAGTGGTCTTAAAATTTTTCTTATAATTAGCTTGTTTTTTATGGGAATATCAGCTTTTAGCATATCAGCCTTTTTTGACTGGTAGTCTGTAAATCTTTTTTGTTGTCTGATGTCTATTTCTTTCAACTTTTTATGTAAGCTCCTTTATCACTTCAAACCCAGAGCAAACCTGACACCGGGTATTTTTTTACATATTTCAACCAGTAAAACCGTAACAATAATGGAGATATTCATAGTTATCAGTATCTGAATAAACACGTTACATTTAAGGTATTTAATTACAAAATACCCAACAGGGAGCAATACAGTCATGTGAATGAAATAAATTGCAAATGAACAGTTCGATAATTTCTCAAAGAACCTGTTTATATAGTTTATATATTTCTGACCGGTTCCAATTACACCAAAGACCATAGTTGTACATGAAACCGCCCATATCAGGCGCATCCATGCATAATCTACTGTCCACACACTTATTTCATCCATTTTCATCAGCATAAATCCCATACATATATTTGTACTTATGCCAATTAATAGCAGACTCCAACTATATTTTGTGGTTAATTTATAAAATTCAACATTATCGTACAACAACAATCCCAAAGCAAAGAAAGCAATATATTTAACAGGTGATTCATCACTTTGTCCATATGAAATTATGTAAATTAAAAGTGTAAACCATATAAGTGAAGCTGCCTTAACCTTTATCTGATTTGTAGTCTTTGACTTATATCTGATAATTGGGAATGTTGCTAAAGAAATCAAAAATAAATATATCAAAAACCATAAATGTGATGGGGTAAAGCCTCCATCATACCCATAAAAACCATCAGAATATGTAGTAAAAAAGTGTACATACGCCTCAAAAATATTTCCATTGAACCCATAATGATTTTTCATTACAAAATATGACTGAACCGGTACCAATAAAAGTATTCCTGCTAAAAATGGAATAAGCAGTCTTTTACATCTTTCAATGTAATATTCCTTGATAGTTCTTTTTTTTAGACTATACATAGTGGTTAATCCTGCTATTAAAAATAGTGTTGCCATATACCAACTTCTTAATGAATTGTATATTATTGTAGGGATTAAAGATTTAGCACCTTCAATATAGAATCCATCTTGCAGGTGATACATTTCACAAGAATGTGCAACAAACAGTCCTAATATTATTAATACACGGATATTATCCAGATAATATTTTCGTTCATTTTTTACTACAACCTGTCCTTCGTTATTTTTTGCCACCTTTTTTCTTCCTTTCCGTATATTCTACTGTCATTTCAAGGCAATTTTTTCTTTGCAAAAGCAACCAACGAACCGATTAATATCGTCAGTCCTATTGCGTCACCATATGAAGCTGCTTTGTAATAAAATAATCCCGGTAAGTCATTAGATGGATTCATTGTTTTATACATAAAAAACAGCATACAGAATCCTGTTAAAAAGTTATTGCGGGAGCTATTATCCCACATAAAATATATTTATTTTTCGTACTTTTCATAATCATTTATCTCTTTTTCAAGTTCTCTGTAATTTACTTTACCTATGGTTGTTCTTGGAAGTGCATCAATAAAACGATATTCAACCGGACGTTCCCAAGTATCAAGTTTTTCATCAGATATATTTCTTAATAAGCGCTCGGTATTTTCTTTGTTATTACCTTTATCTAAAACGACAAAAGCAATAAGTTCACAAAAGACGTTCGTTATTTTCCTTCCGACAATGGAAACTTCATGAATCCCTTCAATTTCCACAAACATATCTTCTATCAATTTTGGAAATACCTTGTGATACGCATTATTTCCCCATGTTGCAATGATACGTTTAATTCTGCCTGATATTGTGACAAATCCATCCTCGTCTATATGACCGATATCTCCGGAGTGGATATATTTTTTTCCGTCATTATGCACTTTGATAATATTGTTTGTTTCTTCTTCGTTTTTGTAATACCCAAGCATCATTGTCGGTGTACTAAAACATATCTCTCCATCATGGTTGTATGGCAACTCATTTATAGTATCAGGTTCTACAACCTTAATTATTGTTCCGGGTAATGGAATACCAACTGTTCCTACCCTGCTTACTTTAGGCAATGAGGTAACAACTGTAGCTGCTGCTTCGGTCATTCCATATCCAACCGATATGGTCGTATCGGCATTGTGGTTTTTTAAAAATTTATTTGCTCTCTCTTCAAATGCGGGAGTAACTGTATCGCCGCCTACAGCGAAAACTTTAATAAAATCCAGATTCATCTTTTGGATTCCGGGGTGATTCATAATACTTTCATTTTGTGGACACCCACATATGTAATAATTGGGGCAATATTTATAAAAATTAGAAGCTGCATTTTCAGGAGAAGGATCTAAAATTAATATATTTTTTATACCACGGCATAAAGGCATATGTAGGTCACATACAATTCCATATGCAACAAATGGAGGTATTGAATTCATAAGCTTTCCTCCACGTTTTAATTCAGGTAAAGCGTAATTGTATTGATATACAAGACCATTCATACTTTGACTTGAAAGAACAACTGCTTTTGATTTCCCGGTAGTACCACCTGTATATACCATTACAACGGGAATCCGGGATTCATTGACTTCATCAATTTCTGAAATACTTCCATATTTAAGGAACTGCTTCCAATTCATACAATTAGCAGCTTTGACTGCTTTCAACTTAATATTAACAATTGTTCTGGTAACAACATCCGCGGATTCTGCTATTTTAAGCAATAATACATGCTGTACATCAGTCCCTTTTACTGACTCCTTATGAGTTTCCCACAAGGAGTCAATGGCAATATACATTTTGGATTTTGTATTAATCAGTATTTCATTTGTTTCTTTAACTGAAGCGGAGAAGTATATCATATTTGCTACTGCTCCTATATAACTTAAAGCATAAAAAAGATATACAGTCTGAGGCATATTTAATACCTGAAGTGTTACGATATCTCCTTTGCCTATTCCCAATGCAGTCAAGGACATAGCCGTTTTTCTGATATTCTCAAATAATTCTTTGAATTTAATTTTTCTGTTAAAGTAGATTAGTGCAACATCATCCATATAATCCTTGTTATTTTGATATAACAGATGATATGCACTACATTCCGGTATATCAGATTCATTAAGAGCTTTATCATAGAATTTAAGCCATGGTTTATCTATTGACGGATAACCTGTCTTTTGTTTTTCTGTACTAAACATAATTTATTCTCCTTTTATATGCTTGCAATTTATCCATTTTGTTTCACAAAGCAGCCAATGTGAAACACACATATTTATTTAAAATTGCCATAAATCGTATGATTTATTGGGCTTTTTTACCATATCCATTATGTTTCAAAAGTCTACTATTTACAACAACCGATTTTTACATTGGCTTGTTTTTTTTACACCTTCTATAAAACGTTGAATAACTGATGTTTAATACATTTGCAACTTCCCTGACTGTAATATTTCTGTTTTCCCATAGTTTATAATATTTTTCAAAATTATTCGGAAGTTTCTTTCGTCTGACTCCGAATTGAACACCTCATGATTTAGGGGCAGCTATGCCCTCTGCTTGTCTTTGCTTAATAAAAGAACGCTCTGTTTCTGCGACATATGCCAATATCTGTAATACCAAATCTGCTATAAATACTATTGTAAGTCCTTCTTTTTCATAATTGGTATTTAACAATGGCATATCAATAACTTCAATGTCTATATGTTTTTCTTTTGTAAGAAGTCTCCATTGTTCCAGTATCTCGTCATAATTTCTTCCTAACCGGTCAATGCTGATTATTACAAGTACATCACCTTTCTTTAGTTTTGAAATCAGCTCCATATAATTAGGTCTGTTGAAATCTTTTCCTGAAATTTTATCGATGTATATGTACTTCGATGTAATACCTAATTCATTTAAAGCATCCAGTTGCCTGTTAAGATTTTGATCCTTTGACGAAGCTCGCACATAACCATATTTTTTCATAAATAACCTCCTTTATATACATCCCAATATAAAGCAGGCAATGTAAACACTAAATACTACTATAAATTTTTTGCACATTTACGCAAGAGCGTATACGCAAATGCGTTTACCTTAATAATCTTATGTTATAAATATGGACAATCCGAGGTGTAATAAATGACAATAAAAGATGCTGTCATACTAAGATTTAAGAAAATATGTAAAGAACGTGATATTAAATATAATGAACTTGCAACTATGTCAGGTGTAACGCCGTCTACAGTTTATAGCATGTTAAATGAAGAACGCAGGGATATTACAATTACGACAATTAAGGAACTTTGTGACGGACTTGAAATAAGTCTATAGAATTTTTTCCGACGCAATATTTGATGAATTAGATAAGGAAATACGATGATTACAAAACCCTACTTATGATACGGCTCCCCGTTAATAATCCTATAGCACCTGTATATCTGCTCGCAAAGAATTACCCGCATAAGCTGGTGGGGAAATGTCATATCAGAAAAGCTGAGCTTGTAATCGCTTCTTTTTAAGATATTATTATCAAGTCCCAGCGAACCGCCTATAATAAATGCGATTGAGCTTATGCCGTTCACACCAAGTTTTTCGATTTTATCAGCAAAAGCAACGGAGTCAAGCTTAGTGCCGTTAATGGCTAAGGAGATAACATAGTCATCTTCTTTAATTGCATTGTTAATTCGTTCACCCTCTTTTGCCTTAATCTGCGCCTCCACAACTTCGCTACAGCCATCAGGGGTCTTTTCGTCAGCAACCTCGATTATTTCAAGTTTACAGTATCTTGAAAGCCTTTTGGCATATTCATCTATTGCCATTGTATAAAATTTTTCTTTTATTTTTCCTACGCATATTATTTTGATTTTCATAATGTGATAATAACACAAGAAGTCCCCCATAACAATGGGAGACTTCTTAAATAATTTATTTTTATTTTGCACTGAGATATTCGTCAATACCTTTGGCAGCAGCTTTACCTGCACCCATGGCAAGAATAACTGTTGCGGCACCTGTAACGGCATCACCACCGGCAAATACACCGATTTTAGAGGTCTGTCCGTTATTTTCATCAGCAATAATACATTTTCTCTTGTTAATATCAAGACCTTTGGTTGTTGAAGAAATAAGCGGATTAGGGCTTGTACCAAGTGACATGATTACTGTATCAAGTTTCATTTCAAATTCTGAACCCGGTACTTCTACAGGACTTCTTCTTCCTGAAGCGTCAGCCTCGCCAAGCTCCATTCTGATACATTTCATTCCCTTAACCCATCCCTTCTCATCTACAAGAATTTCTGTTGGGTTAGTTAATAAATCGAAGATGATTCCTTCTTCTTTTGCATGATGTACTTCTTCTGCTCTTGCAGGAAGCTCATCCTCGCCTCTTCTGTATACGATATGGACTTCTGCACCTAATCTTAACGCTGTTCTTGCAGCATCCATGGCAACGTTACCGCCACCGACTACAGCTACCTTGGTACCTGCTACGATAGGTGTATCATATTCGTCCTTGAAAGCCTTCATTAAGTTGCTTCTTGTAAGGTATTCATTAGCTGAGAATACGCCGTTGGCATTTTCTCCCGGTATACCCATAAATCTTGGAAGTCCGGCACCTGAACCGATAAATACAGCTTCGTATCCATCTTCCATTAACTCATCTATTCTGACTGACTTACCTACAATTACGTTAGTCTCAATCTTAACACCAAGTTTTTTAACGTTTTCAACTTCAGCCTGAACAACTGTTTCCTTAGGAAGACGGAATTCAGGAATACCATATACAAGTACACCGCCTGCTTTATGTAATGCTTCAAAAATTGTTACGTCATATCCCATCTTGGCAAGATCGCCGGCACATGTAAGTCCTGAAGGACCTGAACCAATAACTGCAACCTTTTTGCCCTTCTTTTCTTTAGGTGCTTCTGGGGAAATTCCATTCTCTCTTGCCCAGTCAGCTACGAATCTTTCAAGCTTACCGATTGCAATTGCTTCACCTTTGATTCCACGGATACACTTGCCTTCACACTGTGTCTCCTGTGGGCATACACGTCCGCATACAGCAGGAAGTGCTGATGATTCGCTGATAATTCTATATGCTTCAGCAAAATTACCTTCCTTAACTTCGTGAATGAATGCAGGAATGTTAATTGATACAGGGCATCCCTTGACACACATTGCATTCTTACAATTTAAACATCTTGAAGCTTCAGCCATTGCTTCTTCTTCATTATATCCAAGACAAACTTCTTCAAAGTTCTTTGCTCTTACTTCCGGGTTCTGTTCTCTTACGGGAACTTTCTTCATAACGTCTACCATTCTTAATTACCTCCACAGCCGCAGCCGCCATTTTTGTGTGTGTTGCCTTCTGTAAGACGTAACATAGCTCTGCCTTCTTCTGTCTTATACATAAGCTGTCTCTTCATTGACTGGTCAAAATCAACAAGATGTCCGTCAAATTCCGGACCGTCTACACAGGCAAACTTAATTTCTGAACCTACCTGTACACGGCATGCACCACACATACCTGTTCCATCAACCATTATTGGGTTAAGGCTGACAACTGTAGGAATCTCAAGCTCTTTTGTAAGGAGACATACGAATTTCATCATAATCATTGGTCCGATTGCCACGCAATGATCATACTTAATGCCTTTTTCGTTAACAAGATATTTAATTGTATCTGTTACCATTCCGCTTCTTCCGTAGCTTCCATCATCGGTTGTTACATAAAGATTGCCTGCAACAGCTTCCATTTCTTTTTCAAGGATTAATAAATCCTTAGTCTTGGAACCTACAATAACATCTGCATCTATACCGTGTGCATGGAGCCATTTAACCTGTGGATATACAGGTGCTGTTCCTACACCGCCGGCAACAAAAAGAATTTTCTTTTTCTTTAATTCTTCTATATCTTCATCAATTAAATCAGAAGCACATCCGAGAGGTCCTACGAAATCTTCCAGAGAATCTCCTGCCTGTAATTCTGCCATCTTAGTTGTGGAAGCACCTACTGTCTGGAATACGATAGTAACTGTTCCTGCTTCTCTATCATAATCACAAATTGTG
>ULRG01028267.1_pt1 | contig 11326 bp, 6 predicted proteins | sample 1955211 | NCBI WGS metagenome assembly ULRG01 (sample SAMEA4835676, study PRJEB28245) | human gut metagenome | biome: gut microbiome; material: fecal sample | place: Denmark | collected 2008
ATACCAGCGGCTTGCGGAAGACCGGCAGACTCTGCGTATGCACTACTACGGCATAAATCATAAAGGTGATGAGCGCCCATGTTTCCTTGCTGTCCCAACTCCAGTAAGTTCCCCAACTCACGTTTGCCCAGATGGCTCCGATGAAGATGCCGAATCCCATCGTGGTGAGGGCTGGGTAGAGGAAGAGACGGCTTAAATCCTGCAGTTCGTCACCATGAGAGCGCATGCAAATACCCATGATGCCACAGATAAAGGTGAGCGATAGGAGGGCATAGCTCATCATGATGATGCTGACATGGATGCTGAGTAGCGGACTGTTCAATACCGGCATCATCTGTCCGATAGCAGGATCCATCTGGTTGATATGGCTTACCAGAAGGAAGAATCCTGAAATCAGGAAGCCGAATACCATCACGATGCGGATGCGCAACTGCATCAGAATACTGATAAGCATCACGAACCAGGCTACAGTCAGCATACTTTCATATCCGTTAGACATAGGTATGTTGCCGCTGATAATCCATCTCAATGCCAATCCGAAGGTTAATGCAAGGAAGGATATGCCAAGCAAGATAGGCAAAGCGATGTTCAATGCCTTGATTTCTCTCTTCTTCGTCATGCGATAGATGGTGTAGAAGAGGGCAATGAAACCCAATGTGAGGTTTGCCATGAAGAGAATGGTGGCAAAAGGAAAGGCATTATTGATGCGTTCTGCCTTATACTGTGTAGCTGTTGGCAGCGAGTTACCACTGCTTACCTCCTGATATTTCTTCATCTTGACGAAGAACTCGTTTACACGGCTCGTATTGCCTGCCTTTACATCACCATTCAGCAGAGAGAATACATTCCTGATATAGAGCGCATGCTGGTGCTCCACGGCCTGTGGCAACTTATCCACCGGTGAAAACCACGTGGTGGTACCCGCCTTGATGAATGAATGATCCTTGGTAGCCTTCACATTCTTGGTGAAGGTGTAAGGAAGAACTTTCAATGAGATACCTTCTCGCAACTCCATGATGATTTGTATCTTGCCATCGATATCGGCGGCTTGCTGATGGAACTTGTCCTGCTGCCCATTGTAGTATTCCTGAACATACTGTCCGATGGTATAGCCACCCATCTCACGATTGAAGAAAGTATTGAGCGAAGCATAGTCAGGCAGATTCATCGCTGTTTTCATTTCTCCGCTCTTGATCTTGATGAAAGGCTCGTTTGCCCAAGTATTTCCATAGAATACCCAACCAGAGAGTACCTGTTCTGCAGTCAATCCCTGATAGCTCCTGGCTCCATATATCTTCTTGCAGAAATCGAGGGCAAAAGTCTGTACCGGACAGATGCGGTCGTTGTAGAGAATATGAAGCTCGCCAAACTTCTCTGCAGTTTCCTTTGGCAATACAGCATTTTGGAGATTGCCTGTTGCAGATTCTGCATGCAGTGTCTGTATATTGCCCATGCTGAGGATGAGTGCTGTTATCAAGGCTCCCTTCTTGAGCAAAGGACTCTTCAGTAGTTTGCGATAACCGCCCTTAGGGTCGAAGAGCATCCATACGAGGGAGATGAAGAGCAGCGCATAGCCAGTATAGGTGACTGGTATGCCGTAGGGATCGGCATTGATAGCGAGCACGCTTCCCTTGCCGTCTTCATCATAAGATGACTGATAAAGACGGTAAGACCGGTGGGAATAGATGTTGTTCATCGAAACTTCGCCTTCGCTCTTATCATCTCCGTCTATTACGGTGAATTTTGAAGAATAGTCAGCCACGGCGTTGGTACCATCGTGCATCTTCGCTTCAAACTTCTTCAGGCAGAGCGAGAAAGGCAGTTTCTCTTCCTTCATGCCCTGCTCCTCGTCTTGAGCCATATAAGTATCTGTAGGCTGACCGATGCGCAGATGAATCATGCCCCGTTTAGCCGATATATGTGTGAGCAATGCCCCGGCAAGGATGATGATGAAGGAGAGATGGAGTGCCAATGTAGAAGCGCACTTCACTTTTCTTTTGATGATGTAGAAAGCACCGAGGGCAGCAAGTACTGCCCAGATAAGAATGAACCACAATGCCCCATAGTAGTGGGCATGGGCATAATCTGTGCCCTGGCTTTTTTCCACGATGGTGGCGGCAGCCATGCATACGAGCACAAGAATGTAAAGAATGAATATAATCTTTTTAACCATACTTAGTTGGAATCTTGATAGAATTTCCGCTGCAAAATTACGATATTATTCGGAGACAAGCAAGATTTTATACGTATATTTAGAGGTTCTGATAAAAAAAGCTGCCAAATGCTTTTGATAGCCTGGCAGCTTTTCTTATTTTTGTTTCTTCTTGTAAAGGCTTAGATAGCATTGATGAATGCCACTACAGCATCTCGCTCTTCCTTGGTTGCATTATAGAAGTTGAGTGCTGAGTTGTAAGCATCACTGCGTTTGTCATAGCAGTGCCACATGATAGACTCTACTACGTTGCGGGCACGGCAGTCGTGCAAACGGTCGCTGCGACCAGTCAACATGCTTGACAAACCACGACCCCAAAGTGGAGTAGTGCGGCACCATCCTGTACGGATGTCGTTAGCCATGAACAGACGGTGCTGTACCAAGTCGGTGTATGGATAGATGGTCTGGTTTGGATACTTTGGTAACATGGTGTTAGGATCCTGACCAATGCTCTTGGCGTAAGCCTTGATAGCATTATCTACCCAATAGTTGTCAGCTCCTGTTTTCCAAGATGGCTTGTGGCAATTAGTGCATCCCCACTGTGTGAAGAGCTTCTTACCTTCCTGAACCTGTGCGTTGTCGAGGTTACGAGCTGCAGGAACTGCCAGACCACGATGCCATACCATGAAGTCATAGTAATCCTTGTCGCTCATCTCTTCCTCGCCATTGTAAGGAGCACCATTCAATAGGTATTTCTCGAAAGTAGCCGACTTGTCTGCATTGTTGCAACTCAGAATCTCGTTTACTCTCTCCTTGATACCTTCGTCTGTTCCATCAGCATAGTATGGGTGGAGTACAGAAGATTCGTCAGCACCATGCTTCTTGATATAACTGATTACTTCTGGGTCTTCGCTCTGATACTTTGCCCAAGCTGGAGTGGTATAAAGGTAATGACGGTCGGAACGTGTTACGTTGGTAATGTTCCAGATGGCATTGGCACCTGGACCATCCTGCAAGGAAGCACGGGTCATGGCATAGGTAAACTTCTTCACCTTCTTGGTTTTATCTGCCAACGTGTACCAGGCACTTGAAGCCCAATCGTTAGCAGCCTTGTCCCACATGCCTGGGTTCAATTCTACGCCGTGTTCCGCCTCATTCTGATAAACCTTCTTCATATCATCCTGGTCGATGGCATCAAGCAAGCCTGTACCATAGATGCCGATGGTTGATTCCAAACGTACTTCATAGTTGTCTGGCTTAGGATTGGTGTTGAATGCAGACTGAGGGATGGTAACCTCTGGATACTGCAAAGCAAAAGCTTCGCCATCCTTAGGGAACTTCATAGCCAAACCACTAGGCATGGTTGTAACCTCATTCCACTGGATGTTAATCTGCTTCTCGTCGATAGGAGCAGAGAATGGAGTCATAGCCTTGGTCTGTGGCATACCTGTAACCTCAGAGATGTAAGAGTTAGCTTTGTATTCCTTTCCGTCAGCGGTTGTACCTGCTGTAGGGTGATAAATAACAAGTAGGTAGCCGTTACCAAACTGGTCTGCCTGATACTGGTTCTGGAACTTTCCATGACCATAGTTTGGATGACAGTGAATACAGCTGCTGCGAACCCAAGCTGGGCCAAGACCCTTACGTGGAGCCTCTGTGATGGTGTAAAGGTGCTCGAAGAAATCCTCACCTTTGTTGAAACTGGTTGACAATCCCTGATTGGTGGTAGCTGGAGTTTCGGCCGAATAGCTCATGCCTTCGTCTGTACCAAGTTCACCACCTGGATACCATTCTGAGGCGTCAAAAACATCGTTTGCCTTACCAAACTGAGAGTCACCATTTAACTTGTCATTGTTTACAACACTGTTATCGTCAGAGCAGGATGCCAATGGCAATACGAGCAAGCCGAGCAATAACATTTTGCTAATTCTTTGATAAATCATAATGCAATTCTGTTTTATAATGTTTTATATTCTCGTTTAGCGCAGAATAGCATCTCACCAAAAAGAGTATGGTGAGATGCTTCCTGTATGTTAGTTTACCACAAGATTACTCTGGGTTTACTTCATCAAATTTCTTACCCCAAACAGTACTTACGTACTTAACGAATGGGTAAGGCATACCGCCGATTTTGCTAATAGCGTTAGCGATGGCAGTCTCAACACGCTGACCTTCTGCAGATGCATTATCCTTGAAGAACTGATGGAAGCTATACTTAGCATCAGAGCTTGTACCATTAGTGCCACCATACCACAAGTTCTCGATAGAACGGATGTTGTTCTGGAAGTCGGTGATAGAGTTGTAGCTATATGGAGACTCTACGTAGCTGATATCACCTGCCTGGAATGGATTGGCAATCTTGGCTGTACCTACCTCGTTAGAGATGCCCCATGCTGAACCTTCCTCCAAAGAGATAAGCTGCTGGACGGCTGCCTTCAGTGTTGCAAACTTACTGATAGAAGTGTTGCCTGCATTCTTCAGGTTGGCTGCGTAAGACTGGTTTTTGTCTGTCAGGTACTCAAGACCTGCTGCCTTCACTGCTGCGAGGCGGGTAGCGTTAGGATTCTCAGACCATGCAACCTCCAACTCATATACGTGGTTTACTAAGTCCTCGATCACTGCCTCTGCATACTTCAGCTCCTCAGAACCCTTTACATCTGTAAAGCCATTGTATGTATCGTTACCCTTGAACTCAGCAACCTTACGTGGCTGTCCATCACGGAAGAGGATGAACTCAAGTGCGTGGAAACCAAGGATAGAAGCATCCTCAAGCGCAGCATCACTAAACTTACCTGTAGCAAAGTAGCTGTGGAGGAGTGTACGGTTCAATGGCCATGAGTCGATGTGTGGGTCAATATCGAAGTCTGATGCTGCACCACCGAGGAAAGCCTCGCTCTTCTCCCACAAGGCACGTGCTTCCTTGAAAGCTTCGCAGGCATTGTTGATGTTCTCCTGAGTCAGGTTGTTGGTATCTACACTCTTAGGAAGAGCTGTATGCAACTTCTCTACTGCATCAGCCAATGACTTGTATGTTGGCTGGATGGTATTGTCTACAGCGTTAGCACATACATTCTTCAGGTATGTTTCCTGATCTGCACTCAAATTTGCGTTGTTTACTTTGCTGTAAGCTGCACGGAGCGCATTGCAAAGTTCATCGCAGGCATCCATAGCATCCTGGCCATATGCCTTGTTTGTAAAGTCGTTGTTCTCTACAGGATCATCATCGCTGCTGCATGATGTGAAACCTAATGGCAACATGAAAGCTGCCATGAGCATTACTGCACTTTTAAAAACCTTTTTCATTTTTAATATAAGTATTTTGTTATTGATATGTTTGTTTCAATCACTTTATATTAAGTTCTTCTGTAAGAATCTTTAGAGGAACCATCCTTCATAAGCCACACCGATGTTGATGGCTGGCTCATTGTTGTACTGGCTCTTCAGGAAGCGATGTGAATATTCTGCCTTTACTACAATCTGTTTCACAGGATAGTAATTGATACCAACTGCCATACGCTGTACGTTTGTGTAGTCGTATGATGTATTTTTGGTTTTGGAAGCATATGGATTATAGTGCTCATATCGGCCAAAGAGATACAGCTTCTGGTTGTCCTGACGGAGTTTCTCAATTTGTGAGAAGATATTATATCCTGCCTCGATACCATAGGCAAAAGCATTCTTGCTGACAAATGCAGAGTGATGGAATGGAGAGAGACCATTTAGACGATTAGTAAAGTACTTCAACTGTTTGGCATCACTCAGGTAACCATAGTCTGCCTGACCGCGTACAATCCAGTTATAATTATTGTATGTGAAGTCGATGGCTCCGATAGCTACCACACCTTTGTACTTAGATTCTGCTCCATCCTTGTTGTTTGGATAAGAGTTGCCGATGGCATGACCATAGTATCCGCTCAGACCGATGCGTAAGCCCTTGATGCAGTAGTTGTCTATACGGAGGGCTGTACCATATTTGGTTGCAATCTCTCCCTCTGTAGGAGTACCAGGACCCTTGTTGATCCAACCTGTATTAGTAAAGTTATCTGAGTTCAAGCCTGCCAGAAATTGCAATTCATATCTCCAGCCCTTTGTCTTACCCCAGAAACTGATACCTGTCTGATGCCAAGTGCTTGGGAGGATTGTATTCTCGCCTTCTGGACGATAAACAGTGAAGAAATTCAATGGCTCATGGTAAGCGTTGTTCAAACCTACAGGCACTACAATGTGACCAGCCTTGATGTTTGCCCAACGGCCGAATGACTTCTGGATCCAGAACTGTTCGAGTTCAACTTCACCGCCTTTCTCTACTTCCTGTTCCCATTCGCCACCTTCTTCGTCTTCTTTCTCATAGGCCATTCCTACACCGCCATGCTCAAACTCAATCTCGGTACCCATAGTCCAACCCTTTCCGAAGTCGTAACCCAGGTAAATTACTGCATGAGGAATATCGAAACGACCATGGCTAGGGTCATTCTTGTGCTCGTCAGCCAAACTGTAACGGCTTACGTGGTCGCTATAGAAGTTGCGACTCATGGCAACCTCGCCATAACCACCCACGCTGAGGCGCTTGCCGTTTACATGCTGCATCACACTATCGGCAGCCACAGTTTGTGCACTTGCCGTTGCCAAGCCGGCAACGAGGGCAGCGGACATCAATCCAATTCTTAAACTGTTCATTTTTATTATTTTAATTTATTGTTATCGTATTATCCTTAATATAATAAAGAAAAGAGCGCGGATGTCTGCTTGCTTTCTCGACACTTTAGAGGCCTAGTATCTCCTTAAAGCCAATCAGGCTTAATAAGGAATTACGCAGCTCTGCCGCTCGGGAGTGGCAATCATCACCGCGCTCTTTCTTGATTTCGGGTGCAAAGGTACGGAGTTTTAAAATATCTTGCAATACCTAAAAATCGGTAAACTGCGGCATCCCCATTTCTAGGTATTGCGAGTTTCAAAACTTTTTTGTATATTTGCACCCGAAATAGAAACATTATGAATGTTCTTGATACAAGGATATTTTCATTTAAGGATAAAAGAAGATGAAAAATCAGAAGATGTATGAAGCTGACGACAAGATGATCAGCATCATTAGAGACAATTATAACATTTTACAGAGCCTCGGCAGCTTCGGCATCAACCTGGGCTTTGGTGATAAAACTGTGCGCGAAGTTTGCGACGAGCAGAATGTAGATACTTATACATTTCTGGCTGTGGTAAACTTTACAATTAATGGTTACAAGGAGTATGACAATGCCGACCGCTTGTCGTTGCCGACCTTATTGCATTATCTCAAGGCGTCTCATGTCTATTATATTGATTTCCAGTTGCCTTTCATCCGTAAGGAACTCGTTGAGGCTTTGGATGAAACGGATAATCTGGCACGTCTTATCCTCAAACTTTATGATGATTATGCCCATAGCATAACCAATCACATGCGGTATGAGGAAAAGATGGTATTCCCTTATGTTCAGGCACTTATTGATGGTAATGCCAATGCAAACTTTGATATAGAAACCTTCTCGAAGCATCATGCTCAGGTAGATATGAAACTGAAGGAGTTGAAGAGCATCATCATCAAGTATTTGCCTTCTGATGGCTTGCATAATAATCAGCTCAGCGCCACTCTTTATGATATATATAATAATGAGGAATGGCTGAAACATCATTCTGAGGTTGAGGAAGAAATCTTTATTCCTGCAGTAAGAAATGCAGAGCGTAAACTAAAGCAGAACGATGTGAGTGCCAAGATTTCGAGCATGATTAATCAGACTCCGATGAGTGACGAACAGTTGAGCGACCGTGAGAAAGATGTGATTGTTGCTTTGGTTCAGGGAATGACCAACAAGGAGATTGCTGACCACCTGTTTATCTCTATCAATACGGTCATTACGCATCGCAGAAACATCGCCCGAAAGCTTCAGATTCACTCTCCTGCAGGTCTTACAATTTATGCCATCGTGAACAATTTGGTTGATATTTCTTCTGTAAAACTGTAGTTTTTCTATGGATTGATAGCTTAAATAATGTTATTTTTATATAATGATAGCGCCTTCCTCTCACATGAGGGGAAGGCGCTATCATTATATTTAGGTATGTGATGATTCTGCATCACTATTTATGGTGAAGGCTAGATCATATTGATGTCAACAAAACCATGCATCACAGCATAAATGGTGAGTGAAGACACACTTTTTAATCCCAGTTTTTCCTGTATTTTCTTGCGATGGGTAATCACTGTAGTAAGTCCGATGCAGAGTTGGTCGGCAATCTCTTTGTTGATTTTCCCTTGTGCTACCAGAGATAATACCTCTATTTCTCTATCCGACAGAACTTTTTCCTGAGTGACAGGGGGCATGGCAGGGATATGTTCGCCATGAGGATGACCGGAATGCTGCAGGTTGAGAAGCTCTTTTATCAGGTATCCTTCTGGTACATTGACGCAGAGACAATGAAATTCTGCAAGTTGCGAATTGGGATCGTTGCTGGGTGTCAGAACAATCACGTGGCGGTTCCTGTTGCCCTGTGTGAAGAAGTAACGGTGTTCCAGTACAATGTGCATAGATACAAAGCTATGAACAAAGTGGTCTGGATTGTTTGCCTCGTACTGACGGAACGAACCGAAGGTCGAGATTTTCATCATGGGCATCACCGACTCAAGCAGTTGTCTGAGTCCCATTGCAGCGAGTGTATTGCTCTCTACTATTGCCATTTCCAGCATCTGTTTGCCAGCCATGGCTTTCATCATTTCTTCATTCATCTCTGTTTATTATATTTCTGCTAGTGAAAGTTGGGTTATACTTATATCTTGTTTTTACAAGAATGGAGTGAGTACCTTTGCTGCAAACCATCCTTTGAATCTTTGCCAGCCCGTACGCCACTCTCTCCAGTTCTTCTCATTGAGTAAGAAACTGTCTTTCTTTTCTCCATCAAAGAGCTGTACCAGTTGTTGGGTAGTGCAAGAATCCACGATCACTGCATTCTCTTCATAGTCCCAGCGCAAGCTTCGGGCATTGAGATTGGCACTGCCAACGGTACAGAACTTGCCGTCTACCATGATAATCTTGGTATGGTGGAAGCCCCGTGTGTACATCCAAACATTGCATCCTGCCTTCATCAGTTTGTGGGCATTATAGAAACCACAGTCAGGAGTCAGCGGAATGTCGCTCTTGGTAGAGAGCATGATTTCTACCTTTACTCCTCTTTTCACAGCATTCTTCAATGCCTTTTTGAGTTTATGACTCAAGGTGAAGTAGGGGCTGATGATCTTGATGCTGTCCTGTGCATCATTGATGGCATTCACATAGAAATATCGGATGATATCCTTTGTAATATGCGGTTCGCGGTTGATGATGCCGACCATCTTTCTGTAGGCTGTTGCTGTCGTATCTGGCTTGAGATTCTCTACCAGATAATCTTTCTTCTTATATCTCCAGAACTCAGTGCTGTGCACATTCTGTCCGCTCACCTTATTCCACATTTTGAGGAATATCTTCTGCAGGGTATTCACCTCGCTTCCGTCGATGCGGCAGTGCATATCGTGCCATTCTCCTACAACCTTCGTACCTTTTATATAGTAATCGGCAACGTTCATACCGCCTGTGTAGGCAATCTGCCCGTCGATGACAACGATTTTACGGTGATCACGGTTGAAGATTGCATGTACCCATGGAAACTTCAGGGGCTTGTATTCATAAATCTCTATGCCGTTGGCACGGATTTTCTTGAGATGTCTCTTTCGCAGAGGCTTATTGTTGGAAGAGTTTCCGAAACCATCATATAAGGCTCTCACCTTCACACCCTCCTTGACTTTCTGAGCTAGCAGGTCGAAGAGGAGGGAGGCGATGCTGTCGTTGCGAAAGTTGAAGTATTCCAGGTGTACACTATGTTTAGCCTGTCGGATTGCCTGGAACATATCATCAAACTTTTCCTGACCGTTCATCAGAAGGGTCACGGAATTATCGTGAGAAAAGCTGACTCCTTTCCCACGAAGCTGATTTACGATCAGTGAATCGCTAGTCTGTGCGCTACACAGCGAACAAGACAGCCATAATGTTGCTATTAATAAAAAATATCTCATCTTATCTATAACCGTGTTATCTATAAATCCGTGTAATCTGTGTTATCCGTGCCTAAAAAATTATACCATGCAGGCATAGTGATCTACGATGCCCTTCAGATGATTCTCCTTGTCTACAACCAGTACCGTATGCACCTTATACTTGTGCATGATGCGCTGAATCTCCGAAATCTTCGTCTTCGGAGTCACCATTTTCGGAGTGGTGGTCATGATGTCGCTTACAGTCTTGTTAAAGAATTCTGCCTGCCATTTCTCCATGGCGCGTCGGATATCACCATCGGTAATAAGTCCGATAACGTGGTTGTCTTCATCCAATGAGATACCCAATCCCAGTTTGCCCTTGCTTACGTGGATGATAGCCTCGCCCAGGTGCATTTCCTTAGGAATGATAGGCATATCATCGCTGCGCATCACATCTTCTGCTGTGGTCAGCAGTCGTTTGCCTAATTCTCCACCAGGATGGAACTGTGCAAAGTCACGAGGCTTGAAGTGGCGTACCTGCATCAGGGCGATAGCCAGTGCATCACCCATAGCCAATGCTGCAGTAGTACTGCTGGTAGGGGCGAGGTTCAGCGGACAAGCCTCCTTCTTTACCTTTACGGTGATATGATGGTTGGAGTATTTTGCCAGCAGGGAATCTGGATTTCCGGTGATGGAAATGATAGGGATATTCATGTGGAGTACCATCGGGATGAAACGAAGCAGTTCATCGGTCTGACCGCTGTTACTCAGTGCCAGAACCACATCCTTGTCGGTCATCACACCTAAGTCGCCGTGATAGACATCCAGTGGATTGATGTAGAAGGCTGGTGTGCCTGTAGAGGCAAGTGTAGCGGCAATCTTGGCACCTACGTGTCCACTCTTGCCCACACCTGTAACGATAATCTTGCCTTGGCAATGATACATCATGTCTACAGCTTTCTCAAAGTTGTCGTCCAGATAAGGTATCTGGTCGAGGATGGCCTGCGCCTCGTCTCTAAGAGCCTGTTCGCCATAACCGCGAACAATCTTATCATCTATATTGTTATTTTTATCGGTCATTTCTAAATCATTTGAATTGGCTTTCCCTTCGGACGCCGAACGTTGTTTCTTCGTTC
>ULRG01011264.1_pt1 | contig 11251 bp, 9 predicted proteins | sample 1955211 | NCBI WGS metagenome assembly ULRG01 (sample SAMEA4835676, study PRJEB28245) | human gut metagenome | biome: gut microbiome; material: fecal sample | place: Denmark | collected 2008
AGGTCGTTGCAGGCTTCGTATACATCAGATCCAGATGAATATTTGCCAGCTCCACGCCATGCTTCAGCACATCAAGGCGGCTGCCGCTTCCCCTCGTTTCCTGCTGATTGATGAAAGCCACAAGGGTATCTTCCATTGTCCCTTTATAGATTTTGCGAAGCGCCTCCATCTTCTCCGGCTGCGTTGCCTCAAGAAAATCGAATAGCGCCTTGCGGTTTACAGCAAAAAGACGGTCAAACTCCGCCGCCGGAGCTTCCACGTAGCCACATTCCGGCTTTACAAGCTGGTCAATGATATACCGCTGATACTCTTTTTCCGAAAGGATGTTATTCATGTACAGGAACCTCCTGCTTGCCGGTGACGCACTCGTAGATGAGGGACTTTTTGTAGTCAGCAAGGATGCCCCGCTGGCGCTTTTTATCAGCGATGATGGCGTCGATTTCGGAGCATTTGGCGTCGAGGAAATCGGCGATTTGCTGCTGCTCTTCTAAAGGCGGATAAGGAATGATTATCTGTATAAAATTACTATATCTCATCGCTTGCCCATCTCTAATCAAATTTGACGTACTCTGGAGAGCATTAATATACGATGCCGACTTAAACAACCATTTAAAATATCTGCATTCGCCAGTATTTTTTTGTGGAATCAACATTACATATGCAGAACTAATGCTTCCTGTATGTTCACTATACTCTAAACCACCTTGGAAACTACGCATATGTATAACAAAATCTCCTTCGCACACCATTTTTAAAATATCAAAATCTTTTTGTACAGTAACAATACTTCCACCAATACGGTTCATGTAATCTTTTTGCGATATAACACCATATTTTTGTGAAGCAGTATATTGTTCCATCCCTTTTTTAGCCCTATCTTTTCTCTGAGCAAAAAGCCATCTAGGATTAACAGCTTGCCAATTTACAGGAATCTCGCCAATCCATTTAACACCGCTATCCTTCATCTCTGCATCAGGATCCAACCCTTTCGTCACCGCTTCGGTGATCACAGACTTCTTATAGTCCTCCAAAAGAGAAATTTCCTTCTGGATATCTTCAGCGGTCGCGTCGATTTCGGAGCATTGTGTGTCGAGATAGTCGGCGATTTGCTGTTGTTCTACGGTTGTCGGCTCTAACAACAAGAGTTTTGCAAATTCACTAAAATTCAATCCTTGTCTTACACCATTGCCCATATTATAAAACACCTTAATAACATCATAGCTATGAAGAAGATAATGATAATATTTGCTATTCACATTATCTTTAGGTCTTAAATCAATATATGCAGATGTAATAATTCCTTGTTCTTTTACAAGTCCAGTACGAAGACTACGTTTATCGTTTTGCAAATCTGTCGGTCTAATAATTATATCTCCAGCTTCAACAACATTATAAGTATTAAAGCTAGCAGGAAGCAATCCACCATTAGTATTAATATCTTTTCTTATGATTCTTCCATAACTTAAAGACAACAAATTTTGCTCTTGCATACGATAATTTTTAGTTTTTCCTTCTTCAAAATAAGCATATACAGGATGGACTTCCCAATGCTTCGGAATCTGCCCAATCCACTCAATCCCGCTATCCTTCATTTCACGCATTCCCGTCACCTCATTTCAGCAGGCGAGCAATGCGCTCATTGACCGCCTTGTCGATTTCCAAAAACTCCGCCAGCAGCTCTCCGCTCAGCTTCGGCGCTTGGTATTTGTAGAAGTAGCGGGTGAAGGGGATTTCCGCGCCGGTCTTGATCACAGGCTTCTTCTTCGTCAAGTCCTCTTCCCAGAACCATTTCGCATCAGGGATATGCGGCAGCACCTCACGCGCCATATACGTCTCGATATCTTCGGTGTATTTTACGATCTCTATGTCCTTGGTTTCCTTATCGTAGATGATATTTCCTTTTTTATCGCGCTGGATTTCCGCCGTCTTATCCATCTTGGATAGTCCGTCCATGATTTTCGCGAAGGTCTTTTTGTCTGCCGTATCGCCAAGCACAGACTGCAGCACCGGCGTGAAGGCTTCCGGTGAGAGCCATTTCTCATCTGCCACATGCGCCTTGAGCTTCGCCAAGATGGCATCATAGCGAGGCTTCGCAGCATAAAAGGCCTTCAGCTTGCTTGCGTCCTTACCTTTCAAAGCATTCCCCTGCTCTTCATATTCCGCGACCTTCGCCTCGTCCCACAAGCCTTTGAGCGCCCCCTTCTGCAGCATACGCTCTATGCTTTCTTCGGTGATAGCATAGCTGCGCTGCAAGGGCTGCATGACGGTATACTCGCGGTACATGAAATCTTCATTCTTGAAGATCTTGCTGTACTCAGGATCTGCCTTGTCAAAATCGGTATACAGCTTAGCGATCTGCGCTCTATCCTCGGGCGAGAATTCGTTTTTCTTGTTTCCGACAGGCTTGCGCAGCTTGTGATAGATATTTGTCGCATCGATCAGCTGCACATAGCCCCTTCTTTCTTTGCGTTTATTCTTGGAAAGAATCCACCAGTAGCTGGCTATACCGGTGTTGTAAAAAAGATCGGTCGGCATAGCAACGATCGCTTCCAGCAGATCATTCTCCAGCAGCCAGCGGCGGATCTGGCTCTCGCCGGACGCTGTAGCACCGGTAAACAAGGGAGAGCCGTTCTCGATAATGGCAGCGCGGCCGACCTTTTCATCCAGCTTCGCGATGGCAGACTGCAAAAACAGCATCTGCGAATCACCGCCACTAGGCAGCCCTGCTCCCCAGCGGCTATTTTCCTTGTCGTGTTCCTCTCTGACCGCATCTTCCTGTCCTGCCTTCGCATCCTTGCCGCTCCAGGGAGTGCCGAAGGGAGGATTCATCAGCACGAAGCGCACCTTGGTATCCGCGGAGGGGTCTTCTTTGAAGGAGTCCGCATGTACAAAGTTCGTCGCATCCTGACCCTTGATCAGCATTTCCGCCATGCCCACCGCCCAGGAGACACCCATGAACTCCACACCGAACAGCTTCACGTCAGCCGTAGGGTTATAATGCTTGAAATAGCTGTACGCCGTGCTCAGCATACCGCCGGTACCAGCAGCCTGATCGCAAATGGTGATCAGCTTATGGTCATCAAAAATGTCGTCACAGCCTTCAGAAACAAGCAGGGATATGCCCAGCTTGATAATATCACGACCCGTGTAAAACTGACCGGCATCCACGTTCTGGAAGAATCTGCCGATCAGATTCTCGAAAATATACCCCATCTTAATGCTGTCAAAGCTTTCAACGGATAGATCCAGTTCTGAGAACGCTTTGACCGTATTGAACAAGCAGCCGCCTTCGTCCATCTTCTTGATATGGGCTTCCATGTCAAGGTTATTCAAGATATCCTTGATATGATCGGAAAAGCCCTGAATGTACGCCTTGAAGTTTTCCGCAATGTGGTCGGCATCGTTGCACAGCTCCTGCAGCGTGAACTCACTGACGTTATAAAACCGATAGCCGGAAATTTTGTACATGCCCTTCGCAGGGTAATTGGGATTTTCTTTGTATTTGGCTACGACATCCGCCTTTGTCTTTGCCAAAGCGCACTCAAAGCGACGTATGATCGTCATAGGGATGATGACATCACCATACTTATCCGGCATATAGGTGCCACGCAGCTTATTGGCAATGCTCCAGATGAAATTGGCTTCTTCGCTGATATCTACTGGATTGTCATCCCAAAGTATATCGATCTTCTGCTCGTGAGTCATTTGAAATCCTCCTATACCCATATGCAAGCTATCCTATTGGATTCTCTATATATGCAAAATTTTTAGCGATGCAGTTTTCTTACTCTCTTATTTTACCTTATTTTATCCAGGTTTACCTTATTTCCCCGAAATTTATCATGGTATCGTATGAGCGTTTCACCGATTTCCCCCTCTAAGTATAGGTACGGGCAATTTGTTCCCAGATCCTTCGACTCATGCCCCGTGTGATTTTCATACGGCTAGAACGCTATCCGGCTCGCTATGCTCGCCACCTTCCCCATGCGGGAAATGCTATTAAGTTAAGCGGCAGAACGTTCTTGGCTCCCCATCGGGGGAGCTGCCCGAAGGGCTGAGGGGGCTACGTAGCGGTATTGCATAAAAGTGTTGGAATATCGATAGCATCGGACTATTCAACATAGCACGCTATACCGCTAGCATGCCCCCATTGCCTTCGGCACTTCCCCCGAAGGGGGAAGCAAGACGTTACGTAGTTAACGATTTCCTTAACTTAATAGCATTGCCCATGCTTTTCGATTTTTCCCCGAGCCGTCATCCTGAGCGGTCGATACCAGTCTATGTGAAATAATCTTCGCCAGAAAAGAAGAGGAGTGAGTCGAAGGATCTCCTCGCAAAGCCGCTACTTTTGATGGAGACACCGAAAATATTTTCGCCTGATTTATTTTTATAGGCAGCTGCTGTATCCGGCGATCTGGAAGGCGGATTTGACTATTTCCCTCCATCAGCGCATGGATTTTACCCCAAAAGATAGAAAAACGGGGTCTTAAAAAGTCAAACGAGGCTTTGTGAAAAAAGTGCGCTATTGTATCATATTTCCGAAGAAAAAACAAGGCCGAACAATTATACAAAACGCAAGATGTATGAACCATATATGATATTGTCTCACTGTACCATAAATGATTTTGTCCCGCATTTGATATAATCTCATCAGATCAATCTATCTTGATGGGAGGGATTTTTATTAAAAAGGTCATGCTCACTATGAATGAAGAGAAAAAGTATGAAACCATTAAAGCGCTGGTAGATCACCCCAATGCTAACAAGCTCCGTGCTGCTGTTGAATTAGGCTGTACCCTGCGTACAATCAATCGAATGATCCTGCGGTATAAACGTTATGGCAAAACTGGATTCATCCATGGCAACCGCGGAAGAAAGCCTGTCTCTACCATTCCAGATGCTATCCGCAGCGCTGTAGTTATGCTTTATTTGAACAAATATTACGATGCAAATTTTACACACTTTACCGAGCTTCTCTCCAAACATGAGAACATTACTCTGTCTGTATCGACGGTCGCACATATTTTGGAAAAAGAATTTATCTTATCCCCTAAGGTTACACGTGCCAAGAAAAAGCGGGTAAAGAAACTGCTGGAAACTCAGAAGGAATCGGCTAAGACTGCCCGTGAAGTGTGCCAGATTCATAATAATCTTATCGCTATAGAAGATGCCCACAGCCGTCGTCCCCGTCATGCCTATTTCGGAGAGCAAGAGCAGGCCGACGCTACTCCTTATGAATGGGTTAGCGGAAAGATCTGGCATCTCCACTTGGCCATTGATGACGCCACCGGCATCGTTACCGGGGGTTGGTTTGACACGCAGGAAACGCTTCATGCCTATTATCATGTACTCAAACAGATTTTGACTACCTATGGCATCCCTGCTAAAATTTTCACCGATAATCGTACCGTTTTCAATTACAAAAGAAAAAACTCCCCATCACTTGATGAGGATACACAGACGCAGTTTGGATACACCTGTAAACAGCTCGGCATCAGGCTGAATACCAGCAGCGTGCCTCAGGCTAAGGGGCGTATAGAGCGCTTGAATCAGACGCTGCAGTCACGCCTGCCAGTAGAGTTAAGACTGGCAGGCATTCATGACATCGACAGCGCCAATGAATTCTTAAAGTCCTACCTGAAAGAATTCAACGCGAAGTTCGCGCTTCTCCCTAATAGTACCAAATCTGTATTTGTAGAACAACCCTCTGATGAACAAATTAATTTGACTCTTGCTGTACTTACTGGCCGAACCATAGACCACGGACATTCTATTAAGTTTAAGCGCCATTATTACCGTCTGCTGAACAGCCAAGGGGAACAGGTACATTATGCCGCTGGAACGAAAGTCCTGGTAATTCAAGCTTTTGACGGCAGTCTTTACTGTTCTGTCAATGATACTGACGTTTATGCGTTAGAAGCTATTCCTGATCACGCAGCCTATTCACCTGAGTTTGACCCCGAACCTGCTCCACAAAAGCCTAAAAAGCCCAATATTCCCGATATGAATCACCCTTGGAAGAAGGCTTCCTATATGAGGTATCTACGGTCACGTTCCTATCACAATAACGAAACATTAAAAGAACTTCTGTAGAATGCATTCTTGCTTTTGTCTTTGGATTTCCCCCTCTTTTAAGCCCCTGAATATGGGGCTAATAAAATGCTTTTTTCGGGACATTTTCAAAAATGCTTGACAGGCCGAACAATTATACAAAACGCAAGATGGTGGGGGGGTGACAATTCATCAATCAAAGGATTGTATTTTGAAAGCACTTTGCGACTTGCATTTTTTAGAGCGGAGTTGTAGAATAAAGTCATGAGCTGAGGATGCATCTGTTTGCAAATCCAAGCCGGGCGGCGACTCCGATTTCGGAATTCTAATGCGCAAGGAATCATACGGAGAGCCGACTGATGGTGAGGATAGATCTGCAGAAGGATCCAAGGCCATCGGGCAGGCCAAGATGATGTGGACCTTTCTTTCGAAGCCTGCTCAAGGCCCAATCCATGTCAACCCCATAACCCCGGAGAAATCCAATTTGACCGCACACTTCCCTGCTGCATGGGAGGGCGTGCCCCGACGATAGCCAAGACGTTCGTACTTCGGTACACTTGACGCCGCCGGCACCGATTCCGAGCATCCCCTACATTTCAGTAAAGGCGGGCGGTCTTTCCGGGTGTTTTTTTGTGCGACTTCTTCCTATATATAGTGCTTCTCCGCGGTGCGCTATACCATTTCTTATCAGAGGAGGCATCTCTCACTCGAGACGTCGATCGCAGAGACCCATCCTATTCTTTCCGAAACATTTCATGAATATTCCTCTCTTTGGCTGGCACTGCCTGCCATGGACTTACACAATAAAATAAGGAGACCTACTATGGCAACCAATACAAAAATGCTTGAACTGACTTTCAACGTCGAAGGCGGACGTTCTATGATCCTTGCCATCCCCTCTCCGAAGGAGGATCTCACTTTGGCTACGGTGAAGGAGAAGGCGGCTCTCATCATCCCTGTGCTGGAGTCTTCCTCCGGCGCTCCCGTCACTTCGCTGAAAAGTGCGAAGATCGTGGAAACCAGCGCTACCGTGCTGGAATAGGGATTCGGAGTGACTGGTATACCGCCTTCGGGCATCGCCCCATATGTACTCGCGGTGAAACCGTCACCTTCATTCCCCATTCCTCATTCGAGCAGAGCTTTCATTCATGGGCAAGGGGCAGCCCGCCCCTTCCCCTATCTCTGCACCCATTTTTATTTCTTATAAGGAGAATACTACTATGGCTATTCAGAATAAACTTGTCGATATGAAACTGCAGATCCGCGTGGAAGATACTTCTACGGGAGAAACAAAGGTGAAGAATCTGAACTTCACACGCATCAAGTGTGCGGCGACAAATGATGAGCTGTATGCAGCGGCGAATGCGATCGCCGCGCTGCAGTCCCGTCCGCTGTCGGGCATCCGCACGGTGGCGACCGGCGATCTGGCTGACGCTATCTAGCACTGCGACGACAAAAGCACCCCGCGCTTTCCCTTGACGGAAGGTGCGGGGTGCTTTTGCTTTGCCTGGAAGAGGCTATCAGAACTTATATTCTACTCCTGCCATAAAGTTTCTGCCCAAGTTGTAGAAACTGGAGGTCGACGTAGAGATGATGTCATGTCGGTTAAAAAGGTTGTCAATGTTCAGGAAGAAGCGCGCATTATCGTTCGCCTGATAGGAGAAATTGATATCAGAGAAGAGCTGGGCTTTCATAGATGCATAGGGAGACGCATCACGCGTTCTGTCGCCAAGGTAGCTGATATGGAACGCCGTGGTCAGCTTACCACGTGTATAGTCGATCCCGGCGTTGAAGCCCAATTTGCCGTAGTAATCGTGCCATTCCCCTTTGGTTTCCACACCGTGTTTATCGATTTTGCCTTCTTGCTTCTGCGGGTGGCTGTATGTCAGTCCAAGACGGTAGGAAAGATTTTCATTTTGATTTCTGGTCCAGTCGATTTCGATCCCTGTATTCTTGACGTCGCTGTTTTTGTAGGAGACCTCTGGCCAGTCCTTGGTATCAGCATCAATGAAGTCTTCGATCTTGTAAGAATAGAGAGCTACACGGTATGCATTCTTACCGATGGATTTCTTGGCGCCCAATTCATAGTGCATGCCCTTTTCTGGTTTCAGATCCGGGACGCCTACGATATTTCCGCCGCCATAAAGCTGAGTAAAGGTAGGAAGCATGAAGGACTGACCAACTTTCCCGTACACCATGGTGCTTTCATCCAAATGATGCATCAGAACAAATTCAGGCGTGAATTTATCATATTTATTGCCTGCATCATCGGCTTCGGTCCAGGTCTGGCGGAAATTCAGATTCGCCTGGGTCGCTTGGGTGAAATCATAAGCCACCTGTCCGAACAAAGAATGCGCATTTCTACTATAGAAATTTCCCGTGACAGATGTGCCTTTGTTGATCGTTTTATCCTGCATATCCCTTTGGAATTCATATCCGAGCATGAAAGAGCCCTTGTGGAAATTCCAACGATTCTGGAAGTTGATCCCTACGGTCTGATCAAGATAACTGGTCTTATCATGAGAAATGCTCGATGAATCGAAGTTTTGAGGAAATTTTTTATTGATCTTGGCGGAAGCATTTTTCGTTTCCTGATCGCGTCTGTTATAAAAAGCATTTACTGAGAAATTATTTTTCGTATAATGAAGAGCCGTCAGATTTTCTTCTGTACTATGGATGACATTTTTATATTCCTTACCTGCATTGTCCGGATTGTCAATGCCGGTGTACTTGTACACATAGTGATCACTGTTTCTTCCATAGGTATGGGTGACATACAGGTCATCATTGAAATCATAGCGGGCATTGAAATTCGCATGCTCCCCGCGTTTGATATTGTAATACAAGCCTCTCGGCGCCCCGCTTCTTTTACTAGTCGTTTCTGTGGGCGCAGAAATATGATCGATCTTCCCCGTATGATCATATGTAGCAGTGAATCCCAGCTTCCCTGCCTGGAAGGAAGCCGCATAATTCTGGATGCCATAATTGCCAAATCCAGCCTTGACCATATTCGCACGCTTGCCCTTGGTGATGATATTGATGACGCCGCCATTTGCCTCCGAGCCATACAGGACAGCACCTCCGCCGCGGACGACTTCGACGCGGTCGATCGATTCGACCGGGATATCCTCGAGATTATACCGTCCGCCCTGATTGATCGGCACGCCATCTACGAGCACCAACGTCCCTTTTTCGACACCACGGATGACCGCCTTGCTGGTCATGGTACCTTGAGAAATATTACGGGGACCCTGTCCGTGGGTAATGATGCCCGTAGAGAATTTCAGCGCTTCCTGTACACTGGTCGCCCCTGTCTTCTGCAGGTCATCTGCATGAAGGACCTCGATCGCCGCCGGTGTCTCCATATCCTTCGTCACACTGCGCTGGGCGGTGACAAGCACCGGATTCAGCTCATAGGTAGCCACTTCTTCGGCAAAGGCAGGCGTCCCCCCCACCAACATAGACAATGCAATTCCTGATAACACCATTTTCTCGAGATGTCTCATAGTCTCCTCCTATAAAAATAAAAATTAAACGGTATTAAAGAGCTAAGGCGGCTGATCTTCTGCCAGACTTCTGTATATGGTTTTTCCCATATACTTCTTTGCGCCCTTATTAAGTGATACGCATCATAAATACCTGTTTCATTATACATTAACGCCATACGATTAGGCAATAATTAACTACATCTAATAGTTACTTCATTTTATAATTATGTTAATATTCAATTCTGCTTATTTTAGCTGACTTTAAGGTCGAAAACAACTATAATCGCGCCCGCAAGTCAAACTATGAATAAAGCCATTCATACCAATCCGGGAATTTTCTGAACTACAAATTTCTAAAAAATGTAGTAGAATAATAATCAAAGTTCGAGCAGGCGAATAGCCTTTTTCAATGAGGAGATTTGAAATGAACAAAAAATCGTTATTCATTGCATTGACTACATCTGTACTGATTGGAAGCAGCACTCTTACCATGCCGGTAGAAGCAGGATGGCTCGATAAGATCGGAGCCATCGCGCAAGGAATAGGCGCCATCCGAGCGCATAATCAAAATAAAGTAGATAAGCTGCAGGAAAACAGGATCGAATCTTATGGTGAACGGCAGTATCTTTACTCAGAAAGGATGCAGGGAAAGAATATCCTTACCTGCGAGACATCCAAAGGAACTCCATTCCTCATCAAAGCATATGATAATTATTTTGAGATTCTCTCTGGGGATGGCAGCAGTAAATTATATACCAGTGAAAGTTTGAATGTCGACTTTGGTGGCCGTTATTTCATCAATGAAGTAAAAGCATCCGCTCCTGACACAAGACTATGGACTATTATCTATGATTGCAACGGGAACAGCCGTGCTAAATACGGTTTTTGGCTTATAGGTACTCGAAAAAACAGGCTGGAAATATATATTACACCTACAAAGATGAAGGAGCTCGGCATGCCACTCCCCGATACCGGAAACTGGTCCACAGCTAAAGGAAGCCATAACTTGTATCTCTGGGCAGAAAACGGCGTTTTAAAGATGGATTACGCTTTTGAATTTTGGCCGCCTGATGTAAGTCATGCGGAAGCCTGGTGGATCCTTGACAAAACAGCTGAGATTGCTTGGGATTCCCAAAAGCAGGCATTTTGTTTTACCAATATCCAAAATGTCGGTAATATGAAAGTCGACCGAGAGTCTGCAGCTGCTGATCGATGTTACTGGGAACCGATGACGGATGAGGAAATGGAGTACTACAAGACTGAACTTCAAGCTTATAGAGAACAACATACAAATTACGTTGGACGCGTCAATAAATCTTATCACGATCTGACGGGGCAAAATCTGCCGTATTAACGAAATTGTACTATGGCTATTCAGAATACACTTGTCGATATCAAGCTGCAGATCCGCGTAGAAGATACTTCTACGGGAGAGACAAAAGTGAAGAATCTGAACTTCACACGCATCAAGTGCGCGGCAACCAACGAGTGATGAGCTGTATGCGGCGGCGAATGCGATCGCCGCGCTGCAGTCGCGTCCGCTGTCGGGCATCCGCACGGTGGCGACTGGCGATCTGGCTGACGCTATCTAGCTAGCGAACGCTGATTCAATCACAGAATCAGAAAAAAAACGTCCTGCAATCATTGGCAGGACGGTTTTTTTCTTCATCCCCATATCGTCATTTCGAGCGAAGTCGAGAAATCTTTCTTGC
>ULRG01019031.1_pt1 | contig 11199 bp, 11 predicted proteins | sample 1955211 | NCBI WGS metagenome assembly ULRG01 (sample SAMEA4835676, study PRJEB28245) | human gut metagenome | biome: gut microbiome; material: fecal sample | place: Denmark | collected 2008
AAAATGCACCCACGCGGATATGGGGGCGGTGGTGGTGATGGGGTTATATTCCGTTCATTGTGGCGCATCCGCCGGCAGGTTGACACGTCGGACGCACCTGGCCGGTACGTCCCTACATCCCGCATCGCGGAACCTACCGCGTCACGCCTCATACCCTTCTATGCGTTCTTCCGGATTTTGGACTTAACCCACATTAACGGATATGCCCGCACCTCCCGTGGGCAAAACCCGTACAAACGTGCTTGCCGCCATAATGCCCGGCCATAACAAGGCAGATTCTTCCAGTGCCGGTTACGCACAAACCCCTGCAACCGGCCGCCGGCCACCCCGAAGTTTCCGCCGTCCAGCAGGTCGCGCAGCATTTTTTCGCCGTCACGCTGCGCCTGTTTGCCGCTGATGTCGAGCGGAATACAGGTCGCCGGCAGGCCCAGATATGTCACCGCCACATAAGCCAGTGCCGTCGCCGCCCGCCGCAAGCGCAGCCGGTCCAGACACATGCAGAACAGTTCCCGGTCCACCTGTGCCCCCACCGACCGCCACAAGCACACCCAGTCGCAGACCTGCCGCAACCCTACTCCCGTTTGCAGGAAATGATGCAGCAGATGCAGGAACACATACAGCACATTCACCTGTGGAGACAGCATCTTTACTTGGATACCTTCTTCCAGTTCCAGCAGCTGCCCCGTGTCCGGCTGCAGCCGCTCTGCCAGTCCGGCCCATTCCTTGCGGTTGCGCGGATGATAAAAATCCACGAAGATGCGATGATGCTCCACTTCCACTCCCTGCCAGGTGAATGACCGGTGATAGGCGGTTTCCGGGTGAAAGGTCACCCCCGGCCACGTGGCAGCCAGCCGGTTGGCCGCTTCATATTGTTCAGGAAAATAAAGGTCGATGTCTCCCGGCTGCCGCCGCAAGGGGTTCGGGTAGTAATGCCCCAGCCCCATTCCTTTCAGCAGCACCGGCTCACAGCCTTCCGTGCGGTAAGCCTTCAGCAATTGGGCCAGCATCTGCCGTTGCCGCAAGTTCTCCTGTTCCAGCAACTGAGTCCGCCCATACCATTCCAGCAGTAGCTGCCGGTCAGGCCGTTGTGCCGGCGGCAGCAGTGTCATGCCGTCATAGGCCACGCCGGTCACAGCCTGCTGAAGGGCCCTGCGGTATACTTTTCTCCCCGCCTCGCCCGTCAGGCTTTCCCTCAGTTGCGGCGGTCGGCTGTCCATGCCGGCCCGCACCAGTTCCAGCAGCCACCGTTCACTTTCGTCCTGCCACTTCATCCAGCCATTGGCACATTTGGTCTATACTCTTGTCCAGTTGGAAATGCTCCTGACAATAAGCCTTTCCCGAAGCCCCCATACGCTCCAGTTCCTCTGCCGGCATTTGCGCCATTTTCCGTATCAGTTCAGCGAAGCCCGCTGCATCACCGGCGGGCACGGCATAGCCGCAGTCCGCCTCCCGGATGATGCGCGGTCCCTCGCCGTTCTGCATCATGACGATGGGCTTTCCGGCCGACATATAAGCCTGTATTTTTGCCGGTGCTGTCAAGTTGAATATCAATTGGTCCTTGAGCGAAACAATCATCGCATTGGCACGGGCAAAAAAGACCGGCATCGCCTCCAGCGGATGCCTTCCGACCCAGTGCACTGTTTTCTCCAGCGAATGGCGGGCAATGAAATCCTCCACCCAGGGGCGTTTCCTGCCGTCGCCCACCAGGACAAAGTGTATGCCCGTCTCCTCCTTCAAAAGGCGGGCTGCCTCCATCAGGTGGTCAAAATCCTGTGCCTCGCCAATGTTTCCGGCAAACATGACAATAAATCCTTCGGGCATTTCCGGCAATGTATATTCCTTTTTCTCTCCAAGCGCACGGTCCGCCCAATTCGGGTAATAATGGATTTTATCGGCAAAAGGTCCCTTTTCCCTGATGGACTGCTCAAATCCCTTCGAACTGATGAGAATCTTGTCGGAGTTATGATAGATCCGCTTCGTCAGCCACGTGAAAAAGCCTATCACCTGCTTATTCTCTATGCCGCCTGCTGCCGAAAGACTTTCAGGCCACAAATCCAGCACCCAGAACAGCATCGGAATCCGCTGTATCTTTTTCACGATACAGGCCGGTATGCCAACCGTTATCGGAGAAGTTTCATGCACAATGACCGCATCAAATTTCTTGAAAAACGCCAGATAAAGGGCAATGACTGAAGCAAACAATACAAAACTGGCATAATTGAAAGCCAGCCGCACAGCCGTGGCCTTTCCGCGCGGAATGACGATGGCCCGATACACCGTAACCCCGTTCACCACTTCCTTACGGCGGCGAAACAGCGAATAACCTTTGAAGTATTTGCCTTGCGGATAATTGGGTATGTCCGACAATACGGTGACATCATGTCCTTTAGCGGCCAGTTCAAATGCAAGGTCGTTACACTTGAAGTTCTCAGGGAAAAAATGAGGGGATACCAATAGTAATTTCATCCGTAGAATATATAATATATGTGTGTCAGTTTCGTCAATCAGGCATTAAGGGTAAATCCTGCCGGGAAGAGCAGAAAGCATCCGGCGGAACATCTTTCCGCCGGATACCCTGTGTTCCTATACATCCTTGCGCCAAACCATCTTGTTCACCACGCCGGTATAGCTCTGAATGAGCTTCACTACCTTGGTGCTGACAATTTCGTCGGTGTAGTTGGGCACAGGCATGCCGTGGTCACCGTTGGCATTCATTTCCACTGCCGTTACCACAGCCTGCAACAGCGAGTGCTCGTCAATGCCGGCCAGCACAAAGCAACCTTTGTCCATGGCCTCCGGCCGTTCCGTCGAAGTACGGATGCAAACGGCAGGGAATGGATGGCCCACACTCGTGAAGAAACTGCTTTCTTCGGGTAAGGTTCCACTGTCACTGACTACGGCATACGCATTCATCTGCAAACAGTTATAGTCATGAAATCCGAGCGGCTCATGCTGGATGACGCGACGGTCCAGCTGGAAACCGCTTTGCTCCAGGCGCTTCCGCGAACGCGGATGACAGCTGTAAAGGATAGGCATGTCATATTTTTCCGCCAATGCGTTGATGGCGCGGAACAGGCTCAGGAAATTCTTCTCCGTGTCGATGTTTTCTTCACGGTGAGCCGACAGCAGGATGTAACGTCCTTTCTCCAGTCCCAGTCGGCTGTGCACGTCGCTGGCTTCTATGTCAGCCAGATTTTCGTGCAGCACTTCTGCCATGGGCGAGCCGGTCACATACGTACGCTGCGGGGCCACGCTGCTGGCATTCAGATAGCGGCGGGCATGCTCCGAATAACAGAGGTTCACATCAGAAATGATGTCCACAATGCGGCGGTTCGTTTCTTCGGGCAGGCATTCGTCAAAGCAGCGGTTTCCTGCTTCCATGTGGAAGATGGGGATATGCAGGCGCTTGGCGGAAATGACGCTCAGACAGGAATTCGTGTCTCCCAGCACCAGCACCGCGTCCGGCTTCGTCTGCACCATCAGCTTATACGAAGCGTTCAGAATGTTGCCCATCGTGCTACCCAGGTCATCGCCCACGGCATCCATGTACACTTCGGGGTCCTTCAACTTCAGGTCGTGGAAGAATACGCCATTCAGGTTATAGTCATAATTCTGTCCGGTATGTGCCAGCAGACAGTCAAAATATTTGCGGCACTTGTTGATGACGGCAGCCAGACGGATGATTTCCGGCCGGGTACCTACGATAATCAGGAGTTTCAGCTTGCCATTGTCCTGAAACTTCACGTCGCTGTAATCAGTCTTGATTTCCATATTACGTTTATGTATGGGATAAAGGTTACAAAGGAGTTGGGCGGCCGGTCGCCGTCCCGTCCCCTCCTATACTTTTTCAAAATACGTGTCCGGCCGGTTGGGGTCGAAGCATTCGTTACACCAGATCAGCGTCACCAGATTTTCGGTTTCTGACAGGTTGATAATGTTGTGCGTGTAGCCGGGAATCGTTTCCACCACCGTCATTTCCTCGCCGCTCACCTCAAAATTGATGACTTCGTCGGTACCCACCCGCCGTTGCTGGATAAGTCCGTGTCCGCTGACCACCACGAACTTCTCCACCTTGGTGTGGTGCCAGTGCTGTCCCTTGGTGATGCCCGGCTTCGAAATGTTCACCGCCACCTGTCCGCTGGAGGCGGTACGGAGGATCTCCGTAAAGCTGCCACGGTCGTCCACATTCATCTTCGGGCGATAGGCAAACTTTTCTTTCGGCAGATAGGACAGGTAGGTGGCATAGAGCGCCCGCTCAAAGCCGTTGTCCAGTTGCGGCACTTCCAGCGTCTGCGGCATTTCCTTGTAACGGTAGAGCAGTTCCACGATTTCCCCCAGTTTCACTTCATACACCGTCGGCACATGGCAGAAGCCCCCCTCAGTGTGTTCATCATTGGTCAGCGCGGCAATCAGTTCGTCCACCACATCGTCAATGTAGCACAGATGCATCACCACCGACGGGTCGTTCACCTGGATGGGCAGTCCGTTGGCGATGTTGTTGCAGAAAGTGGCCACCGCACTGTTGTAATTCGGGCGGCACCATTTTCCGAACAGGTTCGGAAATCGGTAAATGAGCACTTTGGCACCGGTTTCGGCAGCATAGTCCTTCATCAGCTGTTCGCCGGCCCGCTTGCTCTCCCCATAGGGATTGTCCAGTTCCGCCTGTATGGAAGAACTGATCATGACGGGGCAGGTGTTGCCGTGCTTTTTCAGCGTGTCCAGCAGGGTGGAGGCAAAACCGAAGTTGCCCGACATGAATTCCTTCGGGTCCTTCGGCCGGTTCACACCGGCCAGATTGAATACGAAATCGGCCTCCCGGCAATAGGTGTCCAGGTCGGCGGGGTCGCTGTCGATGTCATATTCCATCACGCGCAGTCCTTCTGCCGGCACAGCATACCATTTGGCCTTTCCTTCGGCGATATTGTGCAATTGTGAAACGAGGTTGCGGCCTACGAATCCGCGTGCCCCGGTTACAAGAATATTCATGATAGTTAGCTGTTTTTATAGGTTGTGAAATTCAGGGAAATTTCCCTCCCGGCTCCACATCGTGCGGCACCGGGAAAGGCATTACAACAAATCTTCCGGTGCCGACGGGATGTAAGGACCGTCCTTCACTTCCAGAATCACCGTGTCGGGTTCCAATACTTCCAGATTGTGCCATTCCCCCTTGGGTATCTGCACACCGAAGGTATCGGTTCCGCAGGCCACGTCAAAGCTCTCCTTCACCGTCTTGTCCGGATGATAGAAGAAGACGCGGATGCGGCCCTTGATGACAATTTGTGTCTCCTGTGTGGCGCGATGCCGGTGTATGGGCAACATCGTGCCCGGTTCCAGTGCAATGAAAAGGCGCTGAGCCTTGGCGTCCAGCGTTTCGTGCAGGTTATAGTGAGCTCTCAGCCGCGGGCTTTCCTTGGCCTGTGCCACCAGCCCGTCGAGCAGTTCCTGATTCAGTTTCATAAGGATAAGTTTTTTTCTTCCAGAATATATTTGTCAAGCAAGCCCGGAATCAGGAGCAGCGGCAGAGCCGCCGCTCTCCCCTCTCCGGCCGTGCGTTGCTATTCACTGCGGATGTCTCTGGCCTTGGCGCGCGGCTGCAGTCCCAGGTCTTCACGGATGAAGCGCAGTTTCAGCAGCAGCTCCTTCATGCCTTCCACGTCCAGACGACGGGTGTTGTGGCTGTGGTAATCCTCTATCTTGGCCACCTCCTCGTTACCGTCGGTAAAGAACTTGTCATAGTTCAGGTCACGGGTATCACAGGGAATGCGGTAATAATTGCCCATATCCTCGGCCTTGGCCATTTCCTCACGGGTCACCAGCGTTTCATACAGTTTTTCGCCGTGGCGCGTACCGATAACCCTCACTTCCGTTTCGGCATATTTCGGGTCAATCTTCGCATAGGTCTGCTTCAGCGCTTCCGCCAGTGTTTCCAGCGTAGCGGCCGGTGCCTTCTGCACAAAGAGGTCACCGTTCTTGCCGTGCGTGAAGGCATAGATAACGAGGTCCACCGCATCGTCCAGCGTCATCATGAAGCGCGTCATGTTCGGGTCGGTAATGGTGATGGGCTTACCCTGTTCCATCTGTTCCACCCAGAGCGGAATCACCGATCCGCGGCTGGCCATCACGTTACCATAGCGCGTACAGCAGATGGTGGTGGCAGCATTCTCGCCCAGTTCACGTCCCTTGGCAATGGCCACCTTCTCCATCAGCGCCTTGGAAATGCCCATCGCGTTGATGGGATAAGCCGCCTTGTCCGTAGAGAGCACCACCACGTTCTTCACCCCGTGGGCAATGGCCGACAGCAATACGTTGTTGGTACCAATCACATTGGTCATCGTGGCCTCCATCGGGAAAAACTCGCATGAAGGCACCTGCTTCAGCGCCGCAGCGGCAAATACGTAGTCCACACCCCGCATGGCCACATCCACCGATTCGCGGTTGCGCACGTTGCCGATGTAATATTTCACCTTCGGATTCTGCAGGGCATGACGCATGTCGTCCTGCTTTTTCTCATCACGGGAGAAAATACGGATTTCCTTAATATCGCTGTCCAGAAAGCGACGAAGCACGGCATTTCCAAATGAACCGGTACCGCCTGTAATCAACAGGACTTTGTCTTTGAATACTGACATGGTTATTATCTTAAATTGTTACTATATTCATTAAAATATTTCTCTAATGTCTCTAAAGGAAGTCTCTCTTCTTTAGGATAAACTTTTTCCTCATGAACTAATATTTCTTCTATTGTCCACTTAAATTTTATAACTTTAGCCGGAATGCCTCCAGCAATGGCATAAGGAGGAATAGATTTTGTAACTACTGCGCCGGCGGCAATAATAGCACCACGTCCTATATGAACACCACTTAACAACGTTACTCTACATCCAATCCAGACATCACTATCTACCACAACATCCTTATCATACCCATGAGGCTTATTACGTTCTGTTATTTCTGTACACAACTTACCAATTACCATTGCATGATTCCCCGTGTGAACAGTTAACCCCTCTGCAATGCAACAATTTTTATGTACAATAAATTTGGCATTTAAGGCGGAAATATATGTATTGGCACCAAGATTCGTATTAGAATATAAAAACACGTTTCGAGGATTAACTATGTTGATTGGAGGAGTAAAAACAACATTCTTTTCACAATGACCAAACTTTTTCCGTTTTAGTCCGAAAAAAGATGTCCATAACATATATAAGCCGCGTACAAAATAAATACTTTTGAAATTCATTATTATTTGCTTTTTTTACTATAGACAGACATCCAACACTCCACTAACTTATTCCAAATAATCGGCATTGAATATTCATTTCGAACTCTTATTTTTGCATTATCCCCACATGCATCAGCATATTCTTTATCATTCAACATTTTTAATAAAGCTGCTCGTAGTCTATCAACATCCTTAGGTGGAATACAAATACCGTACCTATTACCATTTGCAATATCAAGCATTTCCGGGATAGCTCCTACATTTGTAGTTACAATAGGGCATCCACATGCCATGCTTTCTAATATAACATTTGGAAAACCTTCTGTATATGTTGGTAATACAAATATTCCAGCTGTTAACATTTCCTTTATGGTATTTTCGTAATCCAATTCTCCTTTTATTTCCAACCAAGAAGATGACCCTGGACCTGCAAACTCCTTTAAATCCATCTTCATCTTTGTTGTAATAAACCCAACAAGCTTCAATTTTATATTATGAATTTCCTTGCAAGCCTCTATTAATTCAAAAATCCCCTTAGTCTTTACTACATGACCAACAAACACTAATGTATGTCTATCTCGCTTTAAACTTTTATTATTTTCTACAATGGACTCGATTTCTGGAGATAAAGGATTCGGCAAATAAACTATATTTCTGTATCCAGCTTGTTGTAGAACATCATAAGTCAATTTATCAATCACAATCACAGTATCAGATAAAGCAATCACCTTTTTCAACATGTGGTACTCCCAATTTCTATTTTTGAACAAATCGGGTATCCGTCCATAATGAAAATGAATAATAGTTTTACACCCTTTAGCCTTAGCTAAACGTAACATATACACATCTTTGAATAAGCTCAATGAACCGCTAGAAGTTAAATGTATGATATCGTAATGCTCTTCCTTTAATATATTTCTAAATTTTTTTAATATTAAAGAGTAATCTTTAGCCGCAGTTATTAACCTATATACTATCGGGGAATTAATACTAACGAATGTGCTTCGACTCATTGGCAAAATTTCCATTCTAAAGTTCTTTTGCTGTAACGCCAGATAATACTGTTTAACATGGGCTGTCCAGCGTGAAATTCCACCAGATATACCTCCGTATGGTGCCGCTAATAGTATTCTCATAAAATTCAAGTAGTTTTATAGAACAATCTATTTTATGATTGTCAAAAAATAGTCTAACTGTATAATTTATTAAATTATTGATTTTTTGTACTACAAAAAAGTTTCAAATGGGAGTCTGCACAAGATTTAATGGTAAATTTTTGTACGAACTCTTTTTCCATCATTTTTTTTATCCTAAATATTTCCATATTTGATTTGCACAATGCTCTCCTCGTTGTCTCACAAATATCATCAAAAGAAGACGATTTTGCTACAAAACCATTTTCTTCGTCTCTAACAATATCTTTACATCCTCCTACTGGAGTCACAATAGGTACACATTGAGTAGAAAACGCTTCCAATAAACTAATCGGCAAACCTTCATACGTAGAAACTAAAGCATAAAAGTCTGCTATCCCCATATAATCCGTTGGATTGTCCACTTCACCTAAATAATGAACGACAGAAGAAACCTCTTTCAATAATAACTCACCATATTCTTTATTTACAATTCTACCAATAATCAACAAAGCTACATCATATCCTTCCGAGAATAATTGATTGATACATCGAGCAAATGCCACTTGGTTCTTTAATGGAGCGATAGATGCAACATAAACGAACAACTTGGTCGCTTTAGATGTAACAAACCTATCCCTAAAAACTTGTTTTCTTCCCACATAATTATTTACACCATTATAAATTAATTCGGATGGCTGATGGTATAATTTATAAAAACTTCTTTGAGATTCTTCTGATATAGTTATAGGTATACATAATGATTTACGAAACATAATACGTCTCACCAATCGATGCAAACCCGTTGCTTCTTTATAAGCATCTGAATGTATTGTGGCATAATATTTACATTTTCTATAAAAGAGGACCGAGAAAAGCGCATATATTATAGCCTGCACATGAAAGTGTGCAACAGAAAACTCACCGTGTTTTATAATTTTGTATATTTTATATGGTATAGATAAGTCTATACCTGGTTTTTTATTCAAATAAATTAATTTCACGTTGGATGCTACTTTTTCTCGCAAAAATTCTCCTTCCTGAGGTGCATATAATGTTAGAATTGAAACATCATAACCATCTCGTGCCGCAAACTCATTTGATAGATTTACCAAAAAATTTTCTGCTCCCCCGCAAAGTAAATTGGGAATAATTTCTATTATTTTCATATTATAAGGACTTTTTGACCTATACACATTTGTTGGCGCGCATTCACATTTTATACAAAAGGTATAAGAAATTATACATATTTGCAAAAATCAACCAATAGAATGAAATTAATACTAGAGAATGCCTTTTAGACATATTTACTATAGCAGGAACGGCTATAGCTAAAGGATAGAGACTTGCATCCCAAAAACGAACCGATAAAAAAGAAGAAGTTGACTGATTAAATAATAAGAAGGATATATATATTAACCAATATGCATATCTAACAAAAATTTCCACAGTTTTATCTTTAATAGAATTGTTCAATAATTGTTTTATTGAGAAATATAGCAAGATAAGCAGAGGCACTCTCTCTATAAACAGCTTTATATATCCATTAAAATTAGTGATTGAGAAATTTTCACTTTCCAAGTAAAATAAACCTCTTGACTGAAAACTAGTATCACCTGAAGTCAAAAATGCTTCCATGTAATTAGCAAAAACATCGAAAGTACTATAAAGAAAAGGAAATGCTATGATAGAAAATAGATATGTAGATTTCTTCATTGGAAGAAAAGATACAAATAAGATGATTATATAAATCGGCATACTTTTATGCAAAAAAGTAGAGCAATAAATCCCTAATGTTGCTATTGCATATGAAAAAAATTTATTATTTGTAGGTTTCGTAATAAATGTTACGAAGAAGTACAAAAATACGTACCCTAAAGTATTTCTTGGCACACAAAAGTATGTCATTAATATCAGAACAAAACATAAACAAGATAGCGAGGATGGTGCTTGAATTCTTTTAAAAATTAGAACAATAATAACTGTGCTTATTCCCCAAATAACCAAACGCCATAAATAATAATATGGAGGAAGCACGTTTATTAAATAATGATAAAATGGTTCCCAAAAACCATTATATTTGTATTGAATAATAAGATCATAACTTTCTTTATAATGGAAGAAATCTAAATTTGCATACGCAAATGTCGAAAACACAATTACAGCTATACAAAAAAAGAAATATCTTTCTTGCATAGCAAATTTACGTGAATATAATGATTTGGAATAATACAATAATGTTATTATCCATAGAGACATAGAAAATAACAATTGTGGAAATGTTAGGTGTTGCATTATACAAGTTTATTTAAATAAGGAATATGCTTCAAACATAAACTTAAGATATAAGATACTGCAAATACTAAAAGCAGAGCGACCCAAGGATAATAGATATTTGTTAAAATAGAACAAAAGGCTGTTTTATAATAAATAAGCCTCAAAAGGATTTCTTGAAATATATATATACCAAAAGAGAACAGGGCTACTTTATGAAAGAATATATTCTCCCCCAACCTACTGCGTGAAATTTGTAAACCAATATAATAATAAATTGCAACAGCAAAGGTGGAACATATTATACGACATACATTGCCAACCGCGACATATATTGCTTTTGAGAACAAATCAAGAGTTGGACTTATAACGAAGTTATGCTGGATAACCAATGAGAGACAAAACAATAATATGTAAAATAGAATAAATGCATAAACGTAATATCCGCTAAAATTACATTTCTTTTGAAAATTCGCTCTATTTTGAAATACTACATATCCTAAGTGGAAAAACAAAATATAATACATACCCGTTGGCGGAATTAAATCGATAAAATATTTATGTATG
>ULRG01034121.1_pt1 | contig 11179 bp, 9 predicted proteins | sample 1955211 | NCBI WGS metagenome assembly ULRG01 (sample SAMEA4835676, study PRJEB28245) | human gut metagenome | biome: gut microbiome; material: fecal sample | place: Denmark | collected 2008
TCCTGACGGATGGCCTTTTTGCATTGGCGCAGAAAAAAATGCCTGATGCGACGCTGCGCGTCTTATACTCCCACATATGCCAGATTCAGCAACGGATACGGCTTCCCCAACTTGCCCACTTCCATACGTGTCCTCCTTACCAGAAATTTATCCTTAAGCTCCTCAATAACCATTTTCCTGCTAACTAAATTCATGGTTAAGGTTGCATAATGATATGCAACAAATGTATAACATTTCCTTTGCCAAAAAAATAAACAAAAGCGACCGACAAAAGCATCGGATTACGGCAGGAGACATAATGGCATGGCTGAAAGTACTGTAACGGCAGACAGCAAACTGACAAGTAGTGATACTCGTCGCCGCATTTGGGCGATTGTGGGGGCCTCTTCAGGTAATCTGGTCGAGTGGTTCGATTTCTATGTCTACTCGTTCTGTTCACTCTACTTTGCCCACATCTTCTTCCCTTCCGGGAACACGACGACTCAACTACTACAAACAGCAGGTGTTTTTGCTGCGGGATTCCTGATGCGCCCAATAGGCGGTTGGCTATTTGGCCGCATAGCCGATAAACATGGTCGCAAAAAATCGATGCTGTTATCGGTGTGTATGATGTGTTTCGGATCGCTGGTTATCGCCTGCCTCCCAGGTTATGAAACTATAGGTACGTGGGCTCCGGCATTATTGCTTCTCGCTCGTTTATTTCAGGGATTATCTGTTGGCGGAGAATATGGCACCAGCGCCACCTATATGAGTGAAGTTGCCGTTGAAGGGCGCAAAGGTTTTTACGCATCATTTCAGTATGTGACGTTGATCGGCGGACAACTGCTAGCCCTACTGGTTGTCGTGGTTTTACAACACACCATGGAAGACGCTGCACTCAGAGAGTGGGGATGGCGTATTCCTTTCGCGTTAGGAGCTGTGTTAGCTGTTGTGGCGTTGTGGTTACGTCGTCAGTTAGATGAAACTTCGCAACAAGAAACGCGCGCTTTAAAAGAAGCTGGATCTCTGAAAGGATTATGGCGCAATCGCCGTGCATTCATCATGGTTCTCGGTTTTACCGCTGCGGGCTCCCTTTGTTTCTATACCTTCACTACTTATATGCAGAAGTATCTGGTAAATACTGCGGGAATGCATGCCAACGTGGCGAGTGGCATTATGACTGCCGCATTGTTTGTATTCATGCTTATTCAACCACTCATTGGCGCGCTGTCGGATAAGATTGGTCGCCGTACCTCAATGTTATGTTTCGGTTCGCTGGCAGCCATTTTTACCGTTCCTATTCTCTCAGCATTGCAAAACGTTTCCTCGCCTTATGCCGCTTTTGGTCTGGTGATGTGTGCCCTGCTGATAGTGAGTTTTTATACATCAATCAGTGGAATACTGAAGGCTGAGATGTTCCCGGCACAGGTTCGCGCATTAGGCGTTGGTCTGTCATATGCGGTCGCTAATGCTATATTTGGTGGTTCGGCGGAGTACGTAGCGTTGTCGCTGAAATCAATAGGAATGGAAACAGCCTTCTTCTGGTATGTGACCTTGATGGCCGTGGTGGCGTTTCTGGTTTCTTTGATGCTACATCGCAAAGGGAAGGGGATGCGTCTTTAGTGACGGGTCAGTTGCCAGACGGTATAGCCGGTGCTTGCACCGGCGACATCCCAGGCCAAATCCTTCCAGCTCCAGCCGCTCCCTTCGGGGCGGCTATCCCAAAGCTCTTTTGACGCCCCCAAACTGACAGAGAACATCAATCCAAACATGGCACTGCGATCCCGGCTCATCCCCTGATGCTGTGAATATTCATTTCCGGCGGCGGAAAGCATCGCCGAGGCGATAAAGTGTTGAGCTTTATCCTGCCCGCTCCAGCTATCGTTAGCCATATGGCTGCATCCAGAAAGTAACAATAGCGAACAGACAAAAAGAATACGCAAAACGTGGCCTCCAAAAAACAAACCCCGTACAGGACGGGGTTGTGATTACAGGATGCGGCTAATTAATCGGTCGATGCGGATACGGCGCAAACGGCGGATGAGTTTACGAACCTTCACCGGATAATCGGCAATACTTTGCAGATCGCGATAGTGCTTAACGATGGTGGTATGCTCGCGGATCAGCTCCAGTTCTTTCTCTCGCTGTGGCGCCAGCTCAAGTTGCGGATCGTGGATCAAAATGGCGTTTTCCAGATCCAGACGCCAGGCGCGCGGGTTCAGGTTATTACCGGTGATCAACATCCACTTATCATCAACCCACATCCCTTTCAGGTGATAGGTGTTGTCGTCATCTTTCCATAACCGAACCACTAGCTGGTCAGTATTGACGTAATACTGCAAACGGCTCAGGAAACGACGCAGATTGATCTCATAGAGATAAGGCAATGCGCCAATTATCTTGAAAGGTTCATCTTCCGGAATGTAGAAGTCATTCGCGGTTTTATCACCAACAATAATTTCGACCTTTTTCCCTTCGCGCAGCAACTGGATAATATTGCGCACAAGGATTGCTGGCAGGTTGAAGTATGGCGTACAGATGGTTAGTTTCTGCTCGGCACAAGGCATAAGATGGAAAATGGTCTTGTTCAACAGACTCGATTTCCCCAGCCCCACTAGCGGCGTTACAGAAAGCTGATCGTTGTCGGCATCGCCCTGGAAATGATAAGCGGCATCACGCAGCTCCTGGCGGAACAGACGAATATCGTTCTTGATTTCCGGGCTTTTTGGCCGATTAACATCATCCAGACGATTAACGCCGCGGCCATTCATAATATTCTGTGTAACCCATTCAAACATAATGTCTGACATCTTACGGTTACGGATCAGATGATAACGGTCGTAGCGATATTTATCGTGCTGATGCAGGTAAACATCGTTCAGGCTGGCACCGCTATAAAGTACGCTATCGTCGATGATAAAGCCTTTAAAGTGCAGAACACCAAGGGCTTCACGAGTATTGATTGGAACGCCATAAACCGGAACATCTACGCCCGGATTTTCCTGCGCCATGCGGCAGTACCAGTCAGCGTTAGTGTTAGATGCCGCAGCGCCAATGCGTCCACGTTGTGCACGATGCCAGTCGACCAGCACCCGCACATCCAGTTCCGGACGCTGCCTTTTAGCCTCATACAACGCGTTCAGAATGCCTTTGCCACCGTCATCCTGTTCGAGATACAGGGCGACAATGCAAATGCGCTGCTTCGCGCTGGCTATTTTTTCCAGCAGCGTCTCCCGGAAGTCGGCGGGAGCGTAAAAGAAATCGACATCATCAACTGATTGAGAAATCTTGGGTAGTTGGGCAAGGTGTTGTTGATGTTTATTACGCTTAAATTTTGACAACATCACAGTGCATTTCTTCTCTGTTCATTGAAGGGTCCTCTGTGCAATGCAGACGACATAAGCGGGCAATAATAACACCAGTCCCGATTAAGTGGTCAACATTTCCAGTACCTTACTCATGATTCCTCGCGCTGGGCAAGATTTAGCGTAAGCCCAACGATCCCCTCTTCGAGCTGGATATCAACGTTAAACCCGAGCTTGCGGGCTAGCGCCACCATGCCACGATTGTTTGGCATCGTAATACCATTCAGACGTTGTAGTCCGTGATCTCGCGTATAGGTAATCAACTTTTCCATTAAGCGTCGACCTAAGCCTAACCCTTTGAGATCCGAGCGAACCAGTACAGCAAATTCGGCATCGATGTTATCAGGATCGGAAATCGCACGCGTGACGCCGAGGATCTCTTCCGTTTGATCAATACGTCGTACCGCTACAAACGCCATTTCCCGATCGTAGTCGATCTGTGTCATGTTGGCTAAATCTTCATGGGTAAATTCGTTGATCTCGCTAAAGTAGCGGTAATAAAGATCTTCTTTGGTGACTCGCGAAATGAATTGCTGAAGTTGTGGCTCATCTTCTGGCAAAATCGGGCGGAACAAGCAGCGTTCACCGTTTTTCAATTCTACCCATTCTTCCAGCTGATGCGGATAAGGGCGCACTGCCAGCCGACTCTCGTTATCGCCTTCAAACGGCGAGATATCCAGCGTGACATCCAGCGCGGTAAATTCACTGCCAGAAGCCAGCAAAGGATGAATATCCAGACGCTGAATTTCCGGGCAATCGACAATCAAGTTGGAAACCTGCACCAGAAGCTGGCTCAAGCCTGCAACATCCAATGGGCGTAGCGCACTGCGCGCACGAATCTTTTTACTTTTGATCCCCTGAATAACCAGATAGCGGGCCAGGTTCATGTTCAGCGGCGGCAGTGCGACGACGGCTTGATCTTCAGGACGCCACTCCACACCGCCTTCACCCAGCATGATCAACGGCCCGAAAACCGGATCGTGCTCAACCACAACCCGCAACTCCTGAGCGCCAGCACGGTTAGCCATACTTTGCACCAACAGGCCGTGGACCCGCGCCTGTGGCCAGGCCATTTTTACGCGATCGAAAATAGCGTTCGCCGCTTGCTGGACTTCATTGGCTGTACGCAGGTAAAGCATGACGCCCTGAACTTCCGATTTATGTGGAATATCCGGCGAACGCAATTTCAGCGCCACCGGATAACCAATCTGTTCGGCAATATGCACCGCTTCGGTGCTATCGCTGGCAATCCAGGTAGGGAGCGTGTTCATGCCATACGCTTGCAGGATGGGCTGAACTTCATGGGTATCGAGCGACGTAGCCCCTTCGGCAATCGCCTGTTGCAACAGAAGATGCGCTTCTGCGGTATTGGAAGTCAGATTGCTGGGCAACGCCGGCGTTTCGCGTAGTTGCTTCTGATTACGCCGGTACTCCACCATATGCATAAAAGCAGTGATGGTTCCTTCCGGGGTACGGTAGGTCGGCAGCCCGGCTTCGCTGAATAAACGTCGTGCCTCTTGCGAGGAGTGCTCGCCGCACCAGTTCGTCAGCAAAGAGACATATTTGCTGCGGGGATGATGCTTTACCGCTTCAATTAATACTTGCGCGCTTTCTGTTGCGGGAGCAGCGGCGCTGGGCGAATGAATAACCATCAGCGCGTCAAAATCCTGGCTGTGGAGCAGAATATCCAGCGTTTTAATATAGTGCTCACTGCTGGCGTCATCGCGTAGATCGAGCGGGTTAGATATTGCCACATGTTCTGGCAGTGCATCGCGCAGTTTCTGGCAGGTTTCTTCGCTTAGCGTTGCCAGCTTGCCATTGCGTGACCATAAGGCATCCAGCGCCAGCGCGGCAGGCGCAGCACCGTTGCTGATAATCATCAGCCGGTCGCCACGTAGCGGGCGCATATGGCTAAGGGTTTCCACCGCCGAAAACAGCTCGTGGGTGTCCTGTACCCGCAACAAACCGGCACGCTGAATAGCCGCATCCCATGCCGGGTCCATTCCTGCCGTCGTGTTGAGCAGTCGCTGTGCCGCCGGGCTACGTCCGCTTTTAATCACCAGAATCGGTTTATTACGCGAGGCACTACGGGCCGCCGAAACAAAGCGTCGCGCGTCGCTTAACTGTTCGAGATAGAGCAGGATGGCGCTGGTTTTACTGTCGCGTGCCAGATAGTCAAGCAATTCATCAACGTCGATATCCAGGCTGTCGCCGAGCGCAATAAAGTAGGAAAAGCCCATCTTACGCTGTTGCGCCCAGTCGAGGATGGTGTTGGAGACGGCAGCCGATTGCGAAATAAACGCCAGCTTGCCGCGTTTAATCGGCACAGGCGAAAAGCTGGCATTCAGACCTTGCCAGGGAGCCAGTAAACCCAGACTGTTTGGTCCAAGCAGGCGCATGTTATGGCGCAGGGCGCAGGCGCGGAGATCTTCGTGTTGCGATGCCGGGGCGGAAAGAATAATGCAGGTTTTACAGCCTTTCTCGCCGAGCTCTTCCAGAAGAGCAAGATTACGGCTGGCATTGGTACATAAAACCGCAAGGTCGGGTGTAAAGGGCAAGCTGGCAATATCCGGCCAGGCCAACACACCCAACACCGCTTTCCAGGCTGGCGTCACCGGGAGTACCGGTCCGTTAAAGCCTCCCGCCAGCAGGTTACGCATCATCAGGTAACCTGCGCGATTGGGTTTCATCGACGCGCCAATTACCGCTATCGATTTTGGTCGCAGTAGTGCTTCCAGTCCTCGCTGACTCATACCGGTCTCCCGCAGAAGTGACCGAATGATTTTAAACGCTTTCTAACTGTTCTGCTGTGATGCTACCCAGATGTTGCGTTTTTCCTGCCAGATAGCGTGTTTTAAAGCGGGTAAAATGCTCGCCTAACCCTGCCGCCGCCCCGGTATCGCCGGCCATATCTAACAGTGCGATGGCTACCTCGGCAGTACAATATTGGCCTTCAGCCTGGGCTTCACGCAGGCGATAGGCAGAAAGCCGGGAAAGATCGACGGAAATGACGGGAAGATTATCCAGATACGGACTTTTACGAAACATCTTGCGAGCTTCCGGCCAGGTACCATCGAGCATGATAAACAGCGGTGGCTTACCGGCAGGTGGTGTGAAGATCACTTCCCGTTGCTCATCAGCATACGAAGCGGGAAAGACCACCATTGGCTGATAGTCCGGGTTTTGCACCAACTCCAGCAAATCCTGCGAGGGTTCGGTACGCGACCATTGAAACGCAACGGTATCAGGCAAAATATCAGCAATGAGACGCCCGGTATTACTGGGCTTCATTGGCTCGGTGTCGAACATCAGCAAACAGAAGCGACTTTTTGCTTGTGCTGGGGTAATTGTCGAACAGAGACATAATTTCTTTGGCAAAAGACAGCGTTGGCAGCGACGAACGCGATTACCGCGGGCAAGAAAAGGACGTGTTGCGCGCGCAATACGCTCGGCGCGTAACTGGAGAACAGCGTTTTCGGTCATAAGAGAGCGTCGAAAAAACGCCATTGTCGCAGAGGAGAAAACGGGGCACAAGATGCGCCCCGGTAAGATTAAAGAGATTCGTTCAGCCAGCTATCGAACGGCGCTTTCGGTACTGCGCCATTAAGCATGTCGACAACCTGACCGTTTTTGAAAATCATGATCGTCGGTATACTACGAATTCCAAAGCGACTGCTCAATTCACGTTCAGCTTCGGTATTCACTTTCACAAAGCGCACTTTACCGCTACGCTCTTGCGCGATATCTTCAAAAATTGGTGCGAAATTACGGCAGGGGCCGCACCACGGTGCCCAGAAGTCGATCACCACAGGTAGATCATCCTTCAGCAATTTGTCGAGTGTTTCACCGGTCGCATTAATCACCTCTCCGTCAAACAAGTCGTGACCGCAGCGTCCGCATTTTGCCGCATCTTCGATCCGATCGTCGGGAATGCGATTGATGGCCTGACAATGGGTACAAACGGTATTCATAACTAACCTCGGGATGAGTAAGGAGACTTATCGGCAACGACGCCGGTATGTTTCTAATATGTTACATATTATCGGGGACATTGTTCCAGACAACAATCTGTTTTATTCAATAGGTATGATAGTCGCAGGCTTTGGTACGAAATCATGGCGAACCGCTCGGACTTCGGGTAATCTGCGCGCTTCGCGCAGCGCTGGTGGAGAAAAGCATGAACGATGAAATGAAAGGTAAAAGCGGCAAGGTCAAAGTGATGTATGTCCGCAGTGATGATGATTCTGATAAACGTACCCACAACCCGCGTACCGGGAAAGGGGGCGGGCGTCCAGGAAAATCTCGTGCTGACGGTGGCCGTCGCCCCGCCCGCGATGACAAACAGAGTCAGCCCCGTGACCGCAAGTGGGAAGATTCGCCGTGGCGCACGGTTTCCCGCGCGCCGGGTGATGAGACGCCGGAAAAGGCCGATCACGGTGGCATCAGTGGTAAAAGTTTTATTGATCCGGAAGTGTTGCGTCGTCAGCGTGCGGAAGAAACCCGCGTCTACGGCGAAAATGCATGTCAGGCACTTTTCCAGAGCCGTCCGGAAGCGATTGTTCGCGCCTGGTTTATCCAGAGTGTAACGCCGCGTTTTAAAGAAGCTTTGCGCTGGATGGCAGCAAACCGCAAAGCGTACCATGTGGTGGATGAAGCGGAATTGACAAAAGCGTCAGGCACGGAACATCACGGCGGCGTTTGCTTCTTGATCAAAAAGCGTAACGGTACAACCGTGCAGCAGTGGGTAAGCCAGGCAGGCGCGCAGGATTGCGTTCTGGCACTGGAAAACGAATCTAACCCGCATAACCTGGGTGGCATGATGCGCAGCTGCGCGCACTTCGGCGTGAAAGGTGTCGTGGTGCAGGATGCGGCACTGCTGGAGTCGGGGGCGGCTATCCGTACCGCAGAAGGCGGCGCAGAGCACGTTCAGCCGATTACTGGCGACAACATTGTTAACGTGCTGGATGATTTCCGTCAGGCAGGTTACACCGTAGTGACCACTTCCAGCGAGCAGGGTAAACCGCTGTTCAAAACTAGTCTGCCAGCGAAAATGGTACTGGTGCTGGGTCAGGAATATGAAGGGTTACCGGATGCCGCACGCGATCCGAACGATCTGCGCGTGAAGATTGACGGTACGGGCAACGTTGCCGGGCTGAATATCTCTGTCGCAACCGGCGTTTTGCTTGGTGAATGGTGGCGTCAGAATAAAGCCTGATAAATCAGCCGGGTGGCAACTCTGCCATCCGGCATTTCCCCGCAAATTTACTCACTCTCTGCCGGTAATACTGGCATCCAGTCAATCGGCGTCTCGCCACGTTGTTCCAGCCACTGATTTGCCAGCACAAAATGGTTGCAGCCAAAGAATCCACGATGCGCCGAAAGCGGCGACGGATGCGGTGCTTTCAGTACATGATGGCGTTGCTTATCTATAATCGCCCCTTTCTTTTGCGCATGTGATCCCCACAACAAAAACACCACGCCTTCGCGGTGCTGGTTAATCAGGCTGATGACTTTATCAGTAAACGTCTCCCAACCGAGGCTGGCGTGGGAATGCGCCTGACCTGCGCGAACCGTCAACACAGTATTGAGCAGCAGAACGCCCTGACGCGCCCAGCTTTCGAGATAGCCATGATTAGGGCGGGTGAAGCCCGGAATAGTATTTTCCAGCTCTTTATACATATTCAATAATGACGGAGGAATGGCAATGCCGGGACGAACGGAAAATGCCAGACCATGCGCCTGTCCCGGTCCGTGATAAGGATCCTGGCCGAGAATCACCACTTTAACGTCACCCAACTCGGTAAAGCGGAACGCGTTAAAGACATCTTTTTGTGGTGGATAGATAGTGACGCCGGACTGCCGCTCGCTGGCGACGGTCTGAAGGGTATTAAGAAAATAAGGTTGTTGCTTCTCTTCAGCCAGCACGTCATGCCAGGTTAATTCGTTAGCCATCTCGCTCTCCTGCGAATCTTCAATCCGCCTAGCTTAACTGCTTCTTTCTACAGAACAAAATCATGCTCATTTTTTAGACTTAAACGAGTGCAAAAAAATGTAAATTGGTAAAATTTCACACCCGCATAAGTTGATGTAAAACAATAAAATCCATTTACGACCACAATCGATGTGTGGTTTTTATTGATTTAAATCAAAGAATCAAGGGTGGTTGAGGAGTATATATACACTCAAGCAACAATGGTTTTACCAATTGGCCGCGACAGGCTGAACAAATCAAATAATTTTGCCGGGGAGGCATCACATGATTACAGGTATCCAGATTACTAAAGCCGCTAACGACGATCTGCTGAACTCTTTCTGGCTGCTGGACAGCGAAAAAGGCGAAGCACGTTGCATCGTTGCAAAAGCAGGTTATGCAGAAGATGAAGTGGTTGCAGTAAGCAAACTGGGTGACATTGAATACCGTGAAGTTCCAGTAGAAGTGAAACCAGAAGTTCGCGTTGAAGGTGGTCAACACCTGAACGTTAACGTTCTGCGTCGTGAAACTCTGGAAGATGCAGTTAAGCATCCGGAAAAATATCCGCAGCTGACCATCCGTGTATCCGGTTATGCAGTTCGCTTTAACTCTCTGACTCCGGAACAGCAGCGCGACGTTATCGCTCGTACCTTTACTGAAAGCCTGTAAGGCTTAAGTAGCAAGTTACTAAGCGGAAGAGGGCGACCTCTTCCGCTTTTTTTCGTTAATAGAAAATGCGTACCGCGCAATAGACCAGCAACAGGGCAAGCACGATATTTAACTGGCGACCATACTGGCGAAACAATCGCTGAAACAGATGCCCCGCCAGCGCCCAGCACACATTGCCAAACGTCCCAATCATCGCCAGCAAAACGCTGACGCCAACTACCCAGCTTAACGCCTGTGTTTGCGGCAGAACAAACGTCGACAGTGCCGTAACACCGTACAAAATGATTTTGACGTTCACAAACTGCAAATCAAAGCTGGCCCAAAAGCTGATTGGTTTTGCCTGAAGTCCGTCTTCCTTTGTTGGGCTGGTGGCGATTTTCCACGCCAGCCAGACAATATATGCCGCCCCCGCCCAACTCAAAAGGTGTACCGCTGCCGGGTCAATCACTGCCAGTGAAAATGAAATGCCCGCACACAGTAACATCACAATCAAAAATCCCAGACTCATCCCTGCCAGCACGCGGGTACTTTGACGAAATCCATGCGACGTAGCAGAGCTAAGGGCGAGAATATTGTTCGGTCCTGGCGTCATAGCGGTAATCAGGGTGTAAGTCCAAAAAGCACTTAAAAGGGTCGGTGTCACTTGTTATCTCCTCTGTTTTGGTAGACAGTACCCGACACGGAACATTTAAAAAAATGAATGTTTTTATATTCTAGATTCGATATTTTCGATAGGTTTGGGGTTATGGATCTGCGCCGTTTTATTACGCTTAAAACCGTGGTGGAAGAGGGTTCCTTTTTGCGAGCTTCGCAAAAATTGTGCTGTACACAATCGACGGTGACTTTTCATATTCAGCAGCTTGAGCAGGAGTTTTCAGTCCAGTTATTTGAGAAAATTGGCCGACGGATGTGCCTTACCCGCGAAGGAAAAAAGTTGCTGCCGCACATTTATGAACTTACCCGAGTGATGGATACGCTTCGTGAGGCTGCCAAAAAGGAGTCAGATCCGGACGGGGAACTACGCGTTGTTTCGGGCGAAACGTTGCTCTCTTACCGAATGCCGCAGGTGTTGCAGCGTTTTCGGCAACGCGCCCCAAAAGTGCGTTTATCGTTGCAGTCGCTGAACTGTTACGTGATCCGTGATGCGCTACTGAATGATGAGGCCGATGTTGGCGTCTTTTATCGTGTAGGGAAT
>ULRG01031979.1_pt1 | contig 11165 bp, 10 predicted proteins | sample 1955211 | NCBI WGS metagenome assembly ULRG01 (sample SAMEA4835676, study PRJEB28245) | human gut metagenome | biome: gut microbiome; material: fecal sample | place: Denmark | collected 2008
GGGCTATTCCATTTCATCGTCCAACAAAATGGGTGCAGTACAGTTGATAGAAATATCGGTCGGGGCCTTCGTCTTTCTGATTCCCGGTTAGCCTGAAAACAGAAAGTCTCAGGCACCCGCAGGCATCCTATGAGGTTTCCTTAGGGACGAAAATAATCACTTCACGAAATTGCGTGCTGTTTTCCAGAATTTTTCGTCATTCGGGTTAGCCAGTTTAGCCATTCGTTACTCTCTTCATTCCAATAGCATTAATTTTCTCTGCAATAATTGTTGTAAAAATGTGACGCAAAGAGGTTTTTGGTCATAAGTAATTACCGTCAAGTGCCGATGACTTTCTATCAGGAGTAAACCTGGACGAGAGACAACGGTAATGAATACAACTCCCTCACAGCGATTAGGTTTTTTGCATCACATCAGGCTGGTTCCGTTATTTGCCTGCATTCTAGGCGGTATCTTAGTTCTATTCGCATTAAGTTCAGCCCTTGCCGGCTATTTCCTCTGGCAGGCCGATCGCGATCAGCGTGATGTTACTGCGGAGATTGAGATTCGGACCGGGTTAGCGAACAGTTCAGATTTTTTGCGTTCAGCCCGGATCAATATGATTCAGGCCGGGGCTGCGAGTCGTATTGCGGAAATGGAAGCAATGAAGCGAAATATTGCGCAAGCCGAATCGGAGATTAAACAGTCGCAGCAAGGTTATCGTGCTTATCAGAATCGACCGGTGAAAACACCTGCTGATGAAGCCCTCGACACTGAATTAAATCAACGCTTTCAGGCTTATATCACGGGTATGCAACCTATGTTGAAATATGCCAAAAATGGCATGTTTGAAGCGATTATCAATCATGAAAGTGAGCAGATCCGACCGCTGGATAATGCTTATACCGATATTTTGAACAAAGCCGTTAAGATACGTAGCACCAGAGCCAACCAACTGGCGGAACTGGCCCATCAGCGCACCCGCCTGGGTGGGATGTTCATGATTGGCGCGTTTGTGCTTGCCCTGGTCATGACGCTGATAACATTTATGGTGCTAAGTCGGATCGTCATTCGTCCACTGCAACATGCCGCACAACGGATTGAAAAAATCGCCAGTGGCGATCTGACGATGAATGATGAACCGGCGGGTCGTAATGAAATCGGTCGCTTAAGTCGTCATTTACAGCAAATGCAGCATTCACTGGGGATGACAGTAGGGACTGTTCGACAGGGCGCGGAAGAGATTTATCGTGGCATCAGCGAAATTTCAGCTGGCAATGCGGACCTGTCATCTCGCACCGAAGAACAAGCGGCGGCTATCGAACAAACTGCCGCCAGCATGGAGCAACTCACTGCGACGGTGAAACAGAATGCGGATAACGCGCATCATGCCAGCAAACTGGCGCAAGAGGCTTCTATTAAAGCCAGCGATGGCGGGCAGACGGTTTCCGGTGTAGTAAAAACGATGGGCGCTATCTCCACGAGTTCGAAGAAAATTTCTGAGATCACCGCCGTCATCAACAGTATTGCTTTCCAGACGAATATTCTGGCACTGAATGCTGCCGTTGAAGCCGCGCGAGCGGGTGAGCAAGGGCGTGGATTTGCCGTTGTCGCCAGCGAAGTACGGACACTCGCAAGTCGCAGCGCTCAGGCGGCGAAAGAGATTGAAGGCTTGATCAGTGAATCAGTCAGGTTAATTGACCTGGGGTCGGATGAGGTGGCAACGGCCGGGAAAACCATGAGCACTATTGTTGATGCCGTCGCGAGTGTCACACATATCATGCAGGAAATCGCCGCCGCCTCGGATGAACAAAGTAGAGGCATAACGCAGGTTAGCCAGGCGATTTCTGAAATGGATAAGGTGACGCAACAGAATGCTTCTCTGGTAGAAGAGGCCTCAGCGGCGGCGGTGTCCCTTGAAGAACAGGCGGCACGATTAACTGAGGCGGTGGATGTATTCCGTCTGCACAAACATTCTGTGTCGGCAGAACCTCGCGGAGCGGGTGAACCAGTTAGTTTCGCTACGGTGTGAAAATGTTCAAGGAGGGATCGACAGATCCCTTCACCTTTCAGAACGGCATTGATTTTCGAATAGCGTTAATCATCAACTGGCAACCAGAAGAGAACGTCGCATCTACGCGGGTCAGTATTCCAATCGGTTCGCCTGCACCATGTCCCGGAACAGGCAGGGCCACCAGCGTGGCATGACGCAGGTCGTCTTTTACAGCGCCAGAAGGGACAAACCACACGTAATCGTATTCAACCGTAAGTTGACGAGATAGCGAAGCAGACAGCGTTTCGATACAACCCGAAGGAATTTTACAGCCCTGGCTCTGCACTAATGCATCTGAATGCTGGCGTGGCGCAGTGCCTTCTGGTGATACAACGACCGGCCATTCCAGCACCCGGCTTAGCGTTACGTTCTCCTGAAGTAGCGGGTGATTAGGGCGGACAACCAGCTTCAACGATTCAAGAAACAGCAGTTCGTAATTAAGCCCGGTCATCAGTTCAGGATCTGACATCCGACCAATGCCGATATCGATTTCCCCGGTTTTTAAACCCGCCAGAATCATAGGGTTACTCATTGTCGCAACTTGCAAGGTCGTCTCTTTTTGTTGCTGATGAAACTGACCTATAACCGAAGGTAATATCCCCAGTGCCGCAGTAGGTAGTGCACCAACCCTGACGACATCATTATTAAGACCTTCTTTACGATGAAGCGACTGTCCGGCAGTGTTGATGGCGTCAAGAACTCTGACTGCATGCGTTAAAAATTGTTCGCCGGGTAAGGTAAGTTGCGCCCCCTGACGACCACGCTCAAACAAGCGAGCGCCAGTCAGCTGCTCCAGTTCATTCAATGTCTTAGAGAGCGCAGGTTGACTCAAATTAAGGGTTTCAGCTGCGCGCCCCAAAGTTCCTTGTTGTGCGACAGCTACGAATGTATGAAGGTGGCGCAAACGGATGCGCTGACTAAACAGACTATTTTTTTCCATAAGCGATGTTAAAAACGAAGCGGTGTCGCTGACAAGTGAAGTTGTTTGATTATGATAACTTGATTGCAAAATATTATTAACAATTAAAGCAATTATGTTACAGCAAAATGGATAATATTGATGTTTTCGCGGCGAGATCACAGTTTGTAAATTCTTCCCGCCAGAGTGAATGCGGTTACCTACACTCCAGATTACTGACCACTGGAGGCAGACACTATGGCGAACAGCATCACGGCGGATGAGATTCGGGAACAGTTTTCGCAGGCAATGTCAGCCATGTACCAGCAAGAAGTTCCGCAATATGGCACGCTGCTGGAACTGGTAGCTGATGTGAATCTGGCTGTGCTGGAAAACAATCCTCAACTGCACGAAAAAATGGTAAATGCAGACGAGCTGGCGCGACTGAATGTTGAACGTCATGGGGCGATTCGCGTTGGGACTGCACAAGAGCTTGCTACTCTTCGGCGGATGTTTGCCATTATGGGGATGTACCCGGTGAGCTATTACGATCTCTCGCAGGCGGGGGTGCCGGTACATTCGACAGCATTTCGGCCCATTGATGATGCTTCTCTGGCGCGTAATCCCTTCCGCGTTTTTACCTCGTTACTCCGCCTTGAGCTTATCGAGAACGAAATTTTGCGCCAGAAAGCGGCGGAGATTCTACGTCAGCGCGATATCTTCACCCCACGTTGTCGACTACTGTTAGAGGAATATGAGCAGCGGGGCGGTTTTAACGAAACACAGGCACAGGAGTTTGTGCAGGAAGCCCTGGAAACGTTTCGCTGGCACCAGTCAGCAACGGTAGATGAAGAAACCTATCGCGCCTTGCACAACGAACATCGGTTGATTGCTGATGTGGTCTGTTTTCCTGGATGCCATATCAACCATCTGACGCCACGTACGCTGGATATTGACCGGGTGCAGTCGATGATGCCTGAATGCGGAATTGAACCAAAAATTCTGATCGAAGGGCCGCCGCGCCGCGAGGTACCGATTTTACTACGCCAGACCAGCTTTAAAGCACTGGAAGAGACGGTGTTGTTTGCGGGGCAGAAACAGGGCACGCATACTGCGCGCTTTGGTGAAATTGAGCAGCGTGGCGTGGCATTAACGCCGAAAGGGCGACAACTGTATGATGATCTTCTGCGTAACGCTGGAACCGGGCAGGATAATCTCACTCACCAAATGCATTTACAGGAAACCTTCCGCACTTTTCCTGACAGTGAGTTTTTAATGCGTCAGCAAGGGCTGGCATGGTTCCGGTACCGTCTGACGCCTTCGGGTGAGGCGCATCGTCAGGCGATTCATCCCGGAGACGATCCACAGCCCTTAATTGAACGTGGTTGGGTCGCGGCGCAACCCATTACCTATGAAGATTTCTTGCCCGTTAGCGCGGCGGGGATCTTCCAGTCAAATCTGGGTAATGAAACGCAGGCACGCAATCACGGTAATGCCAGTCGCGAAGCATTTGAGCAGGCGTTGGGTTGTCCGGTTTTGGATGAGTTCCAGCTTTATCAGGAAGCGGAAGAACGCAGTAAACGTCGCTGTGGTTTGCTTTAAATTCTGACCATCCGCCTTTGCAAAAATTTGCCTGATTTTACAAACGAATCAGGCTCATCCCATCGACATAAAAAAAATGCCGATTTATGCATATTCTCTCAGTTCAACAATTGGATTATTAATAAATATTGTCTAGAGTGAGCGGTCATAAATAAGCACTTTCTTGCCGCTGAAAACGACCAGCGCGGGACCATTCACAACACCAGAAGGACTCACTTTCAGGTATGGATCGTAGACGATTTATTAAAGGTTCAATGGCTATGGCCGCCGTGTGCGGTACCAGCGGCATTGCTTCTCTTTTTTCTCAGGCGGCATTCGCGGCAGATTCTGATATTGCCGACGGGCAAACCCAGCGTTTTGACTTCTCCATTCTACAGTCAATGGCGCACGACTTAGCGCAAACAGCGTGGCGTGGTGCGCCTCGTCCGTTACCTGACACGCTGGCGACAATGACGCCGCAGGCTTATAACAGTATTCAATACGACGCCGAAAAATCGCTCTGGCATAACGTTGAGAACCGTCAACTGGACGCTCAGTTCTTCCATATGGGAATGGGATTCCGTCGCCGCGTTCGTATGTTTTCTGTAGATCCAGCAACACATCTGGCGCGTGAAATTCACTTTCGCCCGGAGTTGTTCAAATACAACGATGCAGGTGTTGATACCAAACAATTAGAAGGGCAAAGCGATCTCGGCTTTGCCGGTTTTCGCGTGTTTAAAGCCCCCGAACTGGCGCGCCGTGATGTAGTATCATTTCTCGGCGCGAGTTATTTCCGCGCCGTTGATGATACATATCAATACGGTTTGTCGGCCCGCGGCCTGGCGATCGACACTTACACCGACAGTAAAGAAGAGTTCCCCGACTTTACCGCCTTCTGGTTTGATACGGTAAAACCGGGGGCAACTACCTTTACCGTTTATGCGTTGCTCGATAGCGCCAGCATTACTGGTGCCTATAAGTTCACTATCCATTGTGAGAAAAGTCAGGTGATTATGGATGTGGAAAATCACCTGTATGCGCGCAAAGACATTAAACAGCTGGGCATTGCGCCGATGACCAGTATGTTCAGCTGCGGTACTAATGAACGTCGGATGTGCGATACCATTCATCCGCAAATTCATGACTCTGATCGTCTGTCCATGTGGCGGGGCAACGGCGAGTGGATTTGCCGTCCGCTGAATAATCCGCAAAAATTGCAGTTCAATGCTTACACCGACAACAACCCGAAAGGGTTTGGTTTATTGCAACTGGATCGTGACTTCTCCCATTATCAGGACATTATGGGCTGGTATAACAAACGCCCAAGTCTGTGGGTGGAACCGCGTAACAAGTGGGGTAAGGGCACCATCGGCCTGATGGAAATCCCAACAACGGGCGAAACGCTGGATAACATTGTCTGCTTCTGGAAGCCAGAAAAAGCTGTAAAAGCAGGTGATGAGTTTGCATTCCAGTATCGTCTGTACTGGAGTGCGCAACCGCCTGTTCATTGCCCATTAGCGCGCGTTATGGCGACGCGTACCGGCATGGGCGGTTTCCCGGAAGGTTGGGCGCCAGGTGAACACTATCCCGAAAAATGGGCGCGTCGTTTTGCCGTCGATTTCGTTGGTGGTGATCTGAAAGCTGCCGCGCCAAAAGGCATTGAGCCGGTGATTACGCTGTCCAGTGGGGAAGCGAAGCAAATCGAAATTCTCTATATTGAACCCATTGATGGTTATCGTATTCAGTTTGACTGGTATCCGACGTCGGACTCCACTGATCCGGTCGATATGCGGATGTATCTGCGTTGTCAGGGGGACGCTATCAGTGAAACATGGCTGTATCAGTATTTCCCGCCAGCGCCGGATAAACGTCAGTATGTTGACGACCGCGTGATGAGTTAATTGTTTTTTCTTCGGCACCTTCTTCGGGAGGTGCCGTCTGGTTAAACACGATCCCGCTCGCATTTTTCCCTAAGTTAAATGAGTAATCTGATGGTGTGTATTTCAGATACACCTTGTCAGCCACTAACAGGGAGTGCGTATGTTTCCAGAATACCGAGATTTAATATCCCGTCTGAAAAACGAAAATCCTCGCTTTATGTCCTTGTTCGATAAACACAATAAACTTGATCATGAAATTGCCAGAAAGGAAGGTTCCGACGGTCGAGGGTACAATGCGGAAGTGGTCCGCATGAAAAAACAAAAGCTACAGTTAAAAGATGAGATGCTCAAAATCCTGCAGCAGGAGAGCGTCAAAGAGGTGTAAACTTTCCTAAGCCGCCAGCCAGGCGGCTTTTTTAACAACAGCATGGATTGACTGGAGATAAGATGACTGAAACGATAAAAGTAAGCGAATCACTTGAATTACATGCTGTTGCGGAAAGTCACGTCACACCTCTTTATCAGTTAATCTGTAAAAATAAAACCTGGTTACAGCAGTCGCTAAACTGGCCGCAGTTCGTTCAGAGTGAAGAGGACACGCGAAAAACGGTGCAGGGTAATGTGATGTTGCATCAACGCGGCTATGCCAAAATGTTCATGATTTTCAAAGAAGATGAACTTATCGGCGTTATCTCGTTTAATCGTATTGAACCACTGAATAAAACTGCTGAAATCGGCTACTGGCTGGACGAATCTCATCAGGGGCAGGGGATCATTTCTCAGGCGCTGCAGGCATTGATTCATCATTACGCTCAGTCTGGTGAACTTAGACGCTTCGTGATCAAATGTCGGGTGGACAATCCGCAAAGCAACCAGGTCGCTTTGCGCAATGGTTTTATCCTTGAAGGTTGCCTGAAACAGGCTGAGTTCCTGAATGATGCCTATGATGATGTGAACTTATACGCGCGTATTATCGGTTCATAATAACCCTGCCAGCGGCGTTCGCGTAATGCGCTCCTCGCCGTTAATGACTTTTGGACCACGGACATGAACCGTGTCGCCATCAAAGGCTTCAACGACGGCGTGGTCGGTTAACTCCACATGGTTTTCAATTATCACCGCACCTGAAATACGGCTCTCACCTTGTATTACAACGTGCTCGTCGAGCAGAATCGGTCCACCACGTACCACGGCATTTCCGCCAATCAAGACATGATGTTTTAACACACAATTACCTTCCACAATGGCATATTCCGCCACCTGCGAACTGTAATGAATCGTCGGAATGGCATCTTCTTCTATGCCAGCTTTCACCTGCGCGTGACCGTAGACTTTAGCGCAATCGCATAGCCAGACGTTGTTCTCTTCATTACCTTCAATACTGGCAAAATCAAAAACTTCGGCGCGATGTTCAATAAAAGCATACCGGATGACGGCATCGCCATAAATTTGTGCCTGGTGGACAATACGCGAGGCGCTAACCCTTGCGCGATCATAAATTTGTAGCAGGAGTTGATGGTCAGGCGTTAAGCCTTGTGCTGCGACGATCATAGAATGTTGATTAATTAAGGCGTGACCAAATATTCTACATTGCCCGCAAACCAGTGAGTCATGAATGGTGACACTGTCACTTATATATGCACCCTGGCTGATTTCACTATTATCGATCCAGACATTATCCGTTGCGTAAACCTCTCCCCACAGTACGCTGGTGCCGGTGATGCGCGTATTACCGGAAATCACCGTTCCGCCGAACGCAATAGCATTCTGGTCGTAAATCCAGCAATTTCCTTCCTGTGCTAACACCGTTTCGCGATCGATCCAGCCGCCAGCGGTTCCTGCTATCACATCGTTAAAATCGCTAATGGCGATAATCTGCCGTAATAACACATTTTTTTTAGTGCCATCTTCCTGATAACTAAAGGCTCGCTGTTCTTCACTTAGACGATATTTGCGCATAGCGTTTTCCCACAGGTGACTTACTATAACCGTAGCAAATTCTGCGGCTCTGGCTATGCTCGAGAAAATTCCATAAAATGCATTTCAAATATACTTTATAAATTAAACAAAATGAGTAAGAAGATGCAGAGCGATAAAGTGCTCAATTTGCCGGCAGGCTACTTTGGTATTGTGTTGGGGACGATAGGGATGGGATTTGCCTGGCGCTATGCCAGCCAGGTTTGGCAGGTCAGCCACTGGTTAGGGGATGGGCTGGTGATTCTGGCGATGATCATCTGGGGATTATTGACTAGCGCATTTATTGCCCGACTCATACGCTTTCCGCATAGCGTGCTGGCGGAAGTTCGCCATCCAGTGCTGAGCAGTTTTGTGAGTTTGTTTCCGGCAACGACGATGCTGGTGGCGATTGGTTTTGTTCCGTGGTTTCGCCCACTGGCGGTGTGCCTGTTCAGCTTTGGTGTCGTGGTTCAGTTGGCTTATGCCGCCTGGCAAACTGCGGGATTATGGCGCGGATCTCACCCTGAAGAAGCTACCACGCCTGGACTGTATCTGCCGACAGTTGCCAACAACTTTATCAGCGCAATGGCCTGTGGTGCGTTGGGCTACACCGACGCCGGTCTGGTGTTTTTAGGCGCAGGCGTTTTCTCATGGCTAAGCCTTGAACCGGTGATCTTGCAGCGTCTGCGTAGTTCGGGAGAATTACCCACGGCACTGCGGACATCACTCGGCATTCAGCTCGCTCCTGCGCTGGTGGCCTGTAGTGCCTGGCTGAGCGTCAACGGCGGCGAGGGTGACACGCTGGCGAAAATGCTTTTCGGTTATGGACTGCTGCAACTGCTGTTTATGCTACGTCTGATGCCATGGTATCTCTCCCAGCCATTTAATGCTTCATTCTGGAGTTTCTCGTTCGGCGTATCTGCACTGGCAACCACCGGTTTGCATCTGGGGAGTGGCAGCGATAATGGATTTTTCCATACGCTGGCGGTGCCGCTGTTTATCTTTACCAATTTTATTATTGCAATACTGCTCATCCGTACTTTTGCGCTTCTGATGCAGGGAAAATTGTTAGTCAGAACCGAGCGCGCCGTTTTAATGAAAGCAGAGGACAAAGAATGATCATTCGTGACGAAAACTATTTTACTGATAAATATGAATTAACCCGCACACACTCTGAAGTAATGGAAGCGGTGAAAGTGGTTAAACCGGGTAAAACGCTGGATCTGGGCTGTGGCAATGGTCGTAACAGTCTTTACCTGGCAGCCAATGGTTATGATGTTGACGCATGGGATAAAAATGCCATGAGTATCGCCAACGTCGAGCGCATTAAATCTATTGAAAATCTGGATAATTTACACACTCGGGTCGTTGATCTGAATAACCTCACATTTGCTGGACAGTACGATTTTATTCTTTCGACTGTGGTGCTGATGTTCCTTGAGGCTAAAACCATCCCAGGGCTGATTGCCAATATGCAACGTTGCACGAAACCTGGCGGTTACAACCTGATTGTGGCGGCGATGGATAGCGCTGATTATCCATGTACCGTCGGCTTCCCGTTTGCCTTCAAAGAGAGAGAATTACGTCGATATTACGAAGGCTGGGAGATGGTGAAATACAATGAAGACGTCGGCGAGCTGCACCGCACCGACGCCAACGGTAATCGTATTAAACTGCGTTTCGCCACGATGCTGGCACGTAAAAAATGACCCGGTAAGAACAAAGCGCGTGAAAATTCCCCACGCTGAGATAGTTTACTGTTCTTCTTTTCGGTAAGCATATTTTTTATCGAAGGGATGTGAAATTAATCACAGTAGTCGAAGTTTTTTAGCAGCTTAACTTACTGAAATTTAACTACTGATGATTGACTTAGCCCCTTTTTCGGCATTGACTATGTCGTCTGAAAAGGGGCTGAAAAATTTATTTTCACCAACACTTTTTTTGCCACAACACGAAGCGGCGCTTTTTGCTATAACTTAGAAAGTAATATAATCATCTCAGGAAACTATTCATGCGTACCACATCATTTGCGAAAGTTGCAGCTTTATGCGGCTTATTGGCTCTGTCTGGTTGTGCCTCTAAAATCACCCAGCCAGATAAATATTCTGGTTTTTTAAACAATTACTCTGATTTAAAAGAAACAACCTCGGCTACAGGTAAACCTGTTTTACGTTGGGTAGACCCGAGTTTTGATCAAAGCAAATATGACAGCATCGTCTGGAACCCAATCACTTATTATCCGGTACCGAAACCGTCGACCCAGGTAGGGCAGAAAGTTCTGGATAAAATTTTGAACTATACCAACACCGAAATGAAAGAAGCGATAGCGCAGCGTAAACCACTGGTTACCACCGCTGGGCCGCGTAGTCTGATTTTCCGTGGGGCCATTACCGGTGTAGATACCAGCAAAGAAGGGCTGCAATTCTATGAAGTGGTTCCTGTTGCATTAGTGGTTGCGGGGACGCAAATGGCTACAGGCCACCGTACCATGGATACTCGCCTCTATTTTGAAGGTGAGCTGATTGATGCAGCGACTAATAAACCGGTTATCAAAGTCGTTCGTCAGGGCGAAGGTAAAGACCTGAATAACGAAAGTACGCCAATGGCTTTCGAAAATATTAAACAAGTTATTGATGACATGGCGACCGATGCCACCATGTTTGACGTTAACAAAAAGTAGTTCCAGACGCGCCATCGTTAGATGGCGCTTTTTATCCGGTGCGCCGTAAAACCCCATCCTTCAGGGCGGGGATATAAGGCGCGGTTTTCCACCTGACCAGGTGTTTGCTGTTGTTCAATGTATTGGCGGATGACGGAT
>ULRG01043104.1_pt1 | contig 11083 bp, 9 predicted proteins | sample 1955211 | NCBI WGS metagenome assembly ULRG01 (sample SAMEA4835676, study PRJEB28245) | human gut metagenome | biome: gut microbiome; material: fecal sample | place: Denmark | collected 2008
GGAAACGTCGTTCAAGTGCAGCATCTTTTTCTATATATTTACGATATTCATCGATAGTGGTGGCTCCGATAATCTGTACCTCGCCCCTTGCAAGGGAAGGCTTAAGTATGTTGGAAGCATCAATCGCTCCTTCTGCTCCACCTGCGCCTATGATGGTATGAAGCTCATCTATAAAAAGAATGACATTACCGGCTGCACGCACTTCCTTTATTACTTTTTTGATTCTTTCTTCAAATTCACCACGATATTTTGAACCGGCAACCATTCCTGAAAGGTCAAGGGTAAGAAGTCTCTTGCCTCTTATGGTATCAGGAACATTGCCCTCTGCTATTTTAATTGCAATTCCTTCCACAACAGCCGTTTTTCCTACGCCCGGTTCTCCTACAAGGCATGGATTGTTTTTGGTTCTTCTGCTGCCAATCTGGATAACTCTCTGAATCTCTCTTTCACGTCCTATAACAGGGTCAAGCCTGCCTTCTTCGGCAAGTGCCGTTAAATCCCTGCTGTACTGATCAAGCGTAGGGGTCTGGCTCTTTCTATTTTTGCGGTTAAAAGAAACCTCATCTTTATAGTTATTGCTGTCTTCGCCCATTGCGACCACAGTATCAATGTAGGCTTTCTGGATTTTGACGCCTATTGTTCCCAATAAACGTGTTGCAACGCAGTCCTGCTCTTTTAGCATTCCTATAAAAATATGTTCCGTTCCGATAAGTCCGGATTTGAACCTTTTTGCTTCTTTTCTTGCATTTTCAAGAATTCTTGCAGCTCTCGGAGTATAGGAATCAGGTTCTTTCAACCCCACATTTTTTTCAGGAACAATAAGTTCCTTGATTAGCTCCACAACCTTGCTTTCTTCAACACCGTTATTCACAAGTACGGCATTGGCAATACATTCTTCCGTTCTTAAAAGTCCGATAAGAATATGTTCGGAGCCGACACTGCCATGCCCAAGCTCAAATGCTGCTTCCGTGGCATTCTGCAATGCTGTCTCGGCTTTTTTGGTAAATCCACTTTCCATATATATATTCCTCTTTCCTATCTGTGAAATAATCAGATTATTTCAGGGAGATATTTTCTTATATATTCTGCTCTTAATACGTCTGTCTCTGCTACAGACATCGCCTTGCCTGAATTCTGTCTTAAAACTGCAGGCTGTATATCCATTATAAGCTCGTTGATATTATATCTTCCGTTATGTGCAAACTGCAATACGCCCAACGATATGCCTGTCATAAGTTCCGATATGAGAACCATGGAATCTTTTAATGAAAGTTTTCTTGCATATTTTAAAACACCGTATGATTTGTAAATCTCATCATCCATCTGTATCTTGTCTTTTTTGTAAAAATGTTCTCTCTGTTCTTTTTCCTGATTGACAATCTGCAGAACAATGTCATCAAGGTCTTTTATAACCTCACGTTCATCCTGTCCAAGGGTCTTTTGTGTGGATATCTGGTATAAATTACCGTATCCATTCTGACCGTCACCATAAACTGTCCTGAATTTTAGTCCGAATCTTCCAAGCTCCGCGCTGATATCGTTAAGTCTTCTGGCATCCGACAGGGAAGGCAGGTGAAGCGTGTATCCTGCTTTCATTCCGGTTCCTGTATTGGTGGGAAAAGTTGTCTTATAGCCGTATTTTTCATCAAAAGCATAATCAAAATGTGCGTCTATATAATCGTCAATTTCATTGGCTTTCTTAAAACAGCTCTGGATATCCATTCCGTTACATAATACCTGTATCCTTACATGATCCTCGCCGTTTAAAAGAACAGAAGTTCCTTCATCCTCCGATAAAATAACCGCACCATTATTTTTGCCTGCAAGATAAGATGTTATTACCCTCTTTTCTTTAAGGGCATTACGGCCTGATTCGCTGCACTCTTTCATGTAAAGGCATCTGAACTCTTCGGGATAATCGGTCTCAAACCTTTTTGCAACCGAATTAATCATCTTAGCAGCGTCTTCTTCACTTATTTTGTCGGCAAAAAGATAATCGTTAAAATTTCTGGCAAGCCTTATTCTGCTTGAGATTACGATATCCCCGGCAGTCTCTTCATGTTCATACCATTTAAGCATTTTTACCTTCCTTTCTGCTAAGTTCAGCTATTAAATCCCTTAATCTGGCTGCTTCTTCAAAATCTTCTTCTTCAACCGCCGATTTTAATTTTTTTCGTAATATCTCTATTTCTCTATCAAGGTTGTTATCTTCTTCCCTTTCAACATATTCCAGAGGCTCCTCCTCCGGCTTGCCGTATTTCATAGGCTTCTTGCCCATATATACGTTGCTGCCATGAATTTTTTTCATTTTATCGGATATAAGAAGTCCGAATATATCGTAACATACAGGGCATCCGAACCTTGAATTCTTAACAAATTCGCCGTATGTTGTCTTGCAGTTAGGGCATGTCACATTAACTGACTTGTCGCTTTCACCATTGCCTGACACAATAGCCTTACCGCCAAGTATTCCAGATATCAGTCTGGTAAAATTCTCATCGTTTTCAAAAATACTGCTGTAAAAACTTACGTCTGTATTAGCCGCACATTCACTGCAAAGATGGTGTTCGCTGCGGACACCGTTAATTACCTCCGCATAGTGAAATGTTGCCTGGTTTTTATTACATTTTTCACAAAGCATTTGTTATCCCTCCTTTTTATTTTATTCCAAATTCACTTATAATATCGTCAACAAGTGCATGTATTTCCGCTGATGTTATATCCTTACACATTGCTTTAGCAATAGATACCCTCAAATCCCTTGAAAGTGATTCCATGGCTTCTATCTTATCGGCATCAACAGCTATAACGGCACCGTATCGTCTATCCAGTTTAATATATCCTTCCTGCTTAAGAATTGTGTATGCTTTATTAACAGTGTGCATATTAATTCCTATATCCTCAGCCATCTGTCTCACTGATGGAAGTGAATCGCCTTCATGTATATCATCATTGGCAATACTCATTATAATCTGGTGGCATAACTGGATATAAATTGCCTCATCGCTGTTAAAATCAATGCTAAAAATCATATTCTCAACTCCTTGGCCGTGTTATATACATACTATAACAAGTAAACGCAGCAAAAGCAATAGTTTTGCCCTGCTGCGTTTAAATTTAATACTTTTTTTATTTTTCTTCAGTTTCCTTTGATACTTCCTCTGATTCCGCTGTAGCTTCTTCCTGTGTTTTTTCATCGGTTGCGGCAAGTTCTTCATTATATCCGTTATATTTCTTTTCCTTTTTGCTGATTAAAAATATAACTGCTCCGGCTATGACAATCAATAACAAAGCTCCGCCGATTATAATAATGTTTTTATTGTTAAAGGAAACTCCGTCATCGTTTTTTCCTGTTACCGGAGTTGAGGCTGTCTCTTCCGGTGTTGTCTCATCTTCAATAATTTCAGGGGATGTGGTACGCAATCTTTGTATTGTACCCTCCACAGTATCGTAGGAATACCACGAATACTTTTTATTGGAATTCATTGCGTAAAAATAAATATATTCTCCGTCAACATATCCTTTTATGGCCGTATCCTTAATTTTTACATCCTTTTCTTCGCCTGCCATCGATGTATCGGCCTTGCGGGTGTCAAATACATAATATGTATTTTCGGAATTAGATATTACAATATAAGGATAAAAATTTTTGCCATCATATACATAAAAGTTTCCGTTTCCTTCAGAATCCACAAGGTACATAAGTGTAAATCCTGTTGCACTTCCGGTTGCGGTTATTACATCTTTTCCGTTATATGAACCAAGCTCTACTTCAAATCCGTCAGGCACTTTGCCGGCATCAAACTCAGATGATACGTTATATTCTTTGCCATCTATAGTTACTTTGAAGCTTGCAGGCGGCTCTGTAGGAGGGTCAGTGGGTGCTTCTGTAGGTGGATCTGTAGGCGGCTCCAGCCTGAAAATATTAAGATTATATTTCATTGCCTTGCCGTTAGGAGCATAACTTGTGATTGTAACGTAGTTATTACCAATCGCAAGATTATCTGTGTTGCCTGCTATCTCCACTCTTCCGCCCTGTGAGCTTGCAGCCGCAACATTAACGGAGGTTACGGAATTGTTCACATAACATACATAATCCACTGTCCATTTTGCAAATGCAGGGCTTAAGTTAGCCCCTCCTACCTGGATTGAACTGAGTGTGGCATCATCGGAACCTGGTGCCATTACCTTAACGGAAGCTGAACCGCATGCAGGACTGAAATCATTCACATCTGTATCAATAAACTGATATCCTTTTATTGTAAAATTACAGGTTCCTGTCTGGTTAGCTTTGAAAGTGATATTCCACTTATACTCGGTCTGTTCCGTAGCACCGCCTGTAACTGAAAAAGGTATTACTCCATTGAATCCTGAGCCATCCATGCCACTGACATAAGCGAAAATATTACCATCATATATAAGTTCAAAATTTGCCGATGTTATTCCCGCAGGATTATTTAATTTAACTTCCACGGTAATCGTATTACCTGCTATTACTTCTCCGGCACTTGCCTTAACAGTAATAGTGCCTTCTGATGCATAAGTCTTTTCAGGCTTTGAGAATATTGTAAAACATATTGAAATGCACAGCAAAGCAATCAGCATTATTTTAATTAATTTGTTATTTTTAAACATCACTTACTCCTTTATTTCTGTTCAATCGCAGTTCCTTTAATAATATATCTTCTCATAACAGCAAAATCATATATGTCTACGCCTTTATTTTCCTTATGTATATCTGCTGCTTCAAGGAATATTCCGGATAATCCTGTTTTCTTAATTATAAGTTTTCTTATATAAGCAAAGTCATATATATCTATCTTTCCGTCTCCATTGACATCACCATATATCACAATATTCTTTGACATATACAAAGCGCCATTTGAATCATGGATTCTTAACATATCGCCTGTTCCAATAATCTTGTCCCCGGACTTTACATTACCGGAGCTGTCGGTAATCTGTGCCGTGCCGCCTGTAACCTTAAGTCTTTGAAGTGCGGTATTCACTGTATCACCCACGGCAAAATTATGTATATACTGATCCTTTAGTATAAGTTCTTTAAAGTCAACGCTTACTTTGGTAAGCCTTGTAATATCCACTTCGTAAGTCTTACGCTCACTTCTGTCGGAGGCTGACGGATATACATCTATGTACACCTTGGTAGTTCCCACAGGCAGATTGATATTGCCCGTGGTTCCGTTTGAAAGAACAGTTGTTGTACTGCCTGTTCTCATTTCAACAATTGCTATTGACGATTCCGTCTTATAATTTAATGCTAAGGACGTAACATCATTGGCAACTCTCATGGTGTATTTATACGTATTCATTTTAAAAGTCTCATTAAATCCCGACTTGCTTGAGGAAAGTGAAGTCAGATATGTACTGCCTTCCGCCCTTGTAACTTTAACCTTATAAGTCTTGGTTGTACCATATTCTGATTTACAGACAATATTGAACTCATTATTGCCGACTTTAAGGCTATGTGTTCCCGTTCCCGATATTGAAGATGTCTTGGCATAAGCTGATGCCGACAATTTGATCTGTGAAACCTTATACGGAACAACCAGTGAATATTCCGTTCTCTCCGAATTAAAACTTGGTGTAAGGTTAGCATTACTGCTCTTTCCGTCCATATCTATAAGTGTTGCGCTTATTCCTGAAAGCCTTGTATTAGGATTAGCCGTTGTTCTTTCATCACCTGAAGGTGAAGCCGGCTTTTTACATGATGAAGGCATATTTTTATATACAGGGATTCTGAATACAAATGACGAATTAAGAAGTCCTGCATTCTTATAAGTCTCATATATCTTACTGCCTTCAGTCAGTGTTGCGGTAAGATTCTGTGCATACTGCTTCCAGTAATAATATTTAGGATTGACCACACTGAACATTTCAAAATATATTGTATCCTGGCCTATTCCTATGTAACCTGTATATACTTTAACGGCACCGCCCATTATTGCAAGATATGGGCTTGTCCAGCCTTCAGCCTTCGCTTCCTTGCCTCCGTTATTAATAACGGTCTGCTTGCCATCTCCCGCAGCTCCTATGTTAAAAAAGTTATAATATACCGCGTTGTCGTAGCCATTTGCCTGATAAAAATGACTGCCGTCTTTGGTTGACACACCTTTACCAAGTTCATCATTGCTTGTACCTTTTTCCTGACGAAGTCTTACAGCAAGATGTATGGCACTTACCTTAGACTTTTTGGCTGCTTCAACTATTACCTGGGCATAAGTCATATTATTAGGTGCACCGGGACATTTTGCATTACACATAAATGTTCCGTTAAGAGTTGAATTAACAAGTTCAACCGTATCATGATTTCCGTCATAACTTAACTTTTCAAACATATATATATAACTCTCGTTAAGCCAGTTTCTTGGATCCATAATGTATGAAATAGCTGACGTTGATGCTTGATTCCAGTATCCCGTATCAAAGCTTACCCAGTTATTGGCGGAGGAGTTATACGCACCCGCTACATCATCATAAGCTTTCCAGGCTGTCGGTGTCTGATACCACGCCCATTCGCCGTTAGACTTCAGGTCTGCCAGTCCTAATGACATACTGTGTCCTGCTGCCGGAACAAGTTTTCTTTTTAACAGTGCCTCGTTCTTAAGCACTTCATTCCAGTCAAGTCCTGTATTGAACGCTTCAAAAGTCCAGTTAGGATGTTTATCATGCAGTGCCTGTATGTAAGGTCTGTATGATTCCGGAAAAGACTTAAGTGTCTGTTCAAATGAGGTATCTGCCATAATATCGTATATATTTTTCCCAACGATACCTCCTACCAGTAAAACAACTGCAGTAAGGAGACATACTATTTTTTTATAAATTTTCTTTGTATTGCTCATTACTTTATCCTGTCAAATATTATTTATTTACATTATAAAAAGAAATGCCCTCAAGGTCAACCTAAGGGCACTTCCAGATATTGTATTTTTTGTGAATATTCTGTGAAATTACAGATTCAAACCCTTTGCTTCATCACAGCCAAGCACAATGTTCATACACTGTATCGCAGCACCTGACGCACCTTTTCCAAGGTTGTCAAAACGTGATGAAAGAAGGATTCTGTCATCATTACCGCAAATGTATATTTCCATTCCGTCCCATCCGGAACATGAGTTGGCTGCCATAAAACCGTTAAGTTCTTCTGTCTGTGCATCGAAAGGTTTTACATTGATAAATTTCTCACCCTTGTAGAAATCTGCAAATACTTTCTGAAGTTCCTCAGGCTTCATGCCTATCATATCCACATAAAGCGGGATATTGACAATCATTCCGCTGTAATAATCGTCTACGATAGGGGTAAAAAGAGGTTCCCTTGAAAGTCCCGTAATCGCTTTCATTTCTTTTAGATGTTTATGTTTCTGCGTAAGTGCATACTCTCTTGGAGCATTCATTTCCACAGTCTTCTCATCCGATTCATATATGGCAATAGTCTTTTTGCCTGCCCCGCTGTAACCTGAAAGGGCAAATGCAGAAATCGGAAAATCAGGTCCTATTATTCCCATTTTCACAAGCGGATAAGCAAGTGAAATAAACCCTGAAGCATAGCAGCCAGGATTGGCAATTCTCTTGCTGTTTCTGATATTTTCCCTGAATTCTTCCGAAAGTTCAGGAAATCCGTAAGCCCAGCCCGGACTTGTCCTGTGTGCCGTAGAGGCATCTATTATTGTAACATTTTCATTTTCCACAAGGGAAACGGCTTCAATTGCAGCCGCATCAGGGAGACACAAAAAGGTTATGTCCGATTCATTTATATATTTTCGTCTTTCATTAACATCCTTACGAAGTTCACTTGGGATTGTAAGTATCTCTATATCGTCCCTGCCTTTGAATCGCTCATTGATTCTAAGACCTGTAGTGCCCTCGCTTCCGTCAATATATACTTTTGTCATAGTATACTCCTTAGTCCATATTCTCTATAGCCTTACCTATATCATGGCGCATATATTTGTTTTCAAAATCAACCCATTCGGTTGCAGCGTAAGCATTGGCTCTTGCTTCTTTGAGTGTATCGCCTTTTGCGGTAATTCCGAGAACTCGTCCGCCGTTAGTCACAATGTTGCCGTTGTCATCAAACTTTGTTCCGGCATGGAAACAGTAATAACCGTCTTTGCCTTTGAAATTATCAAGACCTGTTATAATCTTGCCTTTTTCGTATGCAAGAGGATATCCGTCACTGGCAAGGATAACGCATACACAGGCTTTGTCTTCAAACTGAAGGTCAATCTTATCAAGTGTTCCATCAATGCAGGCATTAAAAACGTCAATAATGTCATTTTTAAGCCTTGGAAGAACAACCTGTGCTTCAGGGTCGCCAAAACGTGCATTGTATTCAAGAACTTTTGGTCCCTTAGGTGTAAGCATAAGTCCGAAGAAAATAACGCCTTTAAATTCCCTGCCTTCTGCTTTCATAGCATCAACGGTTGCCTGATATATGTGTTTTTTGCAAAAATCATCAACCTCTTCTGTATAAAAAGGACTTGGTGAAAAGTTACCCATTCCACCTGTGTTAAGACCCTCGTCACCATCTTTTGCCCTCTTATGGTCCTGGGCTGATGACATTATTTTAATTGTATTGCCGTCAACGAAAGAAAGTACGGATACTTCCCTTCCTGTCATAAATTCTTCTATAACAATGGTATTACCGGCATCGCCAAACTTCTTGTCAAGCATAAGCTCATCAACGCCTGCCAATGCTTCTTCCTTGGTATTGCAGATAAGAACACCTTTACCAAGTGCAAGTCCGTCAGCCTTAAGGACTATAGGATATTCCGAAGTCTCAAGATATTTCTTAGCATCGTCCGCAGAAGTAAATGTCTCATAAGCAGCCGTAGGAATATTGTATTTTTTCATAAGGTCCTTTGAAAATGCCTTGGAACCTTCAAGAATAGCCGCATTCTTACGAGGTCCGAATACTCTTAAACCTCTCGCTTCAAACAAGTCAACAATGCCGCCTACAAGTGGGTCATCCATTCCGATTACGGTAAGGTCGATTTCTTTTTCTGCTGCGAAATCTGCAAGTCTGTCAAATTCCATGGCTGAAATTGGAACGCATTCCGCAAGTTCCGAAATTCCGGCATTACCAGGTGCACAGTATATTTTATCTACTTTAGGGCTTTTACTGCATGCATAAGCAATTGCATGCTCTCTTCCGCCGCTGCCTACAATCAATATTTTCATAGTACGTTATCCTTTCAGTTATCTGTTTGCAATCATATTTATTGCTTCAGGTAAAATAATCCATTCTGCCTGTTCCATAACTCTTTTCTGAAGAATCTCAGGTGTATCCCCGTCCTCTATCATTACAGGTTTCTGGAAGATAATTTTACCGGTATCCGTTCCTTCATCAACATAATGCACGGTTGCTCCTGTAACTTTCACGCCTCTTTGCAAAGCGGCTTCATGTACCTTAAGTCCATAATATCCTTTTCCACAAAAAGAAGGGATAAGTGATGGGTGGATATTAATGATTTTCTCAGGAAATGCTTTAACCATTTTCTCAGGGATTGCCACAAGAAAACCTGCAAGAACAATTAAGTCCGGATTGTATTTTGATACACCTTCAAGCAGTGCATCATTAAACACATCCCTGTTTTCATAATTCTTAGGTGATATACATTCATTTGGAATATTGTGTTTCTCAGCTCTTGTAAGTGCATAGGCACTGGCATTATTACTGATTACACCCACAACTTCCGCATTCTTAATCTTACCGTTATCCATGGCATCAAGAATAGCCTGAAGATTGGTTCCGCCACCTGAAACAAGTACAACTACTCTTAACATAATGTTACACCTTTTTCGCCTGCAACTGTCTGTCCTATTACAAATGCATCTTCCCCGGCAGACTTGATTGCTTCTATGGTCTTATCTGCATCAGCAGGGTCAACTGCAAGAATCATGCCGACACCCATATTGAATGTATTATACATCATATGTTCGTCAATATTGCCTTTCTTAGCCATAAGTTTAAATAATGCAGGTACTTCGTAGCTGTCTTTTTTAACTTCGGCTCTTATTCCGTCAGGAAGCATTCTTGGAATGTTCTCGTAAAAACCGCCGCCTGTGATGTGGCTGCAGCCCTTAATGGTTACTCCGGCATCCTTAACTGCTTTAAGTGCCTTGACATAAATAATTGTTGGTTTAAGTAAAGCATCACCGAGAGTTGTTCCAAGTTCATCATAATATGTATCAAGGGATTCTTTTGTCATATCAAATACTTTTCTTACAAGTGAAAAACCATTGCTGTGTACACCTGAAGATTTGATTGCAACAAGTGTATCTCCCGGCTTGATGTTTTCTCCTGTAATAAGATTCTTTCTGTCACATACACCTACAGAAAATCCTGCAAGGTCATATTCGTCCTCAGGCATAAGTCCGGGATGTTCTGCTGTTTCTCCGCCGACAAGTGCACATCCGGATAATTTACAACCGTCCGCAACACCTTTAACGATTGTTGCGATTTTCTCAGGAATGTTTTTTCCACATGCTATATAATCAAGAAAAAATAAAGGTTCACCGCCTGCACATGCAACGTCGTTAACGCACATGGCAACACAATCAATACCGATTGTGTCATGCTTGTCCATAAGGAAAGCAAGTTTAACCTTGGTTCCGCATCCGTCTGTTCCGGATAAAAGCACAGGGTCCTCCATATCTTTGATTGCTGCCATTGAGAACGCACCTGAAAATCCACCGATACCACCGAGTACCTCCGGTCTCATTGTGCTTTTAACATGTTCTTTCATTAATTCAACCGATTTATATCCGGCTTCAATATCAACGCCCGCTTTCTTGTAATCCATTTTTATTTTTCCTCCATGTATTTTTTATATCCGACTTTTTCGATTTTGTCTTTTTTCTTCATAACGCCGTCTTTTAATTCATCTTTATATGCTTTGATTCTGTTAAGAAGTTCGTCATCACTTGTTGCAAGAATCTTAGCTGCAAGAATTCCCGCATTAGCTCCTCCGTTAATTGCAACAGTTGCAACAGGGATTCCGCTTGGCATCTGTACTATTGAATATAAAGAATCAACTCCGCCAAGAGATTTGGTATGGATTGG
>ULRG01031030.1_pt1 | contig 11080 bp, 8 predicted proteins | sample 1955211 | NCBI WGS metagenome assembly ULRG01 (sample SAMEA4835676, study PRJEB28245) | human gut metagenome | biome: gut microbiome; material: fecal sample | place: Denmark | collected 2008
CTTTATCGATCACGACCGTGCTAGTGACATATAGGACGGAAACGATCAATGGCGTTTTTGTTGATGAAGATGTGTTTCAAGCCCTATCTGGCAACGTTTTGGGAGGCAAGGTGTTGCCGTGAGTGCGAGTGCTATGAATTATGATGGCATATTCATAGATGCGAAGGGCAATGGAGGCGGAATATTCCGGCACTTGAATATTCATTAGCATATTCATTAACCTTTAGAGGAAAGGTTGGAGTTGAAAGGAAATTTTTATACATTTGTTTGGACAAACGGTCGTCATGGAATCGTTTGTCTGCTTGCTTTCCAGGCAGGCGTGACCAGGATTATTAACACGTTAATGAAGATTATTTCTTGAATATGAAAGAATACATCATTGCCCTTGATCAGGGCACGAGCTCGTCAAGAGCCATTGTTTTCAATAAGAGGGGCGAGGCTATGGCCGTTCGCCAGAAGGAATTCACACAGCATTTCCCGAAGCCGGGGATGGTGGAGCACGATCCGATGGAGATCTGGGCCACCGAATATGCGATGATGACTGAGGCGGTCACATCGCTTGGACTTGGGGGAGCGGACATCGCCGCCATCGGAATCACCAACCAGCGCGAGACCACTATCGTGTGGGACTCCGAGACAGGAAAACCTGTTTATAATGCCATCGTGTGGCAGGATAGAAGGACTTCTGAATATTGCGACTCGCTCAAGGCCGCGGGAGTGACGGATATGATCCGCCGCAAGACCGGCCTCATCATCGACGCTTATTTCTCCGGAACGAAGATACGCTGGATCCTTGAGAATGTACCGGGAGCCCGTGAGCGTGCCGAGCAGGGAAAGCTTCGCTTCGGCACAGTGGACAGTTGGCTGGTGTGGAACCTGACCGGCGGACACGAGCACATCACGGACGTGAGCAACGCCTCCCGTACGATGCTGTTCAACATCAACACACTGGAATGGGATGAAGAGCTTCTTGATCTTCTGAATATTCCCGCATCGATGATGCCGCAGGTCAAATCCTCATCGGAAGTTTATGGAGAGACTGATCTTTTAGGCGGAAACGTTCCTGTCGCGGGAATAGCCGGTGACCAGCAGGCCGCCCTGTTCGGTCAGATGTGCATCGAACCGGGATCCGTCAAGAACACTTACGGCACAGGTTGTTTCTTGCTGATGAACACAGGTGAGAAGCCGATAATGTCTAAGAACAACCTTCTCGCCACCATCGCGTGGAAGATCGGCGACAAGGTGGACTATGCCCTTGAAGGGTCTATATTCGTTGCCGGCTCTGTCGTTCAATGGCTGCGTGACGGCCTTGGAATCATCAAGAGTTCATCTGAGGTTGAGACTCTTGCGGCCTCTGTACCGGACAATGGTGGAGTCTATATGGTGCCTGCGTTGACGGGACTTGGTGCTCCGTACTGGGATCAGTATGCTAAAGGCGGGATATTCGGAATAACCCGTGGAACCACGGCGGCACACATCGCCAGAGCGGCTCTTGAAGGCATCGCATTCCAGACAATGGACATTGTCTCGGCTATGGAGAAGGATTCCGGAATCCATCTCGGGGAATTGAAAGTGGATGGCGGCGCGTCCCGCAACAACCTTATGATGCAGTTCCAGTCCGACATCCTTGGCGCCAAAGTCATAAGGCCTAAAGTGACCGAGACGACGGCTCTCGGTGCGGCTTACCTTGCCGGGCTGGCTGTCGGCTTCTGGGAGAGCCTTGATGACGTGAAGAAGCAATGGGAGGCAGACAGCGTCTTCACTCCTTCGATGGATGAGGATGCCGTCAAGGCGGCCAAAGCCGGATGGGCCGACGCTATCGGACGAACATTAACCAATAAGTAGTGGATGCTCTTTGATGAGATTGATCTTCAAACCAGTCAAACCAAGATAATTTTTGAATATTATGAATCCATATTTCGCCGAGTTTCTCGGCACACTTGTACTAATCCTTATGGGTGACGGAGTCTGCGCCTGCACCAGCCTTGAGAAATCCAAAGGCAAGGGCGCCGGTTGGGTAGTGATAACCTTGGCGTGGGGCTTTGCCGTGATGTGCGGAGTTTTCATCGCTGGACCATATTCAGGAGCGCATCTCAATCCGGCCGTGACAATTGGTTTGGCCGTGGCTGGCTCGTTCCCTTGGGCTTCGGTTTTAGGCTACATCATCGCGCAGATGTTAGGTGGCTTTTGCGGTGCGACCCTTGTCTGGGCATTCTACAAGGATCATTACGATGCCACTGACGATCCGGACACGAAACTCGGCACATTCTGCACGATGCCGGCCATCTACAATCCGGCGAGGAACTTCTTCTGCGAGTTCGTCGGAACCTGGCTGCTGGTGTTCTGCATCCTTATGTTCTCCGTTAGTGGCAACACCTCGGAAGTCGGCCTTGGCGCGAGCGGCTCGTTCCCTGTCACAATGCTCATTGTGGCGATAGGTATGTCCCTTGGAGGTGCGACAGGCTACGCGATCAATCCGGCAAGGGATCTTGCCCCGCGTATCGCCCACGCTATTCTTCCGTTCAAGAGTCCGAAGCGCGACAGCGGCTGGAACTACAGCTGGGTTCCTGTCCTCGGCCCGATCGCCGGAGCCGCGTTCGCCGCTCTGTGTTTTATCTTGATATTCTGACGTTATATGGTTGCTGAGCCTGCGGTGCACTGAGCTGCCGAAGTGTCAAACCTACCATATAAACAACTTCTAAACATTAGGTCATATAATGAGACAACATATTCATAAATTGTTTTGTCTGGCGGCAATGGTTATGCTCGCGTCCGCCATGGCTCCGGACGCTTCCGCGCAGCAGGCGCTTTGGAGCGGGGCGCAGGTGGTGTCCCCTCAAATCAATGAAGACAACACGGTGACTTTCAGGTACTCCGGCCCAAATGTAATAAGAGTCCAGGTGACCGGCGACTTTCTGCCGCCACAGAAAATCAGCACTCCGAACGGCGAGTTCGAGGTCCCGGGCATCGCTGAACTGACACAGAATCAGAACGGTGTCTGGGAATATACCAGCGCCCCTCTTGAGCCGGAGCTTTACAGCTACTCTTTCATAGTGAACGGCCAGCGTATGAACGACCCGTCGAATGTCTATCAGATAAGGGATGTGGCCACGGTCACGAGCATATTCATTGTCGGCGGCGGACAGGCTGACCTTTACAAAGTCAGTGACGTGCCGCACGGGACGGTGTCGAAGGTCTGGTATGACAGCCCTTCGCTTGGAATGAGGCGCAGAATGACGGTCTATACTCCGGCCGGCTATGAGGAAAGCGGCAGGATCAGGTACCCTGTGCTTTACCTTTTGCACGGAATGGGCGGGGACGAACAGGCGTGGATGGAGCTCGGCCGCGCCTCCCAAATCCTTGACAACCTCATCGCGCAAGGCAAGGCGAAGCCGATGATCGTGGTGATGCCGAACGGCAACGCCTCGCAGGAGGCCGCCCCGGGCGAGACTTCCAACGGCCTCGTCCAGCCACAGTTCAACCTTCCGAAGACAATGGACGGCACCTACGAAACCTCCTTCCCTGAAATCATTGAATATGTTGACTCCCACTATCGTACAATCCGCAAAAAGGAGGGACGCGCGATAGCCGGACTGTCGATGGGCGGGTTCCATTCCCTCCACATCTCAAAGGAATATCCCGGCACCTTCTCGTACATAGGCCTGTTCTCCGCCGCCATATTCCCGGAAAAGAAATCTCCTGTCTATGAGGACTTTGACGGCAAGCTGGCGAGACTTTTCGCCACCAAGCCATCACTTTTCTGGATCGGCATCGGAAAGGATGACTTCCTCTATCAGGCCAACTCCGACTTCCGCAAGAAACTCGATGACGCTGGTTATGAATATTCCTACGTAGAGTCCGACGGCGGCCACATCTGGCGCAACTGGCGCGTCTATCTCAGCCGGTTCGTCCCGCTGCTGTTCCGATGACAAACCGGCTTGAAGTGAATCACGCCTATGGACTCAGCCATAGAAATCAGGTTGAGCCTCTATATTGCTGAAATGTAACAAACAACGAATATGAGCGCACTTTCTGTACTGTATATAGTTCTCCCGATCCTGGCGGTATCCTTTTGCCATGCGTTAGAGGTGGTGTTTACCGCCAGACGGTGGGCATCACATCATAGCGCTTCCTCGGATGAGGCGCACCAAAGTTTAGTGAATATCCTCTTCCGCCTTTCCGGAATGAATATGTCAGCGTTAGTCATTGCCGCTGTTGTTGGTTTCCTTGCTGTTCTCCTCTCAACCACCGCATTGTTCGTAGGCGGCTTATGGACCGAACGCATCTGGGCGACAATCTTTATGGCATATTCAGTGTGCACCCTGATCAACATCGTGCGCGCTGTAACCCTCAAAGGCTATGTCCCCGGACTTGTGACCAGCATTATCTCCGTCCCTCTCATCGCGTACGCGGCATATCCATTATCCCTCGTCTGGCCCTGGTGGAAAATCCTCCTGTTCGCCATCCTCGGCCTTGTCCTCGCCCTCGCCAATCTTTACTTCGCTCAACGTATCGGCCAACGCCAGACTTCCAATTCGACAAAGAATTAAGTTTTATGAATAAGATATTGACCATACTTGCGGCCATCATGATGGCAGTGATGACATCGTGCTCAGTGAAAACCGTAGATGTCGCTTTCGACCCTAATGTCAAGGATTACACTCCGGTTGTCGTTGAAATCCTGAAGTCGAACCCGAAAGGAAACGTGAGGATTCTCTTCGGCAAAGGTGTCTACCCGTTCTACCCGGAGCAGGGGGCGCGGGAGTTCCTGACGCTCTCGAACAACGACAGCGGTGACAAGCGCATAGCCTTCCTGATCAAGGACATGAGGAATGTCACGATCGAAGGCGACGGCTCCGACTTCATGTTCCACGGGTGCATGGTGCCGTTCGCCGTCAAGGGGTCGTCCAATGTCACCATCAAGGGTGTGTCGGTTGATTACGACTATCCTTGGACTTTCGAAGGGACGGTTCTCTCCAGCGATCCGGTCAGCAGAAGCTTCACTGTCAAGGTCTTCCCGGACACCAAGTACCGTATCGAAGGCGACAGGCTTTTCTTCGGAGGCTATGACTGGGAGTATCCGATGGGGGAGAGCATCCTTTTCGACCCGAAGGCCCACAGGCCGTTCTTCGGCACCTGCGCCTACGACCACGGCTATTGGTCCGGTGAGATGGGAGCACGGGAGATAGGTGAAGGCATCATCGAATTCACCCGCCTGAGCGCGAGGGACGTTCCTCCGGTCGGAAGCGTTTGGGACGACAAAGGGCCTACAGGACTTAACAGACGTTTCCCGGCGATGGCAGTGCTGTCATCAAAGAATATAAACATAGAGGATGTCCACATCTACCGGAGCGGCGGGATGGGACTGATAGCTGAATATTCAGAGAATATCTCGGGGAAAGGTTTCTCTACTGCGGCTCACGAAGGTTCTCCGAGGATGGTGACCACTTCCGCTGACGCGACCCACTTTGTCAGCTGCAACGGAAAGATAATCCTCGAGGACAGCCTGTTCGAGAGTATGCTGGACGATGCCGCGAACATCCACGGCATCTACATGCTTGTGGACTCGGTGCTGTCGGTGAATACTTTACGAGCGCATTTCGGTCATTTCCAACAGGTTGGCAATCAATTCGCTGACGCTGGAGATAAGATCAGTTTCGTGGACAAATCCAATCTCCGTCCGGTCGGCTCCGGCAGGATCAGGAGCATCGACAAGTCCGACCTCAAGGCCTACATCATAGAGACCGATTTCGATCTTGGCGGTGTCGTGGATCCGACCAACATCGCCCTTGAGAACATCTCCAGAGGAGCGGATGTCACGATCCGGAACTGCACCGTTCGCTACAACAGAGCCAGAAGCCTTCTGCTCTCGACCTATGGCGACGTGCTTGTGGAGGACTGTGATTTCGCCTCGCAGATGTCCGGAATCTGTGTCAGCGGTGACGCCAACTTCTGGTACGAGTCCGGAAGGACAAAGAACATCGTGATTAGAAACAACAAGTTCACGGATCTGGCCATCGGCGCGAACGGCCCGCAGGCCATCCTCCAGATCGATCCTGAAATTCCTACCAAGACCAGGGGCAACGACTTCCACTACCACAACAGCGTGACTTTCACCGGCAACATCGTGGAAACCTTTGACAGCCAGGTCATCTATGCCAGAAGCGTGGGGACGCTCGACATCTCTGACAACATATTCATTGATTCCAAGTCTTATGCGCCGCTGTTCCCTGGGCAGCCCGTGATCGACGTGCAGTTCTGCGGCGATGTGACCATCAAAGACAATGATTTCTCAAAGTGGAAGCCGGACGCTGAGATCAGCGTACACGATTGCGTCAAGGTCGAGAATGACTCCGACCTTCCTATAACAGACAAACCGAATCCTTACCGTGAGCGGAATTGGTAAGGATCCGGTTTCTATGTGATGCCCTTTCTCAAAGGCTATTTCTGAGAAGAGGCCTTGTCTTCGGGTTTGTTTTCAGAGTCCTGTGAAGCGCCTTCGCCAGTTTTCTGCGCCCCTTCCTTGTACTTGAAACGGCGGATCTTGTGCGTGGCCGTCTTCTCGAAGTCTTCCTTCATCGCCTCGACCTCGCCGATCTTGGACTGTTTGCTGACGTGCTTGTTGACATATTCAAGAACCGCCTGCTTCATCGACTGGAGGTTGTCGAAGAACTTGTCCTCGCGCTGTTGGTTCCAGTCCAGCACATTGTCATCGAACTTCACGAGGGCCACCAACTTGCCGTTCCTTTCCACCACGAGTGATTCGTTCACTCCAGAAATGGTGTTGATCACCTGCTCGATCTCCTCCGGGTAGATGTTCTCGCCCGAAGGTCCCACTATCATATTCCCGAGCCTTCCCTTGATGTAGTAGCGTCCCTTGGAATCCTGGCACGCAAGGTCGTTGGTGCGGAACCAGCCGTCGTCGGTCAGCACGGAGCGGGTCCTTTCCGGGTCGCGGTAGTAGCCCAGCATCACGTTGTCACCCTTGGCGACAATCTCGCCCTCGCCCGTCTCCGGGTTCACGTTCTGGAGTTTGACCTCCACGTTGTAGGCCGGCACGCCGATCGACCCGACCACTGTCTTGCCCACGCAGGCGTTCGTGATCAGCGGAGCCGTCTCAGTCAGGCCGTAGCCGATCGCATAGGGGAATCCGGCCTTGTTGAGGAAATCCTCCACGGTTGAGTCCAGCTTCGAGCCGCCGATTCCGAAGAACTTCAGCTTGCCACCGAAGGATGCGTAGAGTTTCTTCCCGATGAGCCAGTATAGGAGTCTCGGCGTGTGTCCCTTCATCCAGGAAAGCACGCGGCTCTTCTCCACCGTCGGAACCACGCTGTTCTTGTAGACCTTCTCGATGATCAGCGGCACGGAGCACATGATGGTCGGCTTGACCTTCTTCATCGTCTGCATCAGGATGCTCGGTGTGGGCGGTTTTTGAATATAATAGACGCAGCCTCCGACGTACAGCGGGTAAAGCACGCTGAACGCCATCTCGTAGGTGTGCGACATCGGCAGGATGGAGAGCCAGCGGTCGTGCTTCCCGGCCTTCTGGGCGTGGTAGGCCGCGATGATGTTCTGGCAGAAGTTGCGGTGGCTGAGCATCACGCCTTTGGCCTTTCCGGAAGTGCCTGATGTGTAGATGATTGACGCAAGATCGTCGGCCTGTGGATCAACACCGTGGCCCTCGCAGGTGAAAGCCTTGTCGTCCTTCTTGATGAAGTCGAACGTCTCTATGTCGATCACGAGGGTCAGTTTGTCGATCACCTCCTGACTGAGTTTCTTAAGGAGCCTCTTGGACACGAAGATGGCCTTGCATTCCGAGTGGTTGATGATGTTTGTGACCTCGCTTTCCGACGAGTCCGGCAGGATTGGCACGGTCACACGTCCGAATGGCACGCACGAGAACATCGCAACCGTCCAGTTGGGCATGTTGTTGGAAAGTATGGCTACCTTGTCCCTTGCGCTGATCCCGAATCTGTTGAACCGGTGTGAAAGTTCCAGACACTTGTGCTTGAAGCTGTCGTAGGTATATTCCTGCCCACCTTCGACGAACCGCGAGAGCGGCCGCTTGGCGTAGTTGTCGGTGGCATATTCAAATAGCTTGGCCAGGGTCGTGACATAATTCTCCCTGTTTTGGCTGAAAAATGGCATAATTGATTGTTTAATGAGTGATGTAGCCTTCCGGGTGCTTGCCCTCGAAGTGCATTGTTTCGTAGATCGTCTGGATTCTGTCGGTGTCAGCGCGCGCGTCATCTGTCAGCTCAACCTTCTCGCCGATGCCGACGCGCTTGGTCTTCCAGTCAAAAAATCCCATATAGACAGGGCATCCGACCTCTCTTGCGATGAGGTGGTAGCCGGTCTTCCATTTCTTCACGGCTTTTCTGGTTCCCTCGGGGGCGATGGCGAGGTGGAACTGATCCACTTTCTCCATCTCCTCGATGAGGCCCTTTACCATCGCGGCGGCGCTGCCCCTGTCCACAGGAATGCAGCCGACCTTGCGGAGGAACACCCCGACCGGCCAGAAGAAAAACTCCTTCTTGATCATAACGTGCGCCGTCCGGTCGAACTGCGTGTAGAAAAGGTAGGAGACCACAAAGTCCCACACGGAAGTATGTGGCACACCGAGAATGATGCATTTGCTTTCCGGCGCGGGGCCACCTACCGTGGTCCAGCCCATCTTCTTCAGCAGCCATCCGCAAAATTTAGCCCAACGTGACATAATCAATGAATATTAGATGTTTACGTCTTCAAGTTCCTCTTCGGAACGCAGGTTCGCCCTGATGAAGTTCTGGCGGTCGATCGTGTTGTCGCCCATGTAGAACTCCATGATGTCCGCTATGGACTCCTCGTCGGAAAGCTTGACGAGATCCAGCCTCATGTTCTCTCCGATGAAATCCACGAACTCGTCCGACGAGATCTCTCCCAGACCCTTGAAGCGGGTGATCTGCACAGAGGTTTTCAACTCCTTGATGGCCGCCTCCTTCTCCTCCGGAGAGTAGCAGTAGCGCCTCTCCTTCTTGTTGGCTACCCTGAAAAGCGGAGTCTGAAGAATATGTACGTGTCCGCGGCGGATAAGATCCGGGTAATACTTCATGAAGAAGGTCAGCACGAGCATCCTGATGTGCATGCCGTCATCATCGGCGTCGGTCGCCACGATGATGTTGTTGTAGCGCAGGTTGTCAAGGTCGTCCTCGACTCCCAGGGCTGAGACCAGCAGGTTCAGCTCCTCGTTCTCGGCCACCTTCTTGCGGCTCTCCTTGTAGCAGTTGATCGGCTTGCCGCGAAGGCTGAACACCGCCTGGTATTCGGCTTTCCTCACCTTGGTGATGGTACCGCTCGCGGAGTCACCCTCCGTGATGAATATGCTTGTCTGCTCCGCGAGATCCTGCTTGCCTTTAGGCAGCTTGTCACAGAAGTGGAAGCGGCAGTCGCGCAGCTTGCGGTTATAGACATTCGCCTTTTTGTTTCTTTCCTTGGTCTTCTTCTGGATCCCGGCGATTTCCTCGCGCTCCGCCTGGGACTCCTTGATTTTGTTCTCGATGATCGGAACAATGTCCTTGTTGATTCTCAGGTAGTTGTCCAGATTTTTGGCGATGAAGTCATTGACGTACGATCGGATGGTTGGCCCTCGGTCGATCTCTATGGAGCCATCCGGATTCTGCACCTTCTTGCCGTTCCCGTCCGTCTTCTCCTTTTCCCACATATAGGTGGAACCGAGCTTGGTCTTCGTCTGACCCTCGAAGTTCGGCTCCTGAATCTGTATGCTGATCGCTCCTATTATGCCTTGACGGCAGTCCTCAGGAGCGTAGTTCTTCTTGAAGAAATCCTTGAGTGTCTTGGCGATGGCCTCACGGAAAGCGGCCAGATGGGTTCCTCCGTCACGGGTGTTCTGGCCGTTTACGAACGACGCGATGTTCTCGCCGTAGGAGTTGCCGTGGGTCAAGACGACCTCGATGTCCTCGCCCACAAGATGGATCGGAGCATAGCGCGGGGTCTCGGAAAGGTTGTCGTTCACAAGGTCCAGAAGGCCGTTCTCGGACTTGTAGGTGACTCCGTTCAGGACTATCGCCAGACCTTTCTTCAGGTAGGAGTAGTTCTTGACCATGGTCTCCACGTAGTCCATATGGAACTCAAAGCCTCCGAACATTGCACTGTCCGGGGTGAACACGACAAGTGTACCGTTCTTTTCACTGACCTTCTCCTTCCTGCCGCTGTCCACAAGCTGTCCACGCTCGTAGCGGGCCCAGGAACTCTCTCCTCCTCGGAACGACTCCACGTAGAAACTCTCTGACAGGGCGTTCACCGCCTTGGTACCCACACCGTTGAGTCCGACGGACTTCTTGAAAGCCTTGTCGTCGAACTTTCCTCCGGTGTTCAGCTGGCTGGTGGCCTTGATGACGGAGTTGAGCGGAATGCCTCGTCCGAAGTCCCTGATGGAGACCTGTCTGTCCTCGATGTTGATGAGGACCTGCTTGCCGAATCCGGCGGAGAACTCGTCGATGCAGTTGTCCACGATCTCCTTGAGCAGCACATAAATGCCGTCTCCCGGGTTGGAGCCGTTGCCAAGTCTTCCGATGTACATTCCCGGACGCCGGCGGATGTGTTCGACACCTTCCAGGGTCCGTATGTTGTCGTCAGTGTAGTCGTAGTTCTGTTCTATGTTCGCCATTTATCTTAATCGCATAATCGTACAAAATTACAAAATTTGGCACGCATTAAAAAATAAATATTTTTACGGCAGAAGATCTGGAATGGCAAATCTGTTCCACAGAATTGGTTGAGCGAGACTAGAAAAAAGTATTTTTTATGTGGCAATAGTTCGTTAAAATATGAGCACACTTGAAAAAGTGCCATTTGCCACTTTTTACCCATTACAGAAGTATCTGCGGGATACAAGTTTTTTTTCAAAAACGACTTTTTCAAGTGGACTCAAATATAGGTGATTATATACGAGTTGACCACAACTTATGTCATAAGCCGCTGAACAGCCACATTTATGTAATGCTCTGACTGCGAAGCCATCATTGAAAAGAGGTGGCTTCCCTCCCAGATGTGAAAATCGGCGCGCACCTGGAAATTCATT
>ULRG01002171.1_pt1 | contig 11061 bp, 9 predicted proteins | sample 1955211 | NCBI WGS metagenome assembly ULRG01 (sample SAMEA4835676, study PRJEB28245) | human gut metagenome | biome: gut microbiome; material: fecal sample | place: Denmark | collected 2008
GGAAGCGTCGCGGAGTATAAATAGGGCGATGCCCGCTTTAGACATCAGACATCAGACATCTATTTCCCAGTCTCCCAGTCTTTTAGTCTAAACCCTGATACCTAATCCCTAGTTACTAATCCCTAGTCACTAATCCCTAGTCACTAGTCACTAGTCACTCATCCTCAAATACGAGCTCTACGGGACAGTGGTCACTGCCGTGGATCTCCGGGTGGATAGAGGCGCTTTGGATGGCCGGACGGAGGGCATCGGAGACGATGAAGTAGTCGATCCTCCATCCTATGTTCCGCTCGCGGGATTTTGCAAAGTAGCTCCACCACGAGTAGGCTCCCTTTTCATCCGGATGAAGGAAACGGAAGGAATCGGTGAAGCCTTTCTCCAGAAGAGCATTCATTTTTCCGCGCTCTTCATCGGTGAAGCCTGCATTCTTATGGTTCGAAGCGGGATTGGCAAGGTCGATGTCTTCATGGGCGACATTGAGGTCGCCGCAGAGGATGACCGGCTTTTCCTGAGAGAGTCTTGTCATATAGTCTGCCATCGCATCCTCCCATGTCATGCGGTAGGAAAGACGCGTGAGGCCGCGCTGGCTGTTCGGCGTGTAGCAGACGATGAGATAGTGACTGCCGAAGTCGGCGGTGATGATACGCCCCTCCTGATCATGCTCCTCGATGCCAAGGCCATAGGTGACGGAAAGTGGTTCCCGCTTCGTGAAGAGTGCAGTACCACTGTAGCCCTTCTTCACGGCACTGTTCCAGTACTGGTGGTAGCCGGGAAGCACCATCTCGATCTGGTGCGGCTGAAGCTTCGTCTCCTGCAGACACACGCAGTCTGCATCGAGTGCTGTGAAAGCGTCCATGAAGCCTTTCTTCATGCAGGCTCTGAGACCATTGACGTTCCAGGAAATATATTTCAGTGTCCCCATGGGTGTTCTCCTTTGTGGGAATGATAAAAATTTTATAACACTACTTTTATTATACACTATCTAGCAATGGGAAGAGGGTTTAGAGTTAGCCTGTGGGGCGGGGGCGCCCATGGATTGCGGATGAAAGCTTTGCTCGAATGAGAAATTAGAAATTAGTAGCTAGGGATTAGGTTTGCGATACGAGAAAACCGCTAGTTTTAAACCTCCGCGGCGCTTCTGATTTTTATGCGCCGCCCCACCATTTCGCATTTTTCATTTCTAATTTCTCATTCAATCGAGGCTTTCAAACGTAATCAAGTGGCGAGCCGCCCCCAGGGGCTACCCCTGAACCCTGAACCCTAACCCCCGAACCCCCTTTTTATGCTATAATAAAGGCAATGCCACGTGGGCAGCTGTTGCAAGCAAAGAAGGAAAGGATGAAACCTGATGAAGAAAATTGTTGTGACTGTTATTGGTGCTGACCGTGTCGGCATCGTCGCCGGTGTAGCAAAACAGCTGGCGGAAGAGAACGTGAATATTCTTGATATTTCCCAGACCATCGTGGACGGGATCTTCGATATGATCCTGATGTGCGATATGGAGAACGCCGCATATTCCTTAAAGGAGATCCAGGATCATATGGGGAAACAGGGCGAAGCGCTGGGGGTAGAGATCCGTGTCCAGCTCGCTGACATTTTCTATGCTATGCACCGCATCTGAAAGGAGACACCATGCTTGATATAGAAGACATTCTGGCAACGGAGCGCATGTTTGACCAAAACAAGCTCGATGTGCGTACCGTTACCATGGGGATCTCTCTCCTTTCCTGCGTATCCGATGATGAGAAGACCCTTTGCGACAAGATCTACGATACCATCTGCCGGAAGGCAGAGCATCTCACCGAGGTCACCCATGACATTTCCAGAGAATACGGTGTGCCGATCATCAACCGCCGCATCTCGGTGACGCCGATCTCTTTGGTGGCGGGCGGGCTTACGACGGCCAGCTATGTGCCGATCGCAGAGACACTGCAGCGCGCAGCTGACACTGTCGGTGTCGACATCCTAGGCGGCTTCTCCGCACTCGTCGATCGCGGTATGAGTGCTTCGGACAAGAAGCTCATCGACTCCATTCCGGAGGCACTCGCTGCCACGAAGAGCATCTGCAGCTCGGTCGCTATCGGTTCGACCAAGGCTGGCATCAATATGGATGCGGTGAAGCGCATGGGCGAGGTCGTGAAGGAAACGGCAGAGCTCACGAAGGACCAGGACGCCTATGGATGCACGAAGCTCGTCGAATTCTGCAATGCGGTCGAAGATAATCCCTTCATGGCCGGCGCTTTTCACGGTGTGACGCAGGGAGATACCGCGATCCATGTCGGCGTCTCCGGCCCGGGCGTCGTGAAGCGTGCGCTCGAGGATGTGAAGGGCGCCCCCTTCGAAGTCGTGGCCAAAACGATCAAGAATACGGCATTCATGATCACGCGTCTTGGCCAGCTCGTCGCAGAAGCAGCGACAGAGCGTCTCCATGCGCCTTTCGGCATCATCGACCTTTCGCTGGCTCCGACCTCGGCGGTCGGTGACAGTGTCGCAGCAGTCCTCGAAGAAATGGGCCTTGAGAGCTGCGGCGGTCCCGGCACCACGGCGGCTCTTGCGCTCCTCAATGATGCTGTCAAGAAGGGCGGCCTCATGGCCTCTTCGAGCGTCGGCGGACTTTCCGGCGCTTTCATCCCGGTCAGTGAAGACCTCGGAATGATCGAAGCCGTTCAGAGAGGCAGCCTGTGCCTGGAGAAGCTGGAAGCCATGACCTGCGTCTGCTCTGTCGGCCTTGATATGATCGCCGTCCCGGGTGATACCAGCGCATCCACCCTCTCTGCGATCCTTGCCGATGAAGCAGCGATCGGTATGATCAATAACAAGACCACCGCTACCCGCCTCATCCCGGTACCGGGCAAGAAGCCGGGCGACATGGTCCAGTTCGGCGGCCTCATGGGCTATGCACCTGTCATGGGGATCAGCAAGTTCAAGGCAGACGAATTCGTAGCAAGAGGCGGCAAGATTCCTGCTCCGCTCCGCAGTCTGACAAACTAGGGAAACACTGATTAAATAGTTATTCGATTTTACTCTTATATTTTCATGCAATGCAAGGAATACTCCGACGCGAATAGCGAGCTATTTAAGGAGGAGTATGACGAAGCATTGCATGAAAATACATGTGAAATCGAATTCTGCGATTTAATCAGCGTTTCCCTAAGAAATGGCAAGCAAAAAGCACCGGCAAGTGTCGGTGCTTTTTTGCGCGGTGGACTTAAGGCCCCGCGGGATCTTGAGGGAAAGGCTGTTCTCCGAGAAAAGATGTCTCCCGCTCTCTAATCCGATCCCCGGTCGGCGGATCTTTTGAATTTCCAATGATAGAGCCCCATGCATATGATGGCGGAGAGAAGGGAGCCCATCGGGGCAGCAAGGCCCATCGGAGACAGTGTCTCGGGGAAGAGGAGGATGGCGAGGCAGGTGCCGGGGACGCGGACGGTGACGATCGAGATCATATTGTGCAGGAAGGAGTAGATCGATTTCCCATAGGCAGAGAAATATCCCGAGAAGCAGAAGTGGATGCCGGCAAAGATGCAGTCGATGACATAGGTACGGAAGTATTCACCGCCAAGGCGCACGACTTCCGGCTCATGGCTGACGAAGAGTGAGATGACCCACTCGGCGCAAAAGTGGACGATCAGGGTCGCAAGAAGACCGAAGATGATGCATACACGGATGCCGCACAGGAGCGCCTGCCGCCCGCGCTCATCGTTTCCGGCGCCTGCATTCTGTGCGGCGAAGGCGGCGACGGTCGAGAGCATGGCAGAGGGGACGAGGAAGAGGAAGCTGATGATCTTCTCCACGATGCCGACTGCGGCGGCGACTTCGACGCCGCGGCTGTTTGCGATGGCGGTGATGATGAGAAAGGAGATCTGGATGAGCCCGTCCTGACAGGAGATGGGAAGACCTATGGCAAGGAGCGTCTTCATGCGGAGGGCATCGAAGGTGAAGGACTTCTTCGGGAATGTAAGGCCAAGGTCGGCGCGGGCGAGGTACAAGAGGCAGAGGAGGACGGAGACGACCTCGGAAAGAATGGTGGCTGCGGCTGCTCCGGCGGCCCCCATCGCCATGGGACCGATGAAGATATAGTCAAGCAGGAGATTGATGAGACCGGCGAGAGCGATAAAGTACATCGGCGTCCTTGTATCGCCAAGCCCGCGGAAGATGCTGGCAAGGACATTATAGGCGACGATGAAGGGGATGCCTGCAAAGCAGATGAGAAGGTACGCTTTTGTATCCTCCCATGCTTCCGCCGGGGTCTTCAGCCAAGAGAGGATAAGATCGCTCGAAAAGAGGAGGAGCACGGTGCTAACGAGGCTGAAGAGGGCAAAGAGCAGCACCGAGCTTCCGATGCAGCAGGAGGCTTCCTTCCGATCTCCGCCGCCCACCGCGCGGCTGATGGAGACGGTCGTCCCCATGGCGAGCCCGACGATGATGACGGTCAGCATGTGCATCAGCTGGCTTCCGATGGAGACGGCCGTGATCGGTGCGGCGTCATTGAAGAGACCGGTGATGAAGAGGTCGGCCATGCCGTAGAACGTCTGCAGAAAACAGGCGAGAAGGTAAGGGATGGCGAAAGCCATCATTTTGGGGAGCAAAGGCCCTTGGGTAAGATTGATTCTGGTCATAGGATCCTCTTTGTACAATGAATAGCCTGCCGCCACTCACGCAGGCTGCTGCTTCATGGAGACAATCATATCACAGGCGAGGCGCTTGCGAAATATGGCTTTTGTAGGTGGTCTTCTGCCTGCATTTGCTTTTTTCCCCTCTCTGCTATAAGATGAAGGACAAATGAGGTGATTGGTATGTACATGACAGCACAGCGCAAGCGTCTTTTTCAATTCTTCAACGATCATCCGGATGCTTCCTTCTCCGCCAGAGACATACAGGCTCTGCTGAATCGGTCAGAAGCGTCTGCGATCAGTCTCAGTGCGGTGTATCGAAATCTGGCTTCTTTGGCAGAGGCTGGGCTGATCTTGAAATCGGCGGCCAGTGATGGACAAGAAACATTGTATAGGTTCGTCGGGGCGGATGCCTGTCGGGATGAGCTTCATATGACCTGTCTTTCGTGCGGACAGACGACCCATGTAGACCATGCGACAGCGCGTGCTCTCGCGCAGGCCTTGGCGGGCAATGATGAGTTTCAGATGAATCTGGGGCAGACTACCATTTACGGCTTATGCAAAAAATGCCGGGAAAAATAATTTGTTTCTTACACAAAGAAGGACCCATTCGGGTCCTTTTAAATTTGAGAAAATTTCGCAAATCTGTTGACAGAAAGGCGGGAAGCGATTATAATGAGGTTCAGATTTGCGAAAGCGTCGCAAATCTTTACAATAGTTTCTGCTTTCGAAAGAGGGGCTGCCGGAGGGGCTGCTATTGGTTTTGCGGATGCAGTATGCTGCAAGATCATGGCGGAGCGCATTGCCTGTCCACAGGCAACGCGAGAAAGAACCCTTTTCGTCTCCGGTTACATGTCATCCCTGCTTTCAACCGTAAAGGAGTTCTTACTATGAAAATGAAAAAAATAGGTCTTTTCATAGCGACGCTTGCCGCTTGCCTGATAGGCGGCGTTGCATTGACAGGCTGCACGCCGGGGCAGAAGTCAGCTGCTTCTGCGCCGCCGGAAAAGAAGCTTCAGATCGTATGCACCAATTTCCCCAGTTATGATTTTGCAAGGCATATCGTAAAGGATCATGGCGAAGTCACCATGCTGGTGAAACCCGGTACGGATGTCCATAGCTTTTCTCCCTCGCCGAAGGACCTGAAAGCGGTGGCTGACAGTGACCTTCTCATTTATACGGGCGGTGACTCTGATGAATGGGTAGGGAAGATACTGGATGCGACCGGCAAGAAGCCCGGGAGCGTATTTCGGATGATGGATGCCGTGAAGCTGTCTGAAGAAGAACATCCGGAAGGCATGCAGCCCGAAGAGGAAGCAGAAGAGAGTGCAGAGAAAGAGGAGGGCCCGGAAATGGATGAGCATGTATGGACCGCTCCTGCCAATGCCAGTGAGATTGTCAAAAAATTAAATGCTTCTATTTCCAAGCTGGATGGTGCGCATGCGGAAGAGTATCAGAAGAATACAGAGGCATATACGAAAGAGCTCACTGATCTGGATCAGAGCTTCCGTGATGTGATCGATCATGCAGATAGAAAAGAGATCATCGTGGGAGATCGCTTCCCCTTCCTGTACTTTGTGAAGGAGTACGGTTTGACATATTATGCGGCTTTCCCGGGATGCGCCAAGGATACGGAAGCCGATCCGAAGACCATTGCCTTTTTGATCGATAAGGTCAAGGCGGATCAGATTCCCGTGATCTTCCATATCGAATTGTCCAATCAGCAGATGAGCCGCTCCATTGCAGAGGCGACAGGAGCCAAAGAGAGACAGCTCAATTCCATTCATAACGTCACGCAGAAGGATTTTGACGCCGGCGTCACCTATGTGGATCTGATGAGACAGAATGTCAAGACCTTGAAGGAGGCATTGAACTAAATGAGCGTATTGGATTGTCGGGATCTTTCTTTTGCATATGAAGGAAGACCGGTGCTGTCGCATGTGAATTTTTCTTTAGAAAAAGGGAGTTATCTGGGCATCATCGGTGAAAATGGCTCCGGTAAAAGCACTCTCGTCAAAGGGATTCTGGGGCTCAAAAAACAGGCGGCAGGTGAGATCCGTCTCCATTTGTCGGATGCGCAAAAGGGGATGGGCTACCTGCCGCAGCAGCAGACAATGAAAAAGGATTTTCCTGCCAGTGTGTGGGAGGTCGTATTGTCCGGCAGGCTGAGTCAGCTTTCCTTTCCTTATAGATACAGAAAAGTAGATCGGGAATACGCAGAGCATATGCTGCAGTTTCTATCCCTTTTCTCTTTGAAAAATCATGCATTCCGCGAATTGTCGGGCGGACAGCAGCAGAGAGTGCTTCTGGCGCGGGCACTGGCGGCGGGCAGTCAGGTGCTGGTACTGGATGAACCGGTGACCGGGCTGGATCCTCGCATCACGGAAGAGATGTATGCCATGCTGGAACGATGCATTCACGAGTTGGGACTGACTATCATGATGGTATCCCACGATCTGCCCCGCGTGTTTCATGAGGTTCATCAGGTTTTGTATCTGGCGAAAGGGAAGCAGATGTTTTTCGGTGAGACAGAAGATTTTCTCAAAGAGCATCCCGAAGTCATACGGCAAGGAGGGATCCTGTGATGTCTGTTGTTCTGGAAATGCTGCAGTATCCCTTTATGGTGCGTGCGCTGGTGGTGGGCATCTTGATCTCGATCTGCGCTTCGCTTTTGGGTACCAGCCTGGTCCTCAAACGGTACTCCATGATCGGTGACAGCTTGTCGCATGTGGGCTTTGCGGCATTGGCGGTATCTTATGCCTTTTACCTTGACCCGCTGGTGGTTTCCATCCCCGTCACGATGGGAGCGGCTTTTCTTCTTTTGGAATTGAAGGAAAGCATGCGCATCAAAGGGGACGCTGCGACGGCACTTCTTTGCAGCAGTGCTTTGGCTGTGGGGGTTTTGGTCATTTCTCTCACCAGAGGGATGAATACGGATGTGTGCAATTACATGTTTGGCAGCATCCTTGCAATGAGCAGCGCGGATGTATGGCTCAGCTTGACAGCGGGCATCATCATCATCCTCCTGTACATTCTCTTTTATCATCCCTTGTTTGCTGTGACTTTTGATGAATCCTTTGCCACCGCTTCTGGGGTGCGGAGCCATTTCTATCATCTGGTCCTGGCACTCATGACGGCAGTCACGATCGTGCTCGGCATGCGTATGATGGGCGCGCTTTTGATCTCCAGTCTGATCGTATTTCCTGCCATCACGGCGATGCAGATCTGCCATCGGTATCTGACCACCATCTGGACATCCACGCTGGTGGGACTTGGCTGTTTTCTGGTGGGGATCACCCTTTCGTATGCATTGTCCATTCCCACCGGGCCCTGCATTGTCTTGATGAATCTGATCGTTCTTTTTGCGGTTATCTGTCTGCGAAAATGGAGAGAAAGAGGGCGCTGCGCTTGAAACGATGGGCTTTCTATCTGCTGCTGGGCATACTTCCCGTACTGGGAGGCTGCGGCAGAGAGCAGGTAGCAGACAATATGATACTCACGCACAAAACGGTACAGGCGGCGCAAGGCAAAGCACCTCAGGAAGTACAGCCTGTACCCGTGGAGCCGTCGGTCTTATCCAAAGGTATGGAGAAGGACAGCCAGGGAAATATCATTTACCCTTATTTTGAAATGAAGTATGATATCGCAAAGGATGAGAAGACATTTCCATATGACCATCCGGACATTGTGGTGGGCGATGCTCACTATATGACGCAGATCAACGACTGGTACATGCATTTTAACAATTATCATGACAAAACCGTGGTGATCGAAGGGTATTTTCTGACGATCAATGGGCATTATTTCATCGGACGCAATGGACCGACCTGTCCTTACTGCACAGGCGGGTATGTGGATTTTGAATTCAATTCCCGACAGGATTTCACAGGCTATATTCATGGAGATACATGGATCCGGCTCTATGGGATCCTTCGTGAGGGAATGGGACATATTTCCAAAGACATCACTGCGCCCTTCTATCATTTGGAAGCGGTCAAGGTGGAAAAGATCCCTTATAACGGGAAAGGAACCATTGCTGATTGAGAAAAGTACGGCTCTATGCACGGGAATAGCGATCGGCACTTGCAAGAAACACTGCTGCCTTACCGGCAGTGTTTTTTCTTTTGAAATACGTGTAGTAAAGAGACCAATATATATGATAAAATAATGTAGTTATTTTCTTGTTCATGAATATTTTACAAGGGTCATTAGAATGAAACAGACAGATACAAAATCATCCAAAGACATAAAGCGGACAGATAGTCCTGGCCACTGGAAGATCTGGTGGGCGATCGCGACGCTGGTGCCTTTTGGCTTTTCCTTTTTCCTTTCCTGGTATTTCGGCGCGCCGGGCGGATTTGAGCTTTCTTCGCAGGTGAAGGTCTTCCTGCTCTTCCTGCAGGTCGGTTTTGTGACGGCCTATTTTATCCGGCACCGCTTGACGCGGGCAGCCGTGCATCTGTGGATCACCATCGGCTTTTTGTGGCTGCTCTCACTCATCGTGCCGTACCTTTCGACGCAGACGGACGTGGTGCTCGATATGTCGGATATGTCAGGCGAGCTCTCTGCGCCGCTCTATCTGTTCATCTCCTGCCTCTCTGCGGCATGGATCCTGCCGGGGAAATGGCGCATGATCGCGCGCATCGCGTGCGTCGTCCTGATGCTCCTTTATGTGGGCATCCAGTTCACGTATGTGGGCTACTACTTCATCACGCATTCTCTGATCTCCATCAATATGCTGCTGGCGCTCGCGCAGACGAATCTTGCCGAGACGAAGGAGTATATCGATGTGAATATCCCGTATGCCGAGCTTATCCTGGGGACGCTTGCGATCCTCATCCTCGCGTGGCTCATCTTCCACAGCAGCCGTTTCTCCTTCAATGGCCGCCTTCCCGTTTCCCGAAAGGCGTGGTGGGCGATGGCACTGCTCTTCCTTGTGAATGTCGGTCTCTGCTGTCTGTCCATCGGGGCGACGCGACTTGCGCATGTGTATTATGAGACCTACGAGACGCTTTCCAGCTTCTCCGATTTCCAGACGATGGTAGAGAAGCGCCGCCACATGTCGATCAAGGATCGCGTCTTTGCCGCGCAGCTCAAAGCGGCGCCGGACGGTGTCTACGTCCTCATCATCGGCGAGTCTCTGACGCGCGATCACATGGGTGTCTATGGCTATCACAGAAATACCACGCCTTTCCAGACAGAGGCCGCCGCCGACTCTCACTATACGTTCTTCAATCATGCCTATTCCTGCTACACACAGACTGTTCAGGTCCTGACCGAAGCCCTGACGGAGAAGAACCAGTACAATGATATGGAGCTGGTCGATGCCTACTCCATCATTGACATGGCAAGGCAGGCCGGCTTCCATACCACATGGATCTCAAACCAGTCCCGCTATGGTGTCTGGGATACGCCGATCGGTGCGATCGGAAGCGCCTGTGATGATCAGTACTGGATCAACCAGTATGTCGGCACAGATGTCGTGACGAAGGACTTCGATACCGCCCTCATCCCCTATCTGCGGAAGGTCGATCCGAAGAACCGCCGCCAGCTCGTCGTCGTCCACCTCATGGGCAGCCACGTCAGCTACTGGGACCGTTACCCGTCCGAGTTCTATCACTGGCCGGAGAGCATGGGAAAGGTACGCTCGACGGCTGACGTCATGAATGATGAGTATGACAACTCCGTCCTCTTCAATGACTACGTGGTCGAAAGCATCATGAACGAAGCCGTGAACTACATGAAGGCAGACAGTGTCCTCTACTTCTCTGACCATGGGGAGCAGGTCACTGAGCGTCCGGGGCATAATGCAGACCAGTTCGACTACACGATGGTACACATTCCCTTCTGGATCTACACCTCGGATGACTACCAGAGGAGCCACCCGCGCACCCTGAAGACTATGTGGGAAAGAAGAAATATGCCATTCACCAATGACATGCTCTACGATACTTTCATGGGACTCATGGGACTTACGGCGACTCGCTACGATGAAAAGTCCGACATTCTTTCCCCTGACTTTGATAAAGATGTGACGACGCTCATGACCATGTACGGCAATGTCATGGTCAGAAACGATACCGAGCAGCTTGGAAGCAGCAAGGAAGCAGAGGACGAGCGCTGGAACAATGATATCCATCGTCGCCGCCTCTTCGCTCCGTCTTTCGATTGGAGCCGGTATCAGCCCGTCAAGATCGCGGGAGAAGAGATCCCCGATGTACCGAATGCGGGAGCAGGGCAGTAGAAATAGGTTTTGAGGGTTCGCCCTTTGATTCCGCTTGAAAGCTTCACTTGAATGAGAAATTAGAAATGAGAAATGCGAAATGGTGGTGCGGCGCAAAAAATAATGAAACGCCGCAGAATATAAATAGGGCGATGCCCGCTGGAGATGTCAGATGCCAGACGTCAGATGTCTAATGTCTCCCAGTCTTTTAGTCTAATCTCCAGT
>ULRG01010376.1_pt1 | contig 10967 bp, 8 predicted proteins | sample 1955211 | NCBI WGS metagenome assembly ULRG01 (sample SAMEA4835676, study PRJEB28245) | human gut metagenome | biome: gut microbiome; material: fecal sample | place: Denmark | collected 2008
ACCGGACGAGCACCGAAAGGTGCTTTACAGAGATGAAAACAGGCCTGACGAAGCATCACTCAGATTAGATTAAAAATTCTAGTCTGGGTGATTTTTTTCGTTCAGGGAAAAGGAGAAAATGTCATTGACAGAAAAGACGGATAACAGAGATTCGGATGAAAAATTAGTTGAAATTGAAATGGAGCTGTTAAGATATTTTACGAAGATTCCAATGGCAGATCAGTTTGTACATCCAGATCCTCGAAGATAATGGTACACGGCTTAATGAAATTATCACAAAACACCTTGATGATGATATCTGGGAGCTTCGTCCAGGCAATAACTGTGTTTTATATTTTATATCAAAATCTTACACATCGAAAAACGGAAAGCAAGAAGAGAACCATAGCTTTCTTCTACTGTCCAGGTATCACATCCCCAGCAGATTTTATCAATCTGGTCCATTTCAATCAACTGATGCAACACCCGGTTTGAAACGGTGTATGATAGAATCGAAATCCAGGTCAGATCCAGATAAAGATTCGGATATTTTTATCAATCGGCAAGCTGCAGAGGAAGTTATCTATAGACAAGTCAGGATTATCACGTTAAGATATAGAAAAAGTAAGTAATATGAAAGAAGAAAACAGAATATGTAAAGGAGAAAATGAATGGAATACTCTGCAATTATTCATGATATGGACAAAAGATTCTGCTATGCAATAGATAAGGATTTATTTGTGATACGCATCCAGGTAAAAAGAGATGATATAAAGGAAATAATTCTTCATTATGAGGATAAGTATATACCAATGGAATGGAAGGATACACGAAAGACAATTCCAATGAAGAAGGTTGCCACCTCACAGTTTCAGGATTATTATGAAGCACAGATCCAGATGCATCTGATATGTCTCCGTTATTTTTTTGAATTTACGGATATGCAGGGGGAAAAAGTATATTACGGCAATTATGAGTTTAGTAAGGAATGTATTACAAACAGAGACAGAATGTTTGACTGCCCGCAGAATCTACGGGAGGAAGAAATGTTTGTGGTGCCAAAGTGGGCAGAAAATAAGGTCGTATATCAGATTTTTCCGTCCCGCTTTGCATCATCACAGCCGGTAGACAAGGAAGTATGGTATAAAGCACCAGTTACGTCTATGGATAATCTGCATGGTGATCTCAGAGGAATTATAGAACATCTGGATTATGTCCATAGTCTTGGAATTGATGTTTTATATATGACACCAATCTTTAAATCAAATTCAAGCCATAAATACGATACCATTGATTATTATCAGATAGATCCCTCATTCGGAACAGCAGAGGATCTTAAAGAGCTGGTACAAAAAGCGCATGAATATGGAATGAAAGTGGTTATGGATGCGGTGTTTAACCATACAGGAAATGAATTTTTTGCATTTGAAGATATTTTGGAAAAGGGAAATAAGTCTAAATATCTGGACTGGTATTTTATTGATGAATTTCCACTTAAAAGTGAAAGGGGAGAGATTCCAAACTTCAAATGCTTTGGTTATTATGGTGGAATGCCAAAATTAAATCTGAAAAATCCTGAAGTTGAAAAATTTATTACAGATGTTGCATGCTATTGGATCAGGGAATGCGATATAGACGGATGGAGAATGGATGTAGGAGATGAAATCAGCCATTTTTTCTGGAAGAATTTTAGAAAAGCAGTTAAGGCAGTAAAGAAAGATATGCTGATAATTGGAGAAATCTGGCATTATGCAGGAGATTTTCTTGAAGGAGATGAATGGGATACGGTCATGAATTATCCGTTTTATCTGAATATGATAGATCTGCTTGCAGATGAAAAGATTACGGTCAGCCAGTTTATACAGAATCTTGGATATTTGAAAGGACGCTTAAATAAAAAATGTTATCCTCTTATGTGGAATCTGATAGACAGCCATGATACAGCAAGATTTTTACATTTATGTAAGAATAATAAGAAAAAGCAGCATTTGGCAGCAGCTTTTCAATTGTTATTGCCGGGAATGCCGATGATTTATTATGGAGATGAGTATGCGATGCCGGGAGCAAACGATCCGGATTGCAGACGTGGCATGTACTGGGATGAAGAATACCAGGATAAAGAGATGTTTGAATGGTATAAACAGCTGTTACAGGTTCGAAAAAAATATAAATGTATCGTAGAAGGTGAATTGATTGAGGCAATCACAAGGGATGAGGAAGAAACCATTGTTCTGATTAGAAAAAATAGTGAAGAGACCATGGCATTGATTTTTAACTGCAGCAGCAGTGAGAAGAGATTTAATGAGTATGAGGGAAAATATAATTTGCTTGAAGGAGAACTGTTTGACGGAAAAGTTGAGGGACTTGATGCCGCAGTAATAGTGCTTTAAAATAGTTACAGAGGAAGAAGAACATGTCAAAAGATGAATATTTAATTACAGATGCTCCCCTTAAAGCACTGACTGTTTTTGCAATGCCAATGATTTTCGGAAGCTTTTTTCAACAGGTCTACAATATGGCTGATTCAATCATTGTGGGTCAGTTTGTTGGATCTTCTGCCCTTGCGGCTGTTGGTGCCTGTGCTGCCCTTACGAATGTATTCATTTGTATAGCACTTGGTGCAGGTGTAGGTGCAGGTGTACTTGTGAGCCGTTATTTTGGTGCCAGAGATTATAGTAAAATGAAAACAATAGTATCAACATCATTGATTAGTTTTCTGGTTCTTAGCATACTTCTGGGAGTTACTGGCTTTTGTTTTTCACGTTCCATGATGGGCTTATTACAGACACCCGCTGATATACTGGAGGAAGCAGTACTATATCTTCGTGTTTATTTTGTGGGATTTCCGTTTCTGTTTATGTACAACATTCTTTCAACGATGTTTACTTCAATCGGTGAATCAAAGATTCCATTATGCCTTTTGATTTTTTCTTCTGTTCTGAATATTATGATGGATCTTTGGATGGTAGCAGGCCTTGGTCTGGGTGTGTTCGGTGCAGCCCTAGCCACGCTTATTGCACAAGGCATTTCGGCAGTATTTTCGTTTTTAATCTTTTTATACCGGATACGCCAGTATAAGAGTCCGGCTCGCTGGTTTGACGGGAGGGAATTACGTTCCATGCTCCGCATTGCTGTACCGTCGGTTCTCCAGCAGTCAACAGTGTCAATTGGTATGATGATTGTACAGGCGGTTGTAAATCCGTTTGGTACACAGGCTCTTGCAGGTTATGCGGCAACGATGAGGGTAGAGAATGTTTTTTCACTGATATTTGTGTCCATAGGCAATGCAGTCTCGCCGTATGTTTCCCAGAATCTTGGCGCAAAGAAAATCGTGCGTCTAAAAAAAGGATACCACGCTGCACTGGTGTTAGATTTATGTTTTGCAGTCCTTGCTTTTATAGTCATTGAAACACTGCATACCCAGATTTCCTCATTATTTCTGGGTAAAGATGGAACAGCGCTGGCATATCAGGTGTCTGGAGATTATATGAGATGGCTCGGCTTCTTTTTCATTTTCATGGGTATCAAGATGGCAACAGACGGAGTTCTTCGGGGACTTGGAATCATGCGTCCATTTCTCATTGCAAATATGGTAAATCTTGCAATTCGTCTGTCAGTTGCTTTGATACTCGCACCGCGTTTTGGCATTGCATTTGTCTGGCTTGCTGTACCGGCTGGCTGGCTTGCAAATTTTCTGATTTCTTATGTGGCACTCAGAAAATCATGGCCAGACGATAAGATGGCTTTTGCTGCTATAGAAGATGGTGCGGCCGTTTTTATAGAAAAATACTGTAAATAGCTGTCTTTAAAAATGACGAAAAACCAAAGCAGGAAGTGTTAAATTTTATCAAAAAAATAGAATTTGAAAATTAAAGCTGAAAAGTCGTTGACTTTTGAAAAAATTCTGATATAACAAGGTCTAGAAAAAATTAAAATAAAGAGAAAGGAAATAAGAATCAATGTTTTCACAAAAAGATAAAATGAAAAGGAAATTAGAAAACATGCATCTGCAGGAAAGGATAAACTATGGCTACAGAAAAGTCATTATTATGATGTTAATTTCAGGCTTGCTTTCTATAGTGGTCATAGGTGTTTTATTTGCTAATATGGTACATTATATAGAAAATGTTACTGTAGCAGATCAGGCAGTAAAAATATGTAGAATTAATGTGAATGCGGCAGCAAGAAATATCAGGGAAATGGCATTAAATGATGATACTTCTTCATATGCCGGTTATGAGAAAACAGTAGAAAAGCTGCTGAAAGAAGTTGATTCTGAACTGAAAAATTTAAAGGGAACCGGAATTATTCCTGACTCAGATTATGAGGAATATTCATCAGCCCTTTCGGATTGGGGAAACATTGGTTATTCTATTATAGAAAAAATTAAAAGTGGTGATAAGGAAAAAGCAGTTGATGAAATCATGAATGATTGCACACCTGCATTAAATAAAGCGGTGGAAATCGCAATAAGATTAGATGATGTGACAGACCAGGAGAGCAGCAGGGCTTCCAGAACTACATTTACTTTTGCTATAGCAGGAATTGTATGTATTATAGTGTGTTTATTTTTGGCATGGATACTGACAAAGAAAACAGGTAAAAAAGTCCTGGATACAATTCTTGAACCTTTACGGGCAGTTGAGGATGTCGCAAAGGAACTGACAGAAGGAAATTTACACAGTACACTGGATTATCGTTCAGAAGATGAGATTGGAAGACTGGCACACAGTATGCGTAAATCAATCCGTATCCTGGGAAGCTATGTAGACGATATTGACCGTGCAATGAAATTGTTTGCAGCAGGAAATTTTGATGTTAAACCGGAAGTAGAGTGGCGGGGAGATTTTGTCGGAATTTTAAATTCTTTTATGCAATTTGAAGAAAGTATAGGAGAAACGATTAGAGGAATTCAAAATGTTTCCAATGAAGTTTCAAGTGCAGCAGACCAGGTAGCATCAAGTTCTAATGATCTTGCAGATGGAGCTACAAATCAGGCGGCAGTAGTAGAGGAACTGACAGCAACAGTTGCAGGTGTATCTGAACAGGTAGAAAATAATTCAAAATCTGCAAAAGAAATTAGTGGAAGGGTGGATGAGCTTGGAAATGCCATTTTAGAAAGTAATGGTAAGATGCATGAGATGGTTGATTCCATGCATGAAATTAATGAAGCATCAAAAGAAATTGACAAAATTATTGCAACAATTAATGAAATTGCTTCCCAGACAAATCTGCTTGCATTGAATGCTTCTATCGAAGCAGCAAGGGCAGGAGAAGCCGGAAAAGGATTTGCAGTTGTAGCAAATCAGGTAAATTCGTTAGCGGACCAGAGTGCCCAGGCAGCGAAAGAATCTGCAATGTTGATTGAAACCTCTGTGAAGGCAGTAGAAAAGGGTATGGTGATTGCAGGACAGACTGCGGCGCAATTGGAAGATGTTGCAGAGAACTCTAAAATAATTACAGAAGAAGTTACAAATATTGCGGAAACGTTAGAAACACAGACAACAGAAATCCGGCAGATTAATGAAGGAATTGAACAAATTAATGATGTTGTACAGACCAATTCTGCAACATCTGAGGAATGTGCAGCTGCCAGCCAGGAGATGAGCAGCGAATCAGAAAATCTGCGTGAAATGATTCGTAAATTTAAAGTGGCAGAATCAGAAAAAACAGTATAATACGATAATGATTTCCAGCTATAATTTCTAACACAGAATAGAAAGTTTATCAGTATAAAAGTTTTGTAAGAAAGGCACTTATACTATGGATACAAACATACGCAGACTGCTCAAGGAAATAGGAGCAGAGGATTTAATAGAAGTATTTGCACCATGTATGGATGACTATCTTTATATTATAGATTTACAGAAAAATACCCTTATCATTTCACAGGAAGCGGTGAAGCGTTTTAAGATGCCGGGCAATTCATTTGATAATGCTGCCGACAGTGTCCGCTATTTTGTATATGAAGAAGACCGCCCGATGATTAGGGAACATTTACAGCGGATTGCGGATGGAAACGAAAAAAATCACAATCTGCATTACAGATGGCTTGATAAAGATGGGATGCCGGTATGGATTAACTGCCGTGGAAAGGTAATCCATGATAAAGATGGAAAACCTCATTATCTTATAGGCTGTGTAAACGAAATTGGAAATATACAGCGGGCAGATAATGTCAGCGGACTTTTGGGTGAAAGAGAAATGCATTCCTTTGTTTCTTCCCATATAAAAGACAGCTCGTCAGTATTTTTAATACATATAGGGATTGATGGATTTAATGCGATTAATGGTACATTAGGCGTAGATTATGGAAATTATGTGTTGAAAAGTGTTGCTGACGGTATCAAGGAATGTCTTTCTGATAACCAGCAGCTGTACCATCTTGTTGCAGATGAGTATATGATTGTTGATCTGGAAAGTCATACAAGAGATGATGTTATGCTATTGCAGAAGGAAATATGTAAAAAAATAGAAGATTTTATTATTTCTGAAAAATATAAGGTGGTTTTTACAGTATCTACCGGAATTATCCATGCAACGAAGCTCTTAAAATATTATGACGAGTATCGTAAAATAGCGGTTTTCTCTTTAAAACAGGCAAAGTCCATGGGAGGAAACGGAGTATATTTTTTTGAGAAAGAAGATTATAAGTTATTTTTAAAAAAAGAGAAAATAAAAAGTGCACTTCGAGGTGCCGTGACAAATGAATTTGAAGGATTTGAAGTATACTATCAGCCGATTATAGATTGTTCCTCGGGAAATATAATTGGTGCGGAAGCGCTTATGAGGTTTTCCATGTATTCAGGTGGAAAAAAAGAAAGTATCTCGCCTGTGGAATTTATACCATTACTGGAAGAAACCGGGCTTATTATTCCGGCTGGAAGATTTGTATTAAATGAAGCTGCGGCAATGTGCCATGAAATGCGGCAGTATATACCGGGATTTAAGGTTAATGTAAATATATCTTATATTCAGATGATGAAAAGTGATATCTGGAAGGACATACTTTCGTCTATAGAACAATATAATCTTCCGCCGGAGAGCCTGTGTGCGGAACTGACAGAAAGCGGATATACGGATATGACACCGTATTTTTATACGCTTCGGAAGAAATTCGAAGAGAAAAAAATACAGTTTATTCTGGATGATTTTGGCACAGGTTTTTCAAATCTACATTGTATTGTAAACATGAATCCTAATTATGTGAAACTGGATAATCATTTTACAGCAAAAGCTATGAGTCAAACAAGGGACTTTGAGCTGTTAAAAAAAATAGTTGAACTGGTACATAGTATAGATATCAAAATATGTATAGAAGGTGTAGAAAAAGAAGAGTGGTATCAAAAGCTGAAAGAAATACATGCTGATTATCTGCAGGGCTATCTTTTTGGCAGACCATGTGATAAAAATCAGTTTTTAAATCAGTTCATATGTAAAGGTATCAACTAGCAAACTTTCTTAATTTTCATTTCTATTTTGGAAAAGGCTTCTTGAAGGAAAATTCTACCTGTGATAAAATAAAATTAATTATACTTACAGGGAAAGTAAGTACCCGGCTGCAGGACATATCCAGGGAACTGCCAGTATAGTGGCAGGTTTTTACGGTTTGCTCCTGCTATTTAGTGAAAAATAAAAAATCATGGAGGATTTTTACAATGGAAGAAGCAAAGCAGAACATCAAACAAAAGAAGGATTCTTACAATCTGAGAATTGTGACGGCTGTACTGGTATTAACAGTGCTGGTTTTAGGGGAATTATATGTGATGATTAACTATCCGTCCAATTATGTGGCATTGATTGTACTTACAGTTGTAGCACTGGCTGATATTTATATTCTGATTGCCAGTGCAATCCAGAAAAATTATAAGAAAGAGATTGACCAGTACGAACAGTATGATAATCTGTTTAAGTCAGAAAAAGCTTCTTATCTTGTAACCCGCAAATCCTTTGAAGATATTGCGGATCAGCTTGATCGTATCGAAGAGGCAGCCGGTTCACCGACAAAGGACATCATAGATGCACAGAAATCCATTGCCAAAGTTACCATAAGCCGTAACAAAGAAAATTCCGATGCATTGATGAATTCCAACGACAAATTATTAGAGCAGATATTTAATCTTTCCGACCGTCTGGATAATCTTGAGAAGAACGTGTTAGAGCAGCAGCGTATCATAGTTGAGAATGCCAATAAAGACCTTCTGCTAAAACAGCAGGAAATGGCAGCTTCCGTGAAAGAAATGGAATTATCCATCCACAATACCATATTAGCTGAAGTTGGAAAAATAAATGGTGCGCCAGCTGTTTCTTATACAGCAGCACCGGTACAGCCATCATCAGCCGCATCAGTTGAGGAAGTAACGCCGGAAGAACCGGAAGCACCAATCAACGAAGTGATGCCGGAAGAACCGGAAGCACCAATCAATGAAGTGATGCCGGAAGAACCGGAAGCACCAATCGACGAAGTGATGCCGGAAGAACCGGAAGCACCAATCAACGAAGTGATGCCGGAAGAACCAGAAACAGAACCGGAGACAACTGCAGAGGATATGCCGGATTTAGTAGAAGATGATTTATTAAATATAGATGCTTTATTCGGAAATGACGAAGCAGCTGAGACTACAAAAGAAGTAGCAGAAGAAACCGGATCCGCAGAAGAGAACAATGAACCGGAACCAGAAGAACCAGTTGGTTTTGATGATACACTTGGATTTGCAGATGAAGAACCGGAAGAACCTGCATTTACAGAAGAAATGGTAAATACCATTGATGAACCGGTTATGGAAATGAATTCCAATCCGAATCATATGATGACACCGGAAGAGATTGCAGCTTTGATTGCAAATGCTGATGCAGCAGCTGAAGAAGCACCAGTTGTAACAGAAGATGCTATTTCAGAAGAATCTGAGCCGATAACGGAAGAGGAACCTGTGTCAGAACCGGTTGTGGAAGAACCGGCAGCAGAGCCTGTTATCGAGGCAAATTCTGACCCGAATCACATGATGACACCGGAAGAAATTGCGGCATTATTTGCTAATATGTAATTTACAAAATTTTTAAAAAAAAGGTAAGTTGTAAAATTGAAGTTAACAAGAGAAATTAATCTCATGTTGGCTTCAATTTTTTTTATGCCAAGAGCAGCATGTAGATGATTTTCTACATGCTGCTCTTGTTGGTTTAGGAGGAAAAACTATGGCAAGAAAACTGCGCCGCTTAACTTATGAAGACCGTTTAATACTTGAAAATATGCTTAAACAGGATACACCACTTGTAAAAATAGCGGAGGAAGTTGGTGTAACCAGGCAGTGTATTTACAAAGAACTTCAAAGAAATGGAAAATTAGAAAATAGAAGAAACTACAATGCTGACGAGGCTCAGAAACGTCTGCTTGCAAAGTGCTGATGTTAAAAAATATCAATACAACTTAAAACAATTATTTATTTCTTAGTTATAAAAAGTAGGACAAATGAAAAGGAGAACTTAGATGCTGCAGATTATAAAAGAATTAGGAAATATGAAGGGACATTCGGATGTTGAAATCATCGAACTCGAAGAATTAGGGCGTGTATCATTAAGCAGCTGGAATGGAGAAGAGTATTGCCGATGCTGGAAATGCAATGAAGATGGATATGAAAAAGAAAAAGGTAGTACAAGCTTCTGTTTAAAACCTAAATATGAACCAGATAGTATTGATGAAGAAACAGGAGAAGTACTCAGCTGGAATCGAATAGGCTTCGAATTGAAAATGTAGGACAAAATAGAAGCTCCCGTACCCCAGCAGGTAGAGGGACGGGCACTGTGAAATAGAATGGAAGTTCCATTGTCAGTCGGTGCCTATGATGTCGCTGGTTCGAATCCAGCCGGGAGCATTAAGCAATTGTGCTTAGTAATAAAAAAGCCGTACCGAAATCCGGTACGCAAGGAGGGTCATATGGTAACAATAACAATCAGTAACTTAAAAGGTGGTGTTGGCAAAACTACATCAGCTGTAAACATTGCCTGGTCACTTGCTTACGAAGGAAAGCATGTATTAGTGGTGGACGCAGATCCACAATGCAATCTTACTCCTTTTTTCCAGCGGGATAATTCAAAGAGTCATACTATTGCAGATTTACTGGAAAAGCCGGAGAACTTCAGAAGTTGTATCTGTAGAAGTCGAATGAAGAACGTGGATATCATTAAAGGGTGCCCAGAAGTATTAGAAGCGGGAGAAGAAGAGGAAGCAGCATTATACAAAGCATTTCTCAATATCCAAAAAGAAAAGCGTGATGAATATGACTATATGATAATAGATACCCGCCCATCCTTTGGTGGATTGACAGAAGCTTCCATATATGCTGCAAATATACTTCTTACGCCGGTCTGTCTGGACAACTTCTGTAGAGATAATCTGACATTAGTGGACACTTACCTTGATTCCATACCGGAAAGTGTACGCCCAGTATGGAAGGTATTTACTAATAAAGTGATTCCAAATCGTAAAGTTCAGAGGGTCATTTTTGAGGACCTTTATTCAAAACATGATTATCCAATAATGGAATCATGTATCAGAAGCTCTGAAACTGTTAATACAGCTCTACAGTTATACAAACCAATACAGAAGCATAGAAGTGGATGCCCTGTTTGTGTAGATTACATAAATCTAACTGATGAAATCAAAAACATTGCGATTGAAAGGAGTGAGGCGTAATGGCAACTCTTGGAGCTATGTTCGCCAACACAGGCGTAAAAAAAGCAGAGACACCGCCACAGAGAGTAACAAAGTGGATTCATTATACAAAGCTGAAGGACAATGCAGCACAGTATTGTAATGAAAGAGATAAGGACGAGATAATTGCACTTGCCGGATTGATTGATGCAGATAATGGTGTCTTGCAGCAAATATTGGTCCGCAAAATAAAAAATGACCAATATGAAATCATTGCAGGACATAAAAGACGAAGAGCATGTAAATATCTGGTTGAAGAAGAAGGCAAGAAACAATATGC
>ULRG01005899.1_pt1 | contig 10959 bp, 10 predicted proteins | sample 1955211 | NCBI WGS metagenome assembly ULRG01 (sample SAMEA4835676, study PRJEB28245) | human gut metagenome | biome: gut microbiome; material: fecal sample | place: Denmark | collected 2008
TCTTCACGATGGCGTTGGCGTGGGGAGAGCGCAGGAGCTTCACGATGAGGCAGTCGGCGGGGACGAGGTCGTCCATATAGACGGGCTGGCCCGTCACCAGCTGCATGGCATCCTTCTTGCGGAAGGGTTTGTTGACTGTGTTCATTCTGCCGCCTCCTTTTTCGCCTTTTTCCACGCGAGGAAGTTCTGGATGCCCCGGAGCTGACCCTCATAACCAGAGCAGCGGCAGAGATTGCCGGAAAGATACTCTTTTATTTCCTCGTCGGTGGGGTACTCCTTTTCCCGGAAGAGGGCGAGGGCGTTCATGATGAAGCCCGGGTTGCAGAAGCCGCACTGCTCTGCGCCCTGATCCGCGATGAAAGCCCCGAACTCGGCGGCTTCGTCCTGCAGACCCTCCAGCGTGGTCACTTTATGGCCATCCGCGCGGGCCGCGAGAACGGAGCAGGACAGCACCGGCTTGTCGTCGAGAAAGACCGTGCAGAGGCCGCAGTTGGACGTCTCACAGCCCCGCTTGACGCTCAGACAGCCGTGGCTGCGCACGAAGTCGATGAGCAGAGTGTCGGGGGCCACGTCGGCGGTAAGCTTTTTATCGTTCAATGTAAGTGTTATCTGCATGGTGTCCTCCTCAGCCTTCCAGACGACAGACGGCGCGTTTCGTCAGCACGCCGGCCAGATGGCGGCGGTATTCGGCGCCGCCGCGAAGATTGCTTTCGGTCTTGATGTCGGCCTTTACCTCGGCGGCAAAGCGGGCAGCAAATTCCTCGGCAGTCTCCCCCGCCTCAGGCGCTGCGGTGTAGAGCACAGCCTTGCCCGGACGCGCACCGATGGCGGCGCGGATGCTGCCGTCCGCCAATTTTGCGGCGGCGCAGGTCAGCACCGGGAAGTCCGTCTGGCTGTTGCGCACCGACTGGTAGACAAAGCGGGCGTTTTCCTTCGGCACAAGGACACGCACGAGGATGTCCCGGTCGTAGGGGCGCTGGGCGTACTCAGCAAGCGGCACGACGCCGCCCTTATAAAGCTCTACGGAAGCGTTCAGCGCGAGGAACATGGTGAGCACGTCGGAGAAACCGAAGCGGCTGTAAATGCTGCCGCCCACGGTGGCGAGGTTGCGCAGCTGGACGCCCACGATGTGGCGCACCGACTCCCGCACGGCACCGTCCGTATAGGCGGAGAGGCCGGGGTGCAGCTCGAGCTGGCGCAGCGTCACCATCGCTCCGATGGAAAAGCCCTCGTCCGTCTCCTCGATGGTGTCGAGGCCGAGGCCCGACAGGTCGATGGCCGTGCCGACATTGATATTCTCCATCTTGAGCCATATCATGCCGCCGAGGACACGGTTGGGGCGCTTCTGGTTGAGCTGCCAAGCCTCCTCGAGGCTTTCAGCCCGCTTGTATTCCCGAATGGTCATCATATGCAGTATCCTCTCTTTTTCCTGTGACCTTTTTCTTTTATTTTATCATAAAATCCGCTATAATACTACCGTCAGAAAGCATCAATTCGGCAACGAACAACAACGGAAATTTCGGGAGGTCTGCGGGATGGAGTACACAGAAAACACGGCGGTGGGCTGCGTCATCATGGCGTCGGGGTGGGCGGTGCGGTTCGGCTCCAATAAGCTGCTGGCCGACTTCGGCGGCGCGCCCCTCATCGCCCGGGCGCTGGACGTAACAGAGACGCCCGCCCTCGCGGCCCGGGTGGTGGTGACCCGCTCGCCGGAAGTGGCTGAACTCGCTTGTAAGGCGGGCGTGAAAACCATCCTTCACAGCCTGCCGGGCCGGAACGACACGGTGCGGCTCGGCCTCGAAGCGCTGCTTTCGGAGCTGCCCGGCCTTGCGGGATGCATCTTCCTGCCCGGGGACCAGCCGCTCTTGCGGAAAGAAAGCCTCGAGGCGATGGTGCGCGATTTCTCGGCGCCGGACGAAAAAGAATGGGCCATCCTTCGGCTGGGCTTTCGTGCCGAGGACGGCACGGAGCGGCTGGGAAGTCCCGTTCTGTTCGGAAGCAGTTATTTCGGCGCTCTGTGTTCCCTGCCCGAGGGCAAGGGCGGCGGCGTGGTCATCCGCCAGCATCCGGAGTCTGTGCGGGCGGTATATGCGGCACGGCAGGAAGAGCTGGAAGATGCAGATACCGTAGAAGAGCTGGAACGACTGCGAAGACTTTTGTAAATACTTTACCACAAAAAAGCCGCCCCGGCAGCAGCTGCAAACTGCACGCCGGGGCGGCGTATTACAATGACTGGAGTACCCTTGCTCAGACTTCCGTGTTGAAGTAGCGCTTCAGCAGGCCCTCGAAGCCGCGGCCATGACGAGCCTCATCCTTTGCCATCTCGTGGACGGTGTCGTGGATAGCGTCGAGGTTCAGAGCCTTAGCCTTCTTGGCCAGGTCCATCTTGCCGGAGCAGGCGCCGCACTCGGCCTCTGCACGCATCATCAGGTTCTTCTTGGTGCTGTCGGTGACGACCTCGCCCAGCAGCTCGGCGAAACGGGAAGCATGGTCTGCCTCCTCGTAGGCATAGCGCTTGTAAGCCTCGGCGATCTCGGGGTAGCCCTCACGCTCGGCCACACGGGCCATTGCCAGGTACATGCCGACCTCGCTGCACTCGCCCTCGAAGTTGGCGCGCAGGCCATCGACGATCTCCTGAGGAACGCCCTCAGCCTTGCCGATGCCCACAACATGCTCGGTGACGTAGGTGTTGCCGGTCTTCTCGACGAATGCGGAAGCGGGAGCCTTGCAGACGGGGCACTGCTCGGGGATGGTGCCTTCAGCGATGTAGCCACAGACGGTGCAAACGTACTTCTTCATAAGATTTATCCTCCATTTGGTTTGTTCTTTTTTAGGGGTCTGCTCTGGTACAGCAGACCTTGTTTGTGACTCTATTATAGCGAATAATTCCTAGTTAGTCAAGGCTTATTTTAAGAATTATTCTCATTTATTTTGAAGTCTCGCACATTACCCAAAGAACATTTCAAAAAGCTGTCACTTCTGCCGAAGAAGGGGCTTCCCTGTCGAGGTCAGACCTGCAGATTGCCGCTGGAAGGAGCGTCGGCACCATCGGCGGAGTCGAACTCGTAATCGTTGCCAGGGAGAATGGCGTTGAGCAAGATGCCCACGATAGCAGCGATGGCCAGACCGGACAGGTTGATGGACACACCGGCGACCGCGAAGGTCAGGCCGCCCACCGAGTTGAAGCCCAGAGCAGACACCAGAATGACAGCGGCGATGATGAGGTTGCGGCTGTTGGTGAAGTCCACCCGGTTCTCGACCACATTGCGGACACCGATGGCGGAGATCATGCCGTAGAGCACGAAGCTGATACCGCCGATAATGCCGGTGGGGATGGTGTTGATGACGGCCTCAAACTTGGGGCTGAAGCTCAGGATGATGGCCAGCACAGCGGCGATGCGGATGACGAGGGGGTCGTAAATTTTGCTCAGAGCGAGAACACCGGTGTTCTCACCGTAGGTGGTGTTGGCCGGGCCGCCCAGCAGGCCGGCCAGCGTGGTGGCGAGGCCGTCGCCCATCAGGGTGCGGTTCAGGCCGGGGTCGTTGATATAGTTGTGGCCGACGGTGGCGCTGATGGCGGCGATGTCACCGACGTGCTCCATCATGGTAGCCAGAGCGATGGGGATGATGGTGAACAGGGCGCTGATGAACTCGGGGCTGCCGTCGATGGCAAAGAGGCCCATAGCTTCCTTGTGGAGAGGGATGCCGAACCATGCGGCGGAGGCAATGCGCTCAAAGTCCACGGCACCGGTTACAAGGGCCACTGCGTAGGAGACGAGAACGCCGATCAGGATGGGCAGGATCTTGACCATGCCCTTGCCCCAGATGTTGCAGACGATGACCGTACCCAGAGCCACAAAGGCCAGCAGCCAGTTTGCCTGACAGTTGCTGATGGCCGAGGGGGCGAGGATGAGGCCGATGGCGATGATGATGGGGCCTGTGACCACCGGCGGGAAGAAGCGCATGATGCGCCGGATGCCGAAGGTGGAGATGAGCAGGCTGACGGCCAGATAGACCAGACCCGAGAAGGCCACGCCTGCGCAGGCATAGGGCAGCATCTGAGTGTTGGCGATGGTCAGATTGCCATCGGCGTCAGCCAGCATGGGAGCCACGATGGAGAAGCCGCCCAGATAGGCAAAGGACGAGCCGAGGAAGGCCGGGACCTTGCCCTTGGTGATAAAGTGGAACAGCAGCGTACCCAGACCTGCGCAGAGCAGGGTGGTCGAAACGCTCAGACCGGTGAGCAGGGGGACCAGCACGGTGGCACCGAACATGGCGAACATGTGCTGGACACCCAGGATCAGCATCCGTCCGGCACCCAGCTGGCGGGCATCGTAAATACCCTTGGAGTAATCAATATTCTGACTCATTATTTCCTCCTTCTATCTGCGGCCCAAAAAAAGAGGCACTACCGCGGGAAAGCGGCAATGCCTCAAAAATCGGGACCAAATCGGAAACGGAAAATACAGCCGATGCATGCAAAAGACGATTTCTTTTTCAGCATCTCGCTCTCCCCTTTCCTTTCATTCTTCGGCATAGTATAGCATAAAAGAAGGACGCTGACAACCTTTTTTCTGTATTTTGCGGCGATTTTCTGTCGGCGGAGGCCGTACGGCCTTGAAATATGCCGCATTCCGCACTATAATATAACCTATTGCCGCAGTTGGTCACTGGGCCGACGGCATCCGAAACGACAGCAGTTGTACCATTTATTATAGAAGGACACTTATGATATATCTGGATTATTCGGCCAACACCCCCGCAGACTCCCGGGTGCTGGAGCGTTTTTGTGAGGTAGAGCGCAGCTGCCCCGGCAACGCGAACTCCCGCCATCAGGCAGGCCGGGACGCAAAACTGGTCATTGACCACGCCACCCAGAGCATCGCGGGGCTGCTGAGCGCACAGCCCGCCGAGGTCATCTATACCTCGGGAGCCAGCGAGGCCAACAACTTCGCCCTCAAGGGGTTGGCAAAACTCTCCCGCCATCTGGGCAAGCACATCATCTCCACCCCGCTGGAACACTCCTCCGTCAGCGGCACCCTGACCGCTCTGCAGGAGCAGGGCTATGAAATCGACCTCGTGGACATCAGGCGGGACGGCACCATCGACCTCGAGCACCTGAAAGAGCTTCTCCGCCCCGACACCATTGCTGTGGCGGTGACGCTGGTGGACAGTGAGCTGGGCGTCGTGCAGCCGGTGAAAGAAATTTCAGAAATTTTGCAGGCATGGCCCAACTGCCACCTGCACGTGGACGCTACCCAGGCCGTGGGTAAGATCCCCGTCTCCTTCGAGGGCGTGGACACCATGAGCCTGACGGCCCACAAGTTCTACGGCCTGAACGGCATCGGCCTGCTGCTCAAGCGGCGGCGGCTGGCTCTCGAGCCTCTCATCCACGGCGGCGAAAGCACCACCATCTACCGCAGCGGCACGCCTACGGTGGCTCTGGCGGCTTCCCTCGAGACGGCTCTGAACTCTGCGGTAAATGAGCTGCCAGAGCGTTCTGCCCGGGTGAAAGAGGCAAACCTGTATCTCCGCACCGCTCTGAGCAAGTACCCAAAAGTCCGCATCAACAGCCCGGAGAGTGCCATCCCCCACATCCTGAACCTGAGCGTTGAGAACGTCAAAGGCACCGTGTTCCAGCGGGAGCTGGATGCGGAGGGCGTCTGTGTCTCGGTCAAGTCGGCCTGCTCGTCGGACGGCCTGCCCTCCCGGGCGGTGTTCGCCGTCAGCCGCGACCGGAAGAATGCCCTCTCCTCGTGGCGCATCAGTCTGAGCCACCTGACCACGCAGGAGGAGCTGGACGGCTTTCTCCGCGCCTTTGACGCCTGCTACACCCGGCTGACCCAGCTGTGAGAAAAAAGAAAGGACAGAGCCATGAAACGCGAAATGGAACCTTACCAGCTCATTGAGCGGAGCATCATCAAAAAATACCGCAAGGAGTTGTGGACCCCCTTCATCGTAGCGGTGAAGCGCTACGAACTCATCAAGGCCGGGGACAAGATCGCCGTCTGCATCTCGGGTGGCAAAGACTCGATGCTGATGGCAAAGCTGATGCAGGAGCTTCAGCGCCACAGCGATGTGCCGTTTGAACTGGTCTTCCTCGTGATGGACCCCGGCTACAACGAGATAAACCGCCAGAAGATCGAGTCCAACGCCGAGCTGCTCCACATCCCTGTGACCATCTTCGAGAGCAACATCTTCTCTGTGGCCAACAACACCGACAAGAACCCCTGCTATCTCTGCGCCCGGATGCGCCGCGGCCACCTCTACAGCAAGGCCAAGGAGCTGGGCTGCAATAAAATCGCACTGGGCCACCACTTCAACGACGTCATCGAGACGACCGTTATGAGTATGTTCTACGGCTCCCAGCTGCAGGCCATGCCGCCTATGCTCCACAGCACCAGCTTCCCCGGCATGACCCTCATCCGCCCGATGTACTGCATCCGCGAGGAAGATATTCTGGCGTGGAAGCGCTACAATGAGCTGGAATTCATCCAGTGCGCCTGCCGCTTTACCGAGAACTGCACCATGTGCGACAACGGCGGCGGTGGCTCCAAGCGGCAGGAGACGAAAATCCTGCTCCGCCGCCTCAAGCGGGATAACCCCAACATCGAGAACAGCATCTTCCGCAGCATCCATGCAGTGGCGCTGGATACCATGCCCGGCTACAAGTCCGAGGGTGTGGAGCACAGCTTCCTCGAGCGGTTCCATGCGCAGGAGGAAGCGTTCAACGAAGAGTAATAAAATACCCCCTTGGATGAGTCATATACCGGTTGGCGGTATCGTTTCTTTCCCGTTTTATCGCAAGTCAGGAAAATACCGCAGCCTGATAACAGCATATCTGCGATATGTAATTCAACGCTGTTGCTACTGCATTAAAAAGTTGAATTGTTATAATACACAAAAAAGCCCCGGTAAATGCATTTCTGCATTTACCGGGGCTTTTCCATGCCACCGGCGGGGCTTGAACCCGCCCTCTGTCTCCCGAAAGGGATTTTAAGTCCCTCGTGTCTGCCAATTTCACCACAGTGGCTTCTGAATGAGCTGCTGCTCACGATCCTGCAAGCAACAGCTCATATAATACAATAGAAATGCTGTTTTGTCAAGTTTACACTTTGCCGCCGTGCAGCTCTGCGTACATCTTGGAGCGGCACTCAGCCACAGCAGGGGTCATGTTGACGTAGTGCTTGTGGGGCATCTCGATGCGCAGCTCGCTCTCCCAGGTCTCCTCGGTGAGCTGCTTGGCGATATAGGCCTTTTTCTCCGCAATGGAGGGCAGCTCGATGGCCAGCTCACCGTTCAGGATATGCGGCACCAGCAGCTGCTTGACGCGAGTGGGAACGATGGTGACGGTGCGCTCGATGGCATCAGAGTCGAGGTTGACCATCGTGACCGGCTTGCCTGCCTCGATGACTTCGCCGTCCATGGCGATGAGGTCGCACTGCGCCTGGCCGTTCTCATCGTAGAGACGCCACGGCATCTTCTTGCCGGGGATGATGGCCTTGCTGGCGGAGTCGGAGCACTTCATCTTGGGCTGATAGCTGCCGTCGGGGCGCTTGACCGCCACCAGCTTGTACACGCCGCCGAACACAGGGTCCGAGGCCGAGGTGATGAGGTTCTCGCCCACGCCGTAGGAGTCGAAGTGTGCGTGCTCGTACAGCTCCATGTTGGCGATCTTCTTCTCGTCCAGACCGTTGGAGGCCACCAGCTTGATGTAGGACTTCCCTGCTGCATCCAGTGCCTTGCGCAGGCGCTTGGAGCCTCGGGCCAGGTCACCGGAGTCGATGCGGGCGCTCTTGACGCGGCGGTTGGGGTCATCAGGATATTTCTCAATGAGGTAGTCGTCCAGCTTGATGAGGTTGGGCAGACCGCTCTCCATGATATTATAGGTATCCAGCAGCAGGCTGACGGAATCCGGGTAGGTATCGGCGAAGGCCTTGAAGGCATCGAACTCGGTCGGGAAGAACTCGATGAAGCTGTGGGCCACAGTACCCACAGCCTTGACCTCAGAGCCGTACTTCATCTCGGCCAGACAGTTGGCCGTGCCGATGCAGCCGCCCAGAACGGCAGCATAAGCGCCGTCGTTGCCTGCGCTCTCGCCCTGTGCGCGGCGGGTGCCGAACTCCATGACGCTGCGGGGGGTGTGGGTGTTGAGGCCGGTGATGCGGGTGGCCTTGGTGGCGATGAGGCTGTGGAAGTTCATGGTCTGGAGCAGGTAGGTCTCGATGAGGATAGCGCCCACGAGGTCGCACTCGATGCGCACCATCTGCACATGGGGGTAGCAGACCGTGCCTTCGGGCAGAGCGTACATATCGCCCTTCCAGCGGTACGTGCGCAGATACTCGCAGAACTCCTCACTCATGCCCTTGGTGCGCAGCCAGCGGACATCCTGCTCATTGAAGTGGTAGTTCAGCAGGAAACGGGTCAGCTTGCGCTGGCCGGCGCTGATGGAGTAACCCTGGTTATCCGGGTTCTTGCGGAAGAACATATCAAACACAAGGGTCGTATTCTTAAAGCCGTTCAGAAACAGGCAGTTGGCCATAGTGAATTCGTAAAAATCAACGACCATTGCCGGATTGTCGTAGTCCTCATCCGGGATATACGGCACAACTTTGATCTCGCTCATGAAAAGTTTCCTCTCTTTTTTCCGCGCACCCCTGCGGCGGGTGCAGCCAAACAAACTCTGCGCTGCCGCGCGTTTTACCCTGTCATGACAGGACGTTTGTACCACTATAGCATCTTTGGCAGGCAGACGCAAGAGGTTTTGGTAAAAAATGACGACAGAAAGAAAAATGTTTTTTGCGGAATCTTTACCAGCACCTCCGGCAGTCCTCTTCTGTCCTCGGATAAATCACGGGCATCGATGCCGTCCGGATATGCAAAAACACCCGCTGCGCCTTTTCGTGCTGCGGGTGTTTTGATCTTTCAGATTCAGCCGTTCATGATGCTGGGGGTGGCATTCTTCAGCACGACGTCGTGGCTGCCGCCCTCCACGATGGAGGTGGAGGAAACGACGGTCAGCTTGGCCTTCTGCTGCAGTTCGGGGATAGAGAGTGCGCCGCAGTTGCACATGGTGCTCTTGACCTTGTACAGGGTGGTCTGGACGCCGTCGGCCAGCGGACCGGCGTAAGGAACATAGCTGTCCACACCTTCCTCGAAGCTCAGCTTGGTGGAGCCGCCGAGGTCGTAGCGCTGCCAGTTGCGGGCGCGGTTGGAGCCTTCGCCCCAATACTCCTTCATATACTGGCCATTGATACGCACCTTGTTCGTGGGGCTCTCGTCGAAGCGGGCGAAGTAGCGGCCCAGCATGACGAAGTCGGCACCCATGGCCAGTGCAAGGGTGATGTGGTAGTCGTGGACGATGCCGCCGTCGGAGCAGATCGGCACATAGATGCCGGTCTCCTTGTAGTACTCGTCACGGGCCTTGGCGACCTCGATGACAGCAGTAGCCTGACCGCGGCCAATGCCCTTGGTCTCGCGGGTGATGCAGATAGAGCCGCCGCCGATGCCGATCTTCACGAAGTCAGCGCCAGCCTTTGCGAGGAAGCGGAAGCCCTCGGCATCCACGACATTACCTGCGCCCACCTTCACGGTGTCGCCGTAGTGCTCACGGATCCAGCCGATGGTGCGGCTCTGCCACTCGGAGTAGCCCTCAGAGGAGTCGATGCAGAGGACATCCACACCGGCCTCCACCAGAGCAGGCACGCGCTGGGCGTAGTCGCGGGTGTTGATGCCGGCACCGACGACGTAGCTCTTGTTCTTGTCCAGCAGCTCGTTGGCATTCTTCTTGTGGGAATCGTAGTCCTTGCGGAAGACGATATACTTCAGGTTGCCCTCAGCATCCACCAGAGGCAGGGTGTTGATCTTGTTGTCCCAGATGATGTTGTTGCAGTCATGCAGGGAGGTGTTTTCCGGGGCAGTGACCAGCTTCTCGATGGGGGTCATGAAGGTGGTAACAGGAGCGTCATCGGGGGTGTGGTTGACGCGGTAATCGCGGGAGGCCACGATGCCCAGCAGCTTGCCGTTGGGAGTGCCGTCGGCGGTGATGGCGATGGTGGAGTGGCCAGTGCGGGCTTTCAGCTCCAGCACATCGTGCAGGGTGGCAGTGGGGGCCAGGTTGGAGTCGGAAACGACGTAACCGGCCTTGAAGCTCTTGACGCGGCGGACCATAGCGGCCTCGTTCTCGATGCTCTGGGAGCCGTAGATGAAGGAGACGCCGCCCTGACGGGCCAGCGCGATGGCCAGCTTATCGCCGGAGACAGACTGCATGATGGCGCTGATCATGGGGATATTCATTTCCAGCGGGCAGTTCTCCTCGCCCTTGCGGTACTTGACCAGCGGGGTCTTGAGGCTGACAGCCGTGGGGACATTCTCAGCAGAAGAGTAGCCCGGCACCAGCAGGTACTCGCCAAAGGTACGGGAGGGTTCTTCGTAAAAATAAGCCATATTCAAACTCCTTTTCTCTTAACGCATCCGCAACGGATCATATCAAACAACATCAAAACAATTTCATGTTTTCGACTTAGGAATTGATTGTATATACTTTACCACAAACCCACGCGGAATACAAACCCCTGCCCCGCCAAACTTTATAAATGTCCTTTGCAGAAAAACAGGCAAATTGACCTAAGGTCATACTTTCCCGCGCTGTGGGCCGATTTCTCCGGATTTTTGGACGCAAAAAAGCCCGTCCGAAACCAGACGGGCTCTTTTGCACACGAAGCGGAATATCGCCTGTGCGGTGTCAGCCGACAGCTGCGAAGGAGAACAGCTGGAGGAGGATGGCGGACACCCGATATTCCAAAAAACAAGAAGAAAAAGATTTCATGATCCAGAAGGGCCTTGCCCTTTCTGTAACCATATTGTAACTCTTTTGAAGGACTTTTGCAATAGCTTTTTGTAATTTCTTTGTAATTATTTTTGTAAAGATTCTGTGACAGCGCTTCCGAATTCCAGATA
>ULRG01041745.1_pt1 | contig 10926 bp, 6 predicted proteins | sample 1955211 | NCBI WGS metagenome assembly ULRG01 (sample SAMEA4835676, study PRJEB28245) | human gut metagenome | biome: gut microbiome; material: fecal sample | place: Denmark | collected 2008
TTCATAAACCGGAACACCGATGTAATCCGACAGTGCGGTTTCGGTAGGGTCGCCTATGGCGTTGCCGTCGGAATAGGCGGCATCGTTGCACAGAGCCATTGCTCTTTCGAGAAGTGCGAAATCCGCATTGCAGGCAGAAGCGTCGGCATTTTGCTCTTTGCCGTTTAAATAGACCTGTCTTACGGTCATTTTATTCTGGGTGAGCGTTCCTGTTTTGTCACTGCATATAACAGACACACAGCCAAGACCTTCGACCGCCTTGAGATCCTTTATTACAGCGTTCTGCTCCGCCATTTTTCGTGTGCCTATGGCGAGGGCGATTGTAACTATCGAGCTTAACGCTTCGGGTATTGCGGCTACAGCAAGCGCTACGGCGAACATCAGCGAATCAAGCACGGGTGTTCCTCTTACGATATAGAGTATCATAACTATAAGGCAGAGAACGGGAATCGCTACAGAAAGCTGTTTTGAGAACTTGTCAAGGCTGTGCTGTAACGGGGTCTTTTTACGCTCAGCCTTGTTTATAAGCCCTGCAATCTTTCCAAGCTCCGTATCCATTCCGACCGCTGTTACAACAAACATACCTCTGCCTGCCGTAACAAGAGAGCCTGTGTAGACCATATTTTTTCTGTCGCCGAGAGGTATTTTTTCGCCTGTCAGCATCTCTGTGAACTTGTCTATGCCGTTGCTTTCGCCTGTAAGCGAGCTTTCGTTTACCTGAAGGGACGCACACGAAACAAGTCTGCCGTCTGCACAGACAATGTCGCCCTGCTCTACAAGTACAATATCACCTACGGTTACATCGGACGCATTGACGATATGAATGTTGTTATCCCTCATTACCTTTGCAGTGGGCGATGACATTGACTTGAGCGCTTCAAGCGATTTTTCCGCCTTGAAATGCTGGACAGTGCCAAGAACCGCATTCATAGTGATAACGCAGATGATAACGATCGCACTTTCTATGTTGTCGGTGAAAACAGAAACAAGAGCGGAGATTATCAGAATAATTACAAGCAAATCCGCAAACTGCTCCGCAAATACTCTTAAAACGCCCTTTTTCTTCCGCTCGGTTATTTCGTTTTTTCCGTGACGGGAAAGCCTGCTTTCAGCCTCGCCGCCTGTAAGTCCGTTCATACTTGTATCAAGCTGTGAAAGAACCTCCTGTGTGTTCATGTCGTAATAATTCATATTACCGTAACCTTTCCTTTCGTGTTTTGGGCAAAGGCATAAAAAAACAGACCTTTGCCGCAAAGAAATTGCGACAAAAGTCTTGTCATAAGCGTATACTCAGTACGGCACGGATCTCTGAGGCTTAAAGCGTTCGAAATCGTATTGACGACACCGTACAGGGATCATTCTGTGACCGATCCCCCGACTACTCCCTTTTATCATGTGGAAATGATAACACATTTATTTACAATTGTCAATAGACTTTACACAAATTTTACATTGCGCTATTTATAAAGCTCGTTTATGAGGCTGTCGGAAAGAAGAATGTCCTCGGCGGTCGCAGGCTCGTCATCGTACCGTATTTTGCTGTAGCTGTCGGAAAATGCTCCGATATTGTTTGTGCCGTGATACAGCTTTTCGGAGATAATGCGGTGCTGTTCGACTGTTTTCGTGGAAATATCCTCCGTACTGCGTTTTGAAAGCCACATAGCATATAATCTGTAGCCGAGTCTGAATTTTTCGTTGTTATCCTTGGCTTTACGGTAGCGTTTAAGGCAGTCCTTATCCGTTTCGTTTACTATCCTCTCCTGCCTTATATCAAGCTCCTCGTAGCTGTCTGTGTAATCATCATAAACCTCCTGCACAGTGTCATCGACGGAATATTTTCCGAAGATGCGTCCTGCTATCTTTCGCATCAGCGACAGTATTTTCTTTCTGAATACGATAACAAGTACGACAATGACAACAACAAGAATATAAAGCAGAAAATCACGGCTTTCGCCCTCGGCCGAAAGAATATCGGAATCGGGGAGCTGTGTGTCCTCAGGTGTCATCTGCTCGGTCTGCAGAAAGCGGATGTTGAAGAGCAGCGTATCTATTATCTTAACGGTCATTTTCACAAGCCAGGTAAGACCTGCGGCTACATAATCCTTGAGCATCAGCGCCGCAAGTATCACCGCACCGACTATCGCTATCAGCTTTGCGTTGTAAAGCCTCAGCCCTTTGGGTACTATAAGGTTGGTGTTTCTGCGTCTGTCAATCTCGGAGCGTATATTCGACTGGTTGATAAGCAATACCGTAAGAAGCGCCATTACCACAAGAAGAACCGAGATCCTGTGTTCCGAAGCACCGAGATATTCCATATCCGCCGACATTACACAGCAGAAAATATAGCAGATGAACGTTTCGACAAGATATATTCCGAGCCATACCGGAGTAAATATATCGTCAAATCTGTTCTTTTTAAGGCTCATTCCGAGAAGATACCATACAATAACGGACGGCATAAGAGCAACGCAGAAATAGAATACGTTAAAGCCGTTTTCGCCAAGTACGTTGTTTATCTGCGAGGAAACTACGGCTACAAGAATGACAAGCGCCGTTGCCGTAAGAGCCATAAGTATATTTACAAGAAAAATCGTTTTCGGAGTGTGCCGTGAACGTCTGAGGCACATCAGAAAATAGCCGGATGCGGCGGATATGGCGGCTACGGCATAATATATCGGATAATGCCACAGCATAAAGCCCTTGAAAGCCGTCACCTCGAAAACGAACATCAGCGGCAGGGGAACAAGAAGCATAGCCAGAGCGGCAACGCATTTCATCAAAAAATCCTTTTTCATTGCGTACCCTCCGCATAGCCTGAATTAAACGTGTATGAGAATTTTCTTGCATGCAATATCTGAGCATCTGTATTTTCGGGAATGTTGCCCGTTGTATAGAAAACCGCCGCTTTGTCACGGCTTTCAAGCTCTTTTGCAAACAATGCCATTTCATCGTCAATATAAGGTGTCAGAATAATCACATCTGTGAAGCTGCCGTAATTCAGCGCATGGAGAAACGAGCCGAAATCAAAGCTGCAGCTGTCGGAAAGCTGTGCGAGCACTCTGAGTACGCCCTCGCACTGTTCGGCTGTCTTTACAAAGCCGGTGGCTGTACCGTTTGCGTTACCGCCGTTCGTTGCGAAAGCAAAACCGCAGCCGCTGTCAATGCTTTCCCACATCAGCCTGACGGACAGCTTTATAAACGCTTCGGTATCTCTTATATCTGCGGACGTTACCGGCACTACTCCCTTTCTCTGCATATTCATAAGTATAAGGGTGTTTCGTGAGGTGGTGAACTCGTTGTTCATAGCCATCAGCTTACCGGTAACTGCGGTATACTTCCAGTTTATGCGGTTGAGCGGTTCTCTGCCCGTATATTCCCTTGAGCCTGCAATCATAAACGGATCCTCGTTTATGAAGCGTCTGACAAGAATTTCACCGACAGGCTCGTTGAATGACAGCGCCGCATTTTCTCCGTCTGCGCCGACAGGCAGGACGGTAATGCTTATCCCGACCTTGAAGCCTCTTGAAACTCTTACAAGACCCAGCATATCTGTAGCGGTCACAACCGTATCGTCAAAGGAGAATACGCCACGTTTCATACATCTTATTTTTCTGACTCTTGTACATTTACTTCGGGGCTTCAGCGAAAAAACGCCCGGAATAAAGGTATTGTCGCCGCCGCTTGTCTGTGCGGCGGAATCTTTCCTGCTGAACGCAAGCCAGCGTGAAGCGGAAAGCTCAGTCTTTATCCACGGCAAAGCAACAAAGCGTCGGTTCTCAACGACCTCAGTCAGCTCGAGGGTTTCGCCCTCGTAGACCTCGTCCTTGTTTACCGACGCACTGTAATATATTCCTTTCAGTGCGTACTTTCCGAAAATAAGCACTTCTGCGGCTGCTACCGCCGCAATCACAAGAATAATCGCTACAAGCTCCATTTAAATCTGCTCCGTAGGAACGGGAAGCTCCTTTATCATTTTGTCAAGAATCTCACGTTTTGCACTGTCGGGGTCACGCATAACCGTACTTCTGCAGATAAGTCTGTGTACGCAGACATACGGTGCGACTGTCTTTACATCATCGGGGGTTACAAATTCTCTGCCACGCAGTGCCGCTCTTGCCTGCGACATATTTTTCAGTGCAATAAGTCCTCGTGTACTGAGACCAAGCTTAATCTCGCTGTTATGACGGCTGGCATTTCCTATATCGGCAATGTATCCTCTTACAGCCTCGTTCACCTTGATATTCTCTACTCTGTTCATCATTTCAAGAAGCTCTGTCTTATCGGTTACGGCAGTAAGATTTTCTACAGGGTGAACCGCTCTTGAATTATCGAGTATCTGCATTTCCGATTCTCTGTCGGAATAACCTACAGACAGCTTTATCATAAAACGGTCAAGCTGTGCCTCGGGAAGCGGATAAGTTCCTGCCGTTTCTACGGGGTTCTGCGTTGCAAGTACGATGAACGGCTTGTCTATCAGAAAAAGCTCTCCGTCTATCGTCACCTGCTTTTCTTCCATACACTGAAGCAGAGCCGACTGCGTTCTGGGCGTAGCACGGTTTATTTCATCGGCAAGAAGAATATTCGTGAACACAGGACCTGCACGGAACATGAACTCCTGCTCTTTCATATTGAAAAAGTGGATACCGGTAATATCGGACGGTAACAGGTCGGGGGTAAACTGTATTCTTGAAAAGCCTGCGTCAATGCTTCTTGCGAGTGCCTTTGCAAGAACTGTCTTGCCCGTTCCCGGAACATCGTCAAGCAGAACGTGACCGCCGCTTAAAAGAGCCATTATGACAAGGTCTATCTTATCATCCTTGCCCTTTATGATTTTTGAAATATTGCTGCGGAGCTTAACCGCATATTCCTGTACCGTCATATATGTACCTTTCGTTATTTAAAGCCGTGCTTTACACGGGAGTTGCAGAATAATACCTGTCGTAATTTACAAGCTCGTCAAGCAGCATCGGGAGCTTTTCTTCGATTTCCTCGTCCTTGAACTGACAGGTGCCGACCGCCCTGTGACCGCCGCCGCCGTACTTGAGCATAAGCGAGCCTACGTCAACGTTGCTCGTGCGGTTAAGTATAGAATAACCGACCGCTACGGAACATCCTTTTCCGCCCTTTCCGTTTACTATCCATGCGGATATGTTCTGATGCGGATAAAGGCTGTATATCATGAATCTGTTTCCGGTATAGATAGGATCGACATTACGCATATCGGATATGATAACATCGCCCTCAACTCTTGAATGCTCGGCTATCATCTGCTTGAACAGCTCGGTCTGTTCGTTATACAGCTTTATTCTTTCCTGTATATCGGGCATATTGAGAATTTCTTCTGTAGACATTGTCGCACAGCAGACAAGCAGTTTTTCCATAAGCTGATAGTTGCTTATCCTGAAGTTTCTGAAACGTCCGAGACCTGTGCGTGGGTCCATAAGGAAGCCGATGAGTATCCAGCCTGTAGGGTTCAGTATTTCTTCTGCGGTAAGATGTCCGCTGTCAACCTTATCTACAGCAAGCATCAGATCGTCAAAATTCGGGAAACGCTCCTTACCGCCGTAATATTCATATATGATTCTGGCGGCACTGGGAGAAATCCTGCTTTCACCCTTGTAATGACCTTTTATTTTCAGACGTTCTTCCTCGCTTGAATGGTGGTCAAACCAAAGTCCGCAACCGGGAGCAAAGGGTACATTTGCGAGAACGTCATTTTCTGTTACGGGAACAAGCCCGTCCTGAATATCCTTCGGATGAGCAAACATCCAGCTGTCAACGACCTTTGCCTCAAGCAGTAATGCACCGCAGGCAAGACCGTCAAAATCAGATCTTGTTATAAGTCTCATATTATATTTCCTTTCCGCTTTGCAGCTTTTGCTTACTTCTGATATAATTATAACAGATTATCACGGATTTTACAACAATTATATTGAATTAATTGTCAAAAAGTGACTTTGATCCACATTCTTTTTATGCGTCCGGAGTTCTGAAGCACAAGCGCATAAAGCTGTTTTGTATACAAGTAAACCTCGGCACGCTCCTGCTCGGATATTTCCTCGTTTGAAAACTCTGCCTTTTCGATTATGTTCATAATTCTTACAAGGCTTGTATCCGTTCCGAGCGTTTTCAGCTTCTCATCGGCACGGACGGCAAATTCAAGCGGAAGCTCATTGTCACACGGAACAAGATCGGTAGTACCGAACAGCTTCATAATAAAGCCGTACATATCCTTTACGGCGGAAACCGTATCCTTTGACTTTCTGAAGCTCTTCATACGGTTTTCGTTTTTACGCTTTACCGATCTGATAAACGCAAATATCAGTGCGGTAAGTGCAATTACGCCGAGCACGGCTAAAGCTATCTTTATAAGAAGTGAATAATCGGTTTTAACGGGTGCGTTACTGCCCGGATTGTTACCCGAATTATCCGAAGAATTGTCAGAAGGAGCGGATGTAACGGGCGGTGTCGTAGCTGTTGTCTGCGACGGGGACACGGTCGTAGTTACCGTTGTTGAGGTAGTCTGAGGCGGTGTTGTAGTTACAGGTGCGTCCGTCCGGGAAGGATCGATATAATCGCCTGTGATGCTGTTTCCGCCGTAGCCTGTCGGATCAAACGGAAGCCAGCCGAAATCCTCCGTGTATACTTCAACCCACGCATGAAGTGAATTTTCGTGTATGGTTTTTTCGTACATTCCCGTGCTTCCGTTAAGCTCGAGCTTTCCTGTTGTGAAGCCTGTTATATAACGGGCAGGTATACCTTTTTCACGCAGTGCAAGTGTCATTGCGCTGGCATAGAGGGCGCAGTGTCCCTGCTTTGTGCCGAAAAGGAAGTTTCCGAGCATAGTATTGCTTTTGTCGGAAGTATTATCGGCTGTAAGCGAATAGGCGTAATGTGATCGCAGATACTCGCACATTCCGTAAACATACAGCAGTTCGTTATCAACGGTACCTGCGTTATCGCCGTCTTTGCCTTCAAATTCGTCAAGGAATTTTCTTATGTTCTCCTTTTCGTTTTCGGGGACTGTGGTGTATGTGTTTCTGACGTAACGGTCGTATTCTTTCTTATCTTCGATATATGTCATTGCATCCGAGTAACTGCCGAATCCGAGAGAATAAAGTAATGACGCCTTATCGCTGTCGGTCATAGCATCGTCTGCAAATACAAATGCTCCTGTATTAGCCGGAATAAGAACATTTGTTTCAAAACTCTTCATCCAGTTTTTTCTGTCAGCTATTCTTATTATCGTATCGCCGTAGTAATTGAAATTCTCATTTTTCATATAGGCGTTGTTATCGGGAAGAAACGGCTTGAATACAATGCTTGTGTTCTTGAGATATTCAATGCTTACGCTCTGCGAGGAATACATAAAGTTCGGATTGAAACGATCACTGAAGTCGCTTTCCTCCATAGCAAGACGTATTCCCGCATAGCCCGATGATTCCGAGTGCTCGTAGATATAAGAATAATCCGCAGGCGTAAGCGTCTTCTGCGTCAGACCGCCGAACAATCTCATATACTGCTCTGCCTGTGCTATCTTTTCGGGTGAGAAGCTGTCGCTGATGTTATATTCACCGCTGTACAGCTCGTCCTTTCCGACCTTTTTTCTGATGCTCACCCAGCTTTTACCCGTGAAATCAACGCCGATGTCTCCGACAAGGTACATACCTGTTTCGTAGGTCGATCTTACTTTAAGCACAGGTTCATTTGCCGACTGCGGCGGCGCATTGAGTTCTATATTGTTGTTGATAAGGAAGTTGTCAGATGAAAAATAGCCGTCGAAAAGCCCGCCTGCATTGCCCGAAAACGCAAGGCTGAAGTATTCTCCTATATCCGTAAAGAATTTTACGGTAGAGTTTATGATATTGTCTGTGTTGATATAGCTCATATCGGGAAAGAGCTTTTGCGAGCCGAAGGTCGCACCGAATGTGATAACAGCCGCAAGTATGCCGCAAAGGCAGTTTCTGCTGTAGCGTGAAAGCTCGGATTTTGCCGTCTGTAACGGATTTTTCTTACGCAGATTTTTTCTGAACGCTTTTTCATCGTTGGAGGGTTTATTTTTTGCACCGTTCGCATTATTTACCGGCACCTGCGAATAGAAACCGTTTGCTGAGTTTATCGCAAGAAGCCCGAAAAATGCGGTTACCGCAAACAGAATGTACACGGAATAATCAGCGTCCTCCGACAGAAACGAAGGTATGAACATCACGCTCCATGTAACTATTACAGCTATAGGGTGGAATTTTTTATAACAGCACAACACGCATATAAAGCTGATTATGCAGGTCAGAATAAGCATAGCCGTATTCATTCCGCTGACAAAATCCTGCGTTCTTGTAAGGAACGCATGGGAATTGACGGGAACATACTGCAACGTGGAAAGCAACCTGCTGTCAAGCTGAATAAAAATGTAATCCTTGAATAAAATAAGCGATTCGTTTATTGATTTGTGAAAGAAAAAGTACACTATGGCGGCACCGACCGCAAACGCAGGCAAAGCGTAGCGTTTCTTTATGAATATGAATACAGGCATAAAAGCCGTCACGAAAAGAAGCACCTGCGCTATGGCAGAGCCGAATTCAAACGGTATGTCGTATATATTAATAAAGCTCATTACAGTGCCGACAGTGAGCATATAGGCAAGAACCAGCTTGACCGCTATGACAGGTATCGGATTCACGTTCCTGCGGTAAGTATTTCCGACAAGAACGATCGTCTGCTGTTTAGCGGAACTGTCCTTTTTACTGTTATTACGTTTCAAATCTATTCTCCGTTATGATTTTTAAGATTCCGGATGTGTTGTCATTGCTTTTTATGCAATTCTATAGCCGCATTGAGCGACTGAACGATATTATCCTTATCTATCTTCCAAAGTTCAAAGCCCTGCGTCACCGCAACGGCATCTGCAAGTTCTGCCTGCTCATCGGTTTCGATGGCTCCGCTGACCAGCAGGATTTTAACTCTCTTGTTGCGGAACAACTCAATATCGGTCATTTTGCCGATAAAATCACGTCTTAACTGCGATGTGACAAAGTAAACGGCGGATATATCGCCTGAGGCTTCCATACAGCTTCTCGCAACGGTTTCGGGAAGGAAGGTATCCGTCTGGCGAGGAAGTCTGCTGATTATATCAAACAGTAGCATATTGTCTTCTTCATTCTTGACGGAAAACTGCTCGCACTGCTTGTCCGCGGGAGAATACCACGCATTGAGGCAACGCTGTTTCATTGAGATGAGCGACAGGTCAAGCGCAAGCATTACTTCTATAATGCTGTCTGTAGCATCGTAATTATCCTCGTCAAACGGGAAATATTCGTTAAGGTCGGGAATAATCACACAGCTTCCGCCTATACTGCGTTCCATCTGCTTTACCATCAGCTTGTCGTGCTTTGCGGACATTGTCCAGTGAACGTTTTTGATGGAATCCTCCGCCCTGTATTCCCTTATACTTGCGAAAGCGTTCTTATCAAGCGAAAAATTATTCTGCGAAAGTGTTTCGCTGTCGCCGTCGCCGGTGTCGATTATGGGGTCGATAACGAGCTTTCTGGGAAGTACGACAAAGTCCTCGTAGCATTCCATCGTTTTGTTCATACGAAATAGCTTGAAAAGGTCATATATCACCAACTTCTCAATGCCCGACTTATAAACGCCTCTGAACCTTATCGGTGAATTGAAATTTACCGTAACGGAAGAAAAAGGCGGTACGCTTATCATCAGCTTGTGATATTCAAACTTTTCACTGTTCCTGTACGGGAAACAGCCTATAAGCTCCGCAGGCGACAAGGGTATGATAAAACGGTTGGTAACCGTTACCGAAATATCGGTATTTTCAAACTTTTCCGCTGTGAGCGACCGGTATTCGATTCTGATTTTGACAAGAAGCCTTGAGAAAACAAGAAGAACGAATGAAATTATGGGAATTGCAATCGCAATAAGGAAAAGCACCGAGGTCAGCTTGCTCTTGTACGAAAACATAAGCACGGTGCTGACAACGGCGAACAATATATAATAAAATCTGTATTTAGCCATACAAACCGACCTTTCGCCTTATTCGTTGCTTTTAAAGGGCGGTCTTACTGCTTTCATTATTTCGGAAATAACAAGTCCAACGCTTACACGCTTGACCTTTGCCTCCTGAGTTAGATGTATTCTGTGCGGAAGGACATAATTCACCATAAGCGCTACGTCTTCGGGGGTAACATAATTACGGCCGTCCATAAAAGCGATGCTCTGCGACGCTCTCATAAGAGCGATAGACGCACGGGGGCTTGCGCCGAGCGCCACAAACGGATGGTTTCTCGTAGCGGAAACTATATCAACGATGTACTTATATATAGCCGCATCTATATGCGTATCTCTTACGGCAGAAATGCAACGTGTAATATCATCGGCACTGCACACAGGCTCAACGGTTTCGATAGGGTCGCCGTTTTTTCTTCTGTAAAGAATCATCGCCTCGTCCTCAGCCGTGGGATAGCCTACGGAGAGCTTTATAAGAAAACGGTCAAGCTGAGCCTCCGGCAGAGGATAAGTTCCGACATAGCCGAATTCATTCTCTGTGGCAATTACCATAAACGGATCGGGGAGCTTATGTGCGACACCGTCTACCGTTACCTTCTTCTCCTCCATAGCCTCAAGCAGAGCCGACTGGGTTTTCGGGGAGGTTCTGTTTATTTCATCGGCAATAAAAATATTGCTCATAACAAGTCCGTTGCGGTATTCAAAGCGTTCGCTTTCCTTATTGTACATAGTAAAGCCTGTTATATCGGATGCCATGACATCGGGGGTGAACTGAACACGTCTGCACGAAAGCGAGGTCGCCTTAGCAAGCGTCATTGCAAGCGTTGTTTTTCCCGTACCCGGCACGTCCTCTATCAGCACATGACCTCCGGAAAGCAAGGCGGCAACGAGCATTTTCACTACGTC
>ULRG01031990.1_pt1 | contig 10884 bp, 6 predicted proteins | sample 1955211 | NCBI WGS metagenome assembly ULRG01 (sample SAMEA4835676, study PRJEB28245) | human gut metagenome | biome: gut microbiome; material: fecal sample | place: Denmark | collected 2008
CGTGCAGGCGAATATGGAAAAGCTGAGATCCTTCGGTTATGAATTTGTCGAACCGGAAAGCGGTCATCTCGCCTGCAATACCTCCGGCAAAGGCCGATTCCCGACGCTTGAGACCATCATGGACTGCGCGGAAAAATGCATCTATGGCCGCGAACTCCTGAAAGGGAAGAAAGTCGTCGTCTCCGCAGGCGGCACCCAGGAAAAGATCGATCCAGTCCGCTATATCAGCAACCGCTCCAGCGGCCGACAGGGCTATGCCATCGCTAAAGCCGCATGGATGGAAGGCGCAGACGTGACACTCGTCTCCTGTACCACGGCACTTCCTGCGCCCTATGGCGTCAAAATGGTCTACGTCCAGGATGCCCGCGAGCTTGAAAAAGCCATGAATGCGGAATACGACAGCTGTGATGCTGCGATCATGGCAGCGGCCGTCTCCGACTACCGCCCGACCGTTGCGGCCGACCAGAAGATCAAGAAGGAAGACTTCGACTCCCTGCACATCGACCTTACACAGAATCCGGATATCCTCTATGGACTCGGTCAGAAGAAGAGGGGACAGTTCCTCGTAGGCTTCGCCGCAGAGACCCAAGACGTCATCGAACACGGCAAATCGAAGCTCAAAAGAAAGAACCTGGATATGCTTGTCGCCAATGACGTGGCCATGCCGGGCGCCGGCTTCAACGGCACGACAAACATCGCATCGCTCCTGTACAAGGACGGACATATGGAACAGTATCCGAAGATGAGCAAGGACGAGCTGGGACATATCATCATCGAAAAAATGGCAGAGCTGATGAAATAAACAGAAGGTGATGGAATAGACCCCCATCTTTCCCTGTCTATACGAAAACGCTGCGTGGAACATTGCCACGCAGCGTTTTTTAGGTGTTTTTTCATATAGAGAGCCCCATGCGGAATGCCCATCCCTTGGCAGCAGGGGATTATTTACTTTTAGAATAGATAACATTGAATTATCGAAAGTAACTATTTTCTGAAAACATAGGCAAATTGCCCCGCTTATCCGTTTTTATAGCATTTCCTCCAGATCGTAGACTTCTTTATACGAAAGTTCCAGTGCTTTCAAAATACGCGCTTCCTCCAGCTCTCCGTCCTCTTCAAGCTGGTCAAGGACGAGATCCCTGATAAAGGAAGAAACGATCAGATGATGCGATGCCGCATAAGACTGAAGAGGATCTCAGTGAGACGAAATCCATCTCCACCAAAAATAAAGAAAATCCAGATCGCTTTGGGCATCTGCCTCGCCCCTTGCATAGGAGCCGAAGAGATAGATTTCCTTCACATGATATTTTTTCGCGAGCGGTCGTACCAATAGGGCAAAAAGCGAAAACAGCAAACATGTTTTCGTTTGGGCAAGCAGTGAGGCCAAAAGAACTACCGTTCGGGAAACATCTCTATGGCGTGAGCCCACGCACTCGTTCCTTGATTTCCTTGATATCCTCCCGGATCTGGCTGATGACCCTTCCTGGGCCTTTCTGATTTCGCGCATCCGTGATACTCATCGACTCCCCGCTCTCCTTATCCACCAGCTCTATCTTCCCCAAGTGGAGCTTCCCATCGATGATATGGAAGGCATCCGTATGAATGAGGCCGAAATCCGTATCGATCGTGACATCATAGAAATCCAGCGCCCGATAGCGGTTATGAAACGTACCAGTGATGCCACGGAATGGGATAAGACTGTAGAAACCGCCGCCGGAAGAGAAACTGCCGAAAGCTACGAGATCCTTCACACTGCCATCACAGTGGATCTCCCCATCCAGCGTGACCAGACAGTAGAACCTCGGCTCCTTGGTCGGGATACGGCTATCCAGTCCCTCCCCGTGGAGATAGATATTATACACGCGGCTATCGACATTATAGTCCCCGCGCGCCGTCACGATGCCGCCGTAGACTCGCGCCTTCACGTCCGAGAACGTCATCGCCCCGTCATCGTAGTGGATATCCCCCTTCACATCATAGAAATCCAGCGCCGGCGCATGAAGCTCCGGCATAGTGACCGTCCCCTCACAGATGAGATGAGACAGAGGCCCGCGTCCGGAAGCAGTCAAAGTCATCTTGTCATGGATATCATTCCCCAGCCCCATGGAAGAAGGGATCACCCCCTTCGCCGTGACAGAGACGATCGAGGGGAGATTCTTTTCTTTGAAATCAATCTCGCAGTCCGCTTCGATGCCATTCCCCACCATCGTCCCGCCGAATTCCCCCGTCTTGATGTGGAGATCACTCACGCCGCGCGTGTCGATATGCCCATTCAGCGATACGCGCGAGACAAGATAGCGACGCTGTCGATAGAAAGCCGCCATTCGGCCATTATGCACCGTGATCGTGACATCCAGCGGCTTTCCCTCACGATTGAAATTCGAGATCCGATCCTCCAGCTTTTCCTTCGCATCCCGCGCCTTTTCCTGCTCGATCTCCCCCTGCCGGCGGTTGATGAAGTCCACATTCATCTCCTCATCGAAATGCACCGCAAAGGCCGGGCTCTCCAGCGTGATCTCCCGAATGGTCGTAGAGACGAAGCGCATCCTAAGCACATCCCAGGGATCCACCTTGAAAGACCCAGAAGGCACACGCAGGATGGGATTCCCCGCCGGATCATCCCACGCCAGCTTCTCGAAAGTGACACCGCCATGGATATTCGCGGTGATCGACTCCACCGTGATCGTCCCCCGAAGCATCTCCTGCCGAGAAGCCGCATAGTTGAAAAGCTCTGCCGCTCCATAGCTCATGATCTTCGCTACCAGAAGCAGCAGACAGAAAAGAGCGAGCAGCATTCCGAAGATCATGAGAAAATACCGTGACCAACGCTTTCCCTTCCGAAGCTCTTTGAGTTTCTTCTTCATCATGCCGCTCCTTTCTATTCTATGCCTATTGTAGCATGTTCCGATCAAAGAAAACATGCGAAAAGCGCCTATATGAAAAAATCCCGCCTTCCTATAAGGAAAGCGGGATTGGGGCGTCAGGCGTTCTACTTCTTTTGTTATACCTTCTGATAATACTTAGTACCCTTATTCGATCCATGCATTAAATTCATCAATTCCTTGGCACGCTCAAGAGTTAGCCCACAATAGTTGGCATACTCTATCAAAGGATTTCCTCTAATTTCCCGCTTGTGTGCCATAACGGCTCGGCGATCTTCCTTAGATAGTCCTTTGACGTCTTTAAGATCCTGCATCCGTCGGGCATTGCGGAAAATCATATAGACTTCCGTGCGTTCCGCCTCTTCCTTGGTCATTTTACCTTCAGACACCAGCTCTTCCAAATAGTATTTAGCAACACGTGGATTATGTGGCTCTCCACCACGAAGGGAGTAAGGCATAGATGCAGGCTCAGGCATACGAGCTTCAGAAATGTTACAAGCAACAGAAAAGAAAAGCATGCTTAAAGCTAAAAACGGAAACGGAATACGCATCATTTTCTCCTATCTTAGAAGGAATACTGCAGAGAAACGGTATACGTTCTTTCACTAGCAGCTTCTGTCGCATAGAAAGTCTTATCAAAGAGGTTATATACGGTAAACTGCAGTTTTGCCTCCGGGGTTACATTGTAATTGAAGGCTAGATTTGTGATAAAGAAAGCGTCTTCAGAATAATATTTCCCAGTATCAGCATCAGGAGACTGACGCGCACTTACGTACTGGGCATCGGCAAGAATATCCCATTTATTTCTCTGGTATTCTACGCCAAAATGAAGCAGATGTTTGGGCAAATCGTAGTTGTGCTCTCCCTCTATATCTTCAGATTCCCAGGCATAGTTGACATAGGAGCTCCATGCATCATTAAACTTATGCTTAGCTTCGATTTCAATCCCTTTCTTGGATGCCTCTCCAAGGTTTCTATACTGAGTAAAGCCCTTTTTATATAAAATGCCATTCAGAATGGTCGGAGGATTAGAGGAATACCGAACAGCATCCTTCGTTTCCGCTCTATAGAACGTCATACTAGCGGAAGTTTTATCGCCCCATTTTTTCTTGACACCGATCTCATATGTATCCGCAGTTTCCGGCTTTAAGTCAGGATTGGCCACTGTGACTTTTTTATCTACGGTAAGCTGTCCATTGATATTCTTAATTTCCGCGCCCCCATCACGATAGACCTGATAGAGAATCGGCGGAGTGAAAGAATGTCCATAACTTGCAAAGATGGTCGTGTCATTTGGAAGCGCATACTCCAGTGAAAGTTTTGGGCTCCACTCGGTGTATGTACCATCTTCATAAGTACGGTTGACACTAGTATCCAAATACGCGCCATAGCCATCATATTTTTTATATCTGTCAAAACGAATACCGGCATAGACCGCTAAGCGATCAGTAGCCTGCCATTTATCCTGCAGGTAGCCAGACCAGGATTCGTCTTTGCCGCCGTGGAGTTCATAAGCTCGTTTACCTGTATCCAGATTTCTCCATTGATCCAAAGTATACTTGGTCTGATCGAAGGATTCACTTCTGTAAGCCATACCGGCCAGGAGTGTGTGCTTGCCGATATCCCATGCTTTATGCATGTCAAAATCCTTGGTCTTGCTCGGGTAGAAGGACAACGACCCTTGTCCATTCCATTTTTGGAGATCCCCCGCTGAAATAGTCTCTTCCGGTCCGTCAGTAGAAGAAAAGCCGTCCTTTTTAATATCTGTTACGCCGATTCTAGCATGAAATTGATTCTTTTTATCATCATAAGCAAGGTTATGGACTGCCCATTCCTTCTTTCCGACATAGCCAAGGAAATCCCCCGGATAAATATCAAAGCCCTTTCCATTGGGGAGCTTCACAGAGCCATAGAAGACTTCATTTCCATTAGCATCTTTGATGAAGCTAAATGGATCGTTATAAGTATATGTATAATTGGTATGGAAATAGGAATATGTCAAAGATTTATCTTCATCAAAATTGTAAGCAGTCTTGATATGGTAGGTCTCGGTATCAAAGGCTTTTCGGCCTCTTCCACCAACAATATATCGATTCCTTGCCGATGTATCAGCATCATACTCTATCTTCGGATCGCCGATTTCAGTTTTCCCTGTTTTTTCTTCAATAAAATAGCCTCTCCATCCATCCGTCTTGCGTTTTTCATATCCGATGTCAACATCCCATTTGTCTTTCTTGAATTTCGCATCATAGGTCTGTTTCGTGGTACTATTGCTACCCGTAGAAAGAAGGACGTCGCCATGCAGCCCTTCATCTTTAGATTTTTTCGTTATAATCTGAATAACACCGCCAACCGCGCGACCGCCATATAAAGAGGATGCTGCCCCACGGACGACTTCAATGCGTTCGATATTTTGTATCGGAATCATGCTCCAGTCTACGGCGCCGTTCCATCCATTATTGACAGGCTGCCCATCGACCATGACTAGAATATCTGCGGAACCAAAGCCTCGCATAGAAATGCCACCATCGCCTACAGGGCTCAGATACACACCCGGAAGCTGGCCCAATGCCTGAGCCGTAGAAGAATAGTTATGAGCCGCAATTTCTTTAGCGGTTACCACACTGACAGAAGCCGGAACTTTTTCCGCTGACTCTGCCGTTTTAGTTGCAGTGACAATAACTGGAGTAAGCTCGTAAACGGACTCAGCATTTACCCCCCCCGAAATCATGTTTGCTCCAGTCAAAAGAGCACATAAAACGGAGGTTGTTAATAATTTCCCTGACATCATATTTCTCCTCTCAATACAAAACGCGTCCACTAGCAGGAACAAGAAGACAGGAAAACAACAAATTATTATTCTTCCTTTTCGGCAAGACTACAACTCTTCCTATTATCACCTTGATCATGTAATAAGCGCTCATGAATAGACAAAGTAATTATATCATTTTATCATCTATTCTTCAATTAGTTCTTTCTTTGCACTAATAGTTCACAGTACTTTATGCATTCCCACTAAAACTGCCCCCAAAATGAAAAGACTGCTATGCGATGCATTGCATAGCAGCCTTTTTTACCATACTTTAGAATTTATATTCATACCCGAGCATGTAGTTTCTGCCCTGCGAAATATAAGCAAACGTATCATCACTTGGCGCTGTCACCGTAGTGTAATCTTCCCGACCAAAGAGATTATTGACATGCAGGAAAACCTTGTGCTGTGCGCCTGGAGCATAGGAAATATCCAGATCTGTGTAAAGTGCCGGTTTTACTCTGGTCTTGCCATCATCCTTGGAATTGTATCGATATCCCAGATAGTTCGCCGTTAAAGCACCATTCCACTTGTCCTTATGATAGCGAATGGCAGAGGTGAATTGCAGGCGGTTATTGGTATGAATCCAATCCCCTACATTAAAGTTTTCATCCACACTTCTTTCGGTTGGATTGCTGTACGAGATCCCCCAAGATGTATCCCAAGCATCATTGTGATGAATATCAGCAGAAATTTCAACCCCGGTATTTTTGCTATCCGAATTGGTGTACTGCATATCTCCGGTAAGAGGGGAAACGCCTTTGATACTCTGGATCGCATCCTTGATATCGTAGTGATAGAGCGCTACTCGCCAGGAGGTTTTCCCCTGGTTCAGCTTGTAGCCCATTTCATAATGAGTGCCATGTTCTGCTTTCAGATCCACGTTCGGTAACATGGCAGCCCCACCAAAAATCTTAGAGAGCTCGGGTAAGCGGAAGGATTTTCCCGCCTTAGCATAGAAGCTGCTCTTGTCATTGATCGTATGCAGGTATTGAATTTCCGGCGTAAATTTATTCTGATTAGTCTGGACAGTATCTGTTGTTTTACCACTGATTACTTCTGTGCTGCTACCAGTGGCACGACGCACGAAGGTTTCTCTGGCGTTAAAAATCATCTGGTCTTTCGATGTCATATGCCAGTCATAGGAAGCATAAATGGAATACACATCCCTATTGTATGTCCCAAATTTCGCGGGCTGTGCCGGTCTATCTCCCATTTTCTTCGTCCCGGCGCTTTTCACATCCATGTCTTCCCGCTTATAAGAAGCCCCGATCAGGAATGTATCATCCCCGCCTGTCTTGAATACCTGCTGCAGGTTCAGATTGGTATTATGCCCCTTTCGCCAGCTGTACTGAATATTTTCCTTCACGTTTCCAGTTTTCTTATTGTAGGTCAGCTGGTCATAGTTTCTTTCCTGTGTCCCATAGGAAGCAAAGGCAGTGAACCCATTCTGATCATCAAAGTTCAGCAGGAATGTATTGTTATCGTCTTCATACTTTTTCTCCTGATACGGGCTCTTCGTATAACTGGAATCCATCTGGGACGCAGTATTTTTTGTATTGACATAATTATGGCTAAACTTCCAATGGTCATTGATCGCATAGTTCCAAAAGATTCCTTTATCTTCGCCTTTGTTATAGTCATACCAGCGATCCGACGTTTTCCCCATTACCTTCACTTTGGTGGTCGTTGTCATGTGGCTGATTTCGCCCCTGTGCTCGTAGTAAGCAGACGCATTGAACTTATCTGCTCCGACATTCAGACTATATCTCTGCTTGTCATAATTGCCCGCAGACACTTTCACACTGTTCTGCGTATGGGAACGTGTAATAATGTTAATTACGCCGCCGGTTGCCTCCGAGCCATACAGAACAGAACCGCCGCCACGAACTACTTCAATATGATCGATGGCATCAGCACCAATATCCTCCAGATTGTACTTCCCATCCTGGTTCATTGGCACTCCATCTACCAAAACCAGCGTTCCTTTATCCACACCACGAATGTCGATCTTGCTCGTCATCGTTCCCATGCTGACACCATTTGGCATCTGCGTGCTGGCAAACACGCCCAATGTATTGCGTAAGGCTTCAAATGCACTGCCTGCACCACTCTTTTCGATTTCTTCTCGGTCTATGACTTCCACAGATGCCGGTGTCTGTAGATCACGGTTTTCTACACGCTGCGCGGTGACCACCACGGGATCCAGTTCGTAGATTTCAGCCGCATTCACCCCCCAGAACATACGGTTGTACTCATTAAAAGGGCACCAAGAATGGCAATGCTTAAATTTTTCCCTGACATTTCATTTACTCCTCTCAGCAATAAAGCGTGCTAAGCATAAATCATAAAACGAAAAAACTTTTTTAAGGAAACGCAGATTAAAGCGGTGTCTGATCCTATTTGGGGATCTTTATTTCAATGCAAGGAATAATCCAATGCGAATCGCGAGGTCATTTGAGAAGGATTATGACAAAGCAGTGAATAAAAATTCTTATAGGATCTGATTCTGTGATCTAATCAGCGTTCCCTTACAATGCAGCTAAGCAGACAATTCTTTTTATCGTCTTAATTTATACCAAGCACGCCTATAATAGATTACATTTATTTTATCATGGTTATACCGTCAATTCAATTGTACGCTTAATTACCCATGCGCAAAAAATCCCGCCTTCCTTTAGGAAAGCGGGATGATGACATCAGCCGTCATATTTCATGACCTGAGTTATAGTGATTTACGAAAGTATGATACATAAAACGACTAACAGTATTTCTCTAAAAGGATGCTCCGACTTTTACCATTGATTTTTTCGATTCAGGTATTCAATATACTGAGGTTCAAGTCTTACATAGCAGTTGCCAAAGCAACCCGCGGCCAATTGATATGGTTGAAAAACTAGGCAAACTACACCGTTTCCTTCCAAGAAATAATTATCCGGAACCGATTCAACATAGTCACCATTGATGCCCCTTAATATTTTTCCCCCATAACTATAACTGTGTCCCCGTAAATATTGCTTCAGGTCAGTTAATGTGATCCGAACATAATTTTCAAGCGGTATACGTTCCCCTGTAGTTTTATCGTAGACTAAATCATAGCTGGTGACATGATTTCCATTTGCCCCATATGGAAGCCGGAGGAAGTACAAAGAGAGTGACAAAACATCATCATCCTCATAATGTACTGTGTATTCTCCACTGCAAATATAGTACTTCCCACTTTCGAAGTCACTTCTAAGCTGTCCAACATAGTTCATGATGTCACTATTAATAGCATCTTGGGCGCTTTCATTCGCTCCTACCGTTACAACTGGATAGTCTATCTTCCAATTTGTATCTTCTTCATGAAAATTATTTACTTCTGCAAAGGATACGGTACTCGCGCATACACTAATTAACAGCGCAGCAGCTATTGCTTTAACTTTACTCATAACTTTTTATCTCCCTTCTCTTTTAGTCCAATTAGTAATTCCACATTATTACTTTGGCTAGCAATTAAAGCGAATGCCAAACAATACAACTCTATAGACGGGCAGAATCAGTGTTTCCTTAAGTAGGACTTTATTCCTGTCTATTTTCTTACATCCTTTGGTTTTGCGGGATTACTTTCCCCTTTTTAGCTCCGTATACACTTCATTGGCAAAGATCCCCAACACTTGGCGCTTGATCTCATCATTATCCAGAAGCAGACTGAAGAAATCTTCATTCTGTTCCAGACCTGCTATCAGCGCATCATCGATGTGATCGAAATAAGCAAATTCAAAGTCTCTTTCCGTATTGTTCTGCGCGCTGGCACGCAGCTTGTCAGACTTCAGCATGATATCCTTGATCTGCAGCATAGCCTTGACCGCCACGTCATTATCATAGTTTTTCCCCGTTTTGCTATTGATCTCCGCAATGATTTGCGACAGACGTTCCATCTTGGCAGGAGTAAGGCTCAGAGATTCAGCGGTCGGCAGATGCACCATAGGATCAGCCTTATGCTTCACATTCGCAAACTCACCACTCTTTTTCTGCACGAAGCTATCCGCCTTTATTTTGCCTGTCAGATCAAAACCGCCGCCGGAATGCCGCACCTTCAGATACGTCGAGAGATACGACAAGAACTTGTATTTCTTGTGAATCTCACCATCTTCGAAACAGGTGGCCTGTACCAAAAACTCATAGCAGCGAATGAAATGACGGATGACCATTTGGATCTCTTTTTGCATGGGTTCGTCATGATTTTTTTCGATAAGATTCTTCGCCTTCTGCAGGAAAAAGGTCATTCTCTTTTTATCTGCCGCTGTGACCTTTTCCTTATACAGCAGCGTATTAAAATCTTCCACATCCCCGGGATCCAAGAAAAAGTATCCATCGATCTTCGCACTGATATCGTAAATCGAGCGCGGGTTGATACTGTTTGACAGCAAAGTCACGGTGTAATAACGACTGAATGCCTTTTCTATATCTGCATAATCGTTCGCAAAATCCAAAACAAATGTTTTCTTATCAAACGGTGGGCAGATGCGATTCAATCGGGATAATGTCTGCACCGCATTGACGCCGTGGAGTTTTTTCAGTACATACATCGCGCACAGCTTCTTCTGGTCGAAGCCCGTCTGATACTTGTCTGCGACCAAGAGCACCTGATATTCGTCCTTATCGAATTCCTTTGGCAGTTTTTTCTCCGGAAATCCATTCATACCTACTTCCGTATATTCCTTGCCATCTATGGTGACTTTACCGGAAAACGCGACCAATGCTTTCAGCCCCGTATAGCCCTTGCGCTTGATATAGTCTTCAAACGCCTGCCTGTATTTGACAGCCCCTGCGCGAGACTCTGTGATCACCATAGCTTTCGCCTGCCCATTCAGCTCCTGCATGACATTCTGCCGGAAATGCTCGATGATCACCTCGATGCGCTGCGAAATGTTCGTCTCATGCAGCTGCACGAAGCGAGCGATCTGACGCTTTGCCTCATTCGTCTTCATTTCCGGATCATCTTTGATCTCTTTGTTGAGGCGATAGAAGGTATCATAGGTGATGTAATTCTGTAATACATCAAGAATGAATCCTTCCTCGATTGCCTGCTTCATCGAGTACATATGAAAGGCTTCATACTGCCCTTTGGCATTCACTCTGCCGAAAAGCTGCAGCGTCGTCGGCTTTGGCGTAGCCGTGAAAGCAAAGATGGAAACATTGGGCTGT
>ULRG01042616.1_pt1 | contig 10654 bp, 7 predicted proteins | sample 1955211 | NCBI WGS metagenome assembly ULRG01 (sample SAMEA4835676, study PRJEB28245) | human gut metagenome | biome: gut microbiome; material: fecal sample | place: Denmark | collected 2008
CAGGAGAAGCCGCAAATCTGCCTGATGGGTGCTACCGTCATCGGTCGCGACCTCGGTCCCCGGGTAAGTTCCTCGCTGATCAGCGGTTTGACAGCCGACTGTACGGCACTTGAAATTGGCGATTATGACGACAAGAAGTCCGGCAAACACTATGAAAATCTACTTTATCAGATTCGTCCGGCCTTTGGAGGCAACATCGTGGCCACGATTGTCAATCCCGACAACCGTCCGCAGATGGCAACCGTGCGCAGTGGCGTGATGAAGGCCGAGAAGGTGGCTGAATATTATAACGGCGAGATTATCTATGAAGACGTTGCCAAGTTTGTGCCCGAAACCGATTATGTGGTGAAGGTGCTCGAACGTCACGTGGAAAGAGCAAAGAACAATCTGAAAGGTGCGCCGATTATCGTGGCCGGTGGCTATGGTGTGGGCAGCAAGGAAGGTTTCGACCTGCTCCGTAAACTGGCCGACGAATTGCATGGCGAGGTGGGAGCGAGCCGTGCGGCGGTCGATGCCGGCTTCTGCGAGCACGACTTGCAGATTGGACAAACGGGTGTGACTGTCCGTCCGAAGGTCTATATTGCCTGTGGCATCTCGGGTGCCATCCAGCATGTGGCCGGTATGAAGGAGAGCGGCATCGTCATCTCCATCAATACCGACCCGAACGCGCCCATCAACCAGCTGGCCGATTATGTCATTACCGGCAGTGTGGAGGAAGTGGTTCCCAAGATGATTAAGTACTACAAGGAAAACAGCAAGTAATTTCCACGGAAGGGCGAAAACCGGTGGACGGCTTCCGCTGCTTCCCATAAATATCAGAAAGAAATGGCAAATAATTATACAGACCATCCCGAACTGCGTTTTGAGCTGAACCATCCGCTCATGAAGCGCATCGTGGAACTGAAGGAAAGAAATTTCCGTGACAAAAACGAATTTGACTACGCACCGCTTGACTTCGAGGATGCCATGGACAGCTATGACCGTGTGCTCGACATTGTGGGCGAAATAGCAGGTACGACGATTGCCGACAATGCTGAAGGTGTTGACCTTGAAGGGCCGCACCATGAGGGCGACCGCGTGCGCTATGCCAGCGGAACGGCTGCCAATCTTGACGCCATGGTCAAGGCCGGTATGAATGGTATGACGATGCCGCGCCGTTACAACGGTCTTAATTTCCCTATTACTCCTTATACCATGTGTGCCGAACTGGTGGCTGCCAGTGATGCCGGATTCGGCAACATCTGGAGCCTGCAGGACTGTATTGAGACGCTCTATGAGTTCGGCAACGAGGATCAGCATTCGCGTTTCATCCCCCGCATCTGCGCAGGCGAAACCATGTCGATGGACTTGACGGAGCCCGATGCCGGTTCGGACCTGCAGAGCGTAATGCTCAAGGCCACTTACAGCGAGGAGCAAGGTTGCTGGCTGCTGAACGGCGTGAAGCGTTTCATCACCAACGGTGACGCCGATCTGCACCTGGTGCTGGCCCGTTCAGAAGAAGGTACTACTGACGGACGCGGACTGTCCATGTTTATCTATGATAAGCGCGACGGCGGTGTGAACGTGCGCCGTATCGAGAACAAACTGGGTATTCACGGTTCTCCTACCTGCGAGCTCGTCTATAAGAATGCGAAGGCTGAACTTTGCGGAGAGCGCAAACTGGGACTTATCAAGTATGTCATGGCGCTGATGAACGGTGCGCGTCTGGGCATCGCTGCGCAGAGCGTGGGCATCTCGCAGGCCGCTTATAACGAAGGGTTGGCTTATGCGCGTGACCGTGAGCAATTTGGAAAGGCCATCATCAACTTCCCGGCTGTTTATGACATGCTGGCTCTGATGAAAGCCAAACTGGATGCCGGTCGTGCCTTGCTGTATCAGTGCGCACGTTATGTGGACATCTACAAGGCGCTCGATGACATCAGCCGTGAGCGCAAACTGGAGGCTGAGGAACGTAAGGAACAGAAACTCTATGCCAAACTGGCTGACTCGCTGACACCGTTGGCCAAGGGAATGAACTCGGAATATTGCAACCAGAATACGTTTGATGCCCTTCAGATTCATGGCGGTTCCGGTTTCATGATGGATTATCCCATCCAGCGCTATTATCGCGATGCCCGTATCACGAACATCTATGAGGGTACCACGCAGTTGCAGGTTGTCGCTGCCATCCGCTATGTGACGAACGGTTCCTATCTCGCACAGATGCGCGACTTTGAGGCTGCCGAGGTTAGCGAGTCCATGAAGCCGCTGCAGGCCCGTGCGAAGGCTATGGCCGACAAGTATGAGGAGGCTGTGAACTATGTCAAGGAAGCCAAGGATGCCGACTTGCATGACATCTGTGCCCGTCATTTGGTGGAAATGGCTGCCGACATCATCATGTTGCACCTTCTCCTTTACAATGCAACCGAAAACGCTGAGATGTTTGAGAAGTCGGCACGCGTATATACCAACTTCGTTGAAGCGGAAATCGCCAAGCATCATGTTTTCGTGATGAACATGACCGTTGATCAGCTGGACAATTATCGTCAGGCCTGATGAGAGGTTAACATAAACAAAATCACCCGCCGCAAAGCCAGACTTTGCGGCGGGTGATTCCGTTTATGGCGGTTGTCCGCCTTTATGGACCTCACGGATGTGACAGGGCAACCGGAAAATGTTCGGGGCAATTGCTCCCCGCAGCAGTAGGTGCTTCTATCATGCGTGATATGGCGGCTTCGGTTATTCTGTCTTGTCGTATTCCTGATGGAAAACGGCGACAGCCTCTATGCCTTTGCGGAAAATGTCGAGACGGAAGTTCTCGTTGGGTGAATGGATGGCATCACTTTCCAGACCGAAGCCCATCAATACGGTTTTTATTCCTAGAATACGTTCGAAATCGCTGATGATGGGGATGCTGCCTCCGCGCCGTACTGCCAGTGGACGCCGCCCGAAGGCCGCATGGAAGCCTCGCTCGGCAGCCTGATAGGCTGGCAGGTCGATGGGGCAGACATAGCCTTCGCCGCCGTGCATGGGGCGTACCTTGACACGGACGCAGCGCGGTGCGACACGCTGGAGGTAGTCTGCGAAGAGTTGTGAAATCTTTTCATGCTGTTGGTGCGGAACCAGCCGGCATGACACCTTGGCGTAGGCTTTTGACGGAAGCACGGTTTTGGAGCCTTCGCCGGTGTAGCCACCCCAGATGCCGCATACATCGAATGAAGGGCGGCAGGAGTTGCGCTCCAATGTGGAATATCCCTTTTCGCCGCGCAGTTCGTCCACACCGATGGCGTTCATGTATTGCTGTTCGTCGAAAGGTATGGACGCAATCATGGCCTGTTCGGCAGCGGGTACTTCCTCCACGTCGTCGTAGAATCCCGGGATATTGATGCGTCCGTTTGAGTCGGTTACGTTGGCTATGAGCTCGCAAAGCACGTTGATGGGATTGGCCACGGCACCGCCAAAATGGCCGGAATGGAGGTCGCGGTTGGGCCCCGTTACTTCTATTTCCCAGTAAGCCAGTCCGCGCAAGCCTGTGGTCAGCGAGGGCAGTTCTGCTCCGAGCATGCTGGTGTCGCTCACCAGAATGACATCGGCTTTCAGCAGTTCGCGGTGGGTGGCCAGGAAACCGTTGAGGCTGGGGGAACCGATTTCTTCCTCACCCTCGAAGATGAATTTTACGTTGTGGCGCAGCAGCCCGTTGCGTACCAGATATTCGAAAGCCTTGACCTGTATGAGGGCCTGTCCCTTGTCGTCGTCAGCGCCGCGGGCCCAGATGCGTCCGTCTCTTATTTCCGGTTCAAACGGCTGGCTTTTCCATAGCTCCAGCGGTTCGGCCGGCATCACGTCGTAGTGGGCATATACCAGGACGGTACGCGCATCGTCTGCCACGTGTTTTTCGGCGAATACGAGCGGATTGCCCTCAGAGGGCATCACTTCTGCATGGTCGGCTCCGGCTTCCACCAACAGTTCGCGCCAGCGTTCGGCACAGCGTTGCATGTCAGGCTTATGTTCGGGCAGGGCGCTGATGCTGGGAATGCGAATCAGGCTGAAGAGTTCTTCCAGAAACCGGGGCTCGTTCTTTTCAATGTAACTTTTGATGTCGTTCATTTATAGTTGTTTTTTGGATGTGTTTCTGTTCTTTTTCTGTCGCGTCGTATGGATTCCTTCCGTTTTTTTATAACAGGGGAGAAAGAATGCGGGTTAATGATTCCAGATATTTGTGCAATATCGGGCGTTTCATCCATTCGTCAAGGTGAATTTCCTGGCATTTTTTGAGGTCATCCATGAAAATCTGCTTGACTTGTTTTGCTGTACAGGGATCGTATATAAAGGCATTGGCCTCGAAGTTGTTTTCAAAACTTCGGAAATCCATGTTTGAGGAGCCGACGGTGCACCAGTCGTCATCGGCTACACAACTCTTGCTGTGCAGGAACCCACCGCTGTAGACAAAGATGCGTACACCGGTACTGAGCATGACTTTGAAGAAACTGTCATTTCCCCATCTTAACCAAAAGGCGTCCGGTTTTTCAGGAACCATGATTCTGACATCGACTCCCGACATGGCTGCAGTTTGTAATGCTTGCAGGACAGGTTCTGTGGGAAGAAAATAAGGAGTCTGTATGTACAGGTAACGTTCTGCATGCTGTATGGCCCAAGTCAGGCTGTACATGATTTCCGGATAGCGCGATACGGGATTGGCTGATACGATTTGTACGTAAGCTGTCGGTTGCAGGCTCTGTCCAACATTGATTTTCGGAAAGTAAACGGGAGATTTCAGTAACGAGTTGCATACAAAATACCAGTCACTGACAAAAATCCGCTGCAGACTGCCTACGGCCGGCCCTTCGATTTTCAGATGCAAATCGCGCCAGATATGTCCCTTCCGGTTCAAATAGCGTTCGGCCAGGTTCATTCCGCCGATGAAACCGGTCGTACCGTCGATGATGCACACTTTTCGGTGGTTTCTGTAATTGATGCGGTGGGTCAGACTTGGAAATTTGACGGGTAGAAAGGCTTCTACTCGGATTCCTCTGGTGATGAAGGATTCGAAAAAGCGGTTGGAAACATTCCAGCAGCCCACATCATCGTACAGCAGTCGCACTTCAACCCCATCGCGCACCCGGTCGGCCAACGCATCACGGATTAAACGTCCGACTGCGTCATCTTCAATGATATAGGTCTGCAGGTGAATATGTTTTTGGGCCTGGTAGATACATCGGATGAGTTCGCTGACGAATTGGTTGCCCGATGTTATGATTTGTATTCTGTTGTCCGAAGTCAGCAGGGAGCGGTTTCTACGCTCATTGAGCTTGACAAGACGATGATATTTGGGGAAATCAAACACCGGAGGGGTATATTCCGCCTCGTGTAGCATGACTTTGGTCAACTGGTCGAAGGTCTTCCGCCCGATAAAACGTTCTTTTCGGATATTTTGCCCAAAGAAATAGAAAAGAATGAGGCCTATGACAGGCAACAGCACTATGACCAGCAACCATGCAATTGTTTTTGCTGGTTGTCTGTTTTCCAACATCACGATAGTCGTGGTGCTGACAATCAGAATCACGTAGATGATGCCGATGCTGTAGATAAGAAGAGTTGACCACATTGTCCTTTCTGGAAACAGTCTTTATGTTTTACTTTTAGCAAATCTAACGAATTTTTTTTATTTGGCCATCCGCATGATACCAAAAACGCGGAGTCGTGAGGAATTACTTCCGTCAGTTTTACTCTGCTATGGATGAATAGTGCGAATCTTTGCAAGGAGTAGAATGTAAAACCGGGGTAGCGAAACATGTTACATTGAAACCGGAGTGACTTGTCCGCAGCCAGCAGGTTACGCACGGGAATAATAAATTCAAACCGGTCATTAGAGTGCATCTGAAAAATTCAATGTTTTCTGATAAATACTATCCTGATGGCAAATTCTGCCATACCTATCGGTAAAGAAAGTAACTGCGGTGCTTGTGCTCCAATGCCGGTGGAGAGTCCAAATCTTCGTGCAAAGAATCATATCCCCTGGAGAGTTTTGACGGGGAAAAAACTTTGGCTATAAACAAATAAGGAGTGCAATCTGCCGTGCACTCCTTATTTGCTATGTCATTTAAGTTGGTGACTTACCAGATATCTTCGGGGGTAGGACCATTATAGATGTTGGTAGAAGCATATTCAAGATAGTCGAAGAAGAACTGTGAGTCTGTCTTTTTCAAGGCAGTCTTGAATCTCAGATAATAGTCCTGGTCTGCTTTCATATCGGCAACGGTGATGATTCTTCTAAGGCATGCTGCAGTTCCACCAGCCTGCCGGCAGGGTGTGTCGGCATTACCGTTTACCACTGTGAAATATTGCGGTCCTTTCATGTATCCCTGATTGCGAAGATTCTTGTCATTTTCACGGTTGACAGTCCAGTCATCTCCGTCTTCTATCCAAGGTATGGTCGGACTGTCTTCACCAGCTGGTTGCCGCATGTCGTAGGGCAATCCGGCCGGGGTCAAGCGGTCAGGGTCACTACCGAAATAAATCTGACACATACCGCGTAAGGAGTTGTGCGATGTTCCCATTCTGATTTCGTAAGTACCATCTTTAGGCACGCGGGGCAGTTTCATCGTAAAATCGTAGAGACCGGCAACCATCAATTCGTCTCCCTGGTAATCACGCCATGAAGCGGCACTCTGTGTAAAGAGATAAAGGAATTTCGTGTCGGAAGATTCCCGTGTGATATTATCGAAATATCCGTTCTCAAAGCGGTAGTAAATCGTGCCTCGTGCATTGTTGGAAAGCATTTCGTGCAGAATGGTTGTAGCATCCATGCGCATGCGTTCATTGGACAACTGAGTGCGGAATCCGTCTGAATAAATCAGGATTTTGTTAATCGGATAGTAATATCCGTTCAGTCCGTTGTTGTCGTTCTCACCATTGGTGGCAGAAAGAAGCACCCCTTCGAAGCCCGGCGCCACGCCAGTTTCCCGGTAGTCGTCTTCAGTTCCGTTGGCATATTCCGAAATACGGTTGGCATATATCTTGTGCTCGGTATCTTGTTCGAACCCGGCATCGCCCACTTGTGTGATCTTGACAATGTCGCGGTGCTTGCCAACGGTGGTATAGTAGTCCCAAACGTTGGTAGGCATGTTGGTTGTCTGCGGATTCTTTAAGTCTCCATATTTGTAGTTGTATTCGTTACAGTGATGAACGAGTTTGTTGTAGGCCATTTTGCCTAACAGGAAGTGATAGGCTACGAAGCGGTTGACGGCATTGTCCGGATGTGTCAGGTCATCGACTGCGGCTGTACCATAAGCACTTTGAGCCAAAGCCTGGACTTTTTGAAGGAAGGCCTCTCCATTGGTCAGGTTACCCGCTTCATCGGTTTCTACTTTCAGACCGAACTGTTCTTCGTAGATGCTGTCCGGCTCCACCAATGCAGTGTAACCGAGGTATCGGTGTTGTGCGTAGGTGAAGGGGGCGACATTGTTCAGATTGTAGGTGATGGGGCGGTCCGGGTCTTCATACGAAAGGTCCAGATTGTCGCGTAACGAATCGCACCAGGTGGTTTTAGTGACCAGATAACTGAACACCTTCATGTTGGAAGACGAGGCAATCAGTTTGTCAATGGTCATGGAGGAAGGGGCAACGACGGCATCAACGATATGTATAAATCCGTTGGATACTTCGTTGTCTTCTTTAATGACTTTTGAGGTTCCGTTGATGATGTAATAGGTATCTTCTCCAAGGCTACAACTGAGCATTCGATCGTTCAGATTCGGAAGAGAGAATGAACCGGTTGAGGGGAAGTCTGCGGTTTCGTAGGCGCTTTCGTCAGAATTGTCGATGATACAACTTTTTGCAATCAGGGTGGCTTGTTCCTCCGTTAAGTTTTCAAGTGCGTCAACACCTTCTTCGGCCATGTATTTTCTGATGGCTTCATTGGTCGGCAGGAAAATGGTATAGTTACCCCGGGCCGACAAGACACTGTAGAGAGAGGATGCACCGTCCGAAGCTCCCAAACGGACTCTCAGGAACAATTCCTTGATCATGGAGTAGCTCGGGTCCGCATCGATAAAGTCGGCGGCAGTCATCTCGGACTTGATGGTGAAATTGGAATCATCAATTTCTTCCGTACAGCTGAAGAATAGGGACGGAATACAAATCGTGATGGCGGCAAAAAGCATTTTGATGTGTTTGTTTGCCTTAAGTGTTTTTTTTATCATATATGTGGTTCTTTAGGGTAGGTTCGATGAATATATGACGTGCTGCCTGTTGACAGACGGTCCGGTGATAATTTTCTCTATATGGAATGAGGTAAAATGATTGTACATGCAAAAATACATATTATTTTCTAATACAAGAGAAAACAACGACTTTTTCGCATATAAAGATTTGGCGCGATTGTACTTTTTTGAATTGTGGTAAATATCTTTTTGCTTTTTTGGTGTTGTGTGACTGGCTTTCGGAGGTTTTTGGAGCGGGGGAGACCTCTGTGCGTTTCGGCTGTTCTGCAGCGGAGAATAAGGCAAGGAAGGCAAGAAAGCCGGGGAGTTGTGGCAATTGTGTGATGACAGCGCCGGAGAATGACTGCTTTTTTGTATTTTTGCAGTGGCGGAAATCGTTGCTTTACAAATGTGCAGGCCTTTATGTACGGTGCAGCTTTCCGTCAATGTACAACATCTACAAGAAAAATTCTGCTGATGAAAAGTTCAACCCAGCATATCCGTATAGAGGATTATCAATATGAATTGCCCGAGGAACGTATTGCCAAATACCCTTTGTCCGAGCGCGACAGTTCGAAGTTGCTGCTGTTCCGTAACGGACGGCTTTCCGAGGATGTCTTTCGTAATCTCCCGGCTTATTTGCCGGAGGGGGAACTGGTCGTGTTCAATAACACGAAAGTGATTCAGGCGCGGCTTCATTTTTACAAATCAACAGGTGCGCTGATTGAGGTGTTCTGCCTTGAGCCGCATACTCCGGCCGACTATCAGCTCTCATTTGCCCAGACCGGTCGTTGCACGTGGACTTGCCTGGTGGGGAATTTGAAAAAATGGAAGGACGGAAAACTGGCACGTGAAATCAGTGTGGGCAACAAGGTGCTTCAGCTGACAGCAGAACGGGTGGGCGTCAGCGGGACAGGACACGAGGTCGTTTTCGACTGGGGGGATGCTACGGTAAGTTTTTCCGAGGTGCTCGATGCCATCGGCGAACTGCCCATCCCGCCCTATTTGAACCGTGAAACGGAGGAAAGTGACCTGCGGACGTACCAGACGGTGTATTCGAAAGTGAAGGGGTCGGTGGCGGCACCGACGGCCGGACTTCATTTTACGGAGAAGGTGCTCCGTGAACTGGACGAGAAGGGGATTGAACGGAACGAGATAACGTTGCATGTGGGCGCCGGAACGTTCAAACCGGTGAAATCGGAGGAAATCGGCGACCACACCATGCATTCGGAATGGATTGCCGTGCGGCGTGAAAGTATTGAGAGGCTGATGGCACACGGTGGGCATTGCACGGCTGTGGGGACGACGTCGGTGCGCACGTTGGAGAGTCTTTATTATATCGGTGTGCTCCTTCATGCCAATCCGGAGGCACAGCAGGACGATTTGCACGTGACGCAGTGGTTGCCGTATGAATATGCCGAGGCCGGTGGTCCGCGGTTGACCACGATGGAAGCCTTGCAGTGCATTCTTGACTATCTTGACCGCAGGTCGCTGCCGGTGTTGCACACGGCAACGCAGATTATCATTGCTCCCGGATATGAATTTCATGTAGTGCACCGCATCATCACCAACTTCCATCAGCCGCAAAGCACGCTCCTGCTGCTTGTCTCGGCTTTTGTGTGCGGCCGCTGGCGGGAAATATACGACTTTGCGCTGGCCAACGGTTTCCGCTTCCTGAGCTACGGCGACAGTTCGCTGCTTGAGATTCCACCTCACGACCGTGGCAGTGAGCGTCTGCCCGTGGTGAACGCGGAAGGACAGGTGGTGGGTTCGGCCACGAGAGCGGAATGCCACAGTGGCAGCAAACTGCTGCATCCGGTGGTGCACCTGCATGTGTACAATCTGCAGGGAGAGTTGTTTCTGCAAAAGCGCCCGATGTGGAAGGACATACAGCCGGGCCGGTGGGATACGGCTGTGGGCGGACACGTGGACTGGGGTGAAGAGGTACGTGACGCGTTGGTCCGCGAGGTGCGTGAGGAGATTGGCCTGACAGACGTGAAGCCTGAATTTGTGGCGCGTTATGTCTATGAGAGCCGATGTGAAAAGGAACTGGTACATGTCTTTCGTGTGAAAACGGACAGGATGCCTGTACCGTCGGACGAACTGGACGGTGGCCGCTTCTTCTCTCACGAGGAAATCATGGCGCTTAAGCCGACGGAGTGTTTTACGCCCAACTTTATTTCGGAATATGAGCGTTTCCTCGCGCCGTCGTCTGCTATGACGGATGCGGTTGCTGCGGACGAAAAGTGAGAAGGCGGTGCTGCTGGAAGGTCAGGAAATCTTGGCCTTTGGAAACGCTGCATTTTTATAAAACTTTAAGATTTTCGTCTGGCCGAGAAGGGGAAAAGAAGTATGCAGATGTTGCGCCGTCGGACGAAAGCCGGAGTTGCTGAAACGAAAGTACTGACAGAAATTCTGAAAAAAGGAAGAAAAATACCCGTTGGCGGAATTAAATTAGTGCATATTTAACTCTG
>ULRG01017998.1_pt1 | contig 10647 bp, 7 predicted proteins | sample 1955211 | NCBI WGS metagenome assembly ULRG01 (sample SAMEA4835676, study PRJEB28245) | human gut metagenome | biome: gut microbiome; material: fecal sample | place: Denmark | collected 2008
TTTTTCATCATCGTTTCTCTTGATTATATTTTACATTTCAGCCACTTGCCTCTTCCTGTCGTTTATGCCAAGAAGACTGGCTCTCCATTTGCCCTGGCGCAGCCACTATACAAAGATAACCTTCCGTCTGGCCGAATGCAAGCCGATTAGCATGAATTAACGCCCCATTAACTATTCATTCGTATCCATTTAACAAAACCCATCCCAGGGCAAAAACCTTCATTGCGGCCTTTCCTCATGTCCTTCCCCAGTTTTTCCGCTCAAAGGCTACTACCTCCAATCTCTATCAGCATCCAAGAGATACAGGCTATGATATGTCAAAATAGCGAACAAACAAAACTATCAAGTTTGAAAATCATTTACGACAAAGGCACCGAGGCCCAAGGAGTGGTAGCCCTCTTAGTCCCAGTGGCCTTATAGTATTACCGTTCACGGTTCTTTCTTCGGTTTACTTCCGTCCGCTTCGCTCAGTATCAAGGTCAGCATGTTGAAGAAGTCCTGGTCAAGGCGCTTGCGGATCAAAACGAACAACTCGGGTACGAACACGGGCTTTTCCGTGAACTTGGAAAGCCCAAGCAGATACTGCATGTACGGATTCTCCTGGATGGCCTGTACGTTGTTGACTAAAACAGTGCTTTCTCTTGTGAAAGAATTAGGCCTTCCAGGCATCAGTATGGTGTCTTTACCCTTTTTCTTTCAAGGAAACAAAGCTCTCGCTAATTCGATAGAGACATTCAGAGAGATACGAAAGGTCGCAGGTTTGGTGATCTGCTTTCCTTTGGAAGAGATAGCAAAAGAGAACAAAGAATATACGGTTTTGGATGCTTTCAAAATTGCTGACTTATGGATGTCTGGGGCAATATAAGCTGTCATAACTGGATCAAGAAGACTAACAACAAAAACAATTTTATCCAAGATTATAGAGAATTATTAAGCATAATTTCAGCTGAATTCCACTAAGAGGCTACCCCAAAAAATTGAAAGCCAGTTGAAATAAAAATATAGTCTTTGCTTGATTTTAATCAATCAAAAACGTGGATAATTAAAAATAAATGCTTAAATTTGCACCATATACCAATTTGTTTGGATTATGAAGAAGGACATTAATCGTATAAAAGCCGTTCTGGCTGAGCAGAATCAGACAGGGAAATGGCTTGCAGAGCAGCTGGGGAAAGACCGTTCCACAGTCTCTAAATGGTGTTCGAATACAATACAACCAAGTTTGGAAACGATAGATCAAATAGCTGAATTATTGCATGTTAACAGACAGACACTTTTGAAGCCTTCTTTCCATAAAGATAAGGTATGAACGCAAAAAAAGCAAAATACGACACAGGCGTAAACATCATAGGCAGCATCCCAGACTATGCAGATATGATACGCTACATTGCATCTTTGGAATCTAAGGTGCAAGATAAGGAATTCACTTTTCGGACAAGTGAATCTACACGTCGTTTTCGTTTTGCTATTGAGGCATATATCATAAAGTTCAATAATGACGCACACAAGAGCCTCTTCATGAATGCTATGGCTGATCCAGACCTTCCGTTGCAATCAAAGTTTATTATTATCTTTTGGCAACTTACATTCTCTGATTTACTGTTTCGGCGTATTACAGAGGAAGTCTATATGAAGGCTCTATATATGGGACGTGCCAATATTCAGGGAGAGGAGATTCTTGCATTTCTACATTATATTAAACAGACTGAACCCCAGAACTTGAATTGGAGCGAATCCACTCTGAAAGTGGTCTCTGGCAAGTATCTAACGTTACTAAAGAAACTCGGACTTGCAGAAGGCACTGTTAAGAAGCAGATCCGGCATCCTGTGATAACCAATGATTTATTTGTATGGTTCATTCGATGGTGTCAGTTAGTTTACCCGAATGACCGGACTTTGAAGAATCCTTATATTCAGTTCGGGTTTATGGATAAAGAGACACTAATCAATCGTCTGAAAAAGATAGAAAACATCAAATACTGGAACATATCACAAATTGGTGACGATGTCACTATAGACTTGAAGCCTTATGAGTAGCACATTCGATATAAAACATAACAAGATGTTCGATGACTTGGGCTTAGCCTTGAAGAGAGACTTGTCCAAGCTGACGACAGAGGCCAACGGTGGAAGAAGCATTCTCTTTGTCTACCCTCCACAAGATGAGGACAGGTATATTGAGGAAGCTCACAAGCGCCTTGACGATAGGTTTGTTTTTATAGACCTCCGTCAGCTTTTTGTGCAGTTCATAGACAACATGGGCTGGGATGACTTTGCCGAGGGCTTTTCTGAAGATGGAACAGATATGTTCAAGAGCTCAGACTATCCCGACGAGGACTTCATCCACTTAATCTTAGCTGAAATCAAGCGGGTAATCGACTCGAACCATAATCCCGTTCTTATCCATACCGGGAGCATTTATGGCATGGGATTTACCAATATCGACTACATGGAGAGCCAAGCGGTTATGTCTTCACGATATCCGATGGTCGTCTTTTATCCCGGCACAATCGACGATAAAGGTAATGTATTGTTCCTTGATAGGCAGAAAGCCAACAAATACCGTTGCATCGTCATAAAGTAAAGTGACAAAAATAGAAAAGACTCATACTTATTCAGCTTAGAAATGATAAAAGTTAAAGACATACTTTCCATCGACCTTGATGATGATATCAAAAGTGTGGTGGATATAGATACAACCGACGAGAATGAAGATGACAAGATTGATGAGCTTAACGACTTCATTCTCACCGAGGCCCTCGCAAAGCACCTGTCGGACTTCTGCGATTATTATTCCTCTGAGACACGCCAGCCTGGAATATGGCTCAGTGGTTTCTACGGATCAGGTAAATCCTTCTTCGCAAAGATTCTTGGCTACCTGCTTGAGAATCCCACTTGGAAGGGTACCTCTGTGGTTGATCGCTTTGCTCTGAAGCTTGATGGGCTGAAAGATGCCAGCTTATTGCAGAACGATATCAGCGAGATTGCCAAGATGAGCAACCACGTAGTTCGTTTTGACGTGTCCAAACACAACAATGAGCATGGCATCAGTTTCATGCTTCTAGAGAATTTCCTCCATTCCTTGGATTGTATGGGAAACACGATGGGATTATGGGAGTTTGATATGAAAAACGAAGGCAAGTACGACGAGTTCTGCAGTCGCGTGCAGCAGATGGAGGGCAAGTCATGGGCAGACATCAAACGCAGCCGTATGCAGTCACGCAAGACTTTCCGAAAGGTGATGCTCGACTGGCAATATGAAGAGTATGACTTTGAGCAGACCATGAAGGATTATGATGACCACATCAAAACTTATGATGCCACAAAACTTGCCGATGACTTATCCAAATACCTTGATCATCATAAAGACGTGCGCATCGTCTTTTTCCTTGATGAGGTGAGTGAGGCCATCAATCAGGGACGCATCAAAATTGACGAACTGCAAGGCCTTGCCGAGGCTCTATGGCGCTTCGACAAACATGTCTGGACCATCTGTATTGCCCAGCAGCAACTTGATGATGTCGTCAATGCCGCAAAAATTAACCGGAACTCCATCACTAAGATGACCGATCGTTTCCATAAAGGCATTAACATCAACGCCGAAGAAATCGACACCATCATACGGCAGCGTCTTCTTGCAAAGAATGACGAGGGTAACAAGGAACTGTCGGAATACTATAAAGTGAAAAACGGCGTCATCAGTGACATCACCAATATAGGTGGCGGACTGCCTATCACTAAGGACGTCAAGACGTTTTCATCTTACTATCCGTTCTTCGAGCACCAGTTTCGCCTCTTGCAATATTTTCTATTTGGCAGTGGTAATCTCGTGTCAACCCAGGGTGGTACACGTGGTATGCTCCTCTCTTCCTTCGACGTGCTTCGTAAGGAGTCCATGAAGGATGCTTCGCTGTTCACCACAGTGAACGCTGTCCAGCTATGCCGTCAGGCTGAAGAGAACGTAGATTCTTCTCTTGAAAACCGGTACACTCAGGCAGAGGGCATCATCAATGCCAACGACACAATCACTCGTGTCAATGGCCGCGAACTGTTGATGGTCATCCATTTCCTTACGAAGGCAAGTGTCGTGAAGACTACCATAGAGAATATCACCAAGGCAAGCGTTCGCAATATGGATGAATATTACGAGTTGCTTTCTGAGATACGTAAATCGCTTGACATCTTGGTGGACAACCGCGTGCTCATCTTCTCTGAGGGTCAGTATCGTATCACCAGTGAGTCAGAGCAGCGAATCCTCGACAAGAAGCGTCGATTGGAAGAGGATATACCGTCCTTCCAAATCAACTCTTTCATCAACAAGCATTTGCAACAGATGCCCTTTATCCGCAAGATGCAAAGTACACAGGTGGGGGGAATGAAGATCAATTTCATGGTAGGAATTCGCAACGGCGAGGTCTTTTCCAATTCTGCTGAGGAGTCAATGAAGTTCCTTCTTTCTGGGCTCTTCGAGGTGGCACCGACCGATGGTGAGTATGTGGAAGCGGTTAAGGAAGATACCCAATCGGAAAAGGGTGAAGGAAATCTCATCCCTACGACACAATACAACGACTCCATCTTCTCTCTTGTACGTGACCTCATCTCGATGGACTATCTGACAGGAGACTCAACTTATACCTCCGATGAAAAGAAAGCCGTGCATGTAATACTCAACACATGCGAGGAAAAGACGCATCAGCTTGATGATCTCATTCGCAAGGCTTACACAGAGGGAAATATCGTTTACTGCTACGATTCTTTCAAAGTCTCAGAGGACATGATAGAGTCTCTCATCGGCGACATCCAGGCACGCATGTACAACAATATCTTTACACGCCGCCTCTCCGGCACGCTGATAGACAAACTTGCCAGCCGTGTTTTCCATACCAATGCCAATCAGTTGTACAGGCTTTATGGAGAAAATCCCGACTTCCAATTCTTCGACAACAGTGGTAAGTTCATTGGCGACAACTTGAGTGTTGTTACAGAGATTAAAGCCCTTTCTAAGCAGTATATCACGGGTGCTGAACTGGAAAAAAAACTACAAGCCCCACCAACAGGCTTCGACTATGGAACAATCATCTCCACAGTTGCCGCCCTTTTCCGTGGCGATAAGATTATTGCCAAATTTGGCGGCAATGAATACCACTCATGGAAAGACGATGGAGCGGAAGAAATTTTCGCGACTTCGAAGAACTTTGGCAAAGCTTCTTTTAAGGCTGTTATCGTCACTCTCACTTATAAGGAGCGCATAGACATAGTGGACGTTCTCAAAGAGGATTGTCACTATAAAGACATCACTGGTTGCGACATCAACTACCAAATCAATGACTTTGCACTCGTGCAGGCTATTGTAAACGTTGCTCACTCAGAGCGTCAGAAGGTATTGAAGAATATTTTCGGGGATAATGAGATGGAGCGTCTTTTCCATAGTTCTATCAGCGCCATGAATTTCTTGAAAGATTATGATGGTACTGTCACTGAGGCCAACTACCTCCAGGCAGCCCATCAATTCCTTGATGAGCATAACAATGAAGAATTTGTAACAGCTGTTGAATATATAGAAAGAGACATAAGGTTCATCGACCAAAACTTCGACGAGATACACGACCAGGAGAACTATCTAAAGGAAGTGGACAATGAACTTAAAAAGGCCAATTTCGGCCAGTCCGAGTTCACTACGTTGAAAGACAAGTGGAAGCAGATGCACGACGCCAATGTGGTGACCAACTTCAAAAAAATGAAGGAGGTCATTGTCAAGGTGAGCGATTTTTACAACGATGTCATGAAGCAAGAGGCTGAGAAGCTGGCTGAGAAGTATATTGAGGTCAACAACCGATTGGAGTCATTTACGGAAAAGCTTTCATCCTATGACCGCTTGTGGAACGAGCCGCTTTGGAAACAGGCAGAATATCTTCAGGAAGACTGCGAAAAATATACTAAGATAAATATTGACATCCCTAAAATGGGTATCACAGACCGTAAAACTGGCTATGCGCTCCACGACTTCGTTTATCAGATAACGTTTGCCGAAAACTGGTTCACTAAGATTGACGTTTGGGAGACGCAAATATGTACTTCTGCACCGACTCCGCAGCCCAATCCTGGAGGCGGAAACGGCAGTGGCACTGAACCACAGCCGCAACCAAAGCCAGAGCCCAAGGTGGTGAATATGAAGTCGAAAATGCCAAAAGGCAGAAAGCATGTCGCAGACTATAAGACATGGCTCATGCAGCAACTCACCATCGTCAATCAGATGAAAGGCGATGACATCATCGACTTCGATAACTAATAGGAAAAAGTATGAAACTCATAGATCACGTCATCAAGATACGCTATAAGATAGAGCGTGCTTTCGACAATCGCTTCTCGCGAATGGGCTTCAAGCCGGAAAACGTGGAGGCAATATCAGAAGACAGCGACGAGAGTACAGGCCGCCGTCGCCATATTGAAGGTATCATTGCCATCCATCAGAATGCAGGTAAAGACTACAAGGATGCCCGTAAGGAAGCCTTGTCCGAATGCGTGTTCACCCTATATAATCGGCTCGCTGCCATCAAGGTAATGGAGTGCAAGGGCAAAGAACTTGTACCCGAAGTCTTGCGTACACGTGCTGCAACCGGCAATCTCAGTTTCATGCATAATGCATGGTTGGAGGAACATCCCGAAGAGCGTAATGCTGAGCGCATGGGATTGAAGCATTTTATCCGCGACGAATTTAAGGCTCTCTCTGAGCGCATTCCAATTTTTCGTGAGGATTACCCCTATGACTTGTTGCCGACAGCCGATGAGCTACACAACATCATAGCAGCTTTCAATGCTATTGATGATGACCCCGACCTTGGGCCGGACACATGGAAAGGAGATGACATTCTCGGATGGCAGTACGAGAATTTCAATACAGCGGAAAAACTCGCTCTTAAACAAAGTGGTGATAAGACAGAGTACGACAAAGTTTCTTTGCAAAGCCAGGTCTATACACCGCGATGGACGGTAAAGTTCCTTGTCGACAACAGTCTTGGCCGCCTCTATTTGGAGATGTACCCGGAATCAAAGTCCTTTCTGAACGAAGATGGCACTACGAAGTATCTCATCGCCAATGCTCCCAAAAAGCAGATGCGTACACCTAAGCCTTTGACTGAACTGCGTGTTATAGATCCTGCTTGCGGAAGCGGTAACTTCCTTATCTATGCTTTCATTATTCTCTACGACATGTACGTAGATCAGATAGAGAACTATGGGGCTGATTACAACAGAAGAGATATACCTAAGCTTATCATCGAGAACAACCTCTATGGCGTTGATCTCGACGAACGTGCTGTGCAGATCTCGCAGATTGCCTTGCTCATCAAGGCGTGGGAGGTCAGGGGCAAACGTGGTCACAGACCAGAGCATATCAACATTGTTTCCTCCCACTTCACCCTGCCGGCATACAGTGAGGTAGAGAGCGCTTTCGTTAAGGACAACTGTTGGGACGAGACACAGAAAAAAGCAGTAGAATCGATATGGAATAATCTTCGCAATGCCTATAAATTCGGAACGCTTGTACGCGTTGAGGAAAAATTAAAAGAGCTGCGTCCTAACTTTGATGAGCAAAATCTTTTCTTTGGACAGGACAAGGATGACGCTGATTTCCGTGCTGATGTGGCTGCCACTCTCAAGGAGCAGGTACGCCTTGTTGCAGAGAGCAGCAAGGATGACTACGCTTCCCGGCAGGTTCGTAATGCCCTGACTTTCCTCAACATCATCTCCAATGAGTACGATGTGGCAGTGGCCAACCCGCCCTACACAGATAGTGCAGACTTCGGCCCGGAACTGAAAGCATTCGTCAACGAGAACTATACCAAGCCCTATAAGGTGAATGTCAACCTCTATGCTACATTCATCAAGCGGTGCTTTGACCTCACTGATTGTGATGGCAAGATTGCAATGATAAACCCTCCCACTTTTATGTATATTAAAACGTTCGAGAGTTTACGCAAACTTATTATTGAGAAATCCCACATATCCTTATTCGTAGAATGGGGGTACCTTGGGTTGTTTACCCAATCTGCAAGGGTTGATAGCGCATTCTTCTGTCTAGATAAGCAAAGCATAGAGGCTCCATCTGTATTCATCAAACTAAATGATCTTTACGAGATGAAACGAAAGGATGCTTTGGATAAGGCCTATATTGATCTTTGTTCAGGTCAACCCAATGATCGTGTTTACTTCCTTCAGCAGTCCAAGCTTAAGGAAATCAAGTCGTGGCCGTTTATCTACTGGATCTCGGATGAGTTCAGAGAGAAATTTGCTGGTGACTCGGCAGATCAATACATGGATATTGTCAAAGGTTTGACAACTTCAAACAACGAAAGATTTCTACGTTTTTGGTGGGAAATTCCATCCGAAGAGATATCAAAAGACTACACTTCGGATCATTGTAAATGGGTACCCTATGTAAAGGGCGGTCCGTTCAAACGTTGGTATGGAAACATGTGGACTCTTCTGAATTGGGGAAATGATGGATATGAAATAAAGCACTTCGTTGACGACAAAGGGAAAATAAAGTCACGCCCACAAAATGTTGCCTTTTACTTTCGTGAAGGCGTAACTTATTCAGCAGCCGTTAGCAAAGGTGCCTCTTTCCGCTATCTACCAAAGAATTATGTTATAGATGCTGGTGGCCCTGGAATCTATCCAAACAAGTACACTAACATTCCATATATTTTGGCATTTTTCAACAGTGTACTCTCATTCTACATATGCGATTGCCTAAACCCTACGGTCAATATTAACCAAGGGGACTTGTGGCGTGTTCCCTTTGTGTTACCCAATAAAGATGAAGAAAATGAAGTTGCCAACCTTTCTAAATCAAATGTTGATATAAAAAGATCTATCTCGCTGTATAGTTTGATAGAACAAAACTTTATTGGTTCGCCAATCAGGTCAGGGGCTGAAGTGAGTTCTTCTATTTTTGACTTCTACTGTCATGAGAATGCTCTAAACACAATGGTCGTCTTACATGAAGCCATCATAGATGAACTGATATTTCATGTTTATGAGCTTAACGATCATGATATAATGATGGTTCTTGACAAAGCAATTATCAAGAATAGATATCCCTCTGGCCTTTTTTCTGTCTCTTCCTCTGCCATGAATGCTTATTGTGCATGGCTTACCAGTAAAGAGAATGAATTCAAGCCTACTAAAGAACTTATTGAATACTTTGATTACTATCTGAAGGTAGATGACGACCAGCCCAAGATAGACGACTTCGACACGCTCTATCAGAATAATAACGGATGGGAGGAGTTTTGTATCAAGCACAAGATGAACCCCATCGAAGTGTGGTGGCAGTTCAAAAATGCAAAAGTGTTGCCTCCGCAGCGCACACAGGTGCTTGCCTTTGAGCTTATCACTGACGTGATGCGCACCGTGCTGAACGATGATGACGATGGCATCATTCCTCTTGGTACACGTATCGGTGAGGATCAGATGAGCCATCGCATAGAGCAAGAATTACAGCGGCGTGGCTATACGAACAGTCAGATAAGTCAGATTGTCGTATTGCTCGGCAGCAAAGATTTGGACACCTATCTCCGTGATTATTTCTTCCAGCAGCTCAGCGACCATCTTAATCTCTTTATGTACCTGCCCAAGACTCCGTTCATCTGGCATCTGACGAGTGGACCGCTTCACGTCCTCGATGTGATGGTCAGTATCTACAAATGGAACCGGAATACCCTCTCACGTATCAAGAGTGTTTATGCCGCTCGACGTGAGACACAACTCAACGATGCCATCAGCCAATATGCTGATTCTGACGATGGTTCCACGAAAATAGCTGTCAGTCTGATTAGAGAACAAAAGAAAGAACTTCATGATTTTGTCGCCAAGATTGACGACCTGCTTGCTTCCGGCTACGATCCGAAACTCGATGACGGCGTGGGCAAAAACATCGCACCGCTACAGAAGCGGGGCATGCTCAGCTATGACGTACTCAACGCAGGTCAACTGAAAAAGTATTTGAATGCTGACTGGTGAGCGAGGACTTAGTATAACTTATCATACCAACATATATGACAGAAAACGAACTTAAAGAATTCTTGTTACGGTCGTATCCTATCGAAGACGAGAAATGCGATTGGAAAGAGATGAAAAATCTCAAGAACTCATTCAATGGTCATGAGGGTGAGGATGTAATGTCCTATGTGTCAGGTATCGCTAATATGGAAGGCGGTGACCTTGTTATTGGAGTCGAAGACAAAACACTGAACATTATAGGTACAGACTTGACAAAATTCAACCTCGACAAGAATTCTGCTGTATTGAAGATAAAGGAAAATTGTGTTAATATATCTTCAGAGGGGCTTAGTGTAGATGAATATATTACAAGTGATACGCAGAAGACCGTTTGGGTTATACATATACCTAAGCATCTTCCTCGTAAGCCAGTTTATGCTCATAAGCATGCTTGGCAACGGATTAAAGATTCGTTAGTGTTCATTACACCAGAAAGAGAATCTGCCATACTTAACGAGTCTGTAAGCGAAGGTAATGCAAGCAAATGGACTGCAACGGTATTACCTGATGCCACTTTAGATGACCTGGATCCCAAAGCCATCTTAACCCAAGTTTGATCCCTCATTAAAGGTTTTTCTTGCTATC
>ULRG01015915.1_pt1 | contig 10640 bp, 10 predicted proteins | sample 1955211 | NCBI WGS metagenome assembly ULRG01 (sample SAMEA4835676, study PRJEB28245) | human gut metagenome | biome: gut microbiome; material: fecal sample | place: Denmark | collected 2008
GCAATAAATTCAACCTCAAAGTCTAAATCCGAAACTTGAGTAAGTACTAATATCTCTACAATATTTAAGAAAGAAAGATTCAGAGTTGATATTCCAACGTAAACATAGAGCGACCAGGACAAAAGCAACTGGTTGATAGCCGATAGATACAGAACCGGTATCAATACAGCAAACAATAAGGCTACATATTAGTATAATATATAAATATTTGTTTGATAGTTGCTTCCATTTTTCTGTTGTTGCCATTAACATACCAACTGAAATAAAGGCCCATGCATAACAAATTCCAAAGACATTAAATACGTGTCCTTGCCACATATAAACTAAAGGGCTCTGCCACCATGTAGGATCCTCAACAGATCCAAAATGAGAGTATAATCTAAAAATACATATTAGTCCAAAACCTATAATCACAATAAGTAAAGGCTTAATATAACGTAAAATTATATAAATTACAGGTAAAACTAATAGCAACCCCCATAGATACCATAAATGTCCACATCCCCAAAATAAGAAATCGCTCCCTATATGAGACAAAGTCTCATCTGGATAAATAAGTAAATCTTTAATGTCCTTTATATGATATATAATGAACCAAAGTATATACATTTTTCCAATGTGGTTCCAATACTTCTTAAGTTTTAATTTAAATACATTTTGATTAATGATATGATTCCTATTATATTGAATATGTCTGAACAATAGATACGAAGATGTGACATAAAAAAATGGTACTGCTGAATAAATAACAGAAGTACAGATTCGTCTTAACCAGTCTATTTGAATATCATTTACAATATAGCAATGTATCGTGACTACAAATAAAGCCATGATAAATTTCACAATGTCTAGTGATTTATAAATCATTTTTGTATTGATTTTACATGTTGTATTACTTCTTTATGATTAGCAAATCTATCTTTAATTTTTTTTGCGGGATTTCCTCCCCAGATTTCACAAGAAGGAACATTTTTAGTTACAACAGCACCTGCTGCTATAATACTGCCCGTCCCAATTGTAATACCAGACATAATAATAGCACCTGTACCTATCCATACATCGTCTTCTACAATAGTTGTTCCATTGTTTCCTCTATCTCCACGCCATATCGTTTGTCCCGGAACATCGAAGGTGTGATCATGTTTACCTACAAACGAAACTCTGCCGGCTAAAAGAATGTTATTCCCAAAATGCACGTTGCATGCAATGTTGCAATAATCTCCGAACTGTACATTGTGTCCAATCGTGACATCCATATTTTGAGCAAAACTTGTACCTTTCATTACGCGAACAAAACCATTATATTTCACCCATGGATAGCGAATATGAAACTTATACCATGTTCTTAATTGGTTAAAGACATACCTAAGGATAAAATTTATTTTGCTTGCTCCGTTAGGCATATTATGATAGTCTATTTTCATTTTCCATATACTTTACGACACGCCTCATATATACGTTGAGCAGCCTTATCTGGAGTAAAATTACTTTCAATTTCTCTAGATGCTACTCCCATTTTGGATAAATCTGTATGATGAAATTTATCCAAGGTTTTTAAAATAGAATCCGAATTTAAAGGGTCAAATTTATAACCGTTTATACCATCCTTCACTAATTCATAATGTCCACCATTATAAATGGAACATGCCACAGGCTTTCCGCAAGCCATTGCCTCGGGTATGACCAGACACCAATTATCCTCTAAAGTAGGCATAATAAATACATCACAGATGGCATAATATTGGTAGAGAAGATCGTAATTGATTGCTCCAAGTATATGTATCGAATTTTCCGACGCATATTGTTGTCTCAGTTTCTCTTCCAATACCCCTTTTCCTATCACCACTAAATTATCTTGAGGGTGTTTCTGAATATGCTGATTCCATACAGCTAAAAGCTCACGGATACCTTTTCGTTCTACCATCTGCCCTACAAAGAGGAAAGTAAGCCCTGGATTCAGTTTCAACTCTTTTCGTAAATTTTCTTTTTGCTCTTTGGAAAAAGAAGATACAGCTTGTGCCAATCCAAAACTATCCGCGCTCATGCATCCTTTTATTTTAGGTGTATGTTTGAAGCCTAAACCCTCATTCAAATATTTCTCTGTTAATGTACCATTAATGAGAAAATGCTTAACAGGAATACCAACTATTCTTCTGTATAAACTTCTCCATTTTGGAGAGTTGCGTTCTACGTATGCCGTCCGTTCATAAAACATACATAGTTTTTTGCGATGGATCACGGCATAGCGGATACCTACTGGTGCCCACCCTCCAAAGCCTTCTGTAATGATAATGTCTGCATTGACATTTTTAATCGCTTTATACAATCCAGGCTGCTTTTTTATAACAAGTGCACTATTGGCAAAATCAGACACCTCATTACCCATTGTCATACGTTTTTCTCCACTCATGATAATGACATTTGTATCTAATGTGTCTTTTAATTTCCTTCTAACTAAATCAGAAGTGTTTTCTTGGGAACATATCAAGTAAAAATTTCCTTTACATAATTTACTTAGTTGGTCATATACGGGAATTCTGTAGTTACCGAACCAAGGAGATATCCAAAGTATTTTCATTATTATTTGACTATAATTTATATATTATTTTGATTATGATAATTTTGGATTACATAGTTGTAATATTGTATAGTTTTTGAAGTGATAATATCTATATTGAAGTTTTGTAGAATAGTATTATGGGCATTGATTCTAATTTGATTTACCTGTTTCTCATTTAAATTAAGAACGTATTCTATTTTTTGAGCTAATGATTGTGGCGATTTAATAGGGACTAAGAATCCATTTTCTCCATCTTTTATAATTTCTTTTATTCCCCCAGAATTACTCCCTATAACAACACATCCACACAGCATTGATTCTATACACGTCATAGGCATATTTTCCCACCATGAAGGTAAGCAGATTATGTCAGCTTGAACATATTGTTTCATAATTTCTTCTCTCGGCATTGGACCTGGAATATGTATCCATTTATATGAAGCATATTTATTTTCTAGATAGTTTGCAAATTTTCCTTTCTTTCCTATTAAGTAAAGTTCAAATTGTTGGTTCGAGTTAGTAGTTAATTGTATACAAGCTTTTATTAGATCTTCCCCACCTTTTAGATTATATACAGCACCTGGTAAAAGTATTCTAATTCTTCCTTTATTAAATCCTTTTGGAAATATATTAGAAGTCCAATGGCGCACCTTTATAGGATTAAAAATTACATTTATTTTATCGGATAATAATGATAATCTCTGTACAACAATTTCTTTCATAGCTTGAGAACAAGAAGTTACATATTGAGCTCGTTTTATTTCTCTAAATTCCTGAAGACCTTGCCAATATATGTGCCAATTGGATTTTGTAATTCCTTTTTTCCCCGAAATTAATTCATTTAAAATTAAAGTGGAAGCATGCAATCGAATTATTATAGGAATTTTCAAAGCCTTTAAATAGTAACTTTCTGCTCCATAATCAGGAACCTCTATGAGATCTATATCTTTTATTGATTGTATAGTTTGGAGTATTTTCTTTCTATAAGAGAAGAAACGGTAAAATATTCTAAACCGATTTATTAGATTCTTTTGTTCAACTTGAGGAATGATGAAATCTCCCCCTGAGAGGCGAATTACATTTACTCCATTTTCTATATAACGACATTCTTTCCTAGTGTCATCCGAGGCACATATTACGGTCACTTTATGATTGTTACGAGAGATGTTTTCTGCCATTTCTTTAATATAGGAAGCAATACCTCCTCCACGTAAAGAAGGGACGTATTCTCGACAAACGAAACAAATATGCATATTTTTATTGAATTGTATAATAATTTCCAAATAATAGAAAAATAGGACTTTTTATAATGATATCCATCTCAGGTGCAAAATCCCAGATAATATTATCAAATTGATAATAGAACCATATAATCATAATACCCGCAATTATTTTTAATATTATGTCACGATAATATGTATTTTTACAAATAAATGGATATACAAATGGCATAAAAGCAAAAAGCATCATAAAATAGCGATATTGTGCCAATGGTTGTTTAAACATTGCCACTACAGCCAGTAACAAAAGTAAAACCACATTTAATATAAATGCGTGGGATTGTTCAAGAGTTTTTCTTTCAGTCCAAAGTTTACGCAATACAATCCATGCCAAAGGTAATGCTATCACAAAAACCTGTGACCATACAAGACCAAATTCCACATCATTATTAATTTCAGATTGAGCAAAACGATTGACTCCATATGATAAAGCAGAATCTCCCATAGAAGAAGCTACATTACCAGCTAATTGAGGACCAATTATAATTAATATGGAAAATAAGATTCCTAGGCAGAGAATACCGATTTTAGTTAGTCGGCGGCGTAATGGTTTGAATATTAAAAATGGGAGAAAAAGAGTCGTGGCAGCATGAGTAAAGATGGCACAGGCCGTCATTATCCATTCCTTTATTCCCATTTTCCCAGACACTGCATAACTTCCTAATACATACATCATGATCGACTGAGCCAAAAATTGCTTCTGTATTTGAAGTAAGTATTGGAAATAGAGATAGAAGAAAGAAAGTATCAATACTCCACATACAATAGGTATGTGCGGTCTCTTTAATGTCTGAGCGAACTTATATAAGCCTAGAAAAACAAATATATAATTTGCAAAAGTTAGTAAAGCCGCATAAAGAGGGTAATAACCGAAGGTAATATAATATCCTATATAGTTATACACTCCGTTCATAAACTCTCCAGAGATTCCACTTACTTCTTTTTGTCCCAAATCAAGTCCATATATGTATGTAAGCGATTTGATAAATCCTATATCAGGCACATTCATATAGGCAGCCCAATATTGCCATTGGTCTCCCCCCGGCATTTTTGTAGCATTAATAGCAGCAAAGTAGACTGCGATACAGACTATGAAAGCCATATAATGAGTGGCTTTCATTTTGGCTTTATATTGAAATGCTCTCAAGATAACCAAGGGTAACCCTATAATAGGAGGTAATAGAAGAAAAATGACGAGTTCTACAATGACTTGAGACCATTGTACATTATTACTTCTGTTTAGAAAAACTTGCTGCATAATTAATAAAATTTACGAATGATTTTTTGAAGGATTTGTATCACTGGAAGGCATTTCCGGCCTATTGAGTATCCTAATATCTTAATTATTTTCCATTCAAGACGAATGGGATGCTGACAACAAAACAGAATCATTGAATCTTCTTCATGTCTTAAATAAGCTGTCGCTATGATTCGTAAGTACAATGACTCAATAACCGATTTGACAGCTTTTTGCATACTTGTATTTTTACATAAGGTATAAATACCACATACAATTTCTACCATTTTTTTCACATCTTGATAATTCTTTTCGGTGAATCTGGCGGTAACAGCCCCCTCAAATTTCCGATAACCATACAATGTTTTTGGAAGATAGACATGTGTCTTACTATGCATAAAGAACTGAAGCATAAATAATGTATCTTCATTATAAGTACAACCTTCCATAAAGCGAAGATGGTATTGATCTATGATTGCTTTTCGAAACACCCCGGACCAAAGGAAATATTCATTTCTAACAATGCGGGTAATACAATCAGTTGCATCTAAAGTTTGATTAGATACCTTTCTTCTCGCCCTTGCCTCATAATTAGGATATAGTGTATTTCCATTTATATCTATGGTTTGATATTCGTAGCGCAGATAATCTACCTTCATTTTTTTTTGTGAATCGTATAAAGTCGATAGAGCATTAGGATACAAAATATCATCTGCATCTACAAATAAAATATATTCTCCTTTTGCAATGTCTAATCCTTTGTTTCGAGCTACGGATACACCTTCATTCGATTTGGATATTAAATATATATTCTTGTTTACATATTTATGTAGAAGTTCTGGTGTTTTATCTGTACTTCCATCATCTATTAAGATTAACTCCCAGTCTTTTAATGCCTGGCTTATGATACTATTGAGACAGAACTCAATATATTTTTCTCCATTATAAACGGGTATGATAATTGAAAAAAAAGGAGTTCCCATAAGGATTATTTTATAATATGCAGATGTCGTAATATACTTTGATAAAAGTCTATTGTTGGTAGAATTGCATATCCAAAAGGCAGATTATTTTTTATTCTCCTGTTCAACTCCTTCAACTTAGATATACAATCAGAGTTCTCATTTGGTAAGAATGGCACAGAGGAGTCGTTGAGGTGATTGATGAAATCTATCCAATCATTTGTAATGCGCTCAAATGAGAAATTCTCCTCCAAGAATCGGTAAAACTCTTGAATTTGATTTTCCTTTCTTCGAAACAATGTTATAATAGAATTGGCAAGTTCTTTGGGGGTATTATATAAAATACCTGTATGAAATACCGTATTTTTCAGTCCTCCATAATTAATAGTTGTGACTAACGCTCCCATAGCTTGCATTTCTAGAGCCGTGATGCAAAAGGTTTCACTGACTCCAGAAGGATTGGGAACCCCAACTCTGGTACGTTTTAGAATCTCGTTTTTTTCTATACCTAGTACTCCCCAAAAATGGACTGAAGGAATTATTTTTCCTTCATTATCTGTTAATGCAGGCATAAATTGTTTCTCATATTCCTCTTCTGCTATCCCGTAGTGTCCTAATTTAGAATTTCTATCATACAATTTTCCATTTCCTATTACATTTAATTTTGCTTGTGGAAATACTTTGAGAACATCTTTCCAAGCTTCTGCCAAAATATGAAATCCTTTGTAAGGTACAATACTTCCAATATAGGTTACTTCATATGGCCTATCACTATATGAAGGGATGTAAGGTAATTCTGTCTTAAGATATTTTACCGGCATACCATTATAAATATATACAGATTTAAGGAATGCTTTATGGTCTCTGTACATATTTAATTGTTCTTTACTGACACATATTATTCTTGTGACTAAAGGATTATTTGCTAGTACAGTAAGTTCAGATCTTTTGATAAAATTATGTGCCCATGGGATTAGTTTTGTGTTACATTCTTTTGCACACATAGATGCTTCTTTATAAAGATAAGGCTCATACTTAAAAACGACAAAATCCGGTTTCACTTTATACATTAAATCAGATATAGAATTACACTTAATGCTATGAATAATAGGTGAGATGTTATCAATAAATGTTGCACCAAGTATAAGTTGAAATGTTTTATTTTTTTTCTGAGCTAAATAATATATAATAGCATGGATAATATATTCAGTTCCTCCGATGCCTGGATTTCCTTGTTCAGGCATTGTCATATCTATGTTTCTTATATTTTTGTTATCTAGATAGAATGCTATTTTCATTTTTTCATTCTTGTCTTTTTAGTTAAAGTATACAGAATATGATTTTTTGTTATGAAAAATGGAGTTCTTGCAAAGTAAGTTAAACTTGTACGTAAGAATAGAAGCCAACTTATTTTTCGTAGGTCCAAAAAATGCCCCCATGTTTCAGAATGGTATTCTTTAACCTTATTATATTTTTTCAGAAAAGCATTTACTCTATATCCACATTCAATTCTGGCTAAAAGATTTTTTTTATTTAAAGAATAAAAAAGAGATCCCTGACGTATTGTACGTGTATAAATTATATGTTCATCAATAGCTATCTTTTTTGCAAAATGTCCAACTTTAACGCTAAACATTGAATCATTAGCAGCTGGCAATTCATCAAATCGGATATTATGAGAAGTTATTAAAGACATTCTTATTAGTTTGGTCCATGGAGCATAAGATTTATATCTTAATGGATCTAAATTCCCTTTTTCTTTACATTCTTTAAGCAGATCTTTAACCATTAAATCTTTGTCCAATAATTGTCCATTCTCAATATCTATTGTATTATTTTCAAAAAATATGACATCATAATCTGTATTAACGTACTTGTCTAAGAAGGTATTCAATTCGTCTGTATAAAAATCATCTGCATCAGCAAATAGGACCCATTTACTGTCAGTCTTTTGAAGCGCTACATTGCGTGCGTATCCAGCACCTTTATTTTCTTTCGTAAATATTACTTCAACATAAGGATCGTTTAGCCCAGGAAATTCGTTAAAATTTACTTTTGTAGAGTCACTATTATCATCTACTACAATAATATGTAAATCATTTCTTTTAGGTATACTATTTAAACAATTCCTTAGTAACTGTGGTATATTCTTATGTGGAATAATAATCGTAAATGCGTATTTCATAACCTTATTAAAAAATGAAATAAAAATATATAACCATAGTTTATTTATTTTCAGAAATGGATTCTATTCCATCCTTATACACATGAAGGATTAGATAAACAAGATTGTAAAATATAATAAGTTATATAAGTTTGTATATTTTATTTATATGCAATTTATTATGGCTGTATAAAAAGTAACCTGATATAATAAAAAATATAAGAACTCCACATTTATATAATGGCTCGAAATATTGTGATTTGAAAAAATGGAAATGAATCATTAAAATAAAAAGAGCTCCAATCGCCTTTAATATATACAAAGAAGAGATTTCTTTTTTCATCTTTAATTTTTGGTTATGAATTTATTTATTATCATTATTCTTATTTTATCAATGCATGCTATAATAACATAAGTTATCATACTGCCAAAGAGGAATAATATAAGATTCCAATTATTTTTTTCAGGAAAAAGTGGGGCAAATAATTTTTGACCACAAGGACCCTCTGAAAAAAGATATACAGCTAATGCAGAAGAAGAGAACCATTGAATAATTTTTTTATAATGGCACTCTTTTATTTTCAAAAAGCAATAAAATAAACTCGCAGCTGTAATCATTGTTAGAGGGTTCACATAAGAATTAATATACGGAAGAACACCTAAATGATGAAAATGATAACCACAAAATATGATACAAATTCTGTAGAATAAAAGTACAAGGAAAAGCATCCAACAATATTTTTGCATTGTTTCTGTGAAATATAATTTAATCCATCGGGCACTGAGATACATTGTAAACATGATGTATAGTCCTCCAATGTTTGCAGAGTTTACAATTAAATCACCAAAGGATATAAAATAGAATATAGCTACAATGGTTAATAATTGCCATTTGGAAATCCTTTCTATTACGTAATTTATGCCATCAGATAATAGATATAGACAAATATACGCAGTAATGAACCACCAATGATTTGTGAAAATAAGTAGATTTTTTATATTGAATGCACCATAAATAACGTCATATATAAGAACAGACAATAAAGCATAAAAAAAGGTCATTATTATTAATTCCCATAGTCGTTTGTCTTTAAACTTTATTCCATAATAACCTGAAATGAAAACAAATATAGGTACCCCTAGTTTTCCAAACGAGTGAAGTATTAGTTCGGGTAATAATTGAGGATCTCCTAATTGATCATTGCCTATAACATAAAGCCCAAATTCTCTTGCTTGATAGTGATATATTACTATCAATAGCATACTAATTATTCTAAGTAACTCTATATTTATGTTACGTTTTATATATGTATTCATTAATGTTGTAATTACTTTTATAATAAATAATGAAATGATTACATAGCCATTAATCTAAAGAAGTAAAAACTTATATAAGATAATATTAACTTTATTTGAGTTCTTATTTTTGCTTGTTTTATTATTTTATATTTAAGATTTGGTTTGTAAGAGCTGCTGTATGATTGTTTAATACGTTTCAAGGCAATTAAATATTCTTCTCGATTTAATAATTTTGCCATTTTTAACAAAGAGATGATTGTACTATAATAGTTATTATATACTTCTATAATTATTTTTGTCGGAATATTTTCTTTATAACATAAATCTAATAACTTATCTAAGGTTATGAGATAATCCAACTTTTTCAATGATATACTCCTCGTCAAAGATTCAGGTGTTATCCGATAAAAATATTTAGCATTACATAGTGCTATTTTGTTACTTTTTAAATACAATAGTCGTGTTATATATTCATCTGAATTAAACTTACTATATGATGCGTTTTCTATGGTATAGTATTTTTTTGCCAATTCAGTTCTTATCATCTGCCACCCGTGAAGTCTCCAAGGAACTGTCATTGAAAAAGCTTGACTTCCATCTCTAATGATTAGATCTGAAGATAATCCCCTTTGTTGAAATAAATCTTGTTGCTTGGCTATACCTTTATAATCCACATTAGGAACTATTGAATCAGCATCTGTTTCTTCAGCTCTTTTGAGCATCAATTCTACATAATTAGTAGAATATGCATCGTCTGCATCTAATATGGAAACATACTCTGTTTCTACTAATTCTATTGCTTTAGCTCTTGCCACTGCTGGTCCAGCGTTCTTTTGTGATATCAACTTTATACGATTGTCAGACTTGCAATATTTCTCAATAATTTGTTTTGAGTTATCTGTCGATCCATCATCAATGCATATAAGCCTCCAATTATTTGATGTCTGTGACAATAGTGACCCTATGGAGTCATATAAATAGTTTTCAGCATTATAAACCGGCATTATAACTGTTGTTTTCATATTATTTTTTGATTCTATATTTAAAATATTCAATAAAAGAATTTATGTATCCTATATGATGCCTCCTCATATATCTTAGAATGCTAAATAGATCTTTAATTTTTAAACATCTTAAG
>ULRG01039314.1_pt1 | contig 10543 bp, 18 predicted proteins | sample 1955211 | NCBI WGS metagenome assembly ULRG01 (sample SAMEA4835676, study PRJEB28245) | human gut metagenome | biome: gut microbiome; material: fecal sample | place: Denmark | collected 2008
CCGCTCTCGTCGTCCTCTTCTATGCTATTGACCTCAACGGCCATGATCTTGCCCATAGCGTCGGTTATGTCGTCGCACATGGCATTGTAGTGCTCCACAAAGTCATCTACCCGGCCGCTTAGGTGGACGCCGTATTCGCCCTGCGCCCGATCGGTCTCATCCGTGAAGTCCTTATAGACGGTGTGGAGGCTGACAAGCACCTTGGCCAGCTTCGGGTTCAACACTCTGTTCTTTGCACTCTCATTCATAACGGTTTTTTCCATTGTTTATTATAATTGATATGTAAAAATTGATTTCCTCCGTTTCATTTTTGTGTTATCGCGCACACTATTGCATGGAGAGCGACGTTTGTTTGTTGAGGCCGACAATGGTAAGCAACTCGGCAAATGTAGCATCATACCATCGTATCTGCGTCTGCTGCTGGTAGTTGGGATGCTGCTGGTTTTGTCCGTACTTGTCAAATGCGGGCTGCAATACCATCCATTTATGCACTTTCCCGCCACGTCCAGGGCGTGTGGCCTGTTTGACAATTCCCTTTATCTCCAAAACCTTGTTGAAAGCCTGTGTGGATATTCCCACACCATGAGAAAGAAGAAGATCGCGGGAGGCGTGCGTCACGGGTTTCTCCGTGCCCGCATTCACGGCCATTGGCAAGGTGTCTTCAAGGCCCACCATTTTGCCAATACGCTTTGCCATACCCAGCTTGCTTGCATCATTCAGGTTGAGAAACTTTGCGCTCCAGTCGGCGAACGTTAAGCTCGCGCTCATTCGTTCGTTGAGGCTTGCCTGTGGCTGCTGGAAAGCATTGTACTGGCCCGTCTTGCGGATTTGCCTTAGGATAGTTTTCACTCCTTTCTTGAATTGCTTGGCAATTGGCTTGCGGCTTTGCATCAGTACTTCGTACAAACCGTCCTCGGTTAGAAACCACGTCTCGCCCTGTAAGCCGCCTAAGTTGAACTTAGTCACCTCTTCGCAGTCTATCCGGTTTACCATGTCAGAGACGTTGGATAGTTCTATCCATTCTGCAACATCTTTCGCTTTGAACAAAGGTTCATAAGCCGTTCCGTACACATCAATCTCCCTACCCAGAAAGGTTGATTTACTAATAACTCTAATTTCTTCCATCTTGTTGACTAATTAGAAGAATTATAGGCAAACAAAAAGCGGTCGCCATATACGCTGTCAACAAGATGGTAGTCCACTCCGAAAGAGCTTCGTTTTTATCTTACGTATAGGCGACCGTATTTGGTCGTGTGTGGGTACAAAATACTCACACATAACGAATGAGCAAAGACCGCTGCTCGGACGGAATGGCTTACCATTATCTTGTTGACAATGCAAAGATAAGATAATTCTTCCAAACGAAATATGAGATTGCAGGATTTAACGTTACTTTAACACTCTACGACACAACCTGCTTACTGCCAAAGATTAGGGCGTACACACCGCTCTCTGTGATATAGGTCACGGACTGATTCACTAACACCCCATGTTGGTTTGGGATAGGGGTGTCACGTTTCGTTACATCCCCCCTTTCAACGTGATCGGCTACTGCTTTTCTTCCATTCGTGTAGCCAAGCGCCTCCGTTACGTCCTTGGCGCAAAACAATAGCTCACCACTTGCATCGTCCGTAATGATGCGTACTTGCCCAAATTGTGGGCTCTCGAAAATTTTTAATTCGCCCATTTTACTTTTGATTTTGAACGTAAACAATGTTGGGTTGATACAAAAAAGATGTACCGCTACCCTTTGTTCAATGCCTCAAAAGTGGAAGGGCACGGATATGCCATTATAGCACATCCAAGGGGCGATACACCTTATATGTTTGAAATGTAAGCATATCTGAACTCCGTAAAATAGCGAGCATAAAAATGCCCCGCCGTTTGTGGCAGAGCTTCCAACCTCACCACTTTTGAATTATTGAACGCCACAAAGTTACGAACAATCCCCCAAACATTACTCGCCCCTGGTTAGATTTAACAAAACTTTAACACACCATAGGGGAAACCATTTTATTGATGCCAATAAAAAGGTATGGCCGCTTCTGAAAGATGAAAGAAAGTTTGGGAAATGAAACTTTCACGTTTTTCATCCTTCGGGATGGTCTCGGGATTCCTTCGGGATGATGATACTCGACGATTAAAAATCCCCACCTGCAAAAGCAAGTGGGGAAGTGTATTTAATCGTCGCTTTCTACTTTTCTTCCATAAGCGAGATTATTCAATATCGCCTGATAATATAGGCAGTCAGCCTTTGCTTCTTCCTTGGTTTTGCCCGTCTTGATACTATGGTTATATATTTCTTTTGTAGAACCATACAAATATCCACCATCTATATCTTCGATAGCCTCCTTGATAGAGCGCATTTTTTCCTTGCTGTCTTCCATGTCCAAAATGGTCTCGGTGTAGTTGGGTTTGCCTTCATATTCTTCCTTGACCAGGGTGTACTCCATCTTTGAAGAGCTGTAACCTCCAAAAGCGTTCTGGCCAATTCCGATAAAAGATATAGTACACATTGAGTCATTCGAGAATACAATCTTCGCGTTTGATATTTTGAAAGTCTCTGGATTCTTTGCCAATTCTTTCATCGTGTCGTGCAGTTGTCTCTTTGCTTTGCGTTCCATCGGATTGCAGGAAGAAAGCGCCACTACCGCCAGCATTATAGCCAGCACAGGTAAAATTTTCTTCATAATTTTGTTTTTTGATTGGTTGTTATTTAATGAATGAATTATCATAGTCTCTATTCAGATTCTCAATTCCATTTCAGGATTCTATTCTTGACTATGGAAACGAGTAATCTTTTAATAATCAATTACTTCGCTTTTCTCTATTCCTTTTCTCTATTCCTTTTCAGATTTCTATTCTTGATTTTGGAAAAGAGAATGCGGTTACTGCTATGCGATTGAACTATCAATAGTCAGTCTTCGCTATAGAATGTATCCGTCTCATAGACGGGATCCTTTAGTCCGGTCACATCCCCGTCCTCGTCCACGACCAGGGGATCACCATCATAGACCTCGTAATAAAAGCTGATATTGTGATTGTCAACGCGGGTATCATCCTCAGACACCGGGATGCAGCCCTTGGTCTCATTCGTGCAATACTCCTTGGCCTCGGCCAGCGTATCAAACTCTGCAATCATGAAACTCTCTACATTCGTCTTGTAATAAACTCCAAACTTCTTCATATATACTGACTTAACTTATATGGTTAGATTGATTGATTCTGCAAAATGTGTGGGGGATTCATCGTCCGAAGGCCATTGCCAGCAACATGCCTATTACCCAAATGATACTCATCAATATCATGGGCTGACTGATAAAGAAGAAGACCGCCAGGACAATGAGGATGACGGGGACGGCAAGAATGCACGCGATAACTATGTTGGCCTCCCGATCCTGCTTTGGGTCTGGCGTGTAAATGTAATATCGCATAAACTCTTCTTTACTCATCTTTCCCTGTTTATATAGCTCCAGCAGGCGAGCATTGTGTTCTTCCAACCCTTTCTTTTCCAACCTTTTCTCTTCCTCTCTATGCTGTTTAAGCAGAATAACGCAATTCTCGTCCGTGAGGCCACTACAACTCCATTTGGACCAGAGCTTTTCTTCCTCCTTGTTTTCAGGAACCAGTATTTCCATATCGTTTTATATTTCCGAGTGATATTTGTTTGTTCTAAATCCCATTCTCTTGCCTATATTCACGCCAACCAGTACGCGAATCCTCGCCCTGCTCTACCATATTGCGATAGACGGCGCTATCCTTCCTGATGGGCCGATAGTCCGTGAATACTGACCGAAGGTTATAGTATGCACTACGAAGCCTGGCACGGGTAAACTCCTTGCCCGTGGCCGACTTCACGCCCATACCGTTGAGTATCTCTACCCCTTTGTCAAACCGGTCAGATCCCAGGACCGAGAAATTCTCCGTACATGCCTTCAATACCTGCCAGATGGCCTTATTGTAGGGCTTTTGGCGGGCCTCCTCCTTCCGATTGATGGCCGATTCTGTAGTGGCCACCGTGGTGTCAGTCTCCTTCGGGCGCCCAAGGGCGTGACACACCCGGCCTTTCTTCGACACAAACTGGCCGTCATCCTTTAGCTTCCGCTTCAAGACCTCGATGGCAGACTGTGTGCGCTCCTGAATCAATTCCCTTTCGAGCTGAGCCGCAAAGGAGAATGAGAACAGCAACATCTCGTCGATGGCCTTCAAGTTGGCACAATCTATATCAAGGCCCATTTGCACAATCACCAGGCGCACGCCCCTTGGTTTGAGCTCGTCATTCACGAACTTGTTAATATCGCACATGGAACGGCCAATACGGCTCACCTCAGACACGATAAGAATGTCGCCACGTTCAAGCATGGGGAGGACGACGCGGCCAAGGTTTCGCGACTTGTACGACACCTTACCGCTGACACCCGCCTCACTCACTTCGTCGGTGGCAGTCAGGCCGTGGCAAGACAGCCATTCGTTGACCGTCCGCTCCTGCTGAGCAAACGTTTGTTTGTCGGTCGAAACACGACTGTAGATAATTACTTTCATAACCTCCTATATTAGATATAACGTGGTTTAACAACACATATTGCCACATTTGGGAAAAATAATTCACTCTCGGTACAATGTTTCGATCGCGTCATCCGCCTGCAATATCTGGTCACGCAAATTACTTATGGCATCCTGCTCGAAACTGGTCACGCCTTCGGCGACCAACAGCCCGTTAAGGGCGCCCATTATTTCGACAAGGTTAAAGGACTGTTCTTCTAAGACAGAATTAAATTCATTCTTATTCATACTCATATCTCCAGGAATCGTTTATTTTTTTGTGGATTTTTCCTCAGCCTTGGTGGTGGCCTTGATAATACTTTCCATTTGGGCGCTTGTGACATATTTGGGCGCCCAGTCCCCAATCTGATGCTCGAAGTCGGCCACAAAGCTAAACCCGAGTGATCCGTCTTTAATGTAGATCACGATGGACGCTTTTGTGTATTGCGTACTCGCCATGGTAGAAGCACCCGCGCCCCAGGCTATTGCCTCACTATGGCGCATACGGCCACATTGTAGGACCTTCTTCGGATGGTGGCGGACTACCAGCACGGCCACATACTCCTGTCGGCAGCCATTGCGCTTCATGTACTCCTCCCTGCTGGCGTGATAGTTGCACACGACAAAGGTAATTGCCTCATGGCTGGCATCACCAAGGTTGATCGCCAGGTTATCAAACAGAAGGTTGCTATATTTGTTTACCAAGTCGCCCGCACGCTGGAGGATAGCGCCCACTTTCGCTTCGCGTTCCTCCTTCGGCAGATGGTCGTATCTGCCATCATGGCACATGTTAAAAATCCGGTCACGCTGATGCACCATCATCTCAATCGTCTTCTTTCTCATTCTTTTGATATTTTGAAATTGTTGTAAAACCTAAAACTATTCATCCGCCCCTCGTTATGCGCGTAATATGGTGGTGGCCTAACCCTGCCAGCCACAAATGTGGGAGCACGACGGCGCAATACCTTTGCACGCACACGACGGGCCGCGGTGGCCTCCATCGCCCCCACACGTCCAAATAACGGCCAAAAACGGCCCGTATTGTGTTTTCTCGCAATAAGCGGGGTAACTGTAGGGTGAAGAGCTGTTTTGCCGTCAGAGCGGCCCGTTTGGCCCTTATTCGGCTTTTCTTCGCATTCTTTGTGCTCAAAGTTATTCGCCTCATGTCTAATATGGCCATTTTCAGGGATCCCGTCCGTCCGCTGAATATCCAGGGTAACGGACTCTACCTCCTCGATTACGGGTGGTACGTCGGGTGCTGCCTCCATAACTTCACGGAATATCTTCCCAAGGCACACACCATCCAGGAAGAAGAAGTTACAACCGCGGTACGAGTTGCTTTTTGTCCGTTTGTCGTCGGGCATGAACTCCTTGCAGAATCCGGACAAAGTAAATACTTCGCCGCAAAACTCCACCTTATTGCCAGCGACGGCCACCACTTCCGTGCCATCAATAAACGACAGCACATCGCCAACATTCACGCCGACGGCTTCGAAGCTGAATCTTTTCCCGCGGGCCGCGCTTGCCATATCTTTCCCACATGAGGCCGTAGGAGGCGTTTTGCGGGCCTTTTCCTTTGCGGGCCGACTACTATCCACCTTTGCCGCTTTCTTGTCGATACGGGCCGCTTTTGCAAGCTCTATTGGATTGTGCCGCTCGCTTTCGCCTAACTCGTAATACTGATCGCTACAACATGGCATGACTAATCCCATCGAGGCATCACCACTAATGAAGGTGAGGGGACAATTTTGGCCATTAAAGAATATTTCGCACACATTTCCAAACAGGCGCAAAGAATCCGCTTTATGTGTGCTTTCCACATTTTGGGCGGGATTCTGCAACGTCTTAATAACACACTCGCTGCCATCCTCGTTAGACAACGCGGCGAAGTCATCACCCACATTTGCAGTTATTTTGACCGTTTGGCCCTCTGAGCTTTTAAAGAACTTGGTTGCGTCCTTCCAGGCATCAGGGCAAAGGATCATCCGCCCGGCCTCCCTAACGTCCCGTATGACGCATTTAACGTTAGGATAGCGCTCACTATATTTCGTCGTGATAGATAGGCCGCCACAGCTAAACACACAGTTTTCTATGCAGCCAGAACCGCCGTAGTTTGTACACTCCGAAATATACGTTTTCCTGGCGCCCAATCTTTTGCAAAGTTTGGAAAACATTGCTCCCTGTATCTGAAAGTCGCTCATATCCCCTGACGTTTCGATAATACGCACGGGATAGGCTTTTAGTACTTTTCCATCTGATGCAACCAGGCACGACAAATCGACGTTTAGGGCAACGTTCATAAGTGAGGGCCGCAACTCGTCTTTTGATACGAATTTTGCCAAATCGGCAAAATCTTTCGTTAATTCAAACTTGCAGCAGCCTAATACGTCCCCCTTCTCATCCTCATGCGCAAACGTCTTCGCCTTCTTGTCACTGACACCGGCCAAACGTTCAAATATGCGGATATACTCAAAGATACGGCTTTTCGGGATAGAGCAACTAAAAGAATCCACCTCGACCGTTATTTGCTCGTCGCCTAAATCCCCAAAACATACGATTACATCCTTACATGATTTGATGGATCGCGCTATCTCTGAGGCCGTGAAAACGCCGGCCCGTTTATCCTCCACATTTGCCCATATCTCATCCGCAAACTCATATAGTTTGCTTAATATGGCAAAATTCTTCTCTTTGTCAGTCATAACATGAACTTTTTAAAATTTGTGGTACGCGCGGAATCGAACCGCGTAAAATACCCGTCGTATAGTACCAGCCATGTATCCATCATTTATTACTATTCGGGATGCGCTCTACAAGCTTAGATCCGGGCCTAAAACGCATAAGAGCATCAAAAGCATGATAATATGTTTTGAACTTATCAGGGAAAGAGTACCCGCCTCCAGTTTCAACATTTATATTTACAACAAGCATAAAAAAACCAGTTGGCAAACAAATGATCTCGTGGCGCACATTCATAAATGCTGTTGATTGGGAAAAAATCCATCGCGGGAGCTTTCTAAGAATATCCTCGCGCATATACGGTTTGCCTAATATGGAAAAATTTTTATCCTTCTCGTTCATAATTACGTCCTCTATCTTTTAGTTACCAAATCATCTTTGCTTTTGGATAACGCATACTTGAAACTATTCTGTTAACCATATTAAAGGCCACCTTTGCGGAGCCGGTTTCAAGGAAAATGTACTGTTTATCCGTTTCTTTTTGACGTACAACAAAAGTACTTTTCCCGTTTTCATAATATGGTTGGTTAACATAAACCATATACTTTTTGCCCGGATCCTTTAATCCGTCATCGAAGGTGATACTAACAAGTTCCGTATTTTGATAGTACAAAGTAAGGGTGTAATACTCGCTTTCTTCTTCCAAAAATACGCTAAACCCGTCCACAAAACGAAACTTGCTAAACTCGCGCGACAGTACGAACTTTTTGCCGTATGGCATCATCTCAACCCTGACGCCCTTATGATTCTTTGCATACTCGTTTGCGCATTCATACACTATCGGCTCGCTCGTATAATTGATTCCTGCGTGCAATGGATAACCATCAAAAATTGGTTCTATATCCCATTGAGACCTATTCTCAATCATTCTGTTTATCTTTAAAGCCTTCACTCTCGAAGGCAATGTAATACTGTATTTTTCCATATTCTTTGTTTTTAAAGTTCATGCTAAATTTGTGACGTTGCGGGAATCGAACCCGCCAAAGATTGCCGAACCAATAACGCCTGTAATACCATTATATTTGCGGAATGTTACACAACAAAAAAGTGAAATTGCAAGCACGAATTATTTTTTTGTATGCTTGAATACGCACACTCGCATCAGTAACCGTGACGCCCAAATGGCGCTCCTCTTGCCAATCAATGTAATTTGGAAGCGGTACTAATATAGCCTTCTTTTCCTTATTGATATTCTTTATCAGTTCTATCTTATTGGCTAATTTGCAAAGGTAGTTTATTTGTTTGTCTGTTGCTAACATGATCTCAATTCAGTATTTTATTGTTATCAGTATCTAATATGTAGTAAGAGTAATCTGTACCAGAGTGTCGCCACTTGTTCAAGTCGTTTGTTGCGTCTTCCAGGCATTCGCATTCATTCACAATATACTGCTTAGAAGCAATATTTTTGTGCTTACAGCACACAGCGTATTTGTGGCCGCACAAATCATCATCAAACGTCATCCAGTCTTTATTAGTGCAATATCCGCGCTTATGCGCTAACTCCTTCATACCATCAATAACGCGCTTATCAGTTGCCACGTTGACACCAACATGCAAAAGATTGTTGTTTATTGTTTCGCCAACTGTAAACAAACTATCTATAGATATTTTGTCGTTTAACAGCTTTACGTCTTTTGCAGACGTGATAATAACTTTGTACTTTTTCATGTTCTTTACTCCTATCTTTAATTTGTGCCGTGCCTGGTCACGGGCCAGGAGGTGGACGTTAACCACACACGGCAATAGTAACTTTTAAGCAATATTCATATCTTTCTATCTATAATTAGTGTATGTATAATGTAGTGTATCTTTTAATACCTTTAAAATTCTTACTAACAACTGCTCTATTTTCGTTTTTGCTTTCGGTTTTCCATCCGTGTTTATTGTACCAATTTACCCAAAATGAAAACCATTTGTTATTTGTTACTTGCTGGTAAACCATATCTTTATAAATTTAGCCGTTTATTTACTCTCTATAGCCCTATCTTTTCCCACTTGGTAAAGTACACCAATAGGAAAAGATAAAGGCGCACAATCAATTATTACCACTCAAATTAACACGACGGGCAAAGTATTTTTCCGTACTTCTCGTTCCCGTATCCCTTTATGTATTCGTTACTGAAAACATAAAGCACCGCGCCGCTTTCGGCGTTCCTGAAAGCATCACGGCCCACCACGCCACCAGATAGGAGCCAACAGCCCCCGAGCATTTTAAAGACGGCGCAACATCTATTTTGCAAAGTTTGATATTTCATAAGTCTAAAGTATTTAGATAGCCACCTAACCAGGAAGGCCGGCGGCTACCTGGTTAACTTATCGTGCCGTCATGTGCGACGACGAAATCTAAACTTTGAATAATACTACATGTTAGCTTGCAACCATCATAGAAGCCACGGCCAACACGTACATCTTTGTTACGCTCGACAAAAAAACGCTTATTGAGTTTCCCGAACTTTCGTTCTAACTTCGCAATAGCTTTTCGCATTTTGGCTGACACTTTGAGCCCTGACACCTCATAAATAATTGTAGTCTCCATTTCTTTCGATTTAAATATACCGATCCAATTCTTTTTCTAATTCTTCTTTGTTGCATTCAGGAAACCAACCGAGAAGGGTGTTAACCGCCCACATATACGGGTTAGTTCCATCATTAAACAAAATCCAAAACATTTCAGCGTATTTGCTAAAATTACGCTGAATTTCATTCCCTTTGTAGTAGTTCATCCGTCGTTTATATTCGGACACCAGTTCGTTTTTTGTATGCGCTTCCATTTTCTTTTGCTTTATTGGTTATTGTGGCGCGGGGTGGAACGATCACCCGTTAACGGCCTATCCGTCGCGCCTGGAGCCCTAAATAGGGCTTATATCGTTAATCTTACTTCTTTCCTAAACACATTAAGCGGATCATTGTTCTTTGATCCTCAAGCCTGCAATTGCTTTTCTCATAGTTGGTTGAATAGTCCGCCCCTAAAGCTTTTAGACGGCGCGAAGTAGTACGGGTATTGTGTCCGCCATCTGAATAGTAAACCCGGCCGCGAACCTTTGCAAATATTATAGTATCGTACAAATACACAAAAACACCTTTGTCGTTACTCTTAACCGTCGTATTACCTAAAACGGCGTTTTTATTAGACTTAACAGCACTAAGCATGTTTTCCTCTATTTTACGCATAATTCAAAATTTTGTGCCACCAGGTTAACCCCCGGCGGCTGGTTAATAATTCAAGTTTCGCAAGTTCCTTAGCTTGCTATCTTTAGTTCAT
>ULRG01021041.1_pt1 | contig 10432 bp, 12 predicted proteins | sample 1955211 | NCBI WGS metagenome assembly ULRG01 (sample SAMEA4835676, study PRJEB28245) | human gut metagenome | biome: gut microbiome; material: fecal sample | place: Denmark | collected 2008
CTTTCAGCAATTTGAACTTTAATATCTTCATAATCGTTTATTTATGCTGCAAAAATAAATAAAAGTTCTCAATATCGAGAACTTTCTGCAAAAAAGGAATAAATGTTTGCAATATTTAACTTATACATTCAGGGTGCGTGGCAACATTCTTCGGCAGAGGAGATAAAGCTGCTGAAAGCGGAGATGTAGATTACGAATATCACCATATAATCAAGGGTCTATACGCCACCTTTTCATCGTGGCATATAGACCCTTGTCGTTTCCCGTGAGGCACAATGTGTACCAAACCTGTTAATTATAAGTAATAAAAACAAAAAGCCTATCGTTTTTGTTACTTATGTGAAACAAAAAGAGTATCTTTGCGAAAAGTTTTACTCGTATGAAACAAAAAATATTAGAAAGACTAGGGTATTCCAATCGTATCGAACGCATGTTTGGACGTGGAATGATGATTGCATTGACGGGCCAGAGGCGTGTCGGCAAGAGTTGTGTGATGCGGCGAATTTATAATCACATCGCTGAGAATGAAGAAAATCACGTTATCTATATAGATAAGGAGAAAACCTCATTTGATATGATAGCCAACTATCAGGATCTGGAGGCTTATGTAGCAGCCAACATCGTTGAGGGTAAGGAAAACTATCTGTTTATTGATGAGGTGCAGGAGATTTCTGATTTCGAGAAAGCACTCATCAGTATCCAATCGGATGATACCTGCCAGATTATGATTACCGGCAGCAACGCCAAGATGCTATCGGGCGAACTGGCAACTCGCTTGAGAGGCAGATATATAGCTTATCGCATTAGAGGACTCTGCTATGAAGAGTTCCTGACGTTCCATGAACTGAAGGATGATGATGCTTCCTTGAACCTGTATCTGCAGTATGGAGGGCTCCCTCAGTTGCGCAATTTAGGGTTGGAAAATACGGATTTGGTAGAAGATTATCTTGACAATGTGTATAATACGATAGTACTTCGTGATATCATAGAGCGAGAAAACATCAGAAACATACCATTGTTGCGAACGCTGCTGAAGTTTGTGAGCGATAATATCGGTAAACAATTCTCAGCAACGAGTATTGTAAAATTTCTGAAAAGCCAGAACACCGAAACGTCTGCCAAGATGATTCTCACGTATTTGGAGTATTTAAGCAATGCTTTTATTATCGATCGAGTTAACAGATACGACATTCATGGCAAGCGACTTTTCGAGTTAGGCGACAAGTTCTATTTCGAAGACCTGGGAATCAGGAATCATATTATAGGTGGCAACAGGCGTTTTGATATCGAAAAGGTGATGGAGAACGCTGTATATATCCATTTGTGCAGGATGGGGTATAAAGTCTATGTTGGTCAGATGTATAAGGCTGAGATTGATTTTGTTGCCGAGAAAGCGGATAGTGTGGCGTATGTACAAGTTACCTATCTGCTGGCTTCTGAGGAAACGGTAGAACGTGAATTCGGCAATTTGAAATTGATAAAAGACAGTCATCCCAAATACGTGATTTCTATGGATAGGCTTTACAGTCAAACCAATATTGATGGCATTAAGCACATTCATCTGCGAGATTTTCTGAAAATGACTACTTTGGTTTGATGCCAGGTAGATTATGAATATCACCATATACTGAAGAAAAATCCCCCATCCCGCTTGAGAAAGCAGGATGGGGAATTTAGTAATATTTGACCAATAATGATGTTAATTTCATTCAAATATTTGGAAGTTACAGAGATATTGCTTAATTTTGCATAAGAAAAGCTGCACTCGGCAATTTGAAAGCAAGTTTTCATTGCGCTCGTTTGCATTTTCTTTGCATAAGAAAAGCTGCACTCGGCAATTTGAAAGCAAGTTTTCATTGCGCTCGTTTGCATCACAAACATTTAAATTATATAATTATGTTAGGAATAAATGCACCAAAAGTTTTAGCTAAAGGCAAATACGCACAAGCTGTTCGTAAAGCCGCTCTTGCATCCATCGGTGCAAAAGCAAAGACAGATGATGCCACAAAGACACCAAATTATCCATATAAATTTGAGTGGAATTTAGAATGAATTTAGAAGAATACAAAATAGAACTTTTAATTTCCTACTTAGCTATTGATCAAAAATTTCAAAGCTTACATATAGGTTCAGCCTTAGTTGACGAAATAGCTTCGATGGCTAGAAAACAAAGATATGCCGGTTGCGTCTTCTTGACAGTAAGAGCTTGGCATACCTCTAATTACAGCGCAGTAGGTTTCTATGAAAAGAATCAATTTGCAAAATTGACTCCTGTTGCACAAATGGATGTTTGGCCAATGTACAAAACAATTTGGCCGATAGAATGATTCCCCCTACGCCCTGGGTTAGGAGTTTCTGTCCTTTATCTTTGCTTTACCCTTCGGTCAGCGATTTTCAATTCCGCTACGCACCGGTGACCGTTGGTTTAGGGCGTGCTGCTTATATTCAGCCTGCGTTCAGCTTCTGCTCTTTCCTTCGGCAGAGGAGATAAAGCTGCTGAAAGCGGAGATGTAGATTACGAATATCACCATATAATCAAGGGTCTATACGCCACCTTTTCATCGTGGCATATAGACCCTTCATCGTTTCCCGTGAGGTGCGGTAAAAGTCACTGTATTAAGTACTTATGCCACACCATTTTCTTGTTTAGCAGCAAACGCCAGCATATAACTTATCTATTGGAAATATCAAATCCCAATTCTTTCCCCAAACGATATTACCAAACTCTATATTGAACTTTTTGAATTTGTTTTCATTCAAGTAAGAGTTATATTGCGGATGTGGGTGATTCTGATAAAAGCACCTACATCTATCGTCTTAATGGTATCATCATTAAAGTGTAATTCAACTTTTAATGGCGCCACATATTTTGCAGAAACGATACTTAAGTTCATAATTTCTTCGTTATTTTAGTTGAACGTGTATTGGTTCATGCTCATTTGAATAGAACAGAAAGATAAATCCGAAGTATTCAAATATCTTTGGCATCGCAACCTCCTTTTTTTAATCTATCTTGATTACAAAGTTAAGACTTTATTTTGAAAACGCAAAGAAAACGGGAGAAAAGTTTCGGGAAAAGTTTGGATTCCCGTATTTTATAAGATAAAGGATAGCCATCCCATACCAATACTAATCCGGAATACATCGGTAGGGAACAAATACTCGTTTGTTGCTTTCTGTTCTCATAATAAATAATGTTTAAGTACCTCACGATTTACACAAAGGTACTTCAAACCATGAAAACAGGTAGCACGAAACCACCACACTGCCATATCATCCACCCAACAGGTATCAAGACACGATGAAGGGTCTATACGCCACCTGTTCTTCGTGGCATATAGACCCTTGTCGTTTTCCCGTGAAGTGCGGGTGAATATATGTTGCTGGGCAACTAATACTCCTGCTCAGCTTAGGAGTTAAACAATCTACTTTATTATTCAACTCTATATCTACACGTTATGGACTTAAATTCATACCCAAGGAATTCTTTGCTGACATGTTCATCACTAAGATCATAATCTGTAATAATATCAGCAGTCCAACAATACCTACCTTCGGCTTCGCCATCATTCATAGCTTTCTGGTCTTTTGACAAAACCAAATCGATGAACCGGGTTTCACAACCATCAAAGATACCATTATTTCTGACATTACCATATACTTTTGTAAGATTGCCTAAAACTACTTTTTGAAGCCCTGAACAATCTGAAAAAGCATTTTCCCCGATTTCTGTAACATCTGGGAGGACTATGGATTTCAGCATGTCAAAATGCAAAAATCCTCTTGAAGGAATCTTCTTACATCCTATCAAAGTAAGGTTTATACTCCATTGCCTTGCATCTCCTTCTAGAAGTCCGATATGTATTGCATCCAATGTTTCTTCATCCACATCGGGAGCAAGCATGAGATTGATGTAAGTCTTGCCCGCATCCAATTCCTTCTTGACGTTTTCCACAATTTGATCGTAAGTGATACCTTCGTCAGTCAGCGAAACAACAGTAGCATCCAGTGCATAACTCTTAGCATTTACTGTTGCTTGCGAGAATTTATGAGTTGCCAAAGGAGCTTCCCCATATTTCACATCGACTCTGGAATATGGTACAAAAGTACCATATAAATAGGCATTGCCCTTTTCATCAGATGTAAGGGCATATTTTTGATCCCATTTCATATCGCTGCTGCCCGCAGGAGTGTATTTACTGATGGCAACTGTTATTGGCTTATTTGGCATAGTTGCAATGCGGAGGCGGGAATAGTTGCGTGTTGCCTTGGAAAATTCTACGGTTATAGCCTGACCATTAGGGGTAATATTGGCTTTTCCCTCGATATATTCATCCGTTCCTGCAACCTTACCTTCTTTCAAAACTAATTTGCCAGCTTCCCATTTGTAGTTAGGGGCATAATATACATGAGGAAAGGTTGGCACTTCGTCTTCTTTATAAGACAGCTCGCCACTTGCCAATTCCCAGCTACTGCCATTATATGTAAAAGCAGCATACTTAGTCCCAAAAGTCTTACTGGTCATCTCCAGAAGCAACTCATCTCCTTCAGCCCATGAAGTCTTGCCTTCATCTGGTGTACCAATAGCACGAGTCTGTGAATCTCCGAATGCCGGAAATTCACCAACAACCAACTGTACGTTGTTTTTGGCTGTTGTTGCGGTTGTTTCTTCTATATCACTTGTGCATGACGCCATTACTATAGTAACGACAGCCAGCATGATGTATTGAAATATCTTTTTCATATTCTTTCCTCCAATTATTTGAGTTCATCTTCGTTTGTCCAACCAGTCATATTATCTACGCTGATTCGGGTCAGTTCCACTTTGTCTTTTCCTACATCGAGTTTGTAGGTGTAGCGATGGCCCTCTTGAAACTCCGTATTTGACATCATTTTTGCATGGAAGTTTTGGTCGCCTATCTTGAATTTCACGAAAATCTCGCCAGCTTTGTATGAACCAGGGATAACGATTGCAGAAAACATACCATCGTCATGCTTACAGGCTTTAACCCAATCAGGATTACCAGAAGGTGTACCCATAACTAATTGCCCATGGTCTGGGGCTCCAAAAAATCTAACACTGTTGTTTTTTGAATACACTTGTGGTTCACTAATATCCATATCAGGATAATCCGCAGTTCCAACATGATATACTATCGTGACCAGCGACATGCGATGCTTCATAGGAATATCTACATAATCTTTAGGGACATCGTACCAACATCCGGTTATTAAATCTGCAGCTTTCAACTGAGTCTCATCACTTTGGTCTGTATGCAAATTATAGATAGGAAAATTGGCCATATCAGAAGGATACCAAGCAATCAATTCGCATCTTCCCACTTTTTCCCAGCGAAGTCTTCTGATAGGTTCCCAACGGTATAACCCATTTTCTTCCACATATTTATATTCACCAGTTCTAGTATCTTCATCACCGAAAATTTGCAGTACACTTATTAGGTCCTCATTCTCCCAATTGTTACCGTGTCCCAATGTATTGACACGAGTCTGCATACCTCCAACAGAGAAAGTGGCATTGATTTCCTGCCCTTTCAGCGTAGGAGCCATATCTTCATTTTGCGTACATGCTGTAAAGCCCATAGCCATAAGGCCCATTACCGCATAGGAAATTCTTTGTTTTATCGTCTTCATAATCTTCAGTTTTTTATTGTTAGTGAGTTAGTGAGCGGCCAAGCTCACTAACCCTGTATTCCCTATTTTCAGTACCTTATTTATCATTACAAAGCTATATCTGCGTCTAAATCACTTGAATCACCATTTTCCCAAGGAACTATATTAGCTTTTTCTATAGTAATCCCCGTATTTTTAACAGTTATGTTGTATGTATATTTTTTGCCACCTTCAAATTGTCCATTGGTGGATGGTGTTATAGGGGTTGTGTATTTTACTTCGCTATCATTCAACAACAAGTAAATCTCTATATCCATCTTATTGCTTTCAAGGCTTTGCGGCAACATGATATAAGCAAAACTTTCTTCGCTTTCAAAAGGTACATCATTAAAAACACGAGTAACAGTAGCTCTGTCACCAGCAGTTTCAACCGAACCTGTTCTTGTGTCAAATTTACCGCTTGTAAATATTCCTTTCATATTCAAGCTATTGAATTTATAATTGTTATATTTGACACCCTGCCCTGGCTTAATTTTGAATTCAACCAAACTCATACAATGCTTAAAGCGATGTTCTGCATCTGTAAAATTCACAGTTGGAGATGCTTTACTTGCAGTAGCCCCTGAGGCAAAAAGTACATCAGCCTCACAAGGTTGGTTTGCTTCTACCTCAGCCATATTCCAATTCATTTTACCATCAGTTAAGAATTTGTTATAAGGATAGTATGCACTAAATGTTGTCTCTTTGTTGTCCTTGAAATAGATGATGTTGTTATTGTCAGCAGCTTCAAAAGTACCATCCCCATTTGTTGTTACATACTTTTTATTGTCTCCTGTTGTATTGCCTGTTGATGTGACATATACGCCAATGGCATCGTTATTAGACCATGTGTCACCTGTGGTGGCGCGTGTGACGTTTTTAACAATGTCCGCCTGTACGGTAGCAGCAACAGGACCATTGTTGCCAATACCATCTTCTTCGTTAGCGCAAGCTGCAAACAGCAATGCTGCGGCAGCGATGTATAAGAATCTAAATTTCTTCATATCTCTTGTTATTTAAGAATTATTAATTTGCTATATGTTCATTATTGTCTCCTGCCTCTGTCCAAGGCTTAATGGTTCCAGAAATATCAACGGCAGAACGACTCAATTTTACTACTGTATAGTGGTATCTTTTTCCACCCTCAAGTTTTACAGGCATTGTCCATACAAAAGGAGCGTCGTAACCATTCTTGAGGTCAAACTCTATCACTCGGCTTGCTTCTTCTGTAGGGAGCAGGATTGCCTCATACAGCTTGCCAGCTTCGGTAGTTTTCATCGTGATGTCCGCAGGAGTTTCTTCACCAGAGATAGTTCCATCCACAAGATTGAAAGTGGCTTTGGTATTCTGGCCTTTCACTGTCACAGTCATTTTCTTAAGGTCTTCTTGCGTGAGACCGTTACCTGGTTGAACATCCAAAATAAGATTGCTTAACTTATGGAAGAACTTCAAGTCAACCTGTGGCGTAGCTTTGTTGCAGCCTTCTGTCTTGGCATACATGAAGTCGATAGTTTCTTGTTTCGTTTGGTCTGTTACATCAAGTGCTACCTTGTAGTCATTGACAGTGGTCTGTGGATAGTAAGAATAGAAGTCCACATCTCCATCTATCGGGAAGAAAACAGTCTTACCACCAGAAACAGGTGAAAAGGCTATACTTCCATTTGACTGATAGCAAACATTGTCAACTCCCTCTCTGATTGCATCTGCCGAGAGTGTCTTGCCAGCTTCTATCATGAAGATACCAATCTTGTCACCATCAGCCCAAGCTACACCCGCAGCACGGGTGTTTACGTTGATACCACCAGTAAACTGCACGGCTACCTTATCGTTCTGGGTAGAAGGTGCGATATCTTCTGTACTGCATGAAACCATTGCACCAGCCAAGAGTGCAAGGGCGAAGAACTTAGTCATCTTTTTCATATTACAAAACGTTTTAAAAGTTATTATTTTATTTGATTTCTACTTCTTTGTTGAGGTCGTTCCAGCCATTGATGCCTGTTTGCAGATTCATCTTCGGCCGCATCTCTTCGTACTTGAACCTTAGTTCATACTTTCCTCCTACCTTCATCATAGGAGCGGTGATGTCAAACTCCTGCAAGGTCTCGTCAGGGAGCAGCAGGCGGAGATAGATATGAGAGGATGAGCTTCCCTGTATGGTCGGCATCAGTCGGATGACTTCCGATTTCAGGGTTGATTCCGTAGCCAGGAGGGTAGGGAGTTCCACTTCCGTTGGCTCTATGCTCGGCAATCCATATTCTCCATCACTGTTCTTCAGTGTAGGGAACAGACACCAGGCACAATCCAAAGCCTTGCCACTCATCTCTGTGCCTTTTGGCACATTCTCAATGATGATGGTCAGTTCCGAAAGCACGCTCCTGATAGGATTCTGCACCACATAGTTACCTTCCTTGTTATCTATCTTCACGTCGGTCACTCCGAAATAGGCATTGTTCCTTACATCCTTGGGATTGGTCAAACCTATCTGGATATTGTTCCAGTTGGTCAAAGATCGGGTCTGTTCGCTGATAAAGAACGGTTCTGTAAGATTGGTGGTAGTCAGGATGCGATAGGTTCCTTCCGGGAGTTGGAAGCGTTGGCTTGCCACTTCCTCCGTGCTTCCATAATGCTTTTCCTCTATCAGGGAACCCTTGTCGGCATTGAATATCCAGAGCTTCACATCCTTTACTTCCGTACCTTGGTCGGCTTCATCTGCCCAAGTGAGCGATACCGACAAGCCACCTTCTTCCTCACCATCATGAACATCATGGTCGCAGCTTGCCAACAGGCATGGGACGCATAACAGCACCCATAACCAAATATTAAATCTTCTTTTTGCTTTCATTTTCTATCTTGTTTTATGGGTTACTGATGATTGTCTTTAGTCTCTACTCGGCGAGCCTTATCCGCATCTTGGGTGTCATCGCTACCATTTCCTATTGCAGTAATGCGACTTGCCTCTATGCCATTCTTTACCAGCCAGGCTTTCAGAGTTTCTGCTCGCTGGCGAGAAATGCGCTTGTTCACCGCTACGCTGCCCCTTGTGTCGCACCAGCCTGTCACCGTCACCTTCATATCCGGATTCTCCTTTAATATATGGAGGATTTCGTTCAGCTTGGATTCCTCGTCAGAGTTGATGGCGATACTGTTGAAATCGAAGTAGATAACAGGGAATTTCACCTCTGAGGTTTCAGCAATGTCTTGTTCTGCAACCTTGGTTTCTGCCTTATCCGCCTTGGCAGCCGACTCTTGCTGTTGGGTGTTCTTCTCTGAGGTAGTCAGCTGTTGCTGGACTTCCGGCTGAGGAATGGTTGAGGTTTCCATCATCTTCCTTTTCTTTGCCTTGGTGAAGCTGATGCCCAGTCTGATGCCGCTTTCCCAAACGAAGTTGTTCTTGTGGAGATGTTCCGGCATTCCGTCCATACGTTCGCCAGTAAGACGGGTCAAACCGGAATAGATGCCCAATTTCAGGCATGAAGTCAGTTGGTAACCCACCTGCAAGTCTGCGCCATAACCCAAATGCCAGTTGGTTGAACCTTTCATCACCTTGGCTTCATCGGCTATAGTCTGAATATCAGCCTTGGTAGTTATAGCGTATATATGAGGTGAAACAGCCAAATCCCATCGGCTGTCAGCTGTTTGAAGGAACAACCCAAGGAGATTGATATTCACTCTTGCCCCATATTGTCCCATTCTGACATGGCTTTTCAGATTGGCATACTCCCAACTGTCCATGCCTAAGACACCTGCCTTGTAAAGCACGCCATCGCTACCCAACCAATAGTTACGTTCTACGCAGCAGTCTTGTGCAGACAAGTTCATCTCTCCATACTTGGCAGATAACTCAGCCGAGAAGATGGAGTTGAAACGATAGCCCCCATATAAGCCAGCAGCCCAACCGAGGTGCGTCTTGTCATGTCCGAAACTTGAGAAAGTAGAGAAACCGAAAGGCATTCCACCCTCAATACCGATGTACCAGCCTTGCGATGGGATAAGTACATCTTTTCCTTCTTCAGCTTTCATTGTGGAAAGCGGAAACACTGATGCAAGTATTGCAATCAGCAATCTAATCCGTATTGTCAAATAATTTGCCATATTATTTCGTTTATATTACATCGTAAAGATAAAGAGTTTTCTCCTAATAATCAAAATGGGTGACTACCATAAGGCTTTTGTTTCATTTGAACCGAAACTCACGCTAAGAAATACAAGAGGTTTGTCAGGAAGATAAATATGGATGCCAACAGCAAATAGATATAAAAGCGTTCTCTCTTGATGAAGTCACGAAAGCTATAGCGAGCCTTCCAATGATTCTCAAGATACGACCTGTAGTCATTTATCATGGCATATCCTAAGATCATACATAATATGAGTATAAACACCCCGATGATGATCAGGGCTAATTCTATCCTTGGCATGGTTTCTATCATTTCTTTCATGTCGCAAATATAGTGTTTTTCATCCGAAAAAGGTGTCGCATTCCTATGTTCAGGTGTCTACTTCCTATGTTTTAGGTGTCTACTTCGTAGGAATGCGACACCCAAACGAGCCAAATACAGCTCTATTACTCCACATTCACTTTACGGAAGTTATAGAAGTTATAGCCAATAGCTATTGTGGACTCAAATAAAACATGTAACAATATTCTTCGACCTGTATAGTTGAAATTACCCAATACGCCCTGAACCGACGGTCACCGACCGAAGGGAATTGAAAATCGCGGGCCGAAGGGTAAAGCAAAGGTAAAGGGCAGAAGCTCATAGAA
>ULRG01000503.1_pt1 | contig 10332 bp, 4 predicted proteins | sample 1955211 | NCBI WGS metagenome assembly ULRG01 (sample SAMEA4835676, study PRJEB28245) | human gut metagenome | biome: gut microbiome; material: fecal sample | place: Denmark | collected 2008
CATATGCCATCTTATTTTTGGAGGACATTTACTGAATATCCCCGGTTTATTTTTTCAAAAGATACGTTGGGATATTCAGTAAATGTCGCCCAATTTATACTATTTACTGAATGTCCCTACGTTGTAAAAAAACAAGCGCGGCATCTTTGCAGAAGATTTCAGGTCGTGACGTTTGGAGTTTATTGTACGGCCAAGATAATATTAAAATGAATCTTCAGCTCTCATAATTCACATTTTTTGGAAGCGGAGCTGAAGATTCATTTTAATGTTCTTGTTGTATGTTATGACCTTCTTTAGTTGTTTACATAAATTTTATGGGAGATTTGTTTTCCGTTCTCAAACGAAATCCTGACAACTGAGACAGTGGACTTTTGTTGTGAAACGGGGATCTGCACGCGAGTCAATCCTGCAAAGTTGTACTTTCCCGTAAGTTGTCCATTTGTCGAGAAAATTTCTACCGTTTTAATTTTGTATTGAGTGTTGATGGATATGACACCTTTGTTAAGTGAGATTTCCGTTGGGGCAGAAGGAATGTGGATAATAGAATTGCCTGTTACTTCCGCTTGCTGGTTCTCATCTTTGATTTCAACGATTTCATAAATAGCAGGGGACTGTCCGCTCCGGTTTATTTTTAAAGCCACAGCATCGTGATGTCCGCTCAAGTCAAAAACCTGTTTGTTTCCTGTCAGTTCACCGATTTCGGTCCATGTATCATAATCTTTTGTTATACTGATTTTGGCAGGTTCGGAAGAACTGGTGGGAGAACCCAAATAAAACTCAATGGCCTTGAGGAACTGGATTCCGTCAAAGTAATAAATGAGCGGTGTTTCTTCAGGTTTCACACTCGTGTGTGCTATGCCGTCTGTAGCTTCGGGCTGATTATTCCCATCATAATCAGTGCAGGTAGCACGGTATTTTTGCTGGTCATGCTTTTTATTGACTTCAATTTCGTATAAGCGAAGCCACTTGCTGGTATTAGGCTGTTTTAAGTTCAGACGGACGTATTTGCCTTCCTGGCCATTACCGTCAAAATCACCATACGACATTTCATCTGAATATTTTACGATGAGTGGGAAGTTCATTCGGAAATCGTACACTTGGGTCCCTTTGAAGGGAATTCTTTTCCAAGTGGTTCCATCTTTTGAAATTTCAATGGAACCTACATTCATGTAATCATTATTTACGGTGCCCATGCAGATTCGTACATCATGAATGGGCTGAACTTCAGACAGTTCAACAGTATAGGAATCTCCGTTTTGCTGATTCCGATTGAGACAGCAGAATGTGCCGTAATCCCCATCGGTGATGAAGGTCTTTTCGTGTCCGTCCCATATGTTTCCGTTAGGTATGATAACGTTTCCGATTTCTGTCGGTTGCGGTAATGTCAGACACAGCACTTTTCTGCTCAGTGATATATATTTGGGAGTGTCATGGGTGTGTTCTACGCAGATATATTTAATATGGGCCTTGAGGGCTTCTTCCTTGCTGGAGAACCGGAACCACTGTTTTCCGTTTGTTGAGTAGATAATGCTGTTGTTGGCTAATAAGGTATCTGCTATAGTGATATCGTCAAGCAGCGTTGGGTTTGGCAGCGCGAGTCCGATGTATTCTCCTTTGTTCATCACATTGCGGCAACTGGAGAAGAATACGAGGTTCTGGACTTGTGCCACATTGGCTATGGCGTTTTCTTTATTTGTTATTTTGGTGGTTTTCGTGATTGGGGCTTGGAAAAAATCGCCTAATGCATTCTCTTTGAGGAAGTAGGTGAATGGATACAAATACTTGTGTGATGGCTGTGAGGGACGCACGGAGACGGATATGCCGTTGCCCATACCTTCCAGCGCGTATGCCTTGTATATTTCTGCTGTGTCCAGACCATTGATGGCAGGTATTTCCTTTATGTACTGCGTCCATTTCGCATCATCTTCATTGGGCATGGCTGATGCCGACAGCAGCTGGCTGACAGATGAAACCATTTGTTCCAACTTGTACAGCCATGGAGCCAGATCCTTGTGCAATAACCGGTCGCTTTTTGAAGGAGAATCCTTCAGCGTTTGGATGTCCGCACAGGCAACGGATACTGCATCCAGTTTTTCTTTCAGAACGGAGAAACTGGGGGTACCGGAACGAAGAGAGGCTTTATACTGATTAATGAGCGTGTTCAGTTCTTCCGGGTCGTTATATCTTAGATAGTGCGCCAGTAATTGTAGTGAACTTGCTTTTTCTGTTCCTACGATTGCGGGAAAAGAAGATGCCCAACTTTCAAGATTGTTGAATGCTGAGTTGTTCCAAGCGAAATCTGCAACACTGAAAATGGGAATCTTACTGACTTCGCCTTGTTGCATGGGATTGCATACGATGCCTAATCCATTATTTAAGTCTTGTGGAAGGGTTGCGTTGTCGCTGACACTGGGCATGTCTCTGAAATTGGAATACATGTCCATGGGATAAATTTGTCCGTCAGCGTTGTCGTTACAAGGATAATTCCACCACCATGCTGCGGGACGTCCGAATTCGTCCTGCATACGTTGCAAGTCGGAAACATTGGGAACGCTCCATACTCCCCATCCTGTGGTATAGACAGAGATATTTTCCGGAATGGTGGACAGGGCTTTGAAGAATTGCTGCCGTTGCTGGTCGCTGGCGAAAGCCGTGCAATAAATTTGTGGAACGAAGTGAAGTGGCTTGACCGTATCGGCTGGCTGTACGCCCGTTTGGTTATATCTTCCTTCCAGTCCTTTCTGAATATTGCTGATGTTATCTGCATTGGTCTTCAGGTCGTTCTCATTGGAGGGTATTCCTACATCGTCAACGAATACGGCAAATTGGCGAATGCCCAGCTGATACATTTTGTCAAATTTGGAGAGAACATCATTGACAACTGTTGTGCTGTAGATGATATCGTTTCCCGGGTGGATAGCCCAAATGAAATTGACTTTTGTCGCCTGTGAAGTAGCCGCGATTTCCTTTATGCCGTCTTGTGAGAGCCAGCCGTTTTCAATTTGTTCCTCCGTCAGTTGAGTGGGGTAAGGCTCTTTCCAATATTGAGAGTGATAGGGGTCACTCTTGGCGCCATAAAGATAGGTGTTCATCTTATATCGCATCATGAAGTGCATCAGGTCTTTCTTTACTTCCATGGAATAGGGGTAACCATAATATCCTTCTACTATGCCGCGGTTTTCTTGATCCGCGTAATCGTAGAGTGTAATGGTTTTCAGTTCAGTTCCATGGTCCAGAATCTGTTCAAGCGACGCTAATCCATAAAATGCGGCGTCAGTGTTTTCGCCCAATATGATAATCTGCGCCGTTCCGTTTTGGCTGGAAATGTTCAGGCAATGGCGGTCATATTTGTTTACTTTGTGGAAAACATCGCGATTTAACGCCATCTCACCGGCCATGAGGTCAGCAGCCTGTCCTGAGCCATTGATACCTATAAATATATTGGTCCTTTCAGGTGACACATCTGAACTGAATTGGTATTCAAGTCCTTTTGCCTTCAGAATTTCTTCAATTCGGTTTTTGGTAGCTGCATCAATGCCTGTTTCGGTGATGATGTTGATGGAGGAGGTGATGTTTACAGTGCCTATCCCTGTGATTTCTTCCTGTGGGACGGGGTAGATATTATAGGTATTGTCAGCAATGGCCATGAGAGGAAAACCTCCGGCCATTGCAGCAATACAGATTGATAATAGAATGTTTTTCATAATATAAGAAATAAAGGTTATTTATTTGGTGTTTTATTTTTTGAGTGCGGCAAGTGTTTCCTTGAGCGTCGCAATCTTGCTCTCTGCGTCACTTTGTTTCTTGCGCTCCAGTTCAACCACAGCTGCGGGAGCATTGGCCACAAAGCGTTCGTTGGAGAGCTTCTTTACAACGCCGTTCAGGAATCCTTCCAAGCGTTTGAGTTCCGTTTCCGCTTTTTCGATTTCTGCTTCCACGTTGATGAGGTTTCCCAGCAGAACTGCATATTCGGTTGTGCCTACCATGAATGAAGAAGTACCTTCGCTCTTGACTCCAACGGTAGAGGGTTGGTTGACATTGGCGATTTTCTTTATTACACAGTTATATGGCTCAATCGGATTCTGCCCGATAATTTGTAAATCGAGTGTTTCCTTTTGTGCGATATTTTTCTGATTCCGAATGGCGCGAATGCCGGCAATAATGTTCTTCACCGTTTCCATGTCGGAGATGATTTGTAGGTCATCTTCCTGTGGAGCGGCAATCTGTTGCGGACTCACCATGATGCTTTCACCATTTTTCCGGTCATAAATGTGTTGCCACAATTCCTCTGTAATGAAAGGCATGAACGGATGGAGCAGATGCAACAAGTCGTCGAAGAAATGGAGCACTGCCTCATAGGTACATTTGTCAATGGGTTGTCCGTAAGCGGGCTTTACCATTTCCAGGAACCAGCTGGAGAACTCGTCCCAGAAGAGGCGGTAAACTTCCATCAAAGCTTCGCTTAAGCGATATTTCTTGAACAGGTCGGCTATTTCTGCCGCGCTTTTCCTGAGTTGTGCACCAAACCATCTGATAGCTTGACGGGAGGTTTCGTCCTGTTCTTTTTCGCATACCTGCCATCCCTGAACCAGACGGAATGCGTTCCATATCTTATTGCAGAAATTTCGTCCTTGCTCGCAGAGGGTTTCGTCGAACAGAATGTCATTGCCGGCAGGCGCGGACAACATCATACCCATACGCACGCCGTCGGCACCGAACTTGTCGATGAGATCAAGTGGATCGGGCGAGTTTCCTAATGATTTTGACATCTTTCTCCCGAGCTTGTCGCGTACAATGCCGGTGAAGTATACATTTTTGAACGGCATCTTTCCGGTGTATTCATAACCGGCCATAATCATTCTTGCTACCCAGAAGAAAATGATGTCCGGACCGGTTACCAGATCGCTGGTCGGGTAGTAGTAGTTCATTTCTTCATTACCGGGGTTGTTCATCCCATTAAATAAAGAGATGGGCCAGAGCCAGGAGCTGAACCAGGTGTCAAGTGCATCTTCGTCCTGACGAAGGTCGGCCAATGTCAGCTGCGGGTTCCCGCTTTCTTTCTGGGCCAGGAGCAGGGCTTCTTCTGCGGTTTCTGCTACGACAAAGCCGCCTTGAGGCATGTAGTAGGCTGGAATACGATGTCCCCACCATAACTGACGGGAAATGCACCAGTCTTTGATGTTTTCCAGCCAGTGGCGATACGTATTCTTGTATTTTGCAGGATAGAACTTGATTTCATCGTTCATGACTGGCGGCAGGGCAATGTCTGCAAAATGCTGCATCCGGAGGAACCATTGCATGGACAATTTGGGTTCGATGGCAACTCCTGTTCTTTCGGAACATCCCACCTTGTTCGTGTAGGCTTCTACCTTCTCCATCAGTCCGGCCGCCGTCAAATCTTTTTCTATCTGTTTGCGGACTTCAAAACGGTCCATGCCGATATACATTCCGGCAGCTTCAGAAAGTGTACCGTTGTCATTGAAAATGTCGATACTCTGCAAGTGGTGTTTTTCTCCCAGCATGTAGTCGTTAATGTCGTGAGCTGGCGTGACTTTCAAACAGCCGGTACCGAATTCAATATCTACGTAATCATCTTCTATCACGGGGATGGCGCGGCCCACGAGTGGCACAATCACTTTTTTCCCCTTCAGCCATTGATTCTTGGGGTCGTTGGGGTTGATGCACATGGCGGTATCGCCCATGATGGTTTCAGGTCGAGTGGTTGCAACAACAGCATATCGCCTCTCCGCGTCGTTTTCTACATAATAGCGAAGGTAATACAGTTTGGAATGCTCTTCTTTGTAAACCACCTCTTCGTCAGAGAGGGCGGTCAGTGCCTTCGGGTCCCAGTTGACCATGCGGACACCACGATAAATTAAACCTTTATTGTACAGGTCTACAAAAGCCTTGATGACGCTTTTCGAGCGTTCTTCGTCCATTGTGAATGCCGTGCGGTCCCAGTCGCAGGATGCTCCCACGCGGCGCAATTGTTTCAGGATAATGCCACCATGTTCTTCCGTCCATTCCCACGCATATTTGAGGAATTCTTCGCGGGTAAGATCCGTTTTTTTGATACCGCGTTCCGCCAGGCGGTTAACGACTTTGGCTTCTGTCGCGATGGATGCATGGTCAGTACCCGGTACCCAGCAGGCATTCTTTCCTTCCATACGTGCCCGGCGTACTAATATATCCTGTATCGTATTGTTCAGCATATGACCCATATGAAGAACACCGGTGACATTGGGGGGAGGGATTACTACCGTGTAGGGCTCTCGTCTATCTGGTTTAGAACTGAAAAGATGGTTGTCCATCCAATATTGGTACCATTTTCCTTCAACCTCTTCGGGGTTGTACTTGCTTGCTAATTCCATATTATTTGAAATATCTTGTTTTTGTCTTTTTTATCTTTTTAGGGAATTTTGCAAAGATAGTGATTTCGTTTGGTTTGTGTGGGAACGATGGGATAAAACATTGTGTGGTGGAGGAAAGGGTCGCAGAAATGTGGTCGAAAATGCCTGGGAACGATTAGTACTTTAGCAAAAACTGTCGGTACTTTAGGAAAAACAGTCAGTACTTTAGAATTTTCTATCCTTACTTTTGTATAGCTGAATTGCGAAAACAGGTTTATCCACTGTTGTTACATACTGTCTTGGAATATTTTTCGGTTTCATGTTTTCTCCGAATCTCTTCTTTATTTCCTGAACATATCCAATATGTCTTCACATCTCTTTATCTTGATTCCCGATGCTTTTTCAGGCTTTCGTGCCGGGTGGATTGTTTTCGTTCTAGGCGCAAAAGTAAATCCGGGATTGAGGGTACTTAATGTTTTTATATGAAAGTGTATATGGGTAAGGTTCTGAATATAGTGTAAAGAAATTGATAACCGGAAAGGTGAAAATCCACACAACTTTAATTCTTTTTGTCTAAACAGAATTGGTCTATTCAGTTATAACATGATTCTGAATGTAATTTGAACTCGAAGGACCACTCCATAGGCCAACCTTTGTTAATATGTATCAGTTAAATAGCATTTTCATTACGAAACTTCTTTATTCCGACTCAGATAAATCTGCAATTCTTTATAAATTTGTGCTATGGAAGAAAAGTTTTCAAATGAACATTTTCCCTTTGAAGTAGCGGAAACGCTATCCATTCCATCTAAAACGGTATTATTGGAGATGGGTAAGGTTGCGGATAGGATATACCTTATCCGAAAAGGATGCATGAGACTGTTTTTCTACAATGAAGGAAAGGATATAACTTTCCAGTTTTTCTTTGAGGGGGATTTTGTGGCTTCATTTGACAGCCTGTACAAGGGCACACCGAGCCAGTTCTCGCTGGAAAGCATCGAGCCCTCCGAAGTCCTGTTTATAAAGAAAGAAGACTTCTACCAAAAGATAGAAAGCAATCCTTCATTGAGGATGTTATATGAGGAGAAAATTATAGAGCGGTTTAGCTTCTACCAGCACTTGTTCCTGTCCCGTATCAAGAATACGCCACAGCAGAGGTACGAAGAATTATTGAAGGAATATCCCAACATCATCCAGCGGGTTCCGCAAAATCTTATAGCTTCCTATCTTGGCATTACTCCCGTTTCGTTGTCCCGTATCAGAAACCGTCGTTAATCTTCATTTCTTTACAATTGTTATCGTCCGTTTTCGATAAAGTAGTGACCTTTGCACTATTAAAATTGAAAATGTATGAAAAGAATTTTTGTAATTAGCTGGAGCTTAATCGTTTTGTTTTTCTTGTCAGCCATTTCTGGATTTGGCCTGCATATTGCTGGTCATGGGAATAACCACGAAGTTTGGCATAATTGGGCTGTGTTTCATGTCGTGGACAGTGTATTGTTTCTTGTAGCCATAATATTTCACGTAACTACCCATAGGGGCTGGTATAAAGGAATTATAAAAAAGGGAATAGGTAGAAAAAGTAAACTTACAGTTGTTCTGTCTGTGATAGTTTTATTGCTATCCGTTACGGGCATTGTATTGTTTGGTGTAAACGGAGCATATTCTACACTCGGGTTATGTCATTATAAAATAGGTGTCATAACGACTGTTATAATTGTAGGACATATTATAAAGCGATTGCCAGCTTTGTATAAACCACTGAAAAAATGATGTAAGTTACCTTGCGTATTTGTAATATGGTTTTATTATAACGGTCTGCATTCCATTCATTGTTCCTGTGGAGGGGTATTATTCCTGTATTGGTTTGGCGTTAACTGGTAATCGCATTGAACAGTGTGCGGAATAAGAAAAAGTGCTGAATCCAGACAGATAATAGATATCTGTTATGGCTATATTTGGATTGCGCAGCAGTTCATAGGCTTTTCTATCCGCATCCGGTTGATGCATCCGGTAATAGCATGTCTACTTGCCTTCTTGAAGGATCGGCATAAGGCTGATGCATTCTGATTTGCATATCCTGCAAATCCTGTAAGAGAACAGTCATCCCCGAATGGCAGTATATATGGTACGTAGGTAGCACGTCGGGCACACTTGCCGGACGTCCCTGTGCCGCAGGCGCGATGGTTATATTGAATCTTTGGGAATTTAAATTCGTATTTTCTGCGTTCTTCACGTAGCCATATCTTCTTGCTATATCCTTGATTTTTTTGCCGAATAGTCTGTTTTTAATATTTTTTTTTGTTTTTCCGGAAAAGAAGGCCTTGTACAGAAAAATATAACTACCTTTGTAGCCAATTCTAAATAAGCAATTATGGTAAAAATAACATTCCCTGATGGCTCCGTGCGCGAGTATGAAAGTGGAGTTACGGGCCTTCAGATAGCAGAGAGTATTTCTTCTCGTTTGGCGCAGGAAGTATTGGCTTGTGGAGTAAACGGGGAGACTGTGGAGTTGAACCGTCCCATACAGGAGGATGCTAAACTTCAGTTATATAAGTGGGAGGATGCTGAGGGTAAGCATGCTTTTTGGCATACGTCGGCCCATTTGATGGCCGAAGCCATGCAGGAACTGTGGCCCGGTGTGCAGTTCGGTATTGGTCCGGCTATAGAAAACGGATTCTATTACGATGTGATGTTGCCCGAAGGTATCAGCATTTCCGATAGCGATTTCGTGAAGATAGAGAAAAAAATGACTGAACTTCTTCAGAAAAAGGAGGAGTTGGTACGGAATGAAATCTCAAAAGCAGATGCGCTTCGGTTCTTTGGCGAAAGAGGGCAGAACTATAAAAATGAGTTGATTGAGGAGCTGGAAGACGGTACCATTACCACTTATACGCAAGGGGCGTACACGGATCTCTGTCGTGGTCCGCATTTGATGTCTACGGCTCCCATTAAGGCAGTGAAGGTGATGTCGGTGTCTTCTGCTTACTGGCGTGGAGATGAAAAACGTCCGCAAATGACACGTGTTTATGGCGTTTCCTTCCCGAAAAAGAAAATGCTGGACGAGTATCTGGCATTGTTGGAAGAGGCCAAGCGTCGCGACCACCGCAAGATTGGTAAGGAAATGGAACTTTTCATGTTCTCTGACCTTGTAGGTAAGGGATTGCCTATGTGGATGCCCAAGGGAACAGCCTTGCGCTTGCGCCTGGAGGATTTCCTCAAGAAAATACAGAAGAAATTCGGATATCAGCAGGTGATGACGCCACATATCGGGTCGAAGAATCTCTATGTGACCTCAGGACATTATGCTAAGTATGGTAAGGATAGTTTCCAACCTATTCATACTCCGGAAGAAGGCGAGGAATATATGCTGAAACCGATGAATTGTCCTCATCACTGTGCCATATATTCTTGGAAGCCTCGCTCTTACAAGGATCTTCCTATCCGTATGGCGGAGTTTGGAACGGTGTATCGATATGAGCAGAGCGGAGAGTTGCACGGACTGACCCGCGTGCGTGGTTTTACTCAGGATGATGCCCACATTTTCTGTCGTCCCGATCAGGTGAAAGAAGAGTTCTTGCGGGTTATGGATATCATTATGATTATCTTCCGTGCATTGAAGTTTGACAAGTTTGAGGCACAGATTTCCCTGCGAGACAAGGTAAACCGTGAAAAGTATATCGGTACGGATGAAAACTGGGAGAAGGCGGAGAGTGCAATTGTTGAAGCCTGTCAGGAAAAAGGTCTTCCTGCTGTGGTTGAATATGGTGAGGCTGCATTTTACGGACCGAAACTTGATTTTATGGTCAAGGATGCATTAGGACGTCGTTGGCAGTTGGGTACTATTCAGGTGGACTATAACTTGCCGGAACGTTTCCAGTTGGAATATACGGGTGCAGATAATCAGAAGCATCGTCCCGTTATGATTCACCGTGCTCCGTTTGGTTCAATGGAGCGTTTCGTCGCTGTGTTGATAGAGCAC
>ULRG01043306.1_pt1 | contig 10246 bp, 8 predicted proteins | sample 1955211 | NCBI WGS metagenome assembly ULRG01 (sample SAMEA4835676, study PRJEB28245) | human gut metagenome | biome: gut microbiome; material: fecal sample | place: Denmark | collected 2008
TAATGAAAAGTTCCACGTGCTCCGCGCCGTGGGGTTTTTTATTGCCATTTTCCTTTTTTCTCTACAGTCATATAACCTCCTGCATCCGCGACTCACTACATTTTGTGCCTCGCTTTGCTCCTTCAAAATGTGTTCGCTGCGGAACCAGTTCGATCCTGTTATCGCCCACCAAAAAGAAAGCGTCATGTGCTTCGCGCCGTGATGCTTTTTTCTTGCCCTTTCCCTCCCACCTTATTTATCATTTAACCTCCTGCATCCGCGCTCACGATCATTTGCGCGTTGCTTCACTCCTTCAAAATGTGTTCGCTGCGGAACCAGTTCGATCCTGTTATCGCCCACCAAAAAGAAAGCGTCATGTGCTTCGCGCCGTAGGATTTTTTGTTGCCATTTCCCTTTTGCCTCATTTGTCATTCCCCCTGCCCTAAAAAAATCTATTGCATCTCACCCCCCAAAGGGGTATAATACGTAAACACATGGGGCATTAGCTCAGCTGGGAGAGCGCAAGGTTCGCAATCTTGAGGTCAGGGGTTCGATCCCCCTATGCTCCACCAATAAAAAAACGATCCATGGCATGACTCCATGGATCGTTTTTTATTGGTCTAAAACCCGCAGGACCTCTCTTTTGTGATGCGCCGCGCTTCTATTTCTCATTCACTGAATCATCGGCAGTGTCGATCCACCGACAGGAATGACGTAAACGCTCGCCTTCTCTCCTCTCTTTTTCAGCGCCTGATCGACAGCCTGCTGGAGATCATGGAAAGGCACCATATTCGCTTTCCTGACAAGGGCATCGTCCATATCGGTCACGAGATAGATGGTACATTTCTGCTGCACAAGGCCGAGCGCCGCCGATTTGTGACCACCGAGCTCGAAGTGCTCGTGAATGGCCGCGATGCGTTCTTCCGGTGTCGGATAGCTCTCGATCCAGCGGGCGAAGGGCGCGCTTCCGTAGCCTTCGTGGCAGGATGCGGCAACGATCATGATACCGCCCTCTTTCACAGCGTGCTTCGCGTTATCGATGGATTTCTGTGCCTGATAGAGATTGATATCCTTCGGATAGCCGCCAGTAGAAACGATGACGACATCAGCCGGTTTCTTGATATCCACTCTGTAGAGGCCATCCAGGAAACGGCAGGCGTCACGATGCGCTGCGACGGGATCTCCGGCTGCGGCATAGGCGATCTTCTTATGATCATCCAAGACTACATTCACGATGAAATCGGCAGGGCAGTACGCTGCCGTTTCTTCGATGTCCTCGCGCACAGGATTTCCATCGAGATGCCCCGCATACGCGCCGGGGCGGATCATATTTCTGTGATTCGACTGGATCGAGGCAAGCGAAGCGCAGCCCGGCATGATGGCTTTCATGCCGCCGGAATAGCCGGCAAAGTAGTGGTACTCGACATTGCCTAGTAGGATGCGGCGGTCGGCTTCGGCAACCGTACGGAAGATATCGACGGAGGTCCCATTCCTGCAGGTGCCAAGATGCACGCAGTCTTCCGGATCGCTGTCGATGCATTGCACTTTGTGATACGCCCATTCACCGGCAAGGCGCTCTCGCTCCTCTTCTGTCAGATGGCGATGGGAACCTAGGGCAAAGACGACGGTGATATCTTCCTCGCGGATTCCCGCAGCTTCCAGCTCTTGCAGGACACAGGGGATCAGAAGCCAGGAAGGCACGGGGCGCGTAACGTCGCTCGTGATGATAACGACCTTTTCCCCCGCCTTCACGATCTCAGAGAGGCGCGCCGAGGAAATCGGATGAGCAAGTGCCCGGCGGATTTCCTCTTCTTCGATATCTGCCTCTTCGCAAGGATGAGGGAGGAGTTCTTTCACCGGATGGCTGTCATCTACATGAAAGGAAATGTAGTCTTTGAAGTATTTGATACTGAAATCCATGGTTTACCTCCTTATACATGAGAAATGAAGGCAGCGGCTTCGCCGCCCTATAAAAAAGGGCGTTGTCTCCAAGCTCTTTTCTTCCATTATAGCTTTTCGGGATGATATGGCGAATATCAAGTAGGCATGAGTAAGTATGGACATCATGCATTCATTCGATAAGAGAGCGGAGATTAGGGATTAGGGATTAGACGTCAGACTTCGAACTGCTGACTTCTGACGTCCGACATCTAAAGTCTCTTAGTCTAACGTCTCAAGCGGGTATCGCCATTATTTATACTTCGCGGCGCTTCCATATTTTTATGCGCCGCACCACCATTTCTCATTTCTCATTCCATCGAGGCTTTCAAACGTAATCAAGGGGCGAGCCGCCCCAGGGGCTGACTCCGAATCCCATATTCCCTCTTGACAACTTCCCCTCTTCCGTCTATAATCCAATCATACGAAACAAGCGATGATGAAGAAGGGTGCTTGAATCTTTTTCAGAGAGACAGCGGTCGGTGTGAGCTGCCAATGGGACAAGGACTTTCCACTTCGGAGATAAAGATGAAGAATCTTTCGGGATCTGCCCGTTACAGGAGACTAAAGATGGCCGGAAGGCAATTTGGGTGGTATCGCGGGTGCTCTCGTCCCTTTGAGGATGGAGGGCGTTTTTTATTATCCGTATACTGACTGATGCACCGGTTAAATTGGGTGGTACCGCGAGAAAAGAGAAGCTCGTCCCATGGGACGTCTTCTCTTTTTGTGTTTTTTAAGGAGTTTTTCATGAAACGAGTCTACAACTTTAACGCCGGTCCCTCCCCCATGCCTTTGGAAGTGTTGGAGGCGATGAAAAATGACCTCACCGATTTCAAAGGAACGGGCATGGGCATCACAGAGATCAGTCATCGTTCGAAGGAATTTCAGGACATGCTGGATGAGACGAAGGCTCTTCTCCGCGAGCTGATGCACCTCGATGATGACTACGAGATCGTATTCATCCAGGGCGGCGGCACGATGCAGTTCCTGATGACGGCGTATAATTTCCTACATACCCGCGCCGCCTATGCCGACACCGGAGTGTGGGCGCACAAAGCAAGAAATTCTGCCGCCTTTTTCGGAGAAGCCTATGATGCCAATTCCGCAGCGGACAGAAATTACTCCTACATCCCCGACACCTATGAGGTGAAGCCGGGGACGGACTATCTGTACCTCTGCGCCAACAATACGATCTACGGCACAGAGTACTGGAAATTCCCGAAGGTCAATGTACCTCTTATCTGCGACATGTCGTCAGATATTCTCTCCCGCAACATCGATTTTGGCCAGTTTGACATGATCTGGGCGGGCATCCAGAAGAACCTTGGCGCAGCAGGCGTGGCGCTCGCGATCCTGAAGAAATCTCTCCTCGCCACGGCACGGACGGATATACCGGAATTTCTTCAGTATCAGACCTTCGTCAAGAAGGACTCGACCTTCAATACACCGCCGGTCTTCTGCATCTACTCGCTGAACCGCATGCTCCACTGGATCAAAAATATGGGCGGCCTTCCTGCCATCGAAGAAAGAAACAAGGTCAAGGCCCGGCTCATCTATGATGTGATCGATACGAGCGATGGCTTCTACAAAGGTCATGCCGAAAAAGAAGCCAGAAGCCGCATGAATGTGACCTTCAATCTGGCGAATGCCGAGATGGAGGCCGACTTCGTAGCCAAGGCAAAAGCCAATGATTTCATCGGTGTCAAAGGCCATCGACTGGTCGGCGGCCTCCGCGTCTCTCTCTACAATGCCGTCACACCGGAAGCGGCAGAGGCTCTGGCTGACTTTATGAAAGAATATATGAGAGTGAATGGATAAAAGTGACTAGGGATTAGGGATTAGGGATTAGGGATTGGGAGTGACTAGTGACTGGTGACGAGTGACTGGAATACTATTTTCGGGCATCGCCCTATTTATACTCCGCGGCGCATTTCGTCATCCTGAGCGGAGTGAAATGTCGGATATTCGATCATGTAAAGGCAGAACAGTGAGAACTGAGTCGAAGGATCTGGCGCCGCACCGCCATTCCGCATTCCTCATTCCTAATTTTCCTGAACATCAAGCATCATACCGCTGCATTTACTATAAGGAGCAAAAACTATGTTTAGAATTTTCATCACAGCAGACGTTGCCAAAGAAGCGAAAGAGATCCTGGAAAAAGAATTTATCGTCGACATCCAGCCGAATATGAAGGAAGAAGAGCTGTGCCAGGTGATCGGAGACTATGATGCCATCATCACAAGAAGCCAGACGAAGGTCACCAAGGCCGTCATCGATGCAGCCAAGAATCTGAAGGTCATCGGCCGCGCCGGTGTCGGCATCGACGGCATCGATATCGCCGAAGCCACCAAGAAGGGCATCACCGTCGTGAATACGCCGGAATCGAATACGATCGCAGCCTGCGAGCACACCATCGCCCTCATGCTCTCGATGACCCGTCATATCCCACAGGCGCACCAGTCCATCATGGAAGGCCGCTGGGACAGAAAGAGCTTCACCGGTATCCAGCTCCTGAATAAGACTGTCGGCATCATCGGTGTCGGCCGCGTCGGCTCAAATGTGGCCAAACGCCTGCAGGCATTCAATATGAAAACCATCGGCTACGATCCCTATATCACCTTAGAGCGCGGCAAACAGCTCGGCGTCGAGCTTGTCGATCTGGACACCCTTCTCAAGGAGTCCGACTACATCACCCTGCATACCCCGCTCACGGATGAGACGCGCGGCATGATCGGAGAAAAAGAACTCGCTAAAATGAAAGACGGTGTCCGCCTTGTCAATGCGTCCCGCGGTGCCGTCGTCGATATCAAAGCACTCGCCGACGCACTGAAATCCGGCAAGGTTGCCGGAGCCGGCATCGACGTATGGCCGAATGAACCGCTGAAGCCGGAAGAAAATCCATTCCTTGGCTTGACGAATGTCGCACTCACCCCGCACCTTGGTGCGTCCACGAAGGAAGCGCAGGCCGGCGTCGCCACTGACGTCGCTGTCGGCGTCGCGCAAGCGCTCCACGGTGAACCGGTCGCTACCGCAGTCAATGCTTCCCCGATCACGAAAGCCACTCTGCATGTCATCCAGCCGTACTTCAACCTCTGCGAACGCATGGGCAACATCGCCATCGATCTCGCAGGCGGCCGCATTTCCACCGTCAATATCGAATACACCGGTGAACTCACAGATACCGAGACCGCACCGCTCACCACGGCTGTCCTGAAGGGTCTCCTCTCACCGGTCCTCCAGCAGACCGTCAACTTCGTCAATGCCCGTGGCATCGCAGAGGAACGCCACATCGATGTCCGTGAAGTGAAAGCGAAAAAAGGTCACTACTATACAAATACCATTTCCCTCACCATCGACACCGACAAGGGTACACACCGCATCACAGGCTCCCTCTTTGACCGCAAGGATGCCAAGATCGTCTCCCTCGACCATTTCCGCGTAGACTTCGAGCCGAAGGGCTGCATCATCATCGCTCCGCATGAAGACAAGCCGGGCATGATCGGTCAGGTCGCTTCCGTTCTTGGCAGTGCAGGCATCAATATCAACGGCATGCAGGTCGGCGCTTCCGCAGACAAGGGCACGAATGTGATGGCCGTCGCCGTCGATAAAGATATCCCGACTGCGATCCTCCCTGCCCTCATGAACATCGATGGCATTCACGATGTGAAGGTCATTCATTGCGAACATTGATGGTTCCAAGTTCAGATGGATGGGTTCAGGTTGAAAGCGGGGATAAGTGACTAGTGACTAGTGACTAGTGACTGGTGACTGAAATGCCACCTTCGGGCATCGCCCCATATATATTCGCGGCGAAGCCGCCACCACAACCTTGAACCCACAACCTTGAACCCTGAACCCTGAACCCTGAACCCTGAACCTTGAACCCCCAAAAAGGAGACTCTTTATGATCCGTATCATTCTTCTTCGCCACGGAGAGACTACGTGGAATATCGAAGGCCGCTATCAGGGACAGGAAGACACGCCGCTTTCCCCCCGAGGCATAGAGCAGGGAAAAGCGGCCGCGCTCGCCCTCAAGGACATTCATATCGACCGCGCGATCTCCTCGCCCCTCTCCCGCTCTCACGACACCTGCCGCTTCGCTGCGGACTACCATCATCTTCCCGTCGCCAAAGACCCGCGCCTCACGGAGATCAGCCACGGCCTGTGGGAAGGCATCCACGCTGAAGAGATCGCAGCGCGCTATCCGGAAGAATTTCACCTCTGGCATACCCACCCTGAACGCGTGCAGATGCCCGAGGGGGAAAATCTCGAAGACGTCAGAAAACGCGCCCGTGAAGCCTTCGACGAGTACGCTGAAAAATATGACGGAGAAGCCGTCCTCGTCTGCGCGCACGACGCCGTGAACAAAGCGATCCTCTGTGACCTGCTGGGGCTTCCTATGAGCCACTTCTGGCAGATCAAACAGGACAATGCCTGCATCAACGTCATCGAATGTGACCACGGCATCTGGCGTCTCGTCACCTTGAATACCACGACCCATCTGGGCTACCTCGTCAGCGGCATCGAGCAGAAGGGGCTATAGTGATGGTTCCGGTCATCGGGTTCAGGGGATTCCAGGGAAAAGACGAGGAGATATCAGACTCCCGTATCGTCATTTCGAGCGAAGCGAGAAATCTTCCTTGCAGACCGATAAACGATAGATGTATGAAAGCAGAAATACGTAGCGCCAAGGTGTCGTTTCCCTGCCAGTGCCTATGTGCTACTTTCGCGCATCGCCGTTTACAAAAATCAGCGCTCGCCTGCTGCCGTAAATCGCCTGCTTGGAACGCATTTTCCCACTCTCTTTCATACCGCCAGTGCCCTATCCGCCCCTTCGGGGCACCTTCCCCTCGAGGGGAAGGCTTGCGATATGAGGATCGCATCAGCTCATAAAGCCTTCTAGCATCGCCCCGTTTCGTCATCCTGAGCGGCGAGAAACGTCGTATGTGAGATAACGAATACCAGAACAGCTGCGACCTGAGTCGAAGAATCTCGTCGAAGCCGCCACCTTCATTCCTCATTCCTCATTTTTCCCTGAAGTTTGAACGCAGGGATTAGGGATTAGTGGCTAGGGATTAGGAGCCTCAAGTAACTAGTGACTTGTGACTTGTGACTTGTGACTTAAATACTACTTTTGCGCATCTCCATTATTTATACTCTGCGGCGCTTCCATATTTTTATGCGCCGCACCAGCACTCCTCACTCCTAACTCCTAACTCCTAACTCGAAAGCAGAGCTTTCATCCGCAATCAAAGGGCACCCCGCCCCGTGCCACCCTCAAACCGCAGCGAAAGCTGCGGTTTTTCTTGACTTTCTCCTGAAATAGTGTAATATGTAGGAAGCATTAAAAAGTGTAATATGTAGGAAGCATTAAAAAGTGTATACTTATTAGCGAGGCACAAGCGCTCGCAGAAGGAGAATCACATGGAATTTTTTATCGATACCGCTGATGTGGAAGCCATCCGCAAAGCCAATGATATGGGATTTATTTCCGGCGTCACCACGAATCCGTCTCTGATCGCCAAGGAAGGCAAAGACTTCCACGCCACCATCAAAGAGATCGCCTCCATCGTGGATGGCCCGATCTCCGCAGAAGTCCTCGCCGATGATGCGGAAGGCATGATCGCAGAAGGCAAAGTCCTCGCTGCCCTTGACCCGCATGTCGTCGTCAAGATCCCGATGACCGCAGAAGGCATGAAAGCGGTGAAGGGTCTCGCAAAGGCCGGTATCCGCACCAATGTCACCCTGATCTTCTCTGCCAACCAGGCCCTGCTCGCTGCGCGCGCCGGTGCTTCCTTCGTTTCCCCCTTCGTCGGCCGCATCGATGACATCGGATGGGACGGCGTCGAACTGATCCAGACCATCTCCGAGATCTTCGAGCTTCACGGCATCGAGACGAAGATCATCGCTGCCTCCATCAGAAAGCCGCAGCACATCACCCAGTGTGCTCTCGCCGGCGCTGACATCGCGACCGTCCCCTTCCAGGTCCTCATGGATGCGATGAAGCACCCGCTGACCGACAACGGCATTGCCCGCTTCAAGGCTGACTGGGCTGCCGCTCACATGAAATAATTGAGGATTTCGGTTATAATAGAAGCAGTTGCCAAGAGGCAGCTCCTTTTTTCGTAGTCTTTTTTACTGGTCTGAACCAGCAAGCATTTTTCAAATATACGATCCCTATGTCTATCAATCTTTCTCATCTCAAAAAGCTGATCGCGACAATGATCCCGATCCTGATCGCCCAAGTCTCCACCGTCGGCATGAACTTCATGGACTCGACCATGTCCGGTCACGTCAGCGCAAACGATCTGGCCGGCGTCTCCATCGGCGCCAGTCTCTTCCTTCCCATCCAGACGACCGCGATGGGCCTCCTCACCGCGGCGACACCGATGGCCGCACAGCTCATGGGGAAGAAAGAAAAGGAGAGCATCCCGATGATCATCCGCACGGGACTCTACCTCGCACTCCTGCTCTCTTTCCTTTTCGCCCTTCTCTACTACCTCCTCATCGATACGGTCCTCGAAGGGCTTTCCCTTGCCCCCGCAGTTTCCTCCATCGCCAAAGACTACATGCTCGCACTTGTGGGCGCATTCCTTTTTGAAATGCTCGCGATGCCGCTGCGCTCACTGACTGACACGGTGGGAGCGACGACGATCTCCATGCTTCTCTTCCTCCTCGCCCTCCCGGTGAACGGCCTTCTGAACTACGCCTTCATCTTCGGGAAATGGGGAGCTCCCGCCCTGGGCGGTGTCGGAGCCGGCATTGCGACTCTTCTTAGCTACGTCTTTCTTGTCCTGCTCTTTCTTGCTGTCATCCTGTCTCGTAAGCCATTCATGGGCCGCGCGCTCTTTTCCTCACCGGAAAGCCGTCTCTTCGTCTGGAAAGAGTACATGGCACTCGGCATCCCAAATGCGCTCGGTATCTTCATGGAAACGAGCCTCTTCGGCTTCATCATCGTATTCATCACGAAATTCGGCACAGAAACCATCGCGGCGCATCAGGCGGCGCTCAATTTCTCCGGTATCATCTACATGATCCCCATGAGCTGCTCCATGGCGATGACCATCCTCGTCGGCTACGAGGTCGGAGCGCGCCGCTATGACCTTGCCCGCGAATACTCCAGACTGGGGCTCCTCACCACACTCACCGGCGCAGCCATCACCATCACCGCGACGCTCCTTTTCCGGAAGGAGATCATTTCTCTCTACAGCACGGATCCTGCCGTCATTGCACTTGGCAGTCTCTTTCTTGTCTACTGCGCCGGATGGCAGCTTTTCGATAACATCGCGGCTCCCATCCAGGGGATCCTGCGCGGCTATAAGGACGCGAAAGTCCCCTTCTTCCTCATGCTCATCGCCTACTGGTTCGTTTGCTTTCCCTCCGGTCTTTTCTTCGACTACGTCCTCTCCCACGGTCCCGAGTCCTACTGGCAGTGCATCGACCTTGGCGTCGGCACCTCGGCCCTGCTCCTCATGGGACGGCTGTGGTGGATAGAGAAAAAAGTGACTAGGGATTAGGGATTAGGGATTAGGACTCTGCGCTTGAATCAGTGTTTCCCTAGTCCTGTCCCCTCCTTTGGTGCTACAATAGTAACAAAGGAGGTCTTTTTATGAAACGAATTTCTCTTTTACTCCTGTCCCTCATCTTCTGCCTCAGCGTCCTTGTTCCCGCGAAGGCGGCCGATCCGGCTGTGAATCGAAGTCTGGGATACTTCGAGAATACACGCACCGTGCTCCTGCTACGGGCGCGATACAGAAGCGGTGAGGAAGCCGCTGCCTATGTGAACCGCGAAATGGAAAGGATCTTCCGCTATCCGTATTACCGCACCCTGGATCCGATCGAGTACGAGGCTGACCTCTACTCGACCTCCCAGATGAAGGAGCTCGCTGAAAAAGCAAATGCAGACATCGTCATCATGCCTGTCATCACGGAGTGGCGGCAGGTCGTCTATCACCGCTCCTTATTCTGCGACGCTGATGACATCGTAGAGACACGCGCCGTCTTCGATATCTATTCCTATAAGAAAGGGGAGCCGTCCGTCCGCGATGACCGCGCGACCTACTGGAACAGCGAAGAGGAGGGCACCGTCAGAAATCGCTATATCTTCGATGACCTCATGCAGGATATCCTGAAGACCTTCCCCTACCGCCGCGTACCGACGGATATCGCAAGAAATCTCACCGGTGCTCCCGATCGGACCCCGCTCGCAGAGATGGGAAAATAGATCGCACCCCGATGAAGCCATGATGAGCCCATGGGACGCTAAGCCTACGACCCAGCAAAAACAGGCGATGTGAAATAACGATCATCTCATTTTCGCGTTCAATCT
>ULRG01007918.1_pt1 | contig 10236 bp, 8 predicted proteins | sample 1955211 | NCBI WGS metagenome assembly ULRG01 (sample SAMEA4835676, study PRJEB28245) | human gut metagenome | biome: gut microbiome; material: fecal sample | place: Denmark | collected 2008
TTCCTGGATATGCGCCAATTCGGTTTCGTTGATTTGCTGTGCCTGACGGTTGTGGGTGACCAGACGGATGTAATTGTCTTCGGCGCGGGGCTGGAAATTGCTGATGTATCGTTGGTTGAGTTCCTCCAAGACAGAGGCATTGGCCTGATGGCTGCGGATGCTGTTGAGCAGGCGGAGGAAACGGGGGTCGCTTTGGCGATAGACGGTTTGCAGTTCGATGGTGATGTAGTGGGTCTTTTGCAGGGCATGGCTGCAGAAGAAGTAGGGACTGTCGTAATAGGGGCGGAGCAGTTCCCAGTCCTGCTCCTTGGCGACGGGCGAAAGTTGTTGCAGGTCGCCAATCATGAGCAACTGCACACCGCCGAAGGGGAGAGAGCGGTTGCGGTATTGTCTGAGAACGGCGTCAATCTGGTCGAGGAGGTCGGCACGCACCATGGATATTTCATCGATGACAACCAAGTCCAGACTGCGAATCAGTTGGATTTTCTTTTTTCGCAGTTTGAAGTTCATTTTCTTGTAGTTGTCCTCGGGGATGAACGGCGCAAACGGGAGTTGGAAAAAGGAATGGATGGTGGTGCCGCCGGCATTGATGGCGGCGATGCCCGTGGGGGCCAGAACCACCATGCGCTTGGGCGCGTCCCTTTGCAGTTCGCGCAGGAAAGTAGTTTTTCCTGTTCCTGCTTTTCCGGTCAGGAACAGGTGGGTATCAGTAAATTCTATGATTTGTCTCGCGCGTTCGCGTTCGGCATTGACGGCTTCGGGATGGCTCATGTTTGTGATAAATGAAGAGGAGGGAGTGCACAATTCGGATTAGTGGGTGGCGTCAGGCTTCAGGCTGCGTGGCGGCTTTTGAAAGTTCCACCGCGAGGGCGCGCAAAGCTGCGCGGGCAGGTTTGCCTGTTTCGGTCTGCGGCAACCGGTCTACACGGAAGAGGTGTTTGGGACATTCTGTGCCGCGCAACATTTTTCGGCACAGGGTGGCCACTGTCTGTGGGGTCAGTTCGCCGGTATAAAGCAGGGTGACGGCTTCTCCGAACTTAGGATCGGGAAGAGAGGTAATCCGAAAGTCTACGGGCAGTGTGGCTAACTGATGCTCCAGCTGTTCAATTTGCAGTTTCAGCCCCCCGCTGCAGATGACGTTGTCTATTCTGCCCAAAAGAGTGAATCCGCCGTCGGCATGGAGGACTGCACGGTCGTGGGTGGCAAGCGGCTGAGGGCAGATGTCGGGCGCTTCGATAACAAGGCAGCCTTGCTCGTTGAGCGAAAGGGTAACTCCCTCCAGCGGATGATAGTGTTCTGACGCATCCGGTCCGTTGAGGCGGCGCAGAGCGATGTGTGAGAGCGTTTCCGTCATGCCGTAGGTGCTCCATACCGGATTGGGGAAGTTTTCCAGTTCTTTCTGCAGTTCGTTGGAGATGGAGCCTCCGCCGATAATGAGACATTTCACCTGTTTGAGCAGATGGCGTTCCCGGGGATTTTTTAAGGTTTCGTAGACCTGCATCGGAGTCATGGCCACGAAGTGGGGCGACTGGTAGAGGCGGGCCAGCGGGCGGGCGCATGGGGCAACGGTGATGAGCCGCAAGCCGCACACAAAAGCGCGGACGGCCATCATCTTTCCCGCGATGTATTGAAGTGGCATACAGAGCAGGGCGCTGTCGCTGTTCTTTATCTGCAGGAACCGGCAGGTACGTGTGGCGCTGGCCGTCATTCTGCTTTTTTCCACCCATAAGGGTTTGGGAGTACCTGTTGAGCCGGAAGTGTGTACCTGAATTACTTCCGATGCGCTTTCCCATTCGGTGCGGAATTGTTGCAGTTCAGCCTTGAACCGGCGCTCTTCTGCAGAGGTGGCCCATAGTTGTTCACCTTCAATTTGTAATCGTGTTTCCGGGAAGTTGTCGGTGAAAAGTTGTCCGGTTCCCAGCCCCTGATGGCGTACGGTATCGGACAACTTACCGGGGCTTGAGGCGTCGCGTACGGAAATCAGGCCACGGGTGGAGATTTCAGCATACCATTGCGCGATGGCATTGAGCCCGACATTACTTTCCAAAGCGCTTGTCACCCAGAACGGAATGTTCATGGTTTGCGCCTCACGAATCCATTCCTCGGCACCATGAATGCCGCCATGAAGTGAGGGCTTGAGGATGATGTACTGAGGGCGGATGGTTTGCAGCAGTGCCCGTTTGTCTTCGGGGTGGTTGATGCCAATCAGTTCTTCGTCAAGTGCAACGGGCAGTGGAGATAGGCGGCAGATTTCGCGCATGGCTTCCCATTGGCCGGCGCGGATGGGCTGCTCGATGCTGTGAATGTCGAATTGTGCCAGTATCTCCAGTTTTTGCAGGGCTTCTTCGGAGCTGAAGGCTCCGTTGGCGTCCACGCGCAACTCCACCTGTTGGCGGGGATAGCGCTCCCGGAGCCGGCGGAGAAGTTCCACTTCCTGTTCGAAGTGGATGGCACCGATTTTGATTTTTATACAGCGGAAACCTGCTTTCAACTTGGTTTCCATCCGTTGCAACATTTCTTCGTAGGAACCCATCCAGACCAATCCATTGATGGGAATGCCTGTTTCTCCGCGGGTGAAAGGATTATTGAACAGGCTCAGATAGTCTCCTTGAAAAGAAGCCTTCCAGGATAACCAGGCAGTTTCCAGTCCGAACAGCATGGAAGGGTAGTTGCGCAAAGCTTCATGGTCGATGACCTGTTCCTGCTGTAACTTTTTACAGAACCCCCGGAGCAGGTTTTCATATTTCTGTTCCGGGAACGCATCGCAGCTGAGGTCCGGCAGCGGGGCGCACTCTCCAATTCCAATCTGTTGCGGATATTGTGGCGATGTGATAATGACGTACCACGACCGGCGGGTGAGATAGACACCGCGTGAGGTACCGGCCGGCTGTTTTAAATGGAGCAAGCGCGGCACAATTTCTATGCGTAAAGACGGGATATACATGTTTGGGGAAAGGGTGGGAACGTGAAACCGGGAAAAAGTATGTCGCAACGGAACTTCCTCTTAGGGAAATTTGGGGTATTTCTTGAAATCGGGTTTGCGCTTTTCGAGGAAAGCACGGCTGCCCTCGTGGGCTTCATCCAGCATGTAGTAGAGCATGGTGGCGTCGCCGGCCAGTTCCTGTATACCGGCCTGTCCGTCCAGTTCGGCATTCAGTCCGGCTTTGATCATTCGCAGGGCCAACGGAGAGTGTTCCATTATTCTTTCGGCCCAGGCCACGACTTCGTCTTCCAGTTGTTCAAAGGGAACAACCTTGTTGACCATCCCCATGCTCTCGGCCTCGGCTGCAGAATATTGCCGGCAGAGGAACCAGATTTCGCGTGCTTTTTTCTGTCCGACGATACGTGCCAGATAGGAGGCGCCGAAGCCGGCATCGAAGGAGCCGACGCGGGGGCCCGTTTGTCCGAAAATGGCATTGTCGGAGGCTATGGTGAGGTCGCACATGAGGTGCAGGACATGCCCGCCGCCAATGGCATAACCGTTGACCATGGCGATAACGGGCTTGGGCAGTGAGCGAATCTGCTTCTGTACTTCCAATACATTCAGTCGTGGCACACTGTCGGTCCCGACATATCCTCCCTGCCCCTTGACGTGCATGTCACCACCGGAGCAGAAAGCCTTGTCGCCGGCACCGGTCAGCACGACTACGCTGATGTCCTGGCATTCGCGGCAGAAGAAAAGCGCATCGCTGATTTCACTGACGGTCAAGGGCGTGAAAGCATTCCGGTAGCGTGGACGGTTAATGGTGATGCGTGCGATTCCATTGTATTCGTCAAAGAGGATTTCCTTATATTCCTTGAGGGGTTTCCATTCTCGTTTCATAGGTCCATTGTTTTAGATAATATTGTTTGAGTAGTTGTCCTTCTTCGTAGTTGTCTGCCGTGTCGGTGAAGACTTCCAGCAGGACGGGAGAGTCTGTATCTTCACGCAGCAGGCATCCGATTGCGCGGTCTACTTCATCGTAGCTGTGGGCACAATGATATTCCAGCCCGTAGGTTTGCGCAACGCCTTGGGCGGTGGTAGTGTGGGCTGCTGCGATGAATTGGCGGAGTGCGGGACTTTGGTTCAATCCCGGAAGATTTTGAAAAATCTGTCCGCCGGCGTTGTTGAAAAGCAGGATGCGGAGTCCCGATGGCAGCCGGGTGTTCCAGAGTGCGTTCAGGTCGTAGAAAAAACAGAGGTCACCAATGACGGCAAGAGTGATGTGAGGATGGAGCATGGCATAACCTGTTGCCGTGGAAAGCGAACCTTCAATGCCGTTGACACCACGATTGCAGAAGATTCTTCCCGGGAAACTGCCTAAAAAGCAGGAGGCATTACGCACGGGAGAACTGTTTGCCAGATGTATGGCCGCATGTTTGGGTATTCTTTGACTGAGACGCTGCAGGATACCGATGTCGGAAAAATGCAGTGGTTGGTATTTTTCGGACAAATGTAAACCCTGGTCTAAAAGTGTTTTCCATTTTTGCACTTCTTGCTGTGGAGGCAGAATGGAAGCCAACTGCGACAGAGCTTCTTGTGGCGTTGCCCGAACCAGTATCCGAAGATGTTGGAAGGTATCTGCCACTTGTCCGGTTTCGTCAATTCGTATGACTGAACAAGCGGATATTTTACGTATGTGCAGTTTCAGTTGTTTATTCACCAGATTTCCGCCGATGTGGATGACGAGATCGGGCCGGAAATCCAGGTGTGGAAGTAATTGTTCCAGCCAGGTTGTTCGCCAACTTCCGACTTGTCCGGATATGATTTCGGGAAGAACCAGCAGGGAGTTGTTTTCTTCAATTGTGCGAAGTGCAGGAATTGTCCCTTTTTCATATTGGCCGACAAAGACGATAGGAAGCCGGGCCGATTGTATGGCATGGACCGTTTCGTCAGAGAGTGGGTGACCAGTGTCGCCCATTTCCTCGCGTATGGGCCAGGTAACAGGTAGTTCGGCGGTTTGGAAGGAAAAAAGGGGTTCGCGTATGGGAATATTGATATGTACCGGTTGACCGCCGTTTTGCCTTACTCTCAAAAGCGCCCGGTTAATGAGTAACTGGTTGTGCCAGTTGGCGGTCGCGTCTTCGGCAGCAGAAAGATGAAATGTTTCTGTATAGGGCGTCAGGGCTCCTTCCTGAGGCAACGTTTGTCCGTCCAGCTGCCCAATCCATTCGGTGGGCCTGTCGGCGGAAATCACGAGTAGCGGCAAATGGCGGTAGGAGGCTTCAGCGACGGCAGGCAGGGTATTGAGCAGGGCTGAACCAGAGGTGACGCAAATGGCTACGGGACTTTGGCGCTGCAGACAAATTCCCAGCGCAACGAAGGCTGCACTTCGTTCATCTGTCACTGGATAAAGTTGGAAGCCGGCTTGTTTGAAATTGTGTATCAGAATGGCATTTCGCGAGCCTGGACAGACAACACAATCACAAATCTGATGCTGGTGGAGCAGACTTGTTAATTGGTTGACATGGTGCTTGTCGCAGAACATATTCGATAGGGATTTGGGGTTATTCATGTTTTGTGGGGGAAAGAAGAACTGAGGAAGATATTTTTCCTTTAACGGAAAAGTTTCAGCATGGTTCGCATTTTCTTCTGCGTTTCCGCCCATTCTTCTTCTTCGTGACTCTCTTTCAGTAGTCCTCCGCCGGCGTAGAGTAAAGCTTTCTGGCTATCTATCTCCATACATCGGAGGGATACGTATAACTGGCTTTCATCCTGCCAGTTGACGGGACCGCTGAATCCTGCGTAATATTTTCGGGGAGAATCTTCGTCTTCCAGAATTGCTTGCAGGGCTGTGTCTTGTGGAACGCCGCAAACAGCAGGAGTAGGGTGCAGACATTTTAACAGAAGTCCCCGGCTGGCATTTTCCTGTATTTGAAAGGTGAAGTCAGTCCGTAAATGGGCAAGTTCTGCGGCCCGGGAGGAGTATGTGGGCGAGGTCGACAACTGTCGTACATGTGGGAACAATTGCCGTTCGATATATGTAGCGACATACTGTTGTTCCTCTATGTTCTTAAGGCTCCAGGCTGAGGCGATGTCCTTGTCTTTGCACTCGTTCCAGTTCATCGTACCCGCAAGGGCCATTGTCTGCCATTGTTTATCGTCCACCTTTTTCAATAAGGTTTCTGGGCTTGCAATCAGCCAGCAACCGGTGCGTTGAGTCCACCAAAGGCACACATAGTGATGGGGATATTTGCGGCAGGCTTCCCGGAAGAATGTTGTTGGCTTCCACGGCTGGGCAGAGGTGGGATTGCATAATGCCATCCGGCGCGAAAGAACAATTTTTCCGGCTTTCCCTTCCACCAGGCGGCGGTGCATGGCCTCAAAACTGTGGGTATAGGCCTTGCGGCGCAATGAGTCATCGTTTTGTGGCATTACGTGTGTCGTGCTTTCTGCTTTGGTGTCAGGCACTGGCAACTTTGTGGTAAAATCCGGCTCAAGGAGAATCAATGGGGATTCCTGGGATATGACGAATGGTGCGATGACAAAGCCACGGAATGTATCGGATATGTCAAGAGCGGCCAATTCCTTCGGCCGCCCCTGTTGTGAGATAAATGTATAATGGTCCGTTCCTGGAAGGCGGTAGTAGGCAAAAGCTCCGCCTGAGAAATCTCCACTACGGACATTGTGCTCGCAGATTGTAAAAAACGTATTCAATTGGGGTAATGATTCTGTTTTTGGCTGGCTGTCAGTAACTGAAAATCACCGAGGCTGGTTCCCCGTTTGGGGTGTTGTAATTACAGAGTATTACGTTGTTGCCGCGGATGCTGTATTCAAAATTGATTGTGTAGCATTGTTCCGGGTCCGAGGGATGATAGGTCGACAAACTCTTTACCAGGTGAGTCGTGGGTTTTCCCAAAAGTCCTGCATAGAAAAGATGTTCAAAGCCTAAGCATCCCATTCCTTTGCTGGCGGTGACCGGAAGCAGTCCGTTCGTGTTTTCGCGCGTGTCGGGTGTGAAGGTGGTGGTGACGGGAATCATGTCGGGTTCTGTCACCACGATAGATTTCAAGTCGCCATTTTCATACGTGATATTGCCACTGGATTTGTATTCGACTGCTTGCCCGAAATTGTCTTCAAATATGGTTTTTGACCATCCGCTTAAAAAGCGGTCTTTATACTGGAATTCGTATATGTTCCGGCCAATGGTCATCCGCTCAATGTAGCCATAGCTATTGAGAGAAACTTTGACGGCGGCATTATCGCTGTTCTTTATAGTAATGCCGCGGCTGCCATAACTGATTTTACTGGTATATTGATAGCTCTTGTCTATATCCGGCCGTGGGTCGCGTATTTGTCCCTGCCCCTTGGTGAGCCGTTGGCTGCTGTAATTCAGATTCCAGTCGTAACTGGTAACCACTCCCCCCTGATGTGAAATCTGTCGAATCGGGGAGCCGGTGCTATTGGGCAGCTCCGGTGTGAAAACAGGGCCATCGTCATCCGAACAGGCCGTGAGTGAAAAGAGCAGGAGGGATAAAACTGCGCAACTTCCCAAACGAAGGAAAAGCGACTGCATTCTTCTCATATTATTTCTGTTTTTATGGATAAACTGTTTGATTATTATGCAGAATATTACACAAACTTACGCAAAAAAAGTGGAGAAACCCTCCTTTTTGCAGTGATTAACAGTTAGTGAACCTTGAGATGTGGTTTGGGCATGCCGACGGCCATATAAACTCCCATCAGGATGCAGAGACCTCCAAGACACATGGGCAATGTAATGCTTTCGTCTAATACGAAATATGATACGACGCAGGTAACCAGCGGATTAAGATAAATATAGTTGGACGCAATGACGGGCCCAAGGTTGCCGATGATTTTACTCCACAGCCAGAAACAAATCCAGGAAGCCAACAATCCCAAATAAAGGATATTGGCAATGACGGTTGAGTCCTGAAGCGCGGAGCCCAGATGATTGGAGAGAGAATCTGGCAGAGTGCTCCACCAAAGAGGGATAATTGTCAAGACGCCGTAACCAAATACTTTGCGTGTCAGCATCCCGCTGCCATATCGTTTGCCTAATGGCTTTATGATGGTTTGGTAAATGGCCCAACTTCCTGCAGCAGTAAGAGCCAGCAGATGTCCCAGTAACGGGTGACTGTTGGAGCCGTTTTCACCATTGACCACGAAGGCTACTCCTGTCAATGCCAGAAGGGAACCTATCCAAAGACGCCGGCTGACGGACTCCCGGTTCTTTCGGGTTATGGCAAGAATGGCTGTGATGAGTGGCGCCAGACATACGATGAGCGACACATTGCCCGTTTTTGCGTAGAGGAGGGCCATGTTTTCCGTGAAGAAATACATGGAACCGCCCGTGATGCCTGCAATCATCATAATCAACTCATCGCGCAGATTGTGACATCTCCAATGCTTATGGCTGGCCAGGGCCATTCCGACATAGGCCAACGTGAATCGGAGCAGGAAGATGTCGGATGGTGTCAGCCCTTTATCCAGCAGAACTTTGGTTGATACGAATGTAGAGCCCCAGACCAGAATGGTCAGGAATGCTAGGACGTGATAAATCATTTTTTGTGCAGATAAAAGTCCTTGCTATGATTATAGAGGACCGGGCATTATATCCTGTCGTTATTCTCCTGTTGCTTGGCTTCGTTCCAAATCCGGTCCATTTCTTCCAGTGACATCTCGGTGAGTTGCCGTCCTTGTTTGAGTGTCTTCGATTCGAGGTAATTGAAGCGGCGGATGAATTTCTGGTTGGTGCGCTCCAAGGCATTGTCCGGATTGATGTGGTAAAGGCGTGCGGCGTTGATGAGGCTGAACATGACATCGCCGAACTCGGCTTCGGCCTGCTCCTTGTCCATGCCGGCAATTTCCGCTTCGAACTCATTGATTTCTTCCTTTACCTTTTCCCACACCTGGATGCGTTCTTCCCAGTCGAATCCAACGTTTCTAGCCTTGTCCTGGATGCGGTAGGCTTTGATGAGTGAGGGCAGACTGTCGGGCACACCGGAAAGGACTGTCTTGTTGCCGTCTTTTTCGCGCTGTTTGATTTGTTCCCACTGTTCGGACACCTGGTCGGCGGTTTTTACCTCCTTTCCGTCGGCGGGGGATTGTGCAGGCGGGAATACGTGAGGATGTCTGAATATCAGTTTTTCACAAAGCTGATTGCAAACATCGGCAATGTCGAAATCATTCTTTTCGGAACCGATTTTTGCATAAAATACAACGTGAAGCAGGACATCGCCCAACTCTTTGCAAATATTTTTGCTGTCCCCCTTGATAAGGGCGTCACAGAGTTCATAGGTTTCTTCAATTGTGTTGGGACGCAAACTTTCGTTGGTCTGCTTACGGTCCCAGGGGCATTTTTCGCGGAGTTCGTCCAAGATGTCAAGCAAACGGACAAAGGCGCGGGCTTTTTCTTCTTTAGAATGTTGTTGAGGTGTCATAAGAGGTTGTTTTGGGAGTGTAAAAGTACGAATAAAAAGTGATAAACAGAAAAACGCGACAAGGTTATTGGCTGATAGACCTTTTAGAAAGTTGGCTAAAACAAAAAAGACAGGTATGCGATGAAAAGCCAATGTTGAGTCAGCACAACAGGATAACGCTGGCAGGCGGAAGCCGAAATGAACGCCAAAGCCACACTTTCAAAATATCTGTTCGTTTACAAGTACCTGTAAAGTTCCTGAAAGTCTGCTATCGTGCGACGGATATTGCCTAGAGGAAATAGGCTCAGGGATTTATCGCCGATTTTGAAGTGTTTCTCCGCACGGGCAAGATTGCTGCACTAATATGGTATAGAGTTGTATGTGTGTCCGTTACGGACGATGGTGTTTATTGCCATTAACAATGGATGGCTGATACATGGACATCAATATATAATGAACGGTTTCTTGATTTTTTATGGAGTTTTTCTTTGCTAATTCGAAGAAAAATATTCTTTTGCAGAACAAGCAGAATGGAAGTAAAACCTATTATGTTTTTCCTGCTATTACGAGCATCAAGAGGGAAGAACGGAAAAACACACGTTGCTGTTCCACGCAACAAGGAATCCAAATTCATATGCTGCGAATGCTAAGTCTGTACAACTTGCCGCAGTCATGTGGAGATATGCTGGAAACCGTTTAAACGGCCTATGGGGGAGATGACAAGGATATTCCTACCCCTGCTGTCCTAATGTTCTTTTATTCTTTAACGAAATATACATAGAATGAGAAACAGAATCATAGCACTGTCATACTGTATAATATTGCTATCCCAATACCCGTTGGCGGAATTAAATCGATAAAATATTTATGTAT
>ULRG01043584.1_pt1 | contig 10178 bp, 6 predicted proteins | sample 1955211 | NCBI WGS metagenome assembly ULRG01 (sample SAMEA4835676, study PRJEB28245) | human gut metagenome | biome: gut microbiome; material: fecal sample | place: Denmark | collected 2008
AGGGTAAAGAAGAAGGAATTGCTGAAGGAATGGAAAAAGGCATTGAGCAAGGCATAAAGCAAGGCATGAAGCAAGGAATGGAGAAAGGCATGGAGCAAGGTATGTCCCAGCGAAGCCTTGAGATTGCCAAGAAGATGCTGGCAAAGGGTATGGATGAAGCAACGGTCATGGATATGACTGGGCTGGCGGCAGAGGAGATGAAGCTGCTGAAAGCGGAGCTGTAGATTGCAAATATCACAATATAATCGAGGAAGTGTTTTCCCAATCCCTTGCCTTTTCCCTAAAAATTGTCTGCAAATAGTGGTTTGTCTGGAAAATGTTGTACTTGTCGTGTTCCCATGTCTGCCATTCCCCTCCGCCACAAGACGAGGCGATACGGGAGACTTCCGGGGAAGGTCCTGTTTCGCCTCGTGTGGGTATGATCATTTACTGATAGGGGGATATATGTGGGGGCTTGACGGACAGGGGTGGGGTTCAGTCGCGGTCGAAGTGGCGTCCGTGTTTGCCATGCTTCCCGTGCTTGTCGTGCTTGCCCGGACGGCCATAGCCTCGGTCGTGCTTGCCCCCATGGTGGTGCTTGTCGAAGCGGGGGTGATGGTGGTAATGCTTGTCGTAGCGGGGGCGACCATGGTGATGCTTGTCGTAGCGGGGGCGATGGTGGTAGCCCGGTCGGCAGGTGGGGTATTTCCTATATATATGGTGGACGTAGGCGCGGTCTTGCCAGCCGATGGGGCGGTAGAAATAGTATGTGTTGCAGTATTTGCGCCATTGTCCAGGCGAGAGGTAGCGGCGCATCTCGCGGTTGCGGCGCTCCCATCCGTAGGAGTCGATGTCGCGGTAGCTGTTGATGCTATTGAGGTAGGCGAGGTTGATGTTGAGGATGCTGTTGCGGTAGCCCGGTCCGATGCCCAGTTCGGCTATCATCTTGTCGGTAATGATGGTGGCTTCCGCTCGCACGTCGGCCAGTCGCTGGGCCGAGGCGGAGACGATCACGACGAGGGCGGCTACGGTTGCTAAAAAAATACGTTTCATAATCCAGACTTTCTTTTGAGGGTTATTACTCGTTTTCTGCTGCAAAAGTACGACTCCCCGCTCATGCGGCCAAAGGAAAACCCATATACCCGCATATAGTTTTCCCTTTCTTTGCGAGAAAATCCCGAGGATATAAAGAAAAACAACTAGAACAACCTTTACAACAAGTAACAACGCTTCGCCAGGATATCGCCTTTTCGAGGCCCATGCAGATCAAGGGCTGCTGCAAGGGAAACAACAAGTAACAACGCTTCGCCTTGAACACGTTTCCTGCTGGTTGTCCTGGCGAAGCTGTTCCATTTCATGGCACTCTTTCTCGCCATGGCAAAACATGAACGAGCTCGCTTCTGCGCATGGCTTATCGAAAGCGTTGCTTGTTGTTTTCCATACTCTGCCAGGTGGCATTTTCCGGCAACAAAGGCCATCTTTTGCTCCAAATCTCGGATGGATCAAAAAAAAGTTCGCAAAAGATAGGGGCGCGACACGAGGATGGAGAACCTGTTCTGTATGTAGTCCTGTATATAGATTTGTGTTATTTTTAGAGAACTTTTGTATATTTTCTATTTTACATTACGCATCATGCTCTTTTGTTCTTTTTCTCTTATTTGCTATTCTTGCTTTCCTTTTTGCAACCTACTCTTTGTTTTTCTTTTTTTCTTGTTCGATTTTTCCTGTGTCTTCTTACTCTTGTATTTTTCTTTTAGTATCATAAAACGTTACATCCAAAGGTCTTGCTTTGTTCGGTTACTTGATTTTGCTTTCATCCCCCATTTTTCTATCCATTAGGCCGTTACAAGCACGATAGGGGAGTTTTTTGCCATTTCTGAATTTGAAAAAAGTACTCAATTATTTGTCGTTATTCCAAATATTGTTAGTAACTTTGCACCCGTAATTTAAGATAACATCGTTCACGTCTGTGGAATGAGTGTGAATCGGTACATAGAAGAATGCTTGTGGCCACCCTTCCCAAACCATACCCGAACCGTAGGGCGCCCCAAATGCCATTTTCTCTATAGCTTTCCGACATCGGTCGGAATGGGCCGAATCTCTTTGAGCAAGTGATCAACAATAGAGATAACTTATTTATACAATTTTCTAACGCATGATGAAGTTAAAAAATCACAAGGCAGCCATGATTTTGGCCGCTCTCGTTTTCTGCTACCACTTCGGGCGGTAGGTCAGGCAAACACGTATTATGACCGGGGGGGGTAAACCCTACTGACCCTCGTCAGGTCTTGAAGACCCGTATGGCCCTTGTTGGCCATAACTGTATGGTCAGCCGCTTCCCCGACGGCGTGAGTGTCGGAACGGGCATCAAGGGCCTCTCCAACCTGTGTGACGAAAACCTTGACAACTATTGCGACCTGCCGGGTGTGGCAGACGTCAAGCTCCTTGTCGGATCGCCCATCGTGGCCGTCAAGGACATGAAGCACTATTTCGACAAGGACACAAAGGCTGGCTTCAAAATTTCGGTGGAGTCCAGTGTGCTGAAACTTAATGTGTTGGAGAACAGCTATCATATCTATTTTTACAAGGATGGCAAATTTCTCAAGGATTCCAAGATAGAGCAGAGAGGATTCTCCGTGCTTAATCTCGCCGTAGGCGATATCGGTTTGGGTAGCACCATGGATATTGTTGCCAAAGAGCAGCCTACGGAGGATTATGACGAGATAGCTCTTGTCGGTCAAAGCGGCCTCAATGTGTCGGCCGTCAAAGGACTTAAGATCTACTATGCCTTTGTGGGGGATGGCGAGTACACTTTGACGAAATCTTCCATTAAAAAATACGATTCTTATTTCAATACCAACATACAACTGACCCCGGAAACGAGCGATGCTCTTGCTAATAACCTAACAGATGACGACACCAGCAATGGGTCAGCCTTGGGCATCATCGCAAGTGTGGGCTTGGGTTATGCGCAAGTGGTGGCCAAGGACAATAACTCCACGGGCGAAACTTTCCCCGAGGGAACAGAGGCTGGCTTTGTATATACAATCACCTCTTTGGTGTCTGTAGCCGACACACCTGTCCTCACCCTTCTTGATAGAAATGGCAATAAAATATACGAGAAGGCCCTAAGTACACAGGTGCTGTCTCTCGACTTGGGTGGCGGTAAAAGAAAGGTTTCCATCAAAGCTCCATGTGCGTTCTCGGGCATAAAAATAAAGGTTGAGGGCTTAAAAGTATTGACGGTTTCAACCGCCCAATACGCCTTTGTCATTCCCAAGCCCACCACGGCCGGCCACCAATGCACCATGAGCCCGACCGCCACTCTCGACATTTGCAGCTGCGACGAGAAGTATGTGCTCAACTGGGACAAGAAAAACTATCCCGATGCCTCTTGGGAGATGGTCAGCTCTACCGACAATAATGTGACGTTTGACGCAGCCAACTATACCCTCGATTTCAGCAAGTCCAAAGCCTATTTGGAGGGTAATGGCGCCAAGGCGACGGTCGTCATGAAGTTGACGAATACGGACGACTGCTCTCAGCAGATCACTATCAACTATGGTGGATCCAACGACCAGCAGAAGCCGAAGAAGGAGTTTGCGCTCGTCAACGACAACCCCGCTAATCCTACTTATGTGCTTGGCGGCGGCAACAGCATTGGCATCAACCTGCTGAGCATCATCAAGAACTCGGCCAACATCCTTTCGAGCAAGCTCAATAGCTTTGCCTCTTATTTTGGTGGCGTCTCTATTGGCGACTCTTATCTATGCAGCATCAAGAAAAAAGAGGGATTGATCTCCGACGGCAGCAAGGCCCTCCAGGCGGGATTTGTCGTGACCGCCAAGGGTAGCGCCTTGAGTGCAGACGTGCTCAAGCTGATGAACGTCAGACTCTATAAAGACGGAAAGGAAGTGGAAGGCGGCGTGGCCACGGCTCCCGTGGCGGCCAAGCTGATCGGCCACCAGAACACGCATAAGTTGAGATATGCTATCAAAGTGCCCGTGGGCACGCAGTTTGACGAGATCCGTCTCTACTCCACGGGTCTGCTGGGTGCCGACCTCAGCGTCATGAACATCTACTACGCCTATACGGCCGACGAGAATGCCATCCTCGACGACCCGACCGAGGGAGCTGAGATCGTTTCCTTCGACAACAATGGCGCCAGTATCAATGCCGACCGCACCCAGTCGGCAGGTGTGCTGAAAGCAGGCAATGGCATGAAGGACCTCACCAACTGTATCGACGGTTCGCTCGAGACCTGCACGACGTTCCCGATGGGCGTGGGAGCAGGAGAGGGTTCCATACTTGCCGTGAAGCTGGGCGTCACGGCCACGCGCAACAAGCAGCTTGTCGTGGAGGTCAATCAGGCTGCCTTGGGCGTGGGTGTAGATCTGGGAAGCGGCATCGTCGTCAAGACCTATAAGAAGAAAGAAGCTGCTGCCGATCCAGCCAAGGCATACAAGGCGGACGAGCAGGGATCTGAGGATTCTCAGAAGACGGACGATTCCGACGTGGTGCAGACCTTTAGCGACTGGAGTATCCTCGGTGCCAACCTCATCACCCGTGGCGACAAGGGCTTCGTCGTCCTCACCCCGACCAAGGACTACGACGAGGTGAGCATCACCCAGGGTGCAGCCGTGCAGGTAGCCGAAGGCTTGAAGGTTTATGGCATCCTGTTCCGCAACGACGCAGATGGCGACGGCACGCCCGACACGGAAATGCCGAGCGAGGACTGCAAGCACGATATCGTCTTCGACGAGACCGTCCATATCTCCGACAAGATCGAGAAGCGATACAAGCAGAACCTGACGATGTACTTCAAGCGCACGTTCCAGCCCGAGAAATGGAACTCGATCGTCCTGCCCGTCAATCTCACCAAGGCGCAGTTCGAGAGCGCCTTCGGCAGAACGGCCAAGCTCTCCGAGGCCCGCAAGGTCTATCAGGACGAGAAGAGCCTCGTGATCGGATTCAAGGCGGTAGAGGAGACGGTCGTGGACGGTCAGACCGTCTATCTCCGGGCCAACAAACCCTATATCATCTGGGTGGACCAAGCTACCGTGGACGCTCATAAGAACAAAACTTGGACGACGACCGACGCAGGCTCCATCACGGGCGAGATCTACATGGTGGACAAGACGCAAGTTGATGGCGTCAGCTACACCTACGACGAAGCTACCGCCAACAACCCCGTAAGCGAGACGTTTGTCATCGGCGAGGGCATCGACGCCAGCTGGGGTCTGACTGGCCTCCAGTTCCAGGCCAGCTACGATCCCGCCCAGTCTCTCGCCATTGGCGACTACGGCTGGAACGCGGGCAACCTCTACCATCTGAAGAAAGAACACTACATGAAGGGCTATCGCTGCTGGCTCACCCCGACCTGGGACTCGGCCAGCCAGAGCCAGACCACCCTCTGCTTCGGTTTCGGCCAGGGCGATGTCACGGGCCTGGAAACCACTCCCTCTGCCGACGAGCAGGGCGAGCTGAAGGTCTTCAACCTCCAGGGCCAGCGCCTCAGCAGCCTCGAGGGTGTGCAGCCGGGCATCTATATCGTCAACGGCAAGAAGATGGTAGTGAAGTAAAAAAATCAAGCATCCAAACAACCAACAGTAGAATCAGTTTATGAACAAGAAAAAGTATATAGCCCCGGCCATCACGGTCGTCAAGTGCAGTCTTGCCAACACCCTCCTCGCAGGTTCGGCTCCCGCCATGAAGTGGGACCCCGAGGTCAACAAAGAGTATCGCATGGACATCTATGAGGAAGAGATCGTGGACGACAAGCACACCAAATGGCTCCCGAACGAGATCACGGGCTAATCCCCCCATGACGCATCCATCCCCCTCCTGACCGAGGGGGCAAAACCCAAAAGCGCGGCCTGCCGATTATCGACAAGCCGCGCTTTTCTCATACATCATAGTAGCGGTAAGTTTTGTCTCCGACATTAGTCTCCGACAAGTATCCGACATTTTCGTCTGCTGAATCTACGTGGACACATGGGAAAACAACTTGAACAACTTTTACAACAAGTAACAACGCTTCGCCAGGATATCGCCTCTTCGAGGCCCATTCAGACCAAGGGTTGCTGCAAGGGAAACAACAAAGAACAACGCTTCGCCTTGGACACGTTTCCTGCGCACCCAAGGCGAAGCGTCCTTGTTGTTTTCCCTCAGCAGCAGGCAGTTATGGTTTCTCCTGGAGGCTGGCAAGGAGGTCGGCCACGACATAGCTGGAGCCACCCACGAAGATGAAGTCGTCGGGGGCGGCGTCGGCGAGGGCCGCGTGGTAGGCCTCGGCGACGGAGGGATGGATCGTGCCGTGGAGGCCGTGGGCGCGTCCGCATTCCGCCACTTTCTCGGCAGGGAAGGCCCTGTGGGTGGAGGGTTGCGTCCAGTAGTAGGTGGCGTCGCGGGGCAGGAGCTCCATGACGTGGGTGAGGTCCTTGTCATCCACCATGCCGAAGACGAGGCGGCGCTTGCGGGCTGGCTGCGCCATGATCTGGGGAGCCAGCATCTGCCATCCCGCCACGTTGTGGCCCGTGTCGCAGACGGCATGGGGATGGCCCGGGAGCGGTTGCCAGCGACCCATCAGTCCCGTGGTTCGGCAGACCGAGGAGAAGCCCTCGCCGATGCTCTCGGGGTGGCGGATCGTGCCACGGGAGAGGAGCTGGGAGACGGACGCGAGGATGGTGTTGGCGTTGCGCGTCTGGTAGTCGCCACGCAGGTCGCCCAGGAGTGTGCCAAAGGACCGCGTCTGATACTCGCGACCCTCGGGCGTGTCGTGGGCAGAAAGGACCTCGGGACGGTCCTCGGCAAAGATGATCGGGCTCCCGCACGCGTGCGCCTTCGCCTCGAAGACGGGGCGCGTCTCGGCCACGGCCTCGCCTACGACGACCGGCACGTGGGGCTTGATGATGCCCGCCTTCTCGTGGGCTATCTCGGGGAGCGTGTGGCCGAGAAACTGCGTGTGGTCCACGGAGATATTCGTGATGATCGAGAGCTGGGGCGTGATGATGTTCGTGCAGTCGAGGCGGCCGCCCAGTCCCACTTCGACGACCGCGATATCCACCTCCTGCTCGGCAAAATACTTGAAGGCCAGGGCCGTGGTGAGTTCGAAGAACGAGGGGTGGAGCGGCTCGAAGAAACTACGCTCCTCCCGCACGAAATCGACCACATACTCCTCGGGCATCATCACGCCGTTGACGCGGATGCGCTCGCGGAAGTCCACGAGGTGAGGACTTGTGTAGAGGCCCACCCTGTGGCCGTCGGCCTGGAGGATGGAGGCGAGGGTGTGGGAAGAGGAGCCCTTGCCGTTGGTGCCCGCCACGTGGATGGTCTGATAGCGCGTGTGGGGATGGCCGAAATGGGCGTCGAGGGCGTGGGAGTTGTCCAGGCCGTCCTTGTAGGCCGTGGCGCCCACGTGCTCGAAGACGGGGGTGCTGTTGAAAAGATATTCTACTGTCTCCTTGTAGTTCATTGTTGCGTGCTTATGCGAAGAACGTTGTTGGTTGATGTGCGCTTGTCCGAAGCAATACTTGCAAAAACTTATAGAACTGTACGGTTGAAACGGGCTGAAAGCCCAACAGTCCTTAGCCCAGGGCATCGCCCTGGGTATAATGGCAATCAACAAGACGCCCTGTAAGGGCAAACGATTTGTTTATAGCCTGTTCTTTAAAGCTTTTGCCCTTACAGGGCGACAGATTGGCGTTCATAATTACCCAGGGCGACGCCCTGGGCTATGCGCTTCTGCCCTTTTAGGGCGTATTGGGTAATTTCAACCGTACAGGTCAAAATTTGTCCAAAGCAATTCTTGTAAAAACTTCTTCAAAGCGCTATTTGGAAAAAAAACGAAGCGCCCCGTGGGAAAGACACGAGGCGCCTCTTGAATCGTTTCGGACTTATCCGAAGAGTTTCTTGAAATGTTCGAAGATCGACCGCTTGGTATGGCTGTCGCCCGTGAAGTTTTCGCTCTCGCGGAAGCTCTCCATGGCCTTGCGCTCCCCCTTGTTGAGGGTCTTGGGGATGAAGACGCTCACCTGGATGATGAGGTCTCCCGAGCCGCTGCCATAGCCCTGGACGGCCGGCAGACCCTTGCCGCGGAGGCGGAGCGTCTTGCCTGGCTGCGTGCCCGGCTCGATCTTGATCTTCACGCTCGACCCGTCGATGGTCGGTATGTCCACCTCGCCTCCGAGCGTGGCCGTGGGGATGTCGAGCAGGAGATTGTAGACCACGTCCTGACCGTCGCGCACGAAGGTGTCGTTGGGCTCCTCCTCGACATAGACCTGTATGTCGCCCGCTATGCCGTTGTGCTTGCCCATGTTGCCTTTGCCCGGCACGTTGACGACCATGCCCTCGGCCACACCCGCGGGGATGTGGATCTCGACGACCTCCTCGCCCTTGACGACACCCGATCCGTCACACTCCTTGCACTTGTTCTTGATGACCTTGCCCTCGCCGCCACAGACGTGGCACGTGGTCTGGGTCTGCATCATGCCGAAGATGCTCTGCTGGGTGCGGATCTCCATGCCGCTGCCGTGGCAGTTGGGGCAGGTCTCGGGAGCGCTGCCACCCTCGGCACCCGTGCCGTGGCAATGGGGGCAGACCACGTCCTTGCGGAGCTTGAACTTCTTGGTCACGCCCGTGGCCACCTCCTGGAGCGACAGGCGCATCTTCAGCCGCAGATCCGATCCACGATAGCGCGGGGCCTGGCGTCCGCCACCACGGCCTCCGAAGCCTCCGAAGCCGCCATGGCCGCCGAAGACGTCGCCAAACATGGAGAAGATGTCGTCCATCGAGAAGCCGCCCGCGCCGCCAAACGGACTGCCGCCGCCGAAGCCGCCAGGGGCGTCGAAGCCAAACTGGTCGTACTGCTGGCGCTTCTGCGGGTCGTGGAGCACGTCGTAGGCCTCGGCGGCCTCCTTGAATTTCTCCTCGGCCGTCGTGTCGCCCGGGTTGCGGTCGGGGTGATACTTGATGGCGAGCTTGCGGTAGGCCTTCTTGATGTCGGCCTCCGTGGCGTCCTTGGTGAGGCCCAGTACCTCGTAGTAGTCTCTCTTTGCTGCCATATTGTCGCTATATTATTGTCCTACGGCCACCTTGGCGTGGCGGATCACTTTGTCGTTGAGCGTATAGCCCGTCTGCACGCAGTCGATGACCTTGCCCTTCTGGTCGTCGCCGGCAGGCACCATGGCGATGGCCTCGTGGAAATCGACGTCGAAGTCCTTGTCCTTGGTGTCGATGGGGCGCACGCCAAGGCCCTCGAGGATCTTCTCCAGTTTCTTCATGATGAGCTGGAAGCCCTCGCGCACGGCCGTGGCGTCCTCGCCCTTGTCGGCCAGGGCGCGCTCGAAGTCGTCGAGCACGGGCAACAGGGCCGTGATCGTCTTCTCGCCACCATTGAGGATCAGCTCGGCCTTCTCCTTCATGGTGCGCTTCTTGTAGTTGTCAAACTCGGCGAAGAGGCGGATATACTTGTCCTTCCACTCCACGGCCTCGGCCTTCGCCTTCTCCTCGGGAGTGAGCTCGGGCTCGTTGGCCTTCTCAGCCGTTTCGGCCTCTTCGGCCTGAGCGCCATCCTGTGCGCCTTCGGCCACACGCACGTCTTCTGCCTCGTTGTGGCTGGTCTCGGGGGTCTCGCCCTCGACCTTTATGTTCTTCTCTTTACTCATTTTGTTCTTAGCTTTTTTAAAAAGACGCATAGCAAATATTGTGCCAAGGCAGGGGCGCCCGCCCTTTTGGCCGGACGGGTGTGTGCTTCGGGTTGCGAAGTCCACCCGGGCGCGCGACGGGTCTCCTGTCCTTGCTTATACATGTCGGCCTGATGCTCCTTTTGCTTACACATCCCGGCCTGATGCTCCTTACTTATACATCTCTACGCGATGCTCGCGGATCTGCTCGTTGTGGATATACTCGTCGTAGGTCGTGAGCTTGTCGATCGTGCCACGGGGCGTGAGCTCGATGACGCGGCCGGCCACGGTACCGATAAACTCCAAGTCGTGGGAACTGAAAAGGATGTTGCCCTTGAACTGTACGAGGTTGTTGTTGAAGGCCTGGATGCTCTCGAGGTCGAGGTGGTTGGTCGGCGTGTCGAGGATCAGGCAGTTGGCGTTCTGCAGCTGCATGCGCGCGATCATGCAACGCATCTTCTCGCCTCCCGAGAGCACGTTGACCTTCTTCTCCACCTCCTCCTGGCGGAAGAGCAT
>ULRG01018235.1_pt1 | contig 10066 bp, 8 predicted proteins | sample 1955211 | NCBI WGS metagenome assembly ULRG01 (sample SAMEA4835676, study PRJEB28245) | human gut metagenome | biome: gut microbiome; material: fecal sample | place: Denmark | collected 2008
AAGGGAGGACGGGCTATTTCACATCCCCTTTCATTCCTTCTCGTAGAAGGCTGCCCCGTATCGTCATTTCGAGCGAAGCGAGAAATCTTCCTTGCACACCGGTAAAGCGAAGATTGTGAGATAACGATACGTCAAAAAATTTTGCGTTTCCTCACCAATGCAGGACGCCGCTATCACGTTAAGATCCCTCGGCTCTGCTTTCGATGACGATGCGGGAGGACGGGCTATTTCACATCCCCTTTCATCCCTTCTCGTAGAAGGCTGCCCCGTATCGTCATTTCGAGCGAAGCGAGAAATCTTCCTTGCACACCGGTAAAACGTAGACTGTGAGATAACGATACGGCAAAAAAATTTTGCGTTTCCTCACCAATGCAGGACGCCGCTATCACGTTAAGATCCCTCGGCTCTGCTTTCGATGACGATGCGGGAGGACGGGCTATCTCACATCCCCTTTCATCCCTTCTCGTAGAAGGCTGCCCCTGCGGGGCAGATCTATCCTCCGCCTTCGGCGCGCCCCTTCTTCAAGGGGCTGCTCTACTGGCATGCAAAAACGGAATCTGCGAGAGAAATCAGTATAATCTGAAATACGAGAATACCGCTTTTCCCACACTAAAGCATTACCCGCGTGGGGAAGGTAGCGAGCGCAGCGAGACGGATAGGGTGCTGGCGGTATGACAACGAGAGAGAAAAAGCGTCTCAAGCAGGCGATGCGGAAGGCCATCGACACAAGAATACATTTTCCCTCAAATAGGGTACAAAAAAACGCAGCCCATGCGGGCTGCGCTCTCTGATTTCAAAAACTACACATTGAAGCGGAAGTAGGCGATATCCCCATCCTGGATGATATAGTCCTTCCCTTCGACACGGAGGAGACCTTTTTCACGGACCGTCGTATACGAGCCGCATTCCATCAGGTCTTTGTAGGAGACGATCTCCGCACGGATGAAGCCTCTCTCGATATCGCTGTGGATCTTGCCAGCGGCCTTCGGTGCTTTCGTCCCTTCACGGACCGTCCAGGAGCGACATTCATCCGGTCCGACGGTGAAGAAATTGATAAGTCCAAGCATAGAGTACGCACTGCGGATCAGGCGATTCAGGCCAGGCTCCTCTTCGCCCAGATCAGCCAAGAAAGCCTTCGCCTCTTCGGCATCCAGCTCGGAGACCTCCTGCTCGATCTCCGCAGAGATCGGCACCCACTTGGCGCCTTCCTTTTCTGCCTGCGCCGCTGCCTTTTGGACGAAAGGATTCGCTTCCGGATCCGCGATGTCATCTTCCGCAACATTCAGCACATAAAGGACAGGCTTCAGCGTGATGAGATTCAGCTCCTTCAAGACCTCCAGATCATCTTCCGAGAGATCAAGGGCTCTTGCCGGCGTCCCTTCCTGCAGCGCATCGAATACCTTTTCAAGCACCGGCAGATCGAGCTTCGCCTGCTTGATCCCTGCCTGCGCGAGCTTCGCCGTCTTGACCTTCTTCTTGTCGACACTCTCCAGATCCGCCAGACACAGCTCCGTATTGATGATATCCATATCACGGACAGGATCGATAGAGCCTTCTACGTGCGTGATATTTCCATCCTCGAAGCAACGGACGACATGCGCGATGGCATCCGTCTCACGGATATGCGAGAGGAACTGATTTCCCAGACCCTCGCCCTTGGACGCGCCCGCTACGAGGCCGGCGATATCGACGAAACGAGTGAACGCCGGCGTCGTCTTCTTCGGCTGGAACATCTTCGCCAGATCATAGATGCGATGATCCGGGACCTCTACGACGCCCACATTCGGCTCGATGGTGCAGAAAGGAAAATTCGCCGCTTCTGCTCCGGCTTTTGTGATGGCATTGAACAGCGTGCTCTTCCCTACATTCGGAAGGCCGACAATGCCGATCTGCAGATTCGTACTCATGGATACTCCTTGTAAATATAGGTTCAGGGATCAGAAGTGACCGATGACTGAACGCGAAAGCGCCACCCCTCATTCCCAATTCGGGAAAAGCGATCTTCTCATTTCTCAATGCCTGAGCCGATCGCTATCTTCCCTCCCCCTTCAATTTATCTGGCAGCCAGTGCCTTCTTCATGCGTTCTACCGCTTCCTTCGTCAGCTCCGGCGTATTGAAAGACGTCAGACGGACATAGCCTTCCCCGCACGGACCGAAACCAGAGCCCGGCGTGCAGATGATTTCCGCCTCATTCAGCAGGAAATCAAAGAAATCCCAGCTCGTCATACCTTCCGGCACCGTCAGCCATACATATGGGCTGTTCACGCCACCGCAGGCAGGAAGACCCGCTTCCTTCGCACCGGCCAAGATGACCGCAGCATTCTTTCTATAGATATCCAGCGTTTCCTGGATCTGCTTCTGGCCTTCTTCTGTGTAGATCGCTTCAGCGCCGCGCTGCACGATATAAGAGCAGCCATTGAACTTCGTGCACTGACGGCGATCCCACAGCTGGTTTGCCGAGATCTTCTCGCCCTTCTTCGTTTCCAGCATCAGCTCCTTCGGAACGACGCAGTACCCGCAGCGGACACCGGTGAAGCCAGCCGTCTTCGAGTACGAACGGAACTCGATAGCGACTTCCTTCGCCCCTTCGATCTCATAAATGCTGTGCGGCACATCATCTTCCGTGATGAATGCTTCATACGCAGCATCGAAGAAAATGACAGAGCCCGTCTGCTGTGCATAGCGTACCCATACCGTCAGATCCTTCTTCGTCAGCGCAGAGCCGGTCGGGTTATTCGGCGAGCACAGATAAATGATCATCGGATCATGAGACGGCAGATTTGCCTTGAAGCCGCATTCTTCATAGCACGGCAGATATTCGAAGCGTTCATACGCCCCGCGGACATATTTGCCGCTTCTGCCCGCCATGACATTGCTGTCCACATAGACCGGATACACCGGGTCGGTGATCGCGACGATATCCGATTCTGCAAAGATCTCCTGCATATTGCCGACATCGCACTTTGCGCCGTCGCTGACAAAGATCTCGTCTGGGGAAATATCGCATCCGCGATCCTGGAAATCATGCTTCGCAATCGCTTCACGCAGGAAGAGATAGCCCTGCTCCGGACCATAGCCGCGGAACGTCTCCACATGTCCCATTTCCTCGACAGCCTTCTTCATCGCTTCGATCACGACCGGAGCCAGCGGCTGCGTCACATCACCGATACCAAGGGAAATGATATTCGCATCCGGATGCGCGGCTTTGTACGCCTCCTGCTTCTTGCGGACTTCCGCAAACAGGTATGCACCCTGAAGATTCAGATAATTTTCATTGCAATGAGCCATAAGTTTCGCCTCTCTGTTCTTTATTATTCATGTCAGTATGACTGTTATATTTTACCATACAGGGGAAGGAAAGGGAAATGAAAATGACTGCCGCTCCCGAAGGGCCGCGAAAAGAGACTAAGTGACGCCTGCAATAAAAAATACCCACACAGTTATACCTTTAAGTATCTTTATTATTAAACGCCGCTTATACATGGGGTCAACAGATTCATCTTCAGAAATGCTCGAAATAAAGCCGAGTCAAAAATCCGTAATTTTGTGCCTTTTCGCTCTCATCTGAGCCAATGTTATCCTACGCTCTTTTTGATAAGCATTAAATTTGTCTACTGGGTAAGGCATATACCAGTATGTATATCCCCAAATATACTTTGTACTGTTTTCTTTCCCACCATAAGAGTACTTTTCTTCCAAAAAGCCCTCATAATACAGATCCCACAATGCTCTTTGCAATGAGTCGTTTTCGATAGGATAATATGATGGATTAACCACTTGGATATCAACAGTACATTCACCAGCACTATTAAAGGCTTTCCACTGTAAAAATGCGAACTCTTTGCCTGAAGTAATTCTAAGTTTCCATAGAACCGTAGAATTACTCAAACGATTCAGCGAATAATAGTACGTTCTTCCATCCAACATGCTCTTTTCCCTATTTAAAGTTGGTGATCCCAATTTAACCCAAACATCTTTAAAATTTTCAGACTTTTGAACGTGTCCTATATCTGTACTTACATTAAACTTATAATTTCCCTCCCAAACTGGTAATGGCAGCCATTCCTGCACCCCGCTCGCAGAATCGTGATGTCCCACGATAAAGTCATCACCAAATTTCCTATGAATTAAGTTTAGCCGTTCATCATGAGACGATGTTTTTGCAAAAGAATCCATTCCCATGCAGAAAACCACGATACTTACGATTATCATTATGAATCTTTTCATTTTGCCCTCTAAATTAAACTGTTTTTCAACTTACTTTACAAACAAGATCTATTCTCTCCGCTGATGCAAAATGCTTGCCACACGATTCATAGCAACCTCAAAATCAGCTTTTATCTCACATTCCCAAATGACAATCACATGCCACCCCATCTTTTCCAATGCTTCACGATGAAATGTATCATTTACCCTGTTTCTTCTAAACTTAGCCAACCAAAAGTCAGTACGGGTCTTAGGAACGAAGGCATATCTGCATCCTTCATGGTGATGCCAAAAACAGCCATTCACGAAAATGACCGTTTTATATTTGGGGAGCACCACATCCGGTTTCCCGGGATATCGGGGATCATTTTTCCGAAAACGGAATCCATGCTGAAAAAGCCAGCTGCGTACTCTTACTTCTGGCAGGGTATCTTTTGAAGTAATACGCTGCATATTCCAGCTGCGCTTCTCTTTAGAAATACGATCAGACATTATCAGCTTCTCTTTCTATCACTTGTTCCTGCGTCCGTGCTCTATGATAATAATCTTCTATAAATTCCGCCAGCTGCTGAATACGATACTTGTCTTTTCTAACGTCCATTTCCATTAGTTTCTTCGTATCAAGCATAATCCCCTCTATATGCTCATACGTCTTCGTATTTTCTTTCCATTCACTGACCGCTTCACCAATGTAATCCAACTCCCCTATGTAATCCATCCCCTTTTCGTTTTTAGACGCATACGGCAAAATAAAGGCATTATAAATCTTGGTACTTTCAGATCCTTTCAATTCAGGTTTGTTGTCAATATACTCCCCATAAGTAATCTGTTTATGAATTGAGCTTGTGTCAGGCAGATCTCCTACTTCATGAGTAATCCCATATTTATAATATTTAGCATCAAGTATATACAGATTCTTGCCATATGGCATAATCGAATCTGGCTCCAACGGATTTTTATAAATATTCTTTCCTCCGATTTTCCATATGGTACGCGGAAAGTATCTTTGTTTATCCGAAATGCCATACACCCAGTCAATCATGCTCTCCCACACATGGTAAAAACTGGTTGTACCATATCGAAAAGAAATTTCCGCTTCTTTTGATCCTTCATATCCAAGCACCACCAGCATGCTTTGGAAAAGCACACGATTTCGTTCATTAAAGGTATGACTGATCTTATCGTGCAAAATAGCTTTAAACATTTTATCATTCTTTTTCATTTGCGGCTTTTCTGGAACAAAAGCGGTAAAAAGCCATCCCATACGCAAAAAGCTCAGATACACACAATATTTGTGAATCAGTGTAATCCATTCATTATCACAATACTGCTCTTTCCGTATGACAAAATCCAAATAGAACACCCCACCTTCCTGTACAAGTGGTTTTTTCCTTTTTATAGTTCTCCCCCAACTGATTTTCCCGCGTTTCGCATCCCGATAAGTGGTTTCTTTTTCTCTATAATATCCTCTTGTTATATAATCACTGATAATTGTCAGATATGCTTCCACAGGAAATCCTTCTTCTTCCGTGTCCAGCTTTTTAGCTATTGATCCATCTGCTTTTTGCGAATATTTCCGAAGTGTCGCAAGCAGAAGAAGTATGTCTCTGCGCCGGCCATGCTCATCTTCTTCATCAGAAAGACGATATCCCAATGGAAAATGAATCAGCACATCTCGCTCTGCATTTTTTATGGAATACTCTACCCCGACCAGTGTATTGTCATATTCCGTATTCACCAAACATCTGCATGCCAGCAAAGAGACTCACCTCCAGCCCAATCAATCTGTCATAAATTCTGCTTCGGATCCATTCCGCTATAAATATTCGTTGTTAATACGCGTTGCAGCGGGTCTGCACTGTCATCTTCACAAAGGAACGCATCCACAACATCTTCAAATGAATTGTACTCGTCGCGAAAAACTTCTTCACGATTCATTTTGAATGCATCATCCCACAAATATTTCAGAACCTTTTCCGCAAAAGCTTCACGATCATTCAGCTCTTCATTTCTAACAAAAAATACTCCAAGTCGTTTGTCTTCTGCGCCGAGACTTTCTTTCCCTGTTTTGGCGATCTGAGAGTTAATCAGTTCAGCAAAGGTTCCCCATTTGATTTCTGTCCCGGCGATCTTGTGATCCAAATGTAAATCATGTTGTTCCTGACCATTTTTCTTGAAACTATTATGAATCAAACGCATTTTCCATCGACGCTGAAAAGCATTATCAAGGGTAAATACATTCTGATCAGAAGTATTCATCGTCGCGATAATACTGAGATTAGATGGAATTTCGATTGAAATCTCTTTTTCTTGTGGAAAAATAACGTGGGACATATCTGCATTGTAGATAGAATATGTTCCCCATCCATCAGGATTACGGTCAAGCAGCTGAAATATATCCCCGAAAATAGCAGGTGCATTCCCACGATTCAGTTCCTCGATAACAAGATAGTATTTATGTACAGGATCATTCCATGCTTTAGCCATAATTTTAGTAAAAGGTCCTGGTATAAATTCATAACGGACTTTTTCATTTTCCACCTTAGGAAGAATTTGCCCGATAAAATCAGAATAGGTATAGTCAGGGTGAAAAACGATACGTTCCATATAGTGAGGATCTTTACAGTATTCCATCTTGATTTTGTAGCTTTTCCCTGATCCAGGAACACCATAAAGGATAACGTTTTCACCACCTTTTTCCCGATAGTCAGTCCGCATATAGGAATCAATTCTTTGCTGAATAACCCATTCTCCGCCTTCGTCATAATGCTCATCTTTAATTTTCCAAAATTTAATATAATTTTTATAAGAAAATCTATCATAGAAAGCTTTTGGATCATTATGATTCTTAACAGGAAACTCTTTTTTTATGAACTCCACAAGCATTCGCAGCTTTTCTCGATCAGATTCACTAATATAAAGGATTTTCTTATTATCTGAAGTTTTACATTTTATAGGAGTTCCATAATTCCTAAAGCAATTAAATTCTATATCTAAACTACCACCTTCACCACAAATTATCTCGTGCGTTTTATTAAAATCTATTTCAAGACTGGTGGTTTGAAGCAGTTTTTCAGCAAAAGTGCAGAACAGCAAGACGGGTGGATCTGACTGATCAGACTGTTTAATATAAGGATTAGGAGCATAGTAAATTTTGAACCAAAACTCCATGTATTTTCTCAAGTCCTCATCACTAAACATTTGAAGGTATTTACGATATTGAAATTTTTGCAAATTGCTTTGATCTTCAAGTCCCATTTGACAAGCCAACTGATAATAGGACCTTTTATATCTCGGCTTTATATCTTCCAATAAATTTGCAGCATTTTCCCAAGATATATCAGAAAGCAAATCAGGATACAAATCAAGAAATTCTTTTAAATTAGCAACAGTAAAATTTTTTACTCTTGCCAATGGTGTAAACGACATTATAAACCGCACCCCTTTTTTATTGCTCTACTAACCGAGGATAACTTTTCAAGACTTCTGTCATAATTGCAATTAAGACATCTACTACAATAGAATTCCCTGCCTGCTGATACATAGCAGTATCTGAAACAACGATTTTAAAGCTATCACAAAATCCCATCAGTCTTAAGCATTCACGCGGAGTCAACTTCCGAAGACGACCTTCAGTTGTCACATAATTATCCACGCCTGCACGATGCATTTTATGCATCGTTGTAAGTAATGTCCTTGCAATATCTAAATCCGTTTGAGGCTTAGAATAGAAATTTTTTGTTCCCGAGGACAACACATATTTTCTTACCTTCTCAGAAAGAAAATATTTTTCTAAATCTTGCATCGTCCTCTCCCTGTCACTGTTCTCTTCAACAAAGACAAAATCACCGTGCCAGTTAAATTGCTGATTTCTCTTTTGACAGAGTTGGATTTCACCATCAATTTGAGTGTATTTCTTAGAAAGATTCTTTTCCTTAGTAACAAACTCAACTCCCTTGCGCGGAAGATAATATTTTCCCGAAACATTATCCAGTAAAAAATCTTTCATTGTACAATCTAATTTCACTGGTTTAGGAAAACTAAATGGCTGCATTAAATTAAGATCATTTCTAAACCCAACAACAAACAAGCGCTCTCGATTTTGTGGAATACCGTAATCTCTCGCATTTAGAATTTGCGCTTGCCAGGAATAACCCAAGTCATCAAAAACCTTTTTCATTGTCTCCCATGTTTTCCCGCCATCATTACTTAGAACCGCGCGTACATTTTCGTAGATGAAAACTTTCGGTTTAATCTCGCTAACCAAACGTGCATACTCATAGAATAAGGTTCCTCGGGTATCTTCTAAGCCACGCTGTTTCCCAACCATGCTAAAAGATTGGCAAGGACTACCGCCAACAAAAAGATCAATAGTATTAGTAAACTCATGCCCGTCAAGAAACGAGACATTCCAATGAAATTTTTCCGGTTTTAAGTCATAGTTTGCCAAATAACTTTGTCTAACTTTATTTTGTAAAACATACGGTTTGTACAAATCATCAATCATTTCCTTTTTTATAGAAAAATCTTTAGTTTCAGATACTTTTTTCCTTATCCTGTAAACTTCAATTTTCTCATGAAGCATTTCTAAGCGTTCAGCAATATCTCTTACGTTACGAATAAGTCTTTTCCCGTTGCACGCTTCTACATTGTTATAAGTATCTGATAATAAATGCAAAACCTCATCCCAGTTAATTCCATCAGAACTTTTCAATGAGCCAAGAGGTGGCAACTCATCGTGTAAAGATTTATCAATCCATTTTAAGTCATTATCTTTCTTAAAATCATTTATACACTCAATTCCATATTGCAGTTTTTTTAAGCATAAATCAAGCGCGTCATTTTCTTTCATCAACTCATCAAAGAATTTCTTGTATTCCTTTGCCCTTGTTTTTTTTATGTCCTTTTGAGTCAAAATGCTTTGAAACAACTTAATTGTTGAATCATTCTTGAATTTAGACGATACGCATTCGAGCGAATCCACTACATTCTTATAACGTCTTTGATCGTTTTCCAACTGTGCCCGCAGATCGTTGCTATATTCAATATCATCACTTGTTACCGGTTTATAGTTTTCAACTACAGATTTTAATTTCAAGAACTCGGCATCAATGGCACTTATGTCTACCGGAATTTTTTTGCTAAAAATATCTACATCGCCATTATCACATGCAAAAGCGATCTCATTTTTAATTCCCATTCTTAACAGTGCATGCTCAATTGCACCAATACCACTAAAAACTGTTCCTACTCGAATCATTGATAACCTCTCTATTGCAGATATTTACACTAACATGGTTTAAGTCTCTTAATATTATACAGGAAAAATGCTCAAATTTGCGCAAAAAAGAATAAATTTTAGCAATTGAATCAAGGTTAGAGCTCAATGAATCACAGTTGCTTCTACTACTGCTTCCCAATCCCCAGCCACTGTAAATCACTTGTAAGTCACTAGTCACCAGTATTGTGTTTTCTAAATAACTGGCATTTAGGTCAACTTCCGAATCAAGTGAAGAGTTAGGAGTGAAGGTACGGCGCATAAAATTAGGAAGCGCCACCAAGTTTTATACAAATGATGAATAAATTATTATATATAATGAGGGGGTATTGGGGCGCTATATGAACTGTGTGCCCCTTCCAGCACTTCTCACTTCTAACTAAGCCCATGAGTTAACAAATCGCTATACTAGTCACCAGAAAGCATACACCATCTTATCCCCTGTATTTACTGCAAGAATGGTATGTATGCCATTCTTGCAATCGATAAAACGAACTACATCTTGCGTTGCTAATATTTTCCCTCTTGCATTTTTCTCTAGAACGTAGTACCATATAGTCATGAAGCATGGACATATTTGA
>ULRG01043054.1_pt1 | contig 10062 bp, 8 predicted proteins | sample 1955211 | NCBI WGS metagenome assembly ULRG01 (sample SAMEA4835676, study PRJEB28245) | human gut metagenome | biome: gut microbiome; material: fecal sample | place: Denmark | collected 2008
AGTTAAATATGCACTAATTTAATTCCGCCAACGGGTATATACATGAATTCGGTACAAGAATACCTTTGAAAAAAGTGGTGGTCATTCCGCTGGCCTTGTTCTTCAGGAAGATACTTTTAGATAAAAATATAGGTATCTGCTTTGTTTACAGAACACCTTTGCTAGTGTGTAAGAACCAGAGAATCCATATTCATAAGATATTCATAGGAATAGCGCAAAGAGTTAATGTTCCATGGGCTGATTCTTCAGGTTCAGGTCGCACCTGATATGCAACAAGTGTGGAGAACTCTTGATTTTCAAGATTGCTCCCGGTAATGTGGAGACTATAAACCCATTGGATGCAAGTTTTTTGTGGAATTCATCTACGGGAAACCTTTCGGAGATAAGGGGTATATCGGTAGAACGTATTTAAGAGATTGCTCATTGATGGAATACAACTTATAACCAAGTTAAAAGCAACATGAAAAAGGCGTTGATGCCTGTTTCGGACAAACTACTTTTCAGGAAACGAGCCATTATCGACACCTTTACGAACTCAATATATAAAACAAGTGAACATTCGAGGCACAGGACCTTTGATAATTTTATTATCAACATTTTGAGTGCAATCGCTGCATACTGCTGTTTTCCTCAAGAACCCTATATCAAGATTAAGAGAACTATTGACACACTGCGCACATTATTCTGAATTCTCCGAACTCACGTTATCTTACAACCATTTATATTACAAAAATTTTGTTTATCAAATCCACACTAACACATTAAAATCTATAAATTATGAAAAGGGTTATATTGTTCTTCATATTATTAGTGATGCTTTCACCTTTATTGGCTCAAAGAAATGAAACGACTGTACTAGAAGTTGCAGGAGAACTTGCAACTCCAATTAAGGTTATTACAAATAATGGCACTTATAATGTTTATTCAGTAAAAGTGATAAATGGCGCAATTAATGTCCGAGAAGCTTATGATGCAAATGGAAAACAAATAGTAGTTCCCAATGGAGATTATAAATCAACCTCAACTAATGGGAAATCAGAATATAAACGTATTTATCGTTTTAAAATATTATACGGCAACAACCGCTCTTCTTATGGAACAAATAAATCAACATATAATAATGAAAGAAATTATAATAGGAACAGTTCATCCTTTGGCTTATTTGAAGGAACTTGGATAAATTCATCAGATAGAGTTTTGACTGTTCTTTCAATAAATGCGATAAGTGATAATATCTATAATATAACTTCTTATACATATTTGGAAGGGGAGCTTCTGCATACAAACCAGAATCAAGCCATATTGAATACCGAGGGATTCTTAGAAGAAAATGTTTCTATAAGAAGGACTTATGATAATGCTATAAGGTATACAAATTCTATTTACGAAGTAAAAGGAAATACATTGATTCAGCATTCAAAATATAAAACGGACTTCTATTCAGATAGCAATTTCTTAAATTACAAATATACAGGAGAAAAAGGGTCAAAAGACTGGTTTTATCAACGAGAATAAAAATATTGACAACATAAATTCGGTACAAGAATATCTTTGAATAAAAGTGGTGGGAATGAGATGTATTTAATCTATTTATAGTTGACACACCCTCGTTGCCTCAACAGACATTGATAATCTTCATTTTAGAAACAAAACTTGACTCTCATTCTATCTGTCTTGTCGACAATTGGGGATGCTCTCTGTACCTTCTACGGATATACTAAACAGTATCATATCTTTACTGAATGATATTACCTCCGACAAAAGGAATGCGGCAAAAAACATCGGAAACGGCAGAAGTTATCCTATCTTTGCAGATGAAACCAACGTCACGGCCATCCGGACCGGACAGCACCGCTGACGGAAACTGACGGTCATTCCTCCCAACGGAACAGACGGGGGAGGGAAAAAGACACCCGATGCCGAACCTGACGGTGAAATCTCATGCAAAGCCAAACCATCACAAAGACACATGAAAGTATATAAAATAGGAATCATGGGGTGTGGACACATTGCCGAAAAAATGGCTGCCACGCTCAATGCCATGGAGGGTGTGGAATGCCATGCCGTAGCGTCAAGAAACAAGGACAAGGCCCGGGCCTTTGCCGAAAAATGGCATTTCGCCAAGGCTTACGGCAGCTACGGGGAACTGGCCGACGATGCCGAAACCGACCTCATCTACATCGCCACCCCGCACTCGCAGCATTTCGACAACGCCTGCATGTGCATCGGGAAGGGGAAACCTGTGCTGTGCGAAAAGTCCTTCACGGCCAATGCCGCGCAGGCGGAAAAACTGCTGAAGCTGGCCGAGGAAAAAGGTGTCTTCATCACGGAAGCCATCTGGACCCGATATATGCCGCTCTCGGTAAAAATGCAGCAGTTCCTACAGGAAGGGGCCATCGGCCGGCCCCACATGCTCACCGCCAATCTGGGATATGACATCGACGACAAGGAGAGAATCCGGCTGCCGGAACTGGGAGGCGGGGCGCTGCTCGACATCGGGGTGTACACGCTCAACTTCGCAGCCATGGCCTTGGGGACGGAGGTCAGCAGCTGGCAGTCCGCCTGCCAGCTTACCGATACCGGAGTCGACGCCCAGGAGAACATCACCCTCTTCTATGGCGACGGACGCATGGCCGCCCTGCAGGCCACCATCTATGCGCAAACCGACCGCCAGGGCGTCATCGCAGGCGACAAGGGCTACATGATTGTGGACAACATCAACAATCCGGTCTCCCTGCACATCGTCGACACCGACTATCACACCGTTGCCCGACATGAGGCTCCCCCGCAAATCACCGGTTTCGAATATCAGGTGGAAGCCTGCATGGAGGCGCTGGCCAACGGCTGGACGGAATCGCCCTACATGCCCCACCGCGAGACCCTGCGAATCATGAGGCTGATGGACGCGCTCAGAAAGGAATGGGGCGTGGTCTATCCCTGTGACGCGGAATAGCCGCAAATGCCCGGCCGGCACAGGTTGTCGGCCGGGCGGGAGAGGGCCGGGTTGCCCTGACATGCCTCCCTGCGATTACAGATTTACCCATTGCATTCCTTCCACTTTCCACTGGACGGTATGCCCGTCGGGCCAAAGGAAAGACTGTCAAACGCATCGGAGCGGAACCGGACCACTTCCGTCCTGCCCCCGTTGCGGAAGGACAGACTGTCAATTTTACCCTCTGCATTAAGGCTGCAGACCACATTTCCGGCATCCGACTTCAACTGCACATGCTGGGCGTTCGATGCGGATGCGGCAAAAAAAGCGCTGAAAGATAAGTTACTGCATTTTTCATAGTTTCCGGTCTGTTTTTTTCAAGGCTTCAGTTGTTCCCGCAAATGCCCTGTCCGGGCCACCCGCAGGGAATCGCCTTCACGAAAAGCGGCCAACGTACCCACAACAGGCATATCTGTCGTTTTTCCCAAATACTTTCTCACAAAAAGAAGGATTTATTTCTCATCTCTGTCCGTTCCTTCACCGCTATATCTGTACAATAAGGAACGGACTGCCGTAAAAAACAGCACGATACGGCCCCGCACCTTTCCTCCGGCTGCATTTTCAGACCCTCCGAGCACAAGTCCGGCACGATGCATCCCCGCATCCGCCTCAGGAAATCGTGTCTGTCACTGCTGTATGTCCTCGATGTTTACCAGTTTGTTGGCTATGGCATAAATAATCAGGCCGGCCGTGGTATGAATCTGCAGTTTATTGGAAATATTGCGGCGGTGCGTAGTGACCGTGTGCACCGAAAGAAACAGATAATCGGCAATCTCCTTGTTGTTCATGCCCTTGGTTACACAAACTACAATATCCTTCTCCCGGTCGCTCAGCACCTCCAGCCGCTCCTTCTCGGCCGATTCGCTCTCCGCCTCGTCGGTATAGACCATCTGTCCGCTCCGCTTCAACTGCTGCTCTATCAGTCTCACCGCCGGCACAAACAGTTTGTCCTCAATCCTGCAATGGGAATTCAGGTCCTGCTCGCAGAGAATGATGTCCAGCAACACGGCATTCAGCAGATAATTGTTCTTCTCCGGATAATAGCGGATAATGATGTCCTTCAGTTCGTTGAGTTTACAGCCTATGGGCGCGTGCTTTCCCGCAAAGTCGGAAATGCAGAAGTTGCGGTTCAGAAAACCCTGCGACAATTGCTCCACATAGGAAAACACAACTTCATTCTCATATTCCATGTGCTTTCTGACCTCCGTCACGTATTCATCATAGAATTTCACAATCAGCACGGCTATGTCATTGGCGCCGGAACAGTCGATGGCTTCAATGAGTTTGCGGCGGATGCCGGGAATATGGAAATCCAGAAAGTATTCATGGGCCTGTTTCAGATAGCCGACCAGCGAGGGCAGGGATACGGACTCGAAGTGATAGGGACGGTCGGAAACAAAGTTCACCACCTCCAGAAATGTATTTTCGTTTACCCGGTGCGCCCGGCACACATCCCGCACCGATTTGTCGCCAAATCCCAATGATATGCCGAAACGCCCCATGACAAGAATCAACGCGCTGTTGTCCTTGACCAGTTCTCTCATCTTATCGGTAGGCTTATAGCCCGCAGCATGATTCATTTTCTTCTGATAGAAAGTCCTTGTTTTCCAATGCAAAATTACGTTCCTTTTTGCGAACCGGCAATACAAACAAATAGTGAAAAGGAGCTTCGGAACGCGGCAAAATACTGAAAACAGGGTATTGTCCGGCCTTTGGACGACGGGTAATTTTGCATCCGGAAAATGAACATTAAAAAATCTTACCCGTATGAAACTGAAAACATTTGCATTCCTGTCTGCCGCCGTGCTGCTTACGGCTGCATGCAGTGAGAAGGAACACCAACCCACCGTGACCGACATCGCAGGCAACTACCAAGGCTACACGCTGGCCAGCTGTGCCTACTTCCAGAATACCTGTACCGCCAACGAAAACGTAACGGTGGCCGCCAATGCGGACGGCACCGCCAAAGTTACCTTCACCTCCGATGCCTGGGGCGAATTCACCATCCCCAACGCGCAGATGAAGGTGAGCGACGGCACCTTTACGCTCAGCGGCAACGGCCAGACGCAAATGGGGATGGGGGGCAACGTCGCACCCTACGACTGCACCTATTCGGCCGTCATCCACGGCGACAACCAGGCTCAGATGCAATTCAAGGTCGCCGGCGTCATGGGCGGACTCACCCTCGACTTCAAGACCGGCGAAGCACCGGCCGAACTGCTGCTGGCCGGCACCTACAAAGGCTACACTGATGCCGACTGCGCCTATTTCCAGAACCGTTATACAGACAACGAGAGCCTGAAAGTCACAGCCAACGAGGACGGCACCGCAGGCATCACCTACGAGTCGGCCACATGGGGACTCTTCCAGCTGGAGAAAGCCACTCTCACCGGCAGCGACGGGGAATACACCCTCAGCGGCAGCGGCAAGGTAGAGATGGGCATGGGCGGTTCCACCCAGCAATATGACTTCACGCTGACGGGCACCTGCAATGCCGCCAAGGATGCCTACTCCTTCGCCTTCAGCCTGCCTGCCGTCATGGGCGGACTTACCATCACCCTGCTGCCGGGAACAGCACCCGGCGGAAATGAATAACCCGTGCTGATTACTGAAATATGTCTGAAAAACTGAAAACCTTGCTCTTGTTACCGGGAGTGGCAGTCATGCTGTCACTCTCCGCATGTAATGGAATCTTCGGGGACATCTACGACACCCCCACACCCGAACAGGACAGCGAATATGGCTTCGTGGCCGTCGACGAGCAGAAAGGCACCGGCCGCATCTACATCAACGCGACGGATTACAGCCAGTGGCACTACATCGACCTGCACCGCAAGCAGGTCATCACCGCCCCGGCCGGCGGCGAAGCTCCTGCCGAATGGGACTTCGCCGTACACCGTTACGACGCCAAGACCCGGGGCGGTGCCGTGGCGGAGACGACCGCGCCGGACTTTTCCCTGCTTCCGGGAGCGGCCGCCCTGCCCGAGGAAGCCTTTGTGCAGGACGAATGGACCACGGACAAAATCGCGATAGACATGTCGCAGATGATGGAGGGCACCATCCTTTATGCCGAAGACTACTATAACCCCTGTCTTTCCCAATGGCTGGATGTCGACACTTCCACCATGCCGCCCGTCTACACGCTCTCCGGAAAAGTTTACCTGCTACGCCTCCCCGACGGCACATGTGCGGCCCTCCGCCTGACCAACTTCATGAGTCCCGCCGCCATCAAGGGCTTCATGACCATCGATTACCTTTATCCCGTGCAATTATGACCCGATATCTCACATTGTTTCTGCTCTGCATGTGCTCCGTGGCCGGCGCCACAGCCCAGCGCAGCCTGTCGGGCTCCGTGACCGACACCGGCCGGCAGCCGCTGCCGGATGCCGTCGTTCGGGTGAAGGGACATCCGACGTTCAGCGCCGTAACCGATGCCGGCGGACGCTACCACCTCCGGTTGCCCGACGGCCGGCAACACACGGTGGTAGCCTCGTGCGTAGGCTACGATGAAGTCCGGCTGACGGTGGACGCCGACACCACGGACACGCTCCATTTCCGTCTGAGGGAAAAGAATACGGAACTGGGGCAGGTAGTGGTGACAGCCACCCGGACGCCGAAACTGCTGAAGGACGCCCCCATCGTGACACGGGTCATTTCCGAAGAGGACATCCGGCGCACGGATGCCACCGACATCAGCGACCTGCTGCAGGCTGAATTGCCGGGCATCGAGTTTTCCTACTCGATGAACCAGCAGACGTCGCTCAATCTGTCGGGCTTCGGAGGCAACTCTGTCCTCTTTCTCGTCGACGGCGAACGCCTGGCCGGCGAAACGCTGGACAATGTGGACTACAGTCGCCTCAACATGGACAACGTGCAGCGCATCGAAATCATCAAGGGAGCGGCCTCGTCGCTCTACGGCTCCAATGCCGTGGGCGGCGTGGTGAACATCATCAGCCGGGAAGCGCAGGAACCGTGGTCGGTCAATGTCAACGGCCGCTACGGTGCCCACAGGGAGCAGCGCTACGGCGGGACCGTCGGGTTCAACCGGGGAAAGTTCACTTCTCTCACCAACGTGCAATACACCTCCACCGGGGAAATCGACCTGTCGGCCGGCAACAGCCAGGAAGAAACGGGCGATTACAGCAAAATCTACGGCAACTCCACGCTTCATTTCAAGGAACGGCTCACGTTTACGCCGGCCGACCCGCTGAAAATCACAGCCCGTGCCGGTTATTTCTTCCGCGAGCGCAACATTTCCTCAAGCCAGCGGGACCGCTACCGCAGCTTTTCGGGCGGAGTGAAGGGGAACTATCGTCTGTCCGACAACGACGACTGGGAAATTTCCTATGCTTTCGACCAGTACGACAAAAGCGATTATCTCATACCGGGCGACCTCGACGTGCGCGACTACAGCAACGTGCAGCACACGGTGCGGACACTCTACAACCACACCTTTGCCGGCAAGCATATTCTGACCGTCGGCGGCGATTATCTGCGCGACTATCTGATGTCCTACCAGTTTACGGACGGCGGCAGCCATCTCCAGCACACTGCCGATGCCTTCGCCCAGTTCGACTGGAACCCTCACCGCCGGTTCAACCTGATAGCCGGACTCCGCTTCGACCATTTTTCGGAGTCGCGGCTCTCTCATTTCTCGCCCACGCTGGGGCTCATGTACAAGCTCGACCACTGCTCGCTGAGAGGCTCTTATGCAGGAGGTTTCCGTGCCCCCACGCTCAAGGAAATGTACATGCACTTCGACATGGCCAACATCTTCATGATTTACGGCAACCCTTCGCTCCGCCCCGAGTCGAGCCACAAATTCTCACTCTCGGCCGAATATGCGAAACAGCGGCACAACCTGACGCTGACCGGCTTCTACAACATCGTGGACAACCGGATTACCACAGCCTGGAACCAGGCTCTGAACGGACAGGTCTATACCAACATGTCGCGACTGCACGTAGCCGGCATCGACGCCAATGCTTCGGGCCGGTATGCCTGCGGCATTTCCTGGCGCCTGTCCTATGCCTACACCCGCGAACAAATCCGGAAGGGACAGCCGCTGCTTTCCTCCACACGCCCCCACACGGCCACAGTCCGCCTTTCGTATGACAAGGACTGGAACGCCTACGGGCTGGGCGTGTCCCTCAGCGGACGCTACCTCTCGAAAGTCACCACCGATGTCTACACCGACATGACCTCGTACGAACAAACCGAAAAGCAAACCTATCCGGGCTATTCCATGTGGAAACTCACTCTCTCGCAACGGATAGGGCGGGGCACGCGTCTCACCCTTGCGGTGGACAATCTCCTCAACTACCGCCCGGACTATTATTACAGCAACTCGCCCGGCACCACGGGCACCACCTGCTCCGTCGGGTTGTCGCTCGACATCGAACAACTGTTTAAGAAACAAAAGTAAAAACCATTCTCAATGAAACGAACCGTAAAAATATGGACGGGTCTGGCACTCCTGCTGGCAGTGTCGGGAATCGTGGCGTGGCAACTGCTGCTGGGCACCACGCACATAGCCTTCATCAACTACCAGGCCATCACCCTGGGGCAGATTGCGAAGGCGAACGACCACAGCCGCATCCAGCTTTCAGCCCTTGACGGGGAGGAACTGGACGATATCGGCCAATACGATGCCGTGCTCATCAACGGCATGGGACTCCGCATCACGGAAGAACAGCGGACAAAGATACAGCAGGCCGCCGACAACGGCCTCACCGTCATCACGACCATGGCCACCAATCCGGCCAATGAAATCATCTCGGCCGACTCCGTCACGGTGGCCACCATCAAAGGCTATCTGAACGGCGGCGGACGCCGGAACTACCGCAACCTGCTGACCTACATCCGCCGGCAAATCGACGGAAAGACACTGGACAGCCAGCAGCCCGAAGCACCCGTGGTGCGGGAACTGAAACAGTTTTTCCACGCCGACCCCGCCGACCCCGAAAAGGAAGCCCTGGAGTTCGGCAGCGTTGCCGAGTATGAGGCATTCCTGAAAAGCAAGGGCCTGCTGCGCAGCGAGTCGCCGCGCATCCTGCTCACCGGACAGATGGGAGAACCCGAAGCACTCATCGCCGCCCTGGAGAAAACGGGAAACACGGTCTACCCCGTACACAATATACAGAACTTAATCCAAAGCGGGCAGGCCGACTCCATTCGCCCGGCGGCCGTCATCAATCTGGCTCACGGCCGCCTGGGCGACTATATCGTGGATTATCTCTCGCGGCAGAACATTCCCCTCTTTGCTCCGCTCAATACCAACCGCCTGGTGGAGGAATGGGAAGCCGACAAAATGGGAATGAACGGCGGCTTCCTTTCACAAAGCGTGGTCATGCCCGAAATCGACGGAGCCATACGTTCCTTCGCCCTCTTCGGCCACCGGCTCGACGACGAAGGGCTGCAACAGGTCTACGCCATTCCCGAACGCCTGGCCACGTTCGTACAAACCGTCAACAACCACATTGCCCTGCAGAGCAAGCCCAACAGCGAGAAGCGCGTCGCCATCTACTATTATAAAGGTCCGGGGCAGAACACACTGACCGCCGCGGGGATGGAAGTAACGCCATCGCTCTACCGCCTGCTGGTCAGAATGAAGCAGGAAGGATACCGCATCAGTCCCTTCCCGGCTTCGGCCGACGAACTGGCACAGCTGCTCCAGCGCCAGGGCGCGGTGTTCAATGCCTATGCCGCCGGAGCCAAGGAACGCTTCCTGGAAAACGGCAATCCCGAACTGATTTCAGCCGACGAATACCGCCAATGGACGGCAAAGGCCCTGCGCCCGGCCATGATGGCCGATGTCACGGCACTCGACGGAGCATTTCCCGGCTCCTATCTTTCCACGCCGAAGGGCGAACTGGCCCTGCCGCGCGTCGACCTGGGCAACGTCGTGCTGCTGCCCCAACTGGCGGCAGGAGCCGGCGACGACGACTTCGCCATAGTCCATGGCACCGACGCCGCCCCTCCCCATGCCTACGTAGCCTCCTATCTTTGGGCACGCTACGGCTTCGGCGCCGATGTCATGCTCCACTTCGGCACCCACGGCAGTCTGGAGT
>ULRG01027466.1_pt1 | contig 10046 bp, 8 predicted proteins | sample 1955211 | NCBI WGS metagenome assembly ULRG01 (sample SAMEA4835676, study PRJEB28245) | human gut metagenome | biome: gut microbiome; material: fecal sample | place: Denmark | collected 2008
CAGGCTCTCGGCGATGGAGCGGGCGATGCTGGTCTTGCCGACACCCGGAGGGCCGACGAGGCAGATGATCTGGCCCTTCACGTCGGGGGCCAGCTTGCGGACGGCCAGCACCTCGAGGATGCGGTCCTTGACCTTCTTCAGGCCGTAGTGGTCCCGGTCCAGCACCCGCTGGGCCTTGGCGATGTCCAGATCGTCCTCGGTGAAGGTGTTCCAGGGCAGGTCGAGGCAGGTGTCCAGATAGGTGCGGATGACCGTGCCTTCCTGATTGCTGCTCTGCATCTTGGAGAGGCGGTCCACCTCTTTGAGAAGCTTCTTTTCCCGATCCTCGTCCAGATGGAGGGCCGTGATCTTCCGGCGGTACTCCTCGGCCTCGGCGGTGGTATCGTCGTCCTCGCCCAGCTCCTCGCTGATCATGTGGAGCTGCTCGTGGAGGTAGTAGTCGCGCTGGTTCTTGTCCATCGCCTCGTCTACCTTCTGGGCGATTTCCTTATCGATCTCGAGCATCCGGCGCTCCCGGTGCATCTTCTCGATGAGCAGATGCAGACGGCCCATCAGGGTGCCTTCGTCCAGAATGGCCTGCTTATCCTCGAAGCGGAACAGGAGGTTGGCCGGGATGTACTCGGACAGGAAAGCGGCGTCGGTGCTGGTGGTGATGGCAAACACCACGTCCTTGCCGATGTGGGGGTTCAGAGCCAGCAGGTCGTCAAAGCTCTTTTTGACGTTGCGGACGAGGACGTCCGCCTCCGGCAGCTCCTCGGGCTTCGCCATCTTGACCGGGGCCGGGCGGACGGTGGCCAGCAGGAAGCTGCCGTCGTCCTCCATCTCGGAGAGTCTGGCGCGGTATTTGCCTTCGACCAGGATGCGGACGAGGTCGTCCGACACCCGCATCACCTGCTTGACCTCGGCCACGACGCCGTAAGTATAGAGGTCGGCGGCCTTGGGGTCTTCGACCTTCATCTCTTTCTGTGCCACGAGGAAGACGTCAGAGTTGTTGCTGACGGCCCACTCCACGGCGGCGATGCTCTTCTCGCGGCCCACCTCGAAGTGGAGCAGATTGTTGGGGAAGACCACCAGCCCGCGCAGGGCGATGGCCGGAAGGTGGAGGACGCTCCGCTCCACCTTGACCGTAACTTTTTCAGACATAGTACAAAACCTCCCAGCCGTCCCTCGGATGCGAGTCATCCATAAGGGCGGCTTTTTTGTAGGGTCATATCAAATCTATCATTTTATTATAGCGAAAAATGTTTGCAGATGCAACCGTTCAGCGCTTTTCCCGGGTGTTGTAGCCCAGTCTGCCCAGTGCGGGCAGGATGGCCCGGAGGGTCAGGGACGTGAGGGCGCCCATGACAAGGCCCAGCACCAGCATCACCGGCGCATAGTACAGCGACATGGCCGAGGACAGGATGAGCCCCGCGCCAAGCAGCTGGCCGATGTTGTGGGACAGTGCGCCGCAGACCGACAGGATGAACCATGTGGGCCGGAACGGGAGCTTATAGTAGAGCACCCACATCACCAGCAGGGACAGCAGTCCGCCGCAGAGCGAGAGGAAGCCTGCCGTCCAGCCGGAGACGAGGAAGACGAACAGCGCCTTGAGCAGGTCGAGATAGAGCGCCTGCCGCGCCCCCATGAAGAACAGTGCATACATCACCACGATATTCGCAAGGCCCAGCTTCATGCCCGGCGCAAGGCCCGGGATGACCAGTGTGCCTTCGATGAAGGAAAGAGCCATCGCCAGCGCGAACAGCAGGCCGGAAAGTGCGATCTCGTGTGTTTTCTTTGGGTCATGGTTTCGGTTTGCCATCGGCTCTCCCCCTTTGCTGCATCGGTCATTCTTCGCCGCCGGCGGTCTGCTCGTACTGCTCCTGCTCTTCCACAGCGGCTTCCCATGCGGCAAAAAGCTCGTCCTGATGGAAGCGCAGGTCGCTGAGCTCGTCGCTCTTTTCCCGCAAAAGCTGGGGGTCGTTGTAGACTTCCGGCGAGTTTATCTCGTTTTCCAGCTCCACCTCGCGGGCGCCGCAGGCTTCCATCTCGTCCTCGCAGGCTTTGATCTTGGCGCGCAGCTCGGCCCGGCGGCGGCGCTGCTCTTTGCCGTAGCCCGCCTTGGCGGGTTCGCTGCTCTTCTCGGCCACGGGGGCGGGAGCGGCGCGGCCCATCAGGGCGTCATAGCTGGGGTAGATGACAGCCTTGCCGTCCTCGAGGTAGAGGATGGGGCAGGCCAGACTGTTCATCAGGTGGCGGTCATGGGTGACGAGGAGCAGCGTGCCGGTGTAGGCCATCAGCGCCTCGGTCAGGTTCTCGCGGGTGTAGATGTCCAGATGGTTGGTAGGCTCGTCCAGGAACAGCAGGTTCGGGCGTTCCAGCACGATCTCTGCAAAGCGCAGTCGGGCCAGCTCGCCGCCGGACAGGGCCTCACAGGGCTTGAAGACCGTCTCGCCCCGGAAGCCCAGCTTTGCCAGATGGCTGCGGACTTCCAGCTCGGTCATCCGGGGGTACTTGTTCCAGATGACGTCGATGACGCGGCCCGCACCGATGCGATTCTGCTGCTGGGCGAAGATGCTGGGCCGTGCGCCGGTGCCAAGGCGCACCATGCCGCCGGAGGGGCGGCGCTTGCCGTCCAGCACCTGCATCAGGGTGGATTTGCCTGCGCCGTTGGGGCCGGCGATGATGAGCCGCTGGCCGCGGCAGACCGTATAGGTGAAGGGCTCCAGCAGGGTGCGGTCGCCGATCTTGATGGTCAGGTTCTTGAGCAGCACCAGCTCATTCCACGGCTCCACGTCGTATTCGAAGCGGAACTTGAGCTGATTGGTCTCGTCCTGAGGGGCCTCGGTGATCTCCAACTTTTCCAGCTGCCTGCGGCGGCTCTGGGCCATCTTGGTGGTGGAGGCGCGGATGAGGTTGCGGTCGATGTAGTCCTGTAATTTTTCGGCCAGCGCCACATCGGCGTCGTGCTGCTTCTGGCGCAGGGCGTCGGCGGCTTCCTTCTGGGGCAGATAGGCCGAGAAGTTGCCCTTATAGGTGGTCATGGTCTGGAACGAGACTTCCCAGATCTTGGTACAGACGTTGTCGAGGAAATAGCGGTCGTGGCTGACCACCAGAACGGCACCGGAGTAGCCCTTGAGGTAGTTTTCCAGCCACTCCATGGTGGCGAAGTCCAGATGGTTGGTGGGCTCGTCCAGAATGAGGACGTCCGGCTTCTCGAGGAGAAGCTTGGCCAGACGGAGACGGGTCAGCTCACCGCCGGAGAGGACGCCCACGTTCTTGCTCCAGGTATCCTGCGCAAAGCCCATGCCGGACAGTACCTTCTTGATGTTGACGTCCATGTTGTAGCCGTCGGCAGCGTCGATGATGTTCTGCAGTTCGTCGTGCTTTTCGAGAAGGGCGGCGTCGTCGGGAGAAGCCGCCATCTTCTTTTCCAGGATCTGCATCTGGGCCATGGCGTCCAGCACAGGGGCGAAGGAAGAGCGCATCTCCCCGTAAATATCCAGCGTGACATCGAGCTTTGCGTTCTGCTCCAGATAGCCCAGCGTCACGCCGTGGGTCACGCTGAACTCGCCGTCATAGTCGGTGTAGACGCCGGTCAGGATCTTGAGCAGGGTCGTCTTGCCTGCGCCGTTCTGGCCCACGATGCCGATGCGGTCTTCTTTTTCCACGCTGGCGCTCACGTCGTGCAGGACGACTTTCTCGCCAAAGCTCTTTCCGAGTTTTTCCAAATGAATCAGCATATCGTTCTTCCGTGTTCTTTTCCAGTAGGGTGGATAGGGACATTCCCGCCGTTACAGCTGATGACGGCGGTGCTTGAGGCCGAGGTTCGCCAGCTCTTCCGGCTCCATCACCAGCGGGTAGAGCTCTTCCAGCGAGGCGATCTCGTAGGTGGGGCTCACCTTGCCCGGGTTCTCGGCGTGGCCGGGGTTGAACCAGCAGGTGTCGAGGCCCGCGTTCACGCCGCCCTGAATGTCGCTGGTGAGGCTGTCGCCCACCACCAGGACGTGCTCCCGGTTCTCCACGCCCAGAGCGCGGAGGGCGGAGTCGAAGATGCGGCGGCTGGGCTTCTCGCTGTCCAGCTTCTCGGAGACGAAGACGTCCTCAAGGTAGGCCCCGATGCCGGATTCTGCCACCCGGCGGTTCTGCACCCTCTCGAAGCCGTTGGTCACGATGGCCAGCGTCGCCACCTCGGAAAGCTCCCCGAGGACGTCCAGCACATTGGGGGTCATCAGGTCGGGGTGGGAGGACAGGTGGTCGAGGTAGCAGCGGTTCATCTCCACGCCGTCACCGGCTGCGTTGATGGCCTTGAGGAAGCGGGTGAAGCGCTCCCCCATCAGCTTGTCGCGGCGTATCTGGCCCTTTTCCAGCTGACGCCAGAGCTCCGAGTTGATGTCCCGGTAGGTCTGCACCGTCCCGGCGTCCGGCTCGATGCCGTATTCCACCAGCGTCTCAGCCAGCGCCTTGTTCTCGGCGGCGTCAAAGTCCAGAAGCGTATTGTCTGCATCGAAGAGGATGCAATAATATTTTGCCATGTTTCTTTCCCTTCTCTATCATGTTTCGAGCCGCCTGCCGCCTTGAGCGGGCGCGGCTGCGGTGCGGTTTGAGAACAGCGAGAAGCCAGCCCCGCCCGGCAGAGCTGGCTTCTCGTATTTTTTATCCTTCCAACGTCATTTCATAGGCTTCGTCGTCGGACTGGTCCGGCAGGTTCCCGCTGCACTTACAGCTCGGCGTGCAGGCGCACGCTTTTGCGATGCACTTTGCCATCTGCTCCTCTGTCACGCCGTTCTCGACGTTTTCCCAATCCATGTCGTAGTAGTCCACGCTGCCGTCGGTCACATCTTCTGCGCCGGGCAGGCCGAGGACTTGCATTTCTTCACGGAACATCCGCTCGCCTCCTCTCGGCTCAGCCTATGCGGCTGCGCAGAGGAAGGTGCGGGGCGTCATTCTGCCTTGCCTTCGGCTTCCTTGCTGGCGGAGACTTCGGATCTGCTCTCGGCCTTGGACTCGGCCTTCGACTCCGCTTTGGGCTCCGAAGCAGCTTCCGACTTGGACTCGGGCTTGCTTTCGGATTCCGGCTCCGCCTTGGAGCTGCCGGACGCCGTACCGGACGATGCCGACGACGAACTGCTGGTGCTGTGGGAAGAGCTGCCCGAGCTTGCAGAGGAAGACGAAGAGGATGTACTGCCGGAAGAACCGGCATGGGACGAGGACGAACTGCTGGTGGAGCCGGACTCGCTGGTCACACCGCTGCCGATGGTGATGGTCAGGGTGTTGCTGCTCACCTTGCAGTCGTTGTAGGTGACGACGGCGTGGATCTTATAAGAAGCGTTGACCATGGAGCTGTCCACCACCACGGTGATGCTGGACTTGCCGGCGGCCTGCGTGACCTCCTGACCGTTGGCGTACCAGCGCAGGTTCTCGGTCTTGGCGTACTTTCCGCTCAAGGCAGCCTTGAAGGTGTAGGAGCTGCCCACAGCGCCCTTGCCCTCGCTGGTGATGTGGACGGAGGCCGTGCCGAAGACTGCCGTGACGTCCAGATTCTGCTTGAAGTCGGTGTCGGTGCGGGTCTTGCTGGTGAGGCCGTCGCTCCACTTGACGAAGACATGGCCCTCTGCCGGGACAGCGGTCACGGTGATGGATTTATCGGGGTCGGTGACGGTGTAGGTCACAGAGCTGTTGCCGGTGTCATTGCCGACGCTCAGAGTGCCGCCGCCGTTCTTGTCCACACGGTAGCGGGCCTCGAACTTTTTGTTCTCGCTGGTGCTCTCGCTGGAAGAGCTCTCCGAGCTGCTGGCGCTCTCGGCCTGACTCTCGCTGGAGCTGACAGCCTCCGAGCTGGGAGCGGCCACGGCGGAGCTGGGGTTGGAGACATACTCCATGGTGCGGGTGGGGATGTTGTTGGTGTCGGGGCGGCGGTCCTCGGTCTGCAGGGCGTGGGTGCGGAGATAGTTCAGCACTGCCTTGAGGCCGGCGCTCTTGAGGTGGATGTCGCCGCTGGTGTAGTAGTCCGCGATGCCGTAGCCGTCGCTGCCCTTGAGGGCCTCGGCGGAGTTGAGGAAGCGGACGCCCAGCTGCTCGCACATGTCCAGAAGGGCCATGTTGAAGTCATCGATCTTGGCCTGGTCCATGTGGGGGTAGTTGGAGTGGTCAGCCGGGACCGGCGGCACCGTGTTGACGATGATGTCGGTGTAGGGGTAGCTCTGCTGGATGGCCTGGATAAGGGCCGTGTAGTGGGCGATGAAGTCCGGGACTTCCATCCCGGTGTCGTTGGTGCCGAAGGTCATGACCACACGGCGGGGCTTCATCATGGCCACCGCCTGAGGGATGGTGTAGTGGTTGGAATCCCTCTTAAAGGTAACGATGCCCTCGTTGAGCGCTACCTGGGTGCCGATGCCCTCTTTGGCGCAGAACTGCTGCAGAGAGATGAGGCCGTTGTTATAGAGGCGGACGGTGTTGGAATCGCCCAGAAAAAGGATGTCGTTCAGATAGTCCGTGCCGGCGTCGGCGGTCTCCGTCAGCAGGGCGGTGGAGGCATTGTCGATCTGGTAGTGGCCCGACAGGTCTTCGCCGGGGGCAGCGGGCCCCTCTGCAGGCTCCGAGACGGAGGGGGCAGGCTCCTCCTTTTTGAGGAGGGTGGTAGTGATGCCGAAGGTCAGCAGCACCGCCAGCACGCAGAGGATGCAGACCAGAACGGCCCGATGCTGCATGGGAGTCATGGTTTCATTTTGTTGTTGTTTTTTTCGACTCATAGATTCAGTCCCTCTCGTTTCAGGAATGGGAAGGCTCGTCCACCGGGCGGAGAGCCCAGTCCGTCAGCTCTTTGCAGTCAGCGGCCATGAAGACCGGCGCAAAGGGGGCGACCTCTTCCCTGCCGCCGTAGCCGTAGAGCACAGCGGCGGCGTCCAGGCCGCAGTTCACAGCGCCCTGCATATCGTCCCGGCGGTCGCCCACCATCAGCACCCGCTTGCCCTGCATGACGGGCTGGGCGAGGACGTGGCGGATGACGTCGGTCTTGTTGTCGCGGCTCTCATCCATGGACGCGCCGCCCACGAAGGAGAAGTAAGGCGCAAGGCCCTGCTCTTCGAGGATGGGCCTCACAACGTCGGTGGGCTTGCAGGTGGCCGTGCAGAGGGTCAGACCCGCAGCCTTGAGACGGCCCAGCATCTCCACCACGCCGGGGTAGACATTGCCCTCGTGGCAGCCCTTGGCGGCGTAGCTCACGCGGTAGCGCTTCGTGGCCTCCTCGATTTTTGCAGGGTCGGAGAAATGCTCGCCGAAGCTCTTGCGGAGGGGCGGGCCGATGTAGCGGCCAAGGTCGCTCCGGGCGACGTCAACGCCCATGGAGCGGAAAACTTCTTCCAGTGTATTGAGAATGCCGGGGGCGGAATCGATGAGCGTACCGTCCACGTCAAACAGGATCGCATCGTAGTGCAGCAAGGTCAGGTTCCCCTTTCTCTTTGGATAAACATTATATAGTATAGCACAGATTTCGATATTCAGCAATTCCAACAAAACACTTTTCCGACTTTTATACATATTTTTAGGCAGCCCCGCCCCGGAAAGCAAAAACCGCCCACCCATTGCGGGCGGGCAGTCGCATTTTGACATCAGCTCTCGGTGGTGGTGCAGTTCCCCGTCGAGGGGTAGTAGAGGTTGTTGGCGATGAATTCCAGCTTTTCTTTCAGAACCAGCTCAAGGTTCGCCACGGCGTGGACCATGTTGGTGGCGGAGTCGTTGACTTCCAGCAGCTTGCACAGATCCAGCTCCTCCATGCTGAGGGCGGCTTTCATCTTCTGGGTCTCGGCGCAGAGGATGTGGCTCAGGGCCGACTCCTGCAGAGCGATGCTCTCCATCAGGTCGATGACGGCCTGGTCGAAGGAAACTCTCGGCAGCGCGGGGCAGTCGCAGGAAACGCAGGGGGTGCAGTTGGTGGTATCAGCCATAAGAAGGACCTTCCTTTCTATAATAGGGATCGGGCGCAGTCCATCCTATGTGCCTCGCCGCCCGGATGTCACTCCGGCTTTGCGCTCTTCTGTACCTTCTCGATGGTGTCGCGGTAGCCGCCGGAGCCGTACTGGATGCAGCGGTTGATACGGCTGATGGTGGCGGTGCTGATCTCCACGGCCTTTACGATCTGGTCGTAGGTGCTGCCGCCGAGCAGGAGCTTGGCCGCTTCCAAACGCTGGGCCATATCAGAGATCTCCTTGACCGTGCAGAGGTCTTCGAAGAAGTTGTAGCACTCCTCCCTCGTCTCAAGACTCAGGATCGCGTCAAACAGTGCGTCGGTGGTGGGGTTTCTTCTGGGGTTCTTGTCCGCCATAGCTGCCTCCTTCAGGGCAAAGTGCCGCGGGGTGCGGCAGGGGTCTTTCTATTACTCTGTTACTTTAGCACTTGAAAGTATAAAAGTCAAGTATTCGGTCTTTCTTTCCGGGAGTTTAGCAGATTTCACCTGTGGAGGCATTCAGTTTTATTCATCTCACATCTGAACAAAAATCGCCTAAATTTTCTTAATCTCTCCCCCGCAAAAATGGCACAGTCTCCTAACTTGCCCAAAATATATTGACAAATTATGAAATCAGGACTAAAGTATACACAATCATTCGGCAAATGCAATGAACAGGACATGACTTTTCGCATTCCCTGCGCTCAGAGAGCCGCCATTCCGGTGCAAGACGGCAGCACAGTGCGATCAGCCCTCACCTGCGAGCAGCCTGTGCGAACCCGCTTGCGGCAGTAGTGCATGGCCGTTCAGCCCACGTTACAGGGCGGCGTATCGGCGGCAGGAACGCCTGTACGCGCAAGCGGCTGCTCCCGAAAGCAGCAAACGAAGTGGTACCGCGGAGAACGACCGGTGCAGATGCACCGTTTGGCCTTCGTCTTCGAGGAAGATGGGATACATCTTTGTGTCTCTATCTTTCATGAGGACGGAGGCTTTTTTCACCCCTCCGGGCCGTTTCGCCTGCCCTGCTTTTGGGCACAGCCGTCCTGCTTCGGCCATTGCCGGTGTGAAAGAAAGGAAAGAGGTAAAAGAAATGAATACGCTGGTCATCGTTTTGATCGCAGCCGTGTGTCTGTTCGGCGCTTATACGCTGTATGGCCGCTGGCTGGCCAACAAATGGGGCATCGACCCCACCGCCAAGACCCCCGCAGTCGTCCACGAGGATGGCCGTGACTATGTCCCCACCAACGGCTGGACCGTGTTTGCACACCAGTTCAGCTCCATCGCCGGTGCAGGCCCTGTCACCGGTGCCATCCAGGCTGCTGCTTTCGGCTGGCTGCCTGTCCTGCTGTGGGTGCTGCTGGGCGGCATCTTCTTCGGCGCTGTCACCGACTTCGGCGCTCTGTACGCTTCCGTCAAGAACGACGGCAAGAGCATGGGCATGCTCATCGAGAAGTACATCGGCAAGACCGGTCGCAAGCTGTTCCTGCTGTTCTGCTGGCTGTTCTGCGGCATCGTCATTGCAGCGTTTGCTGACATGGTGGCCGGAACCTTCAACGCCTTCGGCGCCGACGGCGCTCTGGTGGAGGCTGCGCAGACCAACGGCGCTGCCGGTATGGTCTCCATCATGTTCATGGTCTTCGCTGTCGTCTTCGGCCTCATCCAGAAGAAGTTCAACTTCTCCGGCTGGAAAGAGAGCGTCATCAGCATCGTTTTCATCGTGCTGTCCTTCGTCATCGGTGCGAACCTGCCCATCATTCTGGGCAAGGCTGCATGGAGCTACATCACCTTCGTCTACATCTTCTTTGCCGCAGTTCTGCCCATGTGGCTGCTGAAGCAGCCCCGTGACCACATGACCACCTTCATGTTCGTGGCCATGATCGCCGGTGCCGTTGTGGGCCTGCTGGTGGCTCATCCCACCATGAACCTGCCCGTCTTCACCGGTTTCACCAACGAGAAGCTGGGTACCATGTTCCCCATCCTGTTCGTCACCGTGGCCTGCGGTGCTGTCTCCGGCTTCCACAGCCTCGTCTCTTCCGGCACTTCCTCCAAGACCGTCGAGAACGAGAAGGATATGCTGAAGGTCGGCTATGGCGCCATGATCCTCGAGAGCCTGCTGGCGGTT
>ULRG01002608.1_pt1 | contig 10006 bp, 8 predicted proteins | sample 1955211 | NCBI WGS metagenome assembly ULRG01 (sample SAMEA4835676, study PRJEB28245) | human gut metagenome | biome: gut microbiome; material: fecal sample | place: Denmark | collected 2008
TAATTTCAAAGAACTATTTATCCACTTTTACGGGACAGTAATGATTTGGTGTAAAAGTATATGTATTGTAAAGAATTGGTTTTGTACAAAATACATAAAATAAACGGAATACGATCTTATCAGGTGGACGAATCTTAGGTGAAAGCCAAGTCCACCTGTTTCACATCATTTCAGATGCCATATTCTGTTTCAATTTTGCAGTATGTATAAAAAGAAAACCGCTGATAATTAATCATTATCAGCGGTTTTCTTTACTTTGCTCTTTGCTTGAGTGATCCGTTTGGGGCTCGAACCCAAGACCCCAACATTAAAAGTGTTGTGCTCTACCAGCTGAGCTAACGGATCTCCCTTGTTTGCTTTGCGATATGTTGTATCTCAAAAGCGTGTGCAAAGGTATTGTTTTTTTTTGAAACACGCAAATTATTTCGTATTTTTTTCTTCAATTTTATTGATTTCGTGCTCTTTTGTCACGTACCGTTGCCAATATGCTATGATTAAAGTGGTGAGTGGAAGGGCTATTATGAGTCCGATGAATCCTAACAGAGCACCCCACACAGACAGCGAGAGCAGCAGTATGGCAGGGTTAAGTCCCATTGCCTTTCCCATTATCTTCGGAATGACAATGGTCTCGGTGATTATCTGCACAAGAATGAACAGACCCACTGCCAGACCGAAAACATACCAGAAGTTCTGTCCCGTGTCGGCTGCCTTCAGCATTGCAAGGAATGCGGTAGGTATGAGTGCGAATGTGTGGAGATAGGGCACGAGGTCCATTATTCCTATAAGAATGCCCAGACCTATGGCCATGGGGAAGTCCATTATGCTGAATCCGATGCAGAACATTATGCCCATGCACAATGCCACAGAGCTCTGTCCGCGTATGTAGTTGTTCAGTTCGCGTTCCACGTCTTTCATGAGTTCCTGCCAGAACGGGCGGTTCTTCTTGGGGAATATCTTTATCCAGTTAGTCGTGAGATACTCATAGTCGAGCAGGATGAAGAACATATAGAGCAGCGTGATACACGATGCCACGATGCTTATTATCACGCTGGCCGTCTGTCCGAGCACTGAAAACACTTTCGGCATACCGCTTTTCAGCATGTCGCTGAAGTCTTTGCTCTTGAAGAAACGTTCTATTTCGTGTTGGTTGTCTATGACCCATCTCTTCGCGATTACCGACAGATCGTTGGTGTGCGTGGTCTGTTGGAGCCATCTCATTAACACGTCGTAAAGTTTCTGGAACTGTTCTATCATCGGCGGAATGATGAAATATATCATTGTTCCGATAACAGCTATTACAAGAAGAAGCGCGATTATTATGGCAAGGGCCCTGACTTTGACTTTCATCTTGTACTGGATGAACCTCACCAGGGGATAGAGCAGATAAGCGAACAGCCATGCAACGATGAACGGCAACAACGCTCCGCTCAGGTAGTTGACTATATAGAGCACGGCGATCACCATGATTGTGATAAGCATTCCTCTTACAAACTTATCGAAAGTGATTTTCTCTTCCAGCATATTTTTACTATTGTGATTTGTAATGTTGTACTTGGAACTGACACGAAAAGGCTCATGTCATGGCTTATCCTGAATGAATATGTCCTTATTTTTTATCGGCTTGTCCCGCTCCTTTGCCTTGAGTCACCTTTTTATAACATTCGCGGCAGAGCGGCTCATATTCGCTTTCCTCGCCGAGCATTACCCTTTTCTCTCCGTCAACTATTCTGTGACTTATGTAAGCAAGGTTTCCGCATTTCACACATATGGCGTGAACCTTTGTCACGTCGTCGGCTATCGCGCACAGTGCAGGCATCGGACCGAAAGGTATTCCTTTGAAGTCCATGTCCAGTCCGGCTATTATCACGCGTGTGCCACGGTTGGCAAGCTCGTTGCATACGTCCACCAGTCCTTCGTCAAGAAACTGCGCCTCGTCTATTCCCACCACGTCAATGTCTGATGCCAGCAGCAGTATGCTCGATGAAGAATCGATAGGTGTCGATTGTATTGATGTATTGTCGTGGCTCACCACATCGACGTCTGAATAGCGCGTGTCTATTGCCGGCTTGAATATCTCCACTTTCTGACGTGCGAATTTTGCACGTTTGAGACGTCTTATCAGTTCCTCTGTCTTGCCTGAAAACATCGAACCGCATATCACTTCTATTCTGCCTGGGCGATGTGCCTCGCCTGATAAATATTCTGTCATGTTGCTTGCAAAAGTACAAAGACGTTTTAAAAATTGCAAAGAAATAGCGGCTTTTTTTGTTCGTGAGGAATATTTACTTATATTTGTCCACAATATGGGAACACTGTATATCGTGCCTACGCCGGTGGGCAATATGGAAGATATGACGCTGCGCGCCATCCGCGTGTTGAAAGAGGCCGATGTGGTGCTGGCAGAAGACACCCGCACATCAGGCATTCTTCTCAAACATTTCGACATACAGAACCGTTTGCTGTCGCATCATAAGTTCAACGAGCACGGCACAACAGCGTCTGTCATCGAACGTCTGAAGGGCGGGCAGAATGTAGCTCTTGTGAGCGATGCCGGTACTCCGGGTATAAGTGATCCGGGATTCTTTTTGGCACGCGAGGCCGTAAAGGCAGGTATAACGGTTCAGTGTCTGCCCGGAGCGACGGCATGTATCCCGGCTGTCGTGGCGTCGGGAATGCCTTGTGACAGATTTTGCTTTGAAGGTTTCCTGCCACAGAAGAAAGGCCGTCAGACAATGATCAACTCGCTGAAAGACGAGACGCGTACAATGATATTCTACGAGTCGCCTTACAGGCTGTTGAAAACATTGGGGCAGTTTGCCGAAGTGTTCGGCCCCGACCGTGAGGTGTGCGTCTGCCGTGAGATATCAAAGGTGCACGAGGAATACGTCAGAGGCACTCTTGCGGAAGTGAAGGAGCACTTTGAGGCCAATGCTCCGCGTGGTGAGATAGTTATTGTGCTGGCAGGTCATAATAATAAGCAGTAAACAAAACTTATAATAAAACCAGACTGATATGAAAAAGTTATTATTTTTAGCACTAGGCTTGACTATTATTGCCTTCATGGGTTGTAAAGACGACCACAAGGCAGCCGATGTTGCAGGTTTCAGCCAGAATGACTCGTTACAGAAAATCATTGCTCAGAAGGATAATGAGATAAATGATATAATGGAAACATTCAATCAGATTGAAGCCGGATTCAAGGAGATTAACGAAGCTGAAAACCGTGTGAGTCTGATGAAAGACGGTGAGGGAGCAAGCCGGAGACAGCAGCTTGTGGAGAATGTGCAGTTCATTTCGAGCACTATGAAAGAGAACCGCGCGCTTATAGACAAGCTCCGCCGTCAGTTGCGTGAGAGTAGTGTGAAGAGCGACAATCTGAAAAAGACCATCGACAATCTTGTGGCTGAGCTCGAGGAAAAGGACAACCAGCTGCAGCAGCTCCGTGCAGAGCTTGACGCAAAGAATATTCATATAAGCGAGCTCGACCAGACAATAAGCAGCCTTAACAGCAATGTGTCAGACCTGAAGACTGAGAGTTCGCAGAAGAGTGCCACCATACAGGCTCAGGACAAACAGCTCAATACGGCATGGTTTGTGTTCGGTACGAAGAAGGAACTCAAGGAACAGCGTATCATCGACGGTAGCCGTGTGCTCGAGTCAAACTTCAACAAGAGCTATTTCACAAAGATTGACATCCGCGTGGAGAAAGAGATCAAGCTCTATTCCAAGTATGCCAAGATTCTCACGATGCATCCGTCAGACAGCTACACTCTGCAGAAAGACGCCAACAAGCAGTATGTGCTCCGCATCACAAATCCGCAGATATTTTGGTCAACCAGCAAATATCTCGTTATACTCGTGAAGTAACACCTTATATTAATTATACGAACAAAGGCAAGCTCCGTGTGGAACTTGCCTTTATTTTTTATCTCTTTCATTGTCCGTGTCCTTGATTGTGTTTGCTCATTAGCCATTTGCCGGGTCCATGGTCGCTTGTTTTCATACGCCTCAGTGTCCGATGTTGTCGGTGATTGTCATTCTGATTGTTTGCCGCAAGCTGTATTTTGTGCCGGAGTAACGTTCTTTTCGTGGCCTGTATGTTTACTCTTTGCTCCCTGAGTTTGCCGCAATCCTGACCGGTTCTTTTTATTTCGTATTGCCTTTAATCAGGATATTGAAAGATGATAGGACTTGTATCGCGTTCTGAAAAAGCCCGTATTCAGTTCCGAAATGACCTGTAAAAAACTCTGAAAATGTCTATATTATATTCCGAAACGGTCCATATCGAACGCTTAAATAGCCTATATTTAGTCATGATATGGTCCATATTAAATATTGAAATGGTTTATATCTGATACTAAAATGGCCCGTTTCGTAAATCCGAACGGGCCATTTTGCGTCAGGTGAAATCCGCTGTTGATAAAAGTTATATGAATGGCGGACAAATCACCGTATTCCTATTTTCTGTCAGACTTGCGTTGTCTGTGTTATCCGATGAGCGGTGCTACGTATTTAGCCAGTGCATATCCGCCTACCATGAGCCATATGAACAGTATGAAAGCCAGGATGAACGGCTTTGCTCCTGCCTTGCGGAACTTGTCGATGCTTGTCTCTGCACCGAGTGCTGTCATGGCCATTGTCAGAAGGAATGTGTCGAATGTGTTGATGAAATCAACCAGTCCTGCCGGCAGAAGATTGAGCGAATTGAAGCCAATCACTACGAGGAACAGGATGGCAAACCAAGGCATTGATATCTTTCCGCGTCCGCTTGCGTCGCCACTCTTCACTGCTGCTCTCATGACGCTGTAGCTTATTATCAGCAGTACCGGCACAAGCATCATCACGCGTATCATCTTCACGATTATCGCAGGGTCTGAAACTTCCTTACCCATTGCGTTTCCCGCACCTACTACGTGTGCCACCTCGTGAACGGTGCTGCCGGTGAAGATTCCCATCTCCTGTGGTGTGAGGTCGAGTATTCCGTTGCGATACAATATAGGATAGAGGAACATGGCTATCGTTCCGAATATAACAACCGTCGATACAGCCACAGCTGTCTTGTATGGTTTCACTTTTATGGCCGACTCTGTTCCCAGTATGGCTGCCGCTCCGCAGATGCCGCTTCCCACTGATGTCAGCAGTGCGATGCCCCGGTCCATTTTCATCAGCCGGCCTATCATCACTCCGCCGCATATTGTCACTGCCACAATTATGGCATCTATGCATATAGCCGGGATGCCCACTTCCACAACATTCTGGAACGTAAGCCTGAAACCGTAGAGTATGATACCGATGCGCAATATTCTTTTCGAACAGAATTGTATGCCCGGCACCCATGTCTCCGGCAGATTATTGCGGAGGCTGTTGGCATAAAGCATACCAAGGATGATGCCGACAATCATCGGGCTGAACGACAGGCTTTTTACAAATCCCATGTCGCCAATGTAGAATGCGGCGCATGAGAACAACGTGATAAGCAGCACACCGTGCAGCATGCTGCTGCGCTTTTCACTTAACATAAGCTTTAATTTTGATTTATAATAAAAAGTTTAAAATGCAAAGATAAGGCAAATGAGTGGAAATAAAGTCTGTTTTCAATTTCCCGAGTGTAGCTTATCTTATGCAAAGATAACGCAAACGAGCGGAAAGAAATTCTGCTTTCAGTTACCCAAGTGCAACTTATCTGGTGCAAAGATAATTAAAAAAGGTTTGTGGTATCGGTTTTTCATGATATTTTCTTCATCTTTATGTTTCATTTTGACAGATGCAGTATCTGATACCTGCTGTTGGTAGTGCAGTCTTATAACAGTTGTATAATATGTTTTTACAGAAAAACCGTTCCTCTTTTTCATCCTTTATCTATCTGATAGAGTAGGAAATAAAAAGCGGCTAAAAATATATTTTAGCCGCTTTTACTTTTCTTTTTAAATAGTTCCTTTTTCTTGTTCTGTTAGAACATCTATCGATTTAATTGCTTTTTCGTGACTGTATATAGCTTCGCAAAATAAGGTATAAACCTAAAACGATAAAAGGAATGCTTAACAGTTGCCCCATATTGAAAAACAAAGAATCTTCGAAACTTTCTTGATTTTCTTTAGTATATTCTAAAAGGAAGCGCATGAGAAAAATGGCAAAGATACTAAAACCAAAATAGAAGTAGCTTCCGATTTTAAAAATATGTCTTTTATATTTGTATAAGGAATAAGCAATTAAGAAAATAATAAAATAACTTAATGACTCATATAGTTGTGATGGATGTCTTGGTAAATCATCAACATGCCAGAATATAAAAGCCCAAGGCAAATCAGTCGGTCGTCCAATAATTTCAGAATTCATTAAATTTGAAATTCTAATAAAAGCTCCGCCTAATGGAGCCAAGATAGCTATTACATCTATAACCTTAGGGAAAGGAATGTGAACTTTTCGTGAGTATAACAACATGGAAATGAACAAACCTATTGCTCCTCCGTGGCTTGCCAACCCTTTGTATCCTATAAATTCGTAAACTCCATTTGCATTCTCTCTAAACGGAATAAATATTTCAATTATATGAGAAGAAAAATATTCAAAATCATAAAACAGACAATGTCCCAGTCTTGCACCTCCGAAGATACCAATAATAGCATATATAAAAAGCTTCTCCATTGCATCCAGAGTATAAATATTCTCTTTCTTATATATGTGACCAATTATATAGTAACAAACAACAAGTCCGGTAACAAAGATCAAACCATAATATTGAAGTTTAACCGGACCAAGACTGAATATAACAGGGTCTATGTCCCAATTTATGTATAATATTGTATTCATTGATTTTGTGGTTTATATTTCTGTATCTACTTTTATTTTCCTGGAAATTTTATGCTCGTCACGTACACGGAACAGTTCCCTGTATACCTTTTCCTTATGGCCCTGAATAACTTTGATCTCGTTACGCAATCTTCTGTTTTCTTTTTGAAGAAGCTGTAACTCTTTTCTTCTGTTCATCAGATATCATTTCTGCACGTACTTTTCTTCAGTAGCTTTTGTATAAGTTCAGGAACCGGAAACTGTTGCCGTATAGAAAAACGAAAATGGTTTTCAGTTTTGAGATATAAGTTCTATGTATATCTTACAGACTCTTCCGTCCGTTGCCGTCACTTCTGTTTCATCTCCATTTTCAGAGTCTTTTCTTTCAGCGGCATCGGATATGCGCTCAGCCATATCTCCGGGCTTATCCTTTGTCCGGTTATCGTGCCTTTGCGGTCGCCGTCGTCGGGTCGGTCACTGTTGCTGTAGTCCATGTTGCGGTTAAGCGCAAGCACGTAAGCCTCAATCTTTTTGCCCGCCATATCCTTGGTCAGCGGCAGATAGTATGTATAGTTCTTATCGCTGCCGGCACTCTTGTATTCCCACGTGTTCGACGTGAACGACGGTGCACGGTCGGGACATCCCACATACTCGCCGTCTATCTTCAGACCTGCCCATGCGCCTTCATATCCGTGATATCCGTTCACAGCCACGCACAGATAGGCGCCGTCAGGTATCTCGTCGAGTGTTATCTCGCTCTTCCATGCCTTTTGTGCCAGACACGTCGCGCTTCCGTAGGGGCGGAACAGGTTTGATGCGCGCCAACGACTGTTGTCCACTTTCTTTCCGTCCTTGTATCCGCTAACCTCCGACAGGCGTATTGGGCACGGAGAGAAACGCACGAACCTCACTTCACCTGCGTCTTTAAGGCCTATCTCCATCTTGGGTCCTGCCATGAAAGTGATTGGTTTCCAGCTTTTCAGGTCGGCCGATACGTAAGCCTCCACGCCCTCGAGCGATTTCAGAGGAGTGATGGAATACTCGTCGAACGACTCGATGACAAGTTTGTCCAACTGCTGTTTCTCGCCCATGTCGAGGCAGAATCCTGATTCGCCGAACGGACGTATGTCGCCCCAGCGCATGGCTATCGAGAATCCGGTTTTCGGATCACCGTCGAACAGATTGCGGTCCCATATCTCGCGTGCTCCGAACAGTTCCTGACCGAAGAAGGCATCGCGTGCCGCCTTCACCTGCGGAATGGCCGTCTTGCCCGAGCGTTTCAGCGAGCGTACTTCGAGTGCATTGTTGTCGGCGGCGAAGCATGTGGCGTAGTATAGAGCCTCGGCGTCGGCCGGCACGTCACATCCCTGCATGTCGGCCAGCTTTCGGTAGGGCGACAGCTTGAGTTTCTGTCCGTCGAAAGTCAGCGTCACCTGTTTGCCGTTCAGCAGCTTGCGCACCTGCTGTCCGTCGATGTTGGCCGAGCTGAACAGCTCGCCTCCGCGCTCCATTCTCACCTTGTATTTTTCTCCCGGTTTGCCGAGCAGCTTCACTTCGGCCACGTTTCCGGCACGGTCGTTTACAATGTGGTAGGGTATTCCGCTAAGCGCCACCTTGTCCTTTTCCTCGTCTGTCGTTATCTTCACCAGTGCCACGCGGAACGGCAACACCTCAACCTCCAGCTCAGTGCCGTAGTCATGGCTGCCAAGGTCGTATATGTAAGGATGATAAAGCCGCGCCTTCACCTTGCTGCCGTTATCCTTCAGTCCGGTCTCCGAGTCGAGTCGGATGCGGTAGGTCTTCTTTTCCCACGACAGGTTGCGCAGTGTGATGAACTGCGTATGGCCGTCGCCTCTCGATATCGCACCGTCGCCGTAGCGTTCGGCAGGCAGTTTTATGCCGCTCGTCAGAATGTCGCGGTAGTCGCGGTGCAGGTTGTATATGTATGCAAGATAAGGAAACTCGTCGTCCCTCAGCAGCCAGGGGTTGGCGTAGATCTGCGGCGCCAGTATCAGTTCGCGGTTGAACGCCTGCAGAATCAGGTCGTCCTCCCAATAGTCAAGGCATGACGACAGACACACGCCGTGGTCTTCCGTCAGTCGCGTCATGTTGTCCGGAGCTTTCCGGCTCAATGCCCGCGCACGGTGATGGGGCGCAGTCACCTCGTTGGTCATGAACACGTCGATGTAAGTTTCCTCGCCACCCATCAGATAGGTCGTTGAATATTTGTCTGCCGGACCGAGGTTCAGGCGGTGGTTCAACAAGATGAATCCCGGATCCTCCTGCCTGATGGCCTTCATCATCTGTTCGAAATTGCCGTATTTCTCCGGCCGCAGCTGTCCGCACACGGCGTCCATCTTGAAGAGCTTGAACTTGTATTTCTTCACCAGTTCGGTCATGATGTCCATGCGTTCGGCAGCTTCTTCCGGTGTGTCGCCGAATCCGTCAGGACCGCACCACACTCCGAACTGCGTGCCTATCGACGACGCCTTGCGGCAGATGGCGTCCAGACCGTTGGGAAACTGTTGCTTGAAACGCTCCGAACGCGTGCTGCCATAGCGTTTCGCACCATCGAGAGCGCCGGCGTCGAAAGCATATATGTCGAGCTGCATGCCGTATGTGTCGTGCAGCCATTTGAAGAAATCGAGGTTTATCTGAGTCTGTCTCTCCGTCGGTCCTTCGTTCGTATTGTTTATCCACGAGAAGTATTCCGAGTGCGAAGGTGTGTTTTCCGCTGCGCCTCCAACGGGCAGTGCCTGACCGTACGACGCTGTCGAGGCCAACGTCAATAGAAGTGCGGACAGGAATGGTTTGTAGTTCTTGTTCATGTTTTATATAATAAGGTTTGGTGTTTTCGTTGTAAACAGTCACGATATATGATGCAATGCCATGTCTGTCGGATGACGTAAGCAGTACAGATGAGGCTTGTGTCTATGGTGTTGTGGCCGCTACGTACGGATTGTATGCTATCTCTTGTTCTTGAAGAAATCCTGCATCAGCTGTCGACATTCCTCTTCGAGCACTCCGCTTACAACTGTTGTCTTGGGATGCAATGCTCCGGGGGCGAAGCGTGAAAAGCCGCGCTTCTCGTCGGCTGCGCCGTAAACCACGCGTTCAATCTGCGACCATCCCAGCGCACCTGCGCACATGACGCACGGCTCAACCGTGACATACAGCGTGCAGCCCTTCAGATATTTGCCGCCGAGCGAGTCGGCAG
>ULRG01017983.1_pt1 | contig 9927 bp, 6 predicted proteins | sample 1955211 | NCBI WGS metagenome assembly ULRG01 (sample SAMEA4835676, study PRJEB28245) | human gut metagenome | biome: gut microbiome; material: fecal sample | place: Denmark | collected 2008
GATTCTCTTAATCTGAGGCAACTTATTTTTTATGTTACTAAAATGGTAATCAGAATATATAATCTTCCTCAGGCATGTCAAGATCATGGTTGAAAAACATCACAAAATATATCGGGAAATATGTGATACCATCCTTTTCAAAAACCTTTGATCCATTGGACAACACACACGCCTGCCGGATCGCATAATCCCTGTTGGCCACAAATCTGTCAAGAGCACTATGCGTCGTGTAGTCTTTTCCTGATTTTACCTCAAGCGGTATTGATGACATATTCCTCACATCATCAATCAGATAGTCCACCTCACCGTTTTTCTTGTTATCATAATAATACAGGTCAAATCCGTGCGCCTTCAGTTCTTGGGCGACAACCGTCTCGTAAACCGAACCAAGATTGACAGAACGGATGTCTTCAAGAACCGGCCTGATGTCGTTGCCATATAGTATTCCTGTAAACAAGCCACAGTCATTAAGATACAATTTGAGAAGATTCTTCCCCGCATTCTGTCTGAGCGGATAAGCAGGCTGGCTTATGGCATCCACCTCCAACGCGACCCCGGAAGACACAAGGTAGTCAAACTCGTCCTGATAGTCACTGGTTCGTTTACCTTTTTTTCCTTCGATGTCCTTGACCTTGACACGCTTCTTCTTGTTTTCAAGATTTGACGGAATCATTTCATATATTCGTAGAATCTTAAGCTTACGCGATGACTCCTTTTCGTATTTTGAAGCGTCAAGACCGTAGAGTTCCAGAATTTCCCTGTGCACATCGCGCACTTTGACGATGTTATGCTCCTTCACATAAGTATTCACAGCATCAGGAAGACCGCCCACAAGAAGATACTTCCTGAACAAGTCCAACATTTTCCTGTGTATGGATTCGTTAGGCGAGACCCTCTCTTCAAAGCACCGACGCAAGTCTTCTATAACGAGTCGCCCTACACCGTTGGCCCAAAGAAATTCCTCGAAATCAAGTGGATACATATGCAAAGGAGTTATGCTTCCTATCGGGATGGATTGTGTCTTCTTCAATGTGACTCCAAGCAGAGATCCGCTCGCTATGTAGGTAAAGCGCCCATCTTCCATAAGAAACTTAACCAAGGTAAGCAGGTGGTCATAGGCCTGGATCTCATCGATGAACACGAGCGTTGATTTCTTGTCGGACATCCTATCCCCTGCAACAGCACTCAACGCAAGATAGAAATTCTCTGTTGTCTTGGCTTCCGCAAACAGCCTGTCACCCTGCTTGTCTTTCTCCATATTAATCTCAATGAAGTTCGGGAACAACCGGCTTCCGATCTCACGGATAATGAACGATTTCCCGATTTGTCTTGCACCATCGACAACAAGCATCTTATCGCCGCCGGACTTTAGATAGTTTTCTATTTGTTTGGAAATCTTACGATCAAGCATATCTCACACATTTATTCCGAAATTTTACATAGGCAAATATACATTTATTCCGAAAAATACGGAAGCCAATAACGCATTTATTCCATAAAAAGAAAAAATTTTTGTAGCAGACGCGAAAAGTAGCACGGAAAATTCGCGCCGAGAAGTAGAAAAGTGTTCCGTGCACAGATCAGGCTCTTCCGCTCACGAAGGTCCCCATAAAGGCCTTGTTGTGAGCAAAAAGGCTGATCTGGCTCACGAGGTGTTCATAAAGGAGATGGCAAAAGCAGTTGTCCGTGCACAGATCAGGCTCTTCCGCCCACGAAGGTCCCCATAAAGGCCTTGTTGTGAGCAAAAAGGCTGATCTGGCTCACGAGGTGTTCACAAGGAGCAAGGTGGTGCGCAAGAAGGAGGCGAATCACGCGCGAAGATCACGCGTGTGTCGCAGACGGTTCAATGTATTGGGTCAAGACTGGTCAAGTGCCTTGAGAATCTCGGCGGCGAGGGCCGGGGAAACGAGTTTGGAGAGGTCTTCGAGGGGGGCGGCGGCGATGCGGGCCACGGAGCCGTAGTGCATAAGAAGGCGTTTCTCGGTCTGCTCACCGACACCTTTGATCTCCCTCAAAGCACTCTGGATCTGGGCTTTGCTCCTGAGGCTGCGGTGGAAGGTGATGCCGAAGCGGTGGGCTTCGTCACGGATCTGCATCAGGACTTTAAGAGCCTGCGAGTTACGGTCCAGAAACAGAGGATAAGGATCGTTCACCCTGATCACAAGTTCCATACGCTTGGCAAGGCCGATGACCATCAGTCTGTCCATCAAGCCCAATTCGGCGAGAGCCTGGCGGGCGAACTCCAACTGCCCCTCACCGCCGTCTATCACTACGAGCTGCGGAAGGTCATCCGGAGCCTCTTCAAGCATTCTTGAATATCTTCGGTTGACGACCTCCTTCATCGAAGCGAAGTCATTGGCCCCGATGACCGTCTTGATCTTGAACTTACGGTAATCCTTCTTGGACGGCACTCCGTCACGGAAAACCACACAGGAAGCCACCGGATTGGTTCCCTGGATGTTGGAGTTGTCGAAGCACTCGATGTGGGTCGGAAGCTCCTTCATTCCCAAGGCCTTGCGCAAGTCCTCAAGAACCATCCTGCGATATTCGTCAGGATCGGTGTGCTCCCTCTGCTTGATGGAGTTGAAAAGATATTCCTTGGCATTCTTGACGCTCAGTTCGAGAAGGGAAAGTTTGTCGCCGCGCGCCGGGATGCGGAAGTCGATGCCGTCTATCTCCACATCCGGCTTGAACGGCACGATGACCTCTTTCGCCAATGCACCGAACTTGGATTCTATCTCGGCGATGAACGTGCTGAGTACAGATGCCTGCTCCTCCTCAATGTTCATCTTGAAGCCCAGGTTCAACGACTGGATGACAGATCCGCCACGAACACGCAGGAAGTTTCCGAAAGCCTCCTGGCCATCGAAAACCAGAGAGAACACATCACAGGAAGTATCTGCGACAGAGGATATTATCGAATGTGAATAGTGCTTCTTCAAGGACTCTATCCTATTTTTACAGACCTGCGCCTCCTCGAAACGCAGCTCGGCGGCCGCACGCTTCATCCCGGCCTCATATTCACGGATTATCTCGTTCACGCCGCCTTTCAGCAGACGGGTGATCTCGATGATGTAGGATGAATATTCCTCCTTGCTGACCGCGCCCACACAGCAGCCTTTGCAGCGGCCGATGTGGAAGTCAAGGCACGGGCGGAATTTGCCCCGAAGTATCGCGTCGCCGGTGATTTTCAGGTTGCAGGAACGCAGAGGATAGTTCTTGCGGAAAAACTCCAGCAGGTAGTTTGCGTGCGAGACCGAGCTGTACGGCCCGAAATAGGTGCCGTTCTTCCTGTCCACACGCCTGGTCAAATAGATCTTCGGAAACTCGTCGTTGGTGATGACGATCCACGGATAGGTCTTGGAGTCCTTCAGCAGGATGTTGTAGCGAGGCTTGTACTGCTTGATGAGATTGTTCTCCAGCAGCAGCGCGTCGGCCTCGGAGTCCACAACGGAGAACTGCGCGTCGGCGATCTTCGAGACCAGAATCCTGGTCTTCACGTTCAGCCTCTCCGGAGGCACGAAGTACTGCGCCACCCTCTTGTGCAGATCCTTGGCCTTGCCCACATAAATCACCTTCCCCGAGGCATCGTAGTAACGATAGACCCCCGGGGAATGTGGAAACAGGGCGATTTTCTCCCTGACTGTAAGATTTTTCCCGCTCAAAGCGTTTGAATATTACTTCTTGGCGGTCACGTACTTGGCGACCTCCTCCTCAATGCCTTCACCGCGGAGATCCCTCTTGACGATGGTTCCGTCAGGTCCGAAAAGGATGATGTGAGGAATGCCCTGGATGCCGTAGAGATCGGTAGGAACAGCCTGCGCGTTGATGATCTCGTTCCAGTTCACGCCATAAGCCTTGGCGGTGTCCACGGATGCCTGAGGCTGATCCCAAACAGCGACGCTGAGCACATCGAAATCGTCACCGACGTACTTGTCATAGACCTTCTTGATGTTAGGGATCTCCCTCTTGCAAGGGCCGCACCAAGATGCCCAGAAGTCAACGAGGACGTACTTGCCCTTACCTACATAGTCGGAAAGCTTAACGCCGTCGATGTCGAAGTCGGTGAACATCGCCCCCTCGGCGGTTGCCTTTTTTGCATCGATAGCTTTCTTCATCTTTGACACCACAGGAATCTCGGAAAGGGATGGATCGAGCAGGTTAAGCATCGAGTCCACCTGAGCCGGAGTAAGGTCGTACTGAAGGGTACTGAGCACCATAGCTCCAATGATGTTGTCCTTATTGGCATCGAAAGCCTTGTCATTGCATTCCTTTACGGCAGCCTCATAGTCATTATAAACCTGTTCCTTGACGGAATCCTCGGCCTCGTCGCCAAGTTCCTCAAGTCTGGCTCTGGCATCCTTCTCGAACTGAGCCATCGCGTCAGCGTAGGCTTTGTACTTCTCCTGAATGGAGACAGACGGTGCCTTGGAGGAAATCTCAACAGTGCCGTCCTCTTTGACGGTGAAAGTCAGAGGAGTACCATCAGGAATGAACGCCACTCTGGAACCAACGCCCGTCAATCTGGCCATTGCCGTCTTAGAAGCCGGAAGTTCAGCGGTAAACTTTCCGTCAGTCACAGGGACGGTCGTTTCAACCAGCAGGTCCGGAATCACAAAAGTAACCGAATCGGGAGCACCAGCCTCGAAAGTGCCTTCGATGGCGGTCTTGTCAGAAACCTTAGGGCCGCACGCGACAGCGGCAAAAGCAGCCACGGCTGCCAGAATGAATGATTTACGTCTCATATTCATGAATATTAATGTTCAACCTTTCCTGCCTCGGAGTGGCACCGCAAAAGCGAGCCGCTTTTCCGCAATAAATGTAAAGTTATGAATATTTTCGAGAATATGAGTACCTTTGTTATACAGAATCAAATAATTATTGAATATGACGCTGAAAGCCAGCATAAAATCAATGAGACTGAGGACACTTCCGCTGTCCTTGTCCGGAGTGATCCTCGGAGTGACGCTCGCAGCGGACAAGGCAGATGTCAGTCCGTGGACAGCCGCGCTGATCTTCCTGACAACGGTATGTCTGCAGATCCTCTCAAATCTGTCCAACGAGCTCGGCGACACCTTGAACGGCACCGACTCTGCTGACCGTCAAGGCCCCCAGTACGCCCTCGGCAGCGGAGATATGACCATCGGAGACATCAAAAAACTCATCCTGATGTTCATCGGGCTTTGCGTCATCTCCGGCCTGGCGATGATCCAGGTCTCCTTCGGAAGCCTATTCAAGACAGAGTCTATCTGTCTGGAAGTGCTTGGAGCGGCGGCCATCGCGGGCGCGATGAAGTACACTTTGGGGAAGAACCCTTACGGGTACAGAGGGTTGGGGGATATGTCCGTGTTCATATTCTTCGGCCTTGTGTCGGTGCTTGGCGGGTATTACGTCGCGGCTCGGGAACTGCCGCCACTGATTATGCTTCTGCCGGCCTCCGCCATCGGGTGTTTCAGCGTGGGAGTGCTGAATGTCAACAACATAAGGGATATGAAGACGGATGCGGTGAATCGTGTGACCGTGGCCATCAAGCTCGGGATGAAGGGGGCGAGAATATACCAGACCATCTTGGTCACATTGGGCTGGGCCTTGATACTGGTGTTTTGCGCGGTCTATGATTTCGCGCCGGGACATTACATATTCATCATCACTCTTCCATTGTACATCAAGCACTTGCAAGGTGTATGGACCCGGAGCGAGCGTGCTCTCGACCCGATGCTGCCGATGCTCGTGATCTCAACTTTCGTCCTCTCCATCCTCGCCGGAGCGGGATTTTTAATTTTTTAGGAATATGCCGACAAAGACAAAAGTCAGGAATATGTTCGACAGCATCGCTGGCGACTATGACGCTCTGAATCACATACTTTCGCTGGACGTGGACAAGATCTGGCGCAGGAAGGCCCTGAAACAGATCGTGGACGCTCCGGCCCCGGCCCAGGTTCTGGACCTGGCCTGCGGAACGGGAGACTTCTCAATCGCCATCGCCAAAGCCTTGAGTTCAGCGACCGGAAGTCACGTGACCGGCGTGGATCTGTCGGAGGGTATGCTGGCGGTGATGCGCGAGAAGGTCGCAAAAGCCGGCCTGACTGAGATGATAAGCATCGAGGAAGGAGACGGCGAGAACCTACGGTTCCCGGACAACACCTTCGACCGGGTCACCATAGCCTTCGGCATCAGGAACTTCGAGGACAGACCGAAAGGCCTAAGGGAAATGCTCCGCGTCCTCAAACCCGGCGGCCGCCTCGTGATCCTTGAGCTCTCCCGCCCAGAGAACAAAATAATCCGCTGGTTCTACGACCTCTATTTCCTGCACATCCTCCCGAAGATCGGCGGCAAGGTCTCCGGTGACAAGGCCGCCTACGCCTACCTCCCCGCCTCCGTCGCCGCCTTCCCCGGCAAAAAGGAATTCTCCGCCACAATGCGCGAGGCCGGCTTCCGCGCCGTCACCCACAAAGCCTTCACCCTCGGCATCTGCAGGATGTACACCGGCGAGAAATAGGGAAAAAAGCGTGGCATCTAAATTACTGAATATCAAAATAATAAACTATGTCCTAGTGGGAGACATCGCACCAGGACATAGCGTTTTTCCTTGATTCTAAAGGAGTTATCTGCCACGATGATTTATGGAATAATCATCACTTCAATGTTATGTTTTTGATTTCCTGTCCTGATTTGACTGAATATTCACGGGTTTTTCCATCATAATTGACCGTGACCTTGATTCTTTGGTCGTCCAACCTTCGCGCGGCGATGTTGAAGTCTTTGCCGAAAGCCTTTATGTGGTCAAGAGACATCGTGTTCCAGCCCGAGGGCATCTGAACCTTCAGGCTGAATGAATCAAATCCAGTCGGACGTATTCCGAACAGACCTTCAGTGATCACCCTGCAATACAGTCCGCTTTCCGCGGACAGGTGCCGCTGCGATCCTTCAGGGTAGGCCTCGACCGGATACGGGACGTGGGTTCCGAGAAGCCTGCGCTCAGAATAATCATGAAGCTGCACAAGCGCCTCGTCGGCATAGCCGGCGGCGAAAGCTCCTCTCAGAGCATAGAGGGTTGATCTGTCCCAGAAGGTTGTGCTGCCCTGCTGAGTCAGGATTCCGTCCCTGGTCATCATTTCCTTGGAGAACAGAGCCACGAGCGTACCCTCGGCCCTGTCATTGATACCGAAACACAACGGAAGACATATCCATGACCTCAACACATCGTTACCGTCATAGTAACGGTAAGTGTCATAACCGCTTACATTGCCGCCGAAATAATTCTCAATCGCCTTTTTCAGGTCAGCGGCCCGCCTGCGGTATGTCTTGGTGACCGATGAAGGCTCTCCCATCAACGGGGCGAGATATGTGGCGGAAACGAGGCCGTCATAGTAAAGACAGGCGGTCGAAAGGTTGGCGTCCCCGGCAGGGAAACGACCCTCCAACTCATCTGAATCGGATTCAGGAACACCTTGGGCATTGAGCTTTCTGTGGCAATATTCAAGACACCATTTTATGAAAGGCCAAAGTTGTTCCGCCTCTTTTCTGTCCCCGCGCGCCAGGACATAACGTGGCGCACCGTGGGCGACCATGGCAGCGTCTCCGCGGTCACCGGCCCCGTCCCAGATGTCGGTCCCCTCGGCGATTATCGAACTTGGAATCGGCTTGAACTCAGGATTTTGATACCTGGAGAACAGACTGTAGCAGTTAAATGAAGATTCATTGCCGGTCGCATAGCCAAGGAAAGGATAAAAAGGCGAGACATATTCGCATTCATCGTTACACCATAGGGCTGCATAATAAGACTCACCACCAGGCCCGTGCATCAGACCTCCTTTTGTCCTGAATATGCTCTCCGACGCCCTGATCTTAGCGAAACGGAACTCTGCGTCGATGGCCGGATCCGGAGTCCTTAGAATCAAGGAAGAATCAACGTCCTCCCGGATGAAGGACATCCTGGCGGAATATTCAGCGTCAATGTCAGGTACGATCATCCTTTCCGTGTCGGCCCGATAAGCCTGAAAGGCCGCATGGAACCTTATCTCGTTTCGCGGCGCAAGGACATAAGTCCCGCTTCCGAATATATCGGCCCTGATCACATAACTGCCGTCCAGCCCTTCTCCGGCCAGGGTCCTTACCACTTGGCTGAACTCAGGAACGCTTACCGTCAATGGCTTGTCCGAAATATTCCTCAAGACATAGATCTCGCAGACCATTGGAAGGGTACGGCTGGGAAAGATCGTCTGGCTCACTTCCGCGACAGGCCTCGTGTAGTCACCGCGGGCGCCACCGACATTGGCCTTTCCGACACCATATTCATTGACAACGGAAAGGGCTCCGTTTATGGACACTTTCTTAGTGGAAAGCTGCCGAGGCACAAGAGAATTGATCCCGACCAGCGACATGACGTCCGTACCCATCCTGTAAAGCAGGCTGGCGTGCGTGTCATTAGGGACACGGCGAAGCATCGGGAAAACCAACGATCTTTCCTGGCCGAACAGGCCTTTTTCGTCAACCATCCATCGAAGGACGCAGGAAACCTGTTCCCCGCTCATCTCGATGTGGTCGGAATATGGCAGGACGATCCTTTCGGGATTCAGCTCTATAGAACCGTCCGTTCCGATTGTCCAGCACGTCTGCGAATATGCCGCATTAGCGCTCGTTACCAGCGCCAGAATGGGCCACAGAATCCTTTTCATCACGTTTTTATTTTATTATTCCCACATCTTTGACTTCCCAGTCATCCGTTCTGAACGGAGCGAAAGGCTGACCGGAGGTTGTCATCACGTTTGCGTCCTCGGGATAGTTTCTGAAAGCATAGCGAGCGGCTACAGGCTCGGGGACATCTTCCGACCAGACTTCAATCTTATTCTGCCACCAGCGGAAGTTGACTTTGGCCTTATGCCAGACCTTGTCCGCCCCGGCGATCTCAAAGCCTCCCGGAGTGTAGTAGCCGTCCGAGGCGAAACCGAGAATGCTGTCGGACTCATTGAACTCATTCTGTCCGGAAAGATTGTTGAAACTCAGGACAAGCTGGTTGCACTTGTGGTAATCGTTGTACTCCTTCTCCATCGACTTGTAGGTCGGAGCAGGAAGCGGCACTCCATCGACACCATAGTCGTTACGGAGCGCGAGCCATGCAAGTCTGGTGCCCACCTCCATCTTCTTCCGAGGATGTATGCAAGTACGGCTGCCGATGTCTGTCGTTGCGGCAATGCCGCTATGAGGGATTTGAGCCATTGCCTGGTACTGTGCCTCCACGACCAGAGGCAGAGAGCGCAGTCCCTCGCCGTTGTAGGGGTAAGGGGCAAGCTGAACGAAATAGAACGGCATTCCCTCATCCTCCCATATATTCCTCCACAAGTCAACCATGGAAACCATAAGATTCCTATAGTCAAACCAGTTGATCCTGTTCGACTCCCCTTGGTACCAGATCCATCCCTTGGCCGTGTAATGGCGCAGAGGCCAGATCATCGAGTTGAACAGCCTGTGGGGCTCACTGGTGACCCCTTCTCCGGAGAGGGCGAACTCATGGTTGATCCCCTCGGTGGAGAGGATTGCCTCATCGCTCATCCAGCATTCGATGCGTGTGCCTCCCCAGTTCGAGGAGATCAGACCCACCGGCACACCTACGAGAGCCTTGGACAACGCCCTGCCGAAGAAATAACCGCAGGCGCTGAACTGACTCGCGTTCCTCATGGTAGGCAAAAGCCATTCTCCTCCGCAGGTGTCCGCCGGTTCGTCAGCCGGAACCCGAGGAACCTGGAAAAACCTGATCAAGGAGGCCTCGGTAGGGACATCCATCAGGTACTCGGGATAATTTTCGACCGGCTGCATCATGAAACCGCAAAGCGGCATCTCCATGTTGGACTGCCCACAGCAAAGCCAAACCTCACCGAGCATGATCCCCCGGACGGTGACCGGCTCGCCGTCGGAGATGGTCATGGT